>Ga0163162_10000437_pt1 | contig 38437 bp, 23 predicted proteins | sample S55metaG_FD_115310 | JGI IMG/M metagenome (GOLD analysis project Ga0163162, IMG submission 115310) | Switchgrass rhizosphere microbial communities from Kellogg Biological Station, Michigan, USA - S5-5 metaG | ecosystem: Host-associated > Plants > Roots > Rhizosphere > Soil | place: USA... | reverse complement strand
GATGAGAACGGATTGAACAACAAGAATCCTGTGGCCATTTCTTTCTTCGATATCTGCAATGAACTCAGGAAATACAATTTGGAAAGAAATTTCTGGAAATGGTTTGATTTGGCCGGATTAAAGTATACACGTGGATTGATGCTGAAACTATAGTTGAATTGCAGGTAATTGGCCTTGATAAATTCATTCGTGGGCGTATATATCCGAACAAATTTTGCCTGGTCGGAAAATTGCGCGATTTCAAATTCATTCAATTGTTGTACGCCGTCTCCATTGTAATCGATCCAGGTATATTCTCCCTGGCCTGCCGGTACTTCCACATAGGAATAATCACGCTTTTGCTCTTGCCCTGTTCCCAGTTCATACAGAATGTTACCAGTTAAAAGGCCCTTCCAGGTATTTGCAAAATATTCCGCTCGTCCAAGCAGGGTTTCATCCGGCTTTTGGGTGGTAACCGCGGAATTCAGGATGTACAACTTTCGATAATTGACGTTGAGTCTGAATTGGTGATGCTCGTTCTTCATTAACTCAAGAAATCCGGTATAGTTGCTACTTTGATCGGCTTTAACCAGCTGGCTCTTTACCGGGTATTTGTCTGCCCTGGATGCATAGGTGAATCCCCATTTGTTGGGCTTCGATTCATTGCTTTTCAGGTAGGCTTGCCAGGTAGTAAAAGAGAAACTGGTGGCACTGAGCGAATCGAAGAATTTATATTTCACTTTTGTTTCTTCCATAATAAAACTTCCACCAAACCGGTAATGGCCGAGTGCCGGAAAAATCCGGGATACATCCACTGTTGGCCGCAGGAAGTAACCAGATTGCAGACTTTGGTTCATGGAGGTGTAGTTGAACTGATCATTTAACAACCAGCCTTTGATATTGCCCTGGTGAATAATCGAGTTGCGAAAAGCCGTGTAATCGCTGTTGCGGAAATAGCCAGAGAAGCGATACAGCAAACTGTTGCCTTTTAGGTCGCGCAATTGCGAGCCGATATTAAACAGCCGCTCATCGGCCGAAGGCGCGTCGAAGGGCAAAAGCCAGTCCCTGTTAAACTCCACATTTCTCAATCTTTCCAACGGTTTAAATTGGGCCTGCACATATTCATAACCCAGGTCGGTTTGAATCTGCCGGCCCACTGTTGCAGATGAAAGTTTTCGCACGTCGGTAACCACCACCCTGCCTGCCAATCCAACGTCATTGCCCTTGTCTTTGGAAGAAAAGGTGTTGACATCATAGTTACTCATCGCGAATTCTGTTTTTACACTCGTATGGGTATTGAACACATAGTCGGCACCCACGCTAACCAATTGTTGCTTCTTCGGTGATACCAGGTAAATGGCAGGCTCATACTGACCCAGGTGCCGCCCGGTTGTATCGGGTTGCACCCAGATATACACTTTGCCATTGGCTGCGCTGCTGCCGTCGAGAATATAGTCGCCCTTGCCGATGCCAACATCAATAAAGCCCAGGCTCCATTTGGCCAGTTGCGGATCGGTGGTGTACACATAAATGGAATCGTGAACAACACCATTGAAAACGGTGTCGATCTTTTTATAAAGAATCTTACTGGTGCTGAATGTATCCAGCGATGCACTGGGATAAAATGCAAATTGAATGCTGTCGCCAAGATCGGCAAGGAATTGCTTTTGCTTATTGTCCAGCGTTTGGTTAATGGGCGAGTTCTTGGCGTCGTTATTGGAGAAAGCACTGATCCGCACTTTCAGGCGATTGTTAAATGTGGCTTCGTCTGACAAATACAATTGCGGATTGAGGTAGTTGCGGTCGGCGTATTCAAATTCAATCTGGATACGCTTGTCTTTGGTGATCATTCGCTTAGGCGTAAACGTTACTTCCGCCGTATTGTAATTGATCACGTAGTCCTGGTCTTCACCGCGCTGCAGCAATTCGCCGTCGATATACACTCTTTCTGTTCCTGCCAGCACGATAAAAAACAATTCGTTGTTGGCGCCTGTCAGGCGATAGGGACCCTGGTTGCCCTCCAGGCCCTCGAACACGTTGCGGGTAAATTTTCCTTTTGCTACCGCACCGCTCACCAGCAATTTGTTTTTCACTTTCGGCGAGATGGTGGTTTCTGTTTCAAAAGAACCTCCCTGCATGCGCTTGAAGAAGCTCAGGAAATAGCTTTGCTGTTGGCGAATGTCGATATCACCCACATTGAATTTCCAGGTGCGTTTCGAAAACTGCACGTAAACCTGGTCGAATTCGTTCAGGTTTTGGGTAGTTCCATCTGGCTGTATGGGAATATTGTTATCGGTAATGGCCGCGGAGAGCTGGATGCTGTCGCCGATATAACCATTGATTTGCATGTTGAGGGTACTGTTCACCACAACGTCCTGCTGGTTACCAAAGGCGATGCCCCTGCCGAAACTACCATTGTAGTTGATGTTGCCGAAGTCGAACATGGATTCGGAAATGGAGCCTGGCGTGCGGTGCAGTACCTGGGGTTGGGAAGCGAAAAAATTCATGACGCTGTCGAAGCGCATTCTTTGTACAGTGCTATTGAGCTGCCCGGGAAAAACACGGTAGGTAATTAAAACTGAATCAACGAGGGGCCTTTGTTTCCAGACCAGCTTTGCCTTCACCCAATCTACCGTGTAACTGCTGCGATTAATACCGGGAATTGAAACTGAGTTCGGCACCACACTTAAGGAGTCAAGATAGAGGGTGTCGGTGGCTGCCGGCATCATTTTTTGACGGAGGTTGGAAAGTGGCTGATTTGTTTGGGCATAGCCCCCATACGCCAACGTCAGCGAAAGCAAAAGGATAGTTATTCGGTTGGTCAATACCGGGCTTTTACAAAGAATGCCTAAAGTTAGAATTTATTGTATATCAGGGCAAAATAGCGAGAAAAGGGCCTTTTGCGCGAAAAAGATATACCCTGAAGAGACATGCTTGTGAGCGGGCGAAAATTGAAGAAAATGGCACCCACCGGCAAACACGCTTCCTGCTTACAAATTCTAATGGCAATTCTAGTCGCTGCTTAAGGATGCATTCAGGTATTCCCTGTTGAGGCGGGCGATGTTACCGACTGAAATTTGTTTGGGACACTGGGCTTCGCAGGCGTAAGTATTGGTACAAGCACCAAAACCTTCCTTGTCCATCTGAGCGATCATATTCAAAACCCTGTCTTTCCGTTCGGGTTCACCTTGTGGAAGAAGGGCCAGGTGGGACACTTTTGCAGAAACAAACAGCATGGCCGAACTGTTTTTGCAAGCCGCCACGCAGGCACCGCAACCAATGCAGGCTGCTGCCATGAATGAGTCATCGGCTTTTTGCTTCTCGATTGGAATTGCGTTGGCATCAACTGCATTACCGGTATTAACCGAAATAAATCCGCCGGCCTGGATGATCCTGTCGAATGCACTGCGATCTACCATCAGGTCTTTGATCACTGGAAATGCACCGGCACGCCAGGGCTCCACCACGATGGTATCACCATCTTTGTATTCGCGCATATGCAACTGGCAAGTAGTGGTGCCTTTCCATGGTCCGTGTGCACGACCATTGATATACATTGAACAGGTACCACAAATTCCTTCCCTGCAATCGTGATCGAATGCAATGGGCTCCTGCCCTTCTGCAATCAGGCGTTCGTTTAACACGTCGAACATTTCGAGGAAGGACATTTCTGACGAAACATCTTTTACAGCGTAAGTTTCGAAACGACCCGCTTCGCGGCTATTTTTCTGGCGCCAAACCCGAAGCGTTAAATTCATCGTGTAATGTTGCATGTACTATATTTTATCCCGGCTTTGAATGTTGAACTTATTATTTATAACTCCGCTGAGTGGGTTTTACAATGTCGAACTGCAGGTCTTCTTTCTGCAATTCCCAGTTGCTGTCGCCTTTATAATCCCACGCAGACACATAACAGAAATTCGCGTCATCACGAAGTGCTTCACCTTCCCCGGTCTGGCTCTCTTCCCTGAAATGCCCACCGCAGCTTTCCCTTCTGGCCAATGCATCCCTACACATCAGTTCTCCCAATTCTATAAAATCGGCCACGCGGTTTGCCTTGTCAAGTTCAGGGTTCATTTCGTTGATCTCTCCGGGAATTCGCAGGTCGCTCCAGAATTCAGCTTTTAATGCCCGAATCTCTTCAACAGCTTCGCTCAGGCCTTTTTCATTTCTGGCCATACCACATTTATCCCACATAATTTTACCCAGCCGCTTATGAAAACTTTCCACCGTTTTCTTTCCACGAATGCTCATTAGTTTTTGGATTCTTTCACTCACGTTTCGCTCGGCTTCTTCAAACGCAGGATGTGTGGTGGGAATATTTGCCGTGCGGATATCACCTGCCAGGTAATTGCCCAGTGTATATGGAATTACAAAATAACCGTCTGCCAGGCCCTGCATCAATGCGGATGCACCCAACCTGTTCGCGCCATGGTCGGAAAAATTCGCTTCACCCAGCGCGTATAGGCCCGGTACTGTGGTCATCAATTCATAATCCACCCACAACCCACCCATCGTGTAGTGCACTGCGGGATAAATGCGCATTGGGGTTTCATATGGATTTTCGCCGGTTATTTTAGCATACATGTCAAAGAGATTCCCGTATTTCTCTTCTACTACTTTCTTGCCAAGTGCTATGATGGTGGCTTCGGTGGCGTTGTCCAGGCCCTGCTTACCCACCTCAATTTCGCCGTATCGTTTTATGGCAACCTCATAATCGAGATACACGGCCTGTTTGGAAGAACCCACGCCATAACCAGCGTCGCATCTTTCTTTGGCTGCCCTCGATGCCACATCGCGCGGAACCAGGTTTCCAAAAGCAGGATATCGTCTTTCCAGGTAATAATCGCGTTCGTCCTCTGGAATATCGCTGGCCTTTCGGTCGTCGTCTTTTTTCTTGGGAACCCAAATCCGGCCGTCATTACGCAGTGATTCCGACATGAGGGTCAGTTTCGACTGGTGGTCGCCGGAAACCGGGATGCAGGTAGGGTGTATTTGTGTGAAACAGGGATTTCCGAAATAGGCGCCCTTGCGGTGCGCTTTCCAGATTGCCGTGACATTGCAGCCCATGGCATTGGTTGACAAATAAAATACATTGCCGTAACCACCGGTACATAACAGTACTGCATGACCGAAATGCCGTTCCAGCTCTCCGGTTACAAGATCACGCACAATAATGCCGCGTGCCTTGCCGTCAATGATCACTACGTCGAGCATTTCGTGCCTGGAGTACATTTTTACATTACCCAGGGATATCTGTCTTTCCATGGCCTGGTAGGCGCCAATCAGCAATTGCTGGCCGGTTTGCCCGGCGGCGTAGAAAGTCCGCTGCACCTGCGTTCCACCGAATGATCGGTTACTAAGCAAACCGCCGTATTCGCGGGCAAAGGGTACACCCTGTGCCACGCACTGATCAATGATATTTGTGCTGACTTCTGCAAGGCGATACACATTCCCCTCACGTGCACGGTAATCGCCACCTTTCACGGTATCATAAAAAAGACGGAAAACAGAGTCGCCATCATTTTGATAATTTTTGGCAGCATTGATGCCACCCTGGGCGGAGATGCTGTGTGCCCGACGGGCAGAATCCTGGAAGCAAAAGGCCTTTACCTTATAACCCAGTTCTCCCAAAGAAGCCGCCGCAGAAGCACCGGCCAATCCGGTTCCAACCACAATGATCTCTAATTTGCGCTTATTGGCGGGGTTCACCAAATTACAATGCGCCTTATACTCGTTCCATTTTTCTTCGAGCGGACCAGGTGGAGTTTTTGAATTGAGCATAGACTGAAATTCGTTGATGAGTTGGGATCGAAAAAAACTTGGTTCTCCTCACTATTCCATACCTCTCATGTACAAAATAACGGGCATCAATGCAAAAATGAGCGGCACAATAATGGAGAATGCTGCGCCCAATACTTTGATGATTGGCGTATATTTTTTATGATTGATACCGAAGGTTTGAAATGCGCTTTGGAAGCCATGCAACAGGTGATAAGCCAACGAAACCATCGCGAGGCAATACAACACCACCACCCAGATGTTTTGAAATACTACCATCATTTCAGCGTAAAGGTTGTGCACAACCTTGCCATTAGAGAGGGTGGCTTCCCCTAACTGGGTAACACCCAATCCGCCTTGCAACGAATCTCCAAACCTTGAAGGCATCCAGAATTGATACAGGTGCACCAACAGAAACATTAGAATCAATGTACCGAGCAATGTCATGGAGCGACTATACCAGGTGCTGGTTTGATTTCCCGACTTCGCCGTCACCGCGTAGTCAACAGGTCGCTTGGCTTTGTTCTGGCTGTACAATACCAATCCCTGCACAACGTGTAAAATGATGCCGAGGAACAATCCAATCTCCAGGGCCCGGACGATGAGATTGGTACCCATGAAATGGCCCCAGTCGTTAAATTGTTCGCCATTGTCGTTGAAAAAAACCAGGCCGTTGAGCAGGCAATGCACCACCAGGAAACTGATGAGAAATAACCCGGTAAAAGCCATGATAAATTTCTTGCCGATGGAGGAAGTAAAAATATGTTTCCAGGTCATATCAGGAAGTGGTTAATTGGACTAGCGCAAAAATAGCACAGGAATGCCACAATTCTGCAATCACATCTATTTTTTCAAATTTCCTGTTATATAACAATTAACGAAGCGATTTGGTTGTTGCTTCAACTTGATTTAGAAGTGCCGATGCGGGGACGGATTTTGTGCCCGCTTACAGCATAATACAGGTTATACAAATAGAATGGTATCAGGACCCAGTAAGCGATTTGCGGGTTTTGTACTTTGGCCACTAATCCATATAACAATGGCGCTACACCGCCGCCAATGATACCCATGATCAGGATGGATGATCCCAGGTTCGTCAGGCTGCCGAGTCCGCGTATGGCGAGCGGCCAAATGCCGGGCCAGATCATGGCGTTCGCCATACCCAATGCGGCAATACAATACACCGAATTGACGCCAGGCACGAACATGGCCACCAGTGTGATGGCAACGCCGAGAATGGTTACAGCCTTGTAAGTTTTTTCCTGCGAAATATATTTGGGAATGGCGATGGCGCCAAACAAGTACCCGATGATCATAAACGCGAGCGTGTAAGATGTCAGGTGCTTTGCTTTGTCGAGTAAGATGCCATGATACAATCCATAATTGCTGATGGTATCACCGGCCACCACTTCTGTTGCGACGCTGCAAAAAATGGCCACAAAGCCAAGCAGCAGGTGAGGATATTGCCAGATGGTTCTTTTGTTGCTTCCTTCACCAGGCTGGCGTGGCTCATCCTCTAATTTGATTTCCGGCAGTCGTGAATATTTTGTTAGAAACCCGAGTATGAATAAAATCACGGCCATCACGGAATAAGGCAGAATCACTTTCCTCGCCAACTCATCCAGGCGAACTGCTTTTGCAGCAGCGTCCATCTTACCCAATTCCACCATCATCGCATCCGCATTGTTGAGAATTACCGCGCCCATGATAAAAGGCGCCAGTCCACCTGCGGTTTTATTACAAATGCCCATGATGCTGATTCGCTTTGCGGCGCTTTCACGCGGACCGAGTATAGTGATGTAGGGATTGGAAGCGGTTTGCAAAATGGTGAGCCCGGTACCCATGATGAACAATCCGAGCAGGAACAATCCATAGGTGCGTGTGGTGGCCGCAGGAATAAAACACAAACATCCGATGGCCATAATATACAGCCCCAGTTTCATGCCACCGATCATGCCCGTTCTTTTTAGCACTGCTCCTGCGGGTAACGCCATCACGGCATAAGAAATATAGAAAGCCACGGCAACCAGGTAGGATTGCCATTCTTCCAGTTCGCAGGCGATCCTCAGGTAGGGTATCAGAATGCCATTCAGCCAGGTAACAAAACCAAAAATGAAAAAGAACAATCCGATGATGAAAATCTGGTAGGATGTATTGGAAGAAGTTTTTGCGGCCGGAACGGCAACCGTTGTTGTGGGCATGAAGATTTATTTTTTTGAAGATAGCATTTTTAGGGCTTCACGCACCAAAGTACCTCAGGATTTCAACCGACGAAGAATCATATTGTCGATTGCGGAAAAGAGGTGCTGAGGCTGGTTTGCCCGCCAGGCGTGATAGGTGAGCAAGCCGATATATTTTGTAAGATGGGCTCTCTTGAAATCGTATTGGGTTTGTTCGGGCATATCGAGGATCACAATCCATCCGCCCTGATCCCGAACCTGATCATACCAATCTTCATAATAACTGTCGTCGCTGCTGTGAAAGTTCAGCACATTTTCGGCGATCAGGATAAATTTGTAAATCCCTTCCTCCACCATCAGGTCAGTCACTTCCCGCCGCAGTTCCATGATGTCATTTTCGATGGCATCATTCCATTCGCCGATCAATTCGATAATCGTATACCCAAGTTCATAATCTGCAAACAAAATTTTTAGGTAAAGCGTGCGGGATCCGAAATCATCCCATTGTGGGTGGATATAATAGTTATATACGGTTTTCGAGAATTCGAACTCACTATACTCCCGTCCATAAAAAGGAGAACGTTCATCAGTCTCGGCAGTGTACAGGTACCTCCAATTGTAATATGGTTCGATGTCGTGCATAGAGCAATTGCAAGTTAATAAATCCTGCAACCCGAATCAGGCCAGCAACACTTCTTTGAGCCGTTCATAACTAACGGGAATGGGAATGCTATGTTTCGGTTTGTCCTGCAATTTAGAAACCCGGTCAGGTATGGGAAGGGGCTTGCCGAGGACCGACTCCACCGAATCCGGAAATTTTACGGGATGCGCCGTCTCCAAAAAGATGCCGTATTCGCTGGGGTGTTCCCTCAGCCATCTTTCCAGGGCCAAATAGGCAACGGCGCCATGCGGGTCGAGCACATACCCATATTGCCGGTATACTTCCTTCATGGTGGCAATGGTTTCGTCATCGCTGATACGATCGGCAGATACCAGGGATTTCAAGCGCTCATCATCGTGATTCATCAATTCCAGGATGCGCACGAAATTGCTGGGATCACTGACGTCCATGGCATTCGAAATGGTCGCTATCGACGCATGCGGGTGGTAACCCTCTCCTTTTAAATACCTTGGTACCGTATCGTTGGCATTGCAGGCTGCGATAAAATGGCTAACGGGAAGGCATGACCGAAAAGCGAGCAGGCCGGCGCCGATATTTCCGAAATTGCCGCTCGGCACCGAGAATACCGGTTTGGTAAAAGCGGCTTGTTGAAGTGCGAAAAAATAATAGAATTGCTGGGGTAGCCACCTGGCCACATTGATGGAATTGGCGGAAGTGAGAAAGATTTCGCTCCGCAGCGCCTCATCACTGAAAGCCTGTTTTACCATGCGTTGACAGTCATCAAAGTCACCATTCACCTCCAGCGCAAGAATATTATTTCCGCCTGTAGTAAGCTGCCACTCCTGTACGCGACTCACTTTTCCTGAAGGATACAGGATCACCACACGGACGCCGGGCACTCCGTCGAAACCACTCGCCACCGCACCACCTGTATCACCCGAAGTAGCCACCAATACCGTAATAGCACCCCCATCCGCGGCAAAATGTCCCAAACAACGACTCATGAATCGGGCACCCACATCTTTGAAGGCCAGCGTAGGTCCATGAAACAATTCCAAACTAAAAATCCGCTCACTAATCTGCACGAGAGGTATCTCGAAATTCACCGTTTCTGCTACAATTCTTTTCAATTCCGCGTCCGCAATGGCGTTTCCTACATAGGGTTTGATTACTTCAAAAGCAATTTCTTCTTTCGATTTATCCTTCATCGTAAGCCAAAATGCGGCAGGTAATTGCGGAATGGTTTCCGGGAAATACAAACCCCGGTCGGGTGCCTGGCCATTGATGGTAGCCTGTCTGAAATCGACAGCCGGAGATTTTTTATTGGTACTAAAAAAAAGCATGTGTTGTATTTTTGAGCGCGACCTTATCCTTCAAACAGTACTTTAACACCCTGCTTGTTGATGGTTGTTGCGTAGGTATGGAATTCTATACCGATTCGGGTGTAAACTGCCGCCATAGCGAGTTCCACGTCGGCAGCGGTTTTGCTGTCGCGACTGAGCATAAAAATTGAAGGCCCTGAGCCTGAAATGCCGCCGCCCAATGCACCCGCCTCCTTACAAACCGCTTTCACTTCATGGAATCCCGGGATGAGAATACTTCTGACGGGTTCGATGATCACGTCTTCCAGCGACCTGCCAATTAAATCGTAATCCTGTTGCAATAAACCAGCAACCAATCCCGCGATATTACCCCACTGCCGGATTGCATCTTTGAGCAACACCTGTTTTTTCAGGATCTGCCTGGCATCTGCGGTTTTCACTTCAATCTGCGGATGAACAACGGTCACGTATAGTGGCGGTGAATCCAGCGGAACGATATCGAGCGGGAAAATGCTGCGGATAAGTGTAACACCGCCATAAATGCAGGGTGCGATATTGTCGGCGTGTTTCACACCACTGGCTACTTTCTCGCCAATCATGGCAAATCGTACCAGGTCTTCCTTCGTAAAAATATTTCCAAGCAGGTGATTTGCGCCTACTACAGCGCCTGCCGCGCTGGCTGCACTGGAACCAATTCCACTTCCGGGCTTTATTCGTTTGTCGATAATTACTTCAAAACCCATAGGGCGGCCCAATTCTTCCATCATGGCCAGGAGCGGTGCTCCTGCTGTGTTCTGGGCCGGGTCGGTGGGCAGGGGAAATCCGTCGCGGCTGGTCACCACCACCTTTGGTTCTTCCAGCAGTCGCATTTCCATTCGATCGCCGGGTTCCTCCAGGGCCATGCCCAACACGTCGAAACCACACACGAGGTTTGCTACGGTAGCGGGCGAATGAATGATTATTTTTTGATCGATTGGCATTTTCAATGATGGTCTTATGATTCGTTCAGGATTGTGCTGCGCGAATGATATCGGCAAACACACCAGATGCTGTTACTTCAGAACCCGCACCTGCTCCCTTCACCACCAGTGGCTGCTCGCGATACCGGTCCGTATAAAATAGTACCACGTTGTCCTTGCCATAGAGGTTGTAGAAATCCTGGTCGGGGCCTACCTGTTGCAGTCCCACCGAAGCGGAACCGTTTTCGAACTGCGCCACGAATTTAAGCTTGTTACCTGCCGATTTAGCGGCTTCGTACAATTTCCGGAAATGCGGTTCCTGCTTTTCCATTTCTGCATAAAAATCATCTACTGTTCCATCCATACAGGATGCCGGCAAAAAACCCTCGTTGGCAATCTGGTCCATCTCCAACTGTCGGCCCGATTCGCGAACCAATATCATTATCTTTCTCATCACATCGGTGCCACTTAAATCGAGACGTGGATCTGGTTCTGTATATCCTTCATCCTGCGCATCCCGCACTACTTTGGAGAATGACTTTTCGCCGTTGTAATGATTGAATACATAATTCAAGGTACCACTCAAAACCGCTTCAATCCGATTTACCTGGTCACCGCTGCGCAACAAATCATTCAACGTTCCGATAATCGGCAAACCCGCTCCCACATTGGTTTCAAAGAGGAATCGACTATTGTATTCCCGGGCCAGGTCTTTTAATTTTTTATATGATTCAAAAGATGAAGAACAGGCAATCTTATTGCACGCCACAACCGACATACTTTTTTGCAGAAGCTTGTCGTAACTGTGGGCGACCTTTTCATTGGCGGTAACGTCCACAAAAACGGCATTGCGTAAATTCCTGGACTGCGCTGCGCGAACAAACAGGTCGATATCCATCGGCGCGCCTTCCGCCAGCAAGGCCGGCCAGTTGTCCAGGCTCAGACCCTCGTCGTTAAACATCATTTTCCGGCTGTTTGCCAATCCCACTACCCTCACCTGCAAACGCAGCTGGTGTTGCAGGTAAGCCTGTTGCTGTTGCAACTGGGCCAATAATTTTCCACCTACGTTTCCGGTGCCTACAATGAACAGGTTGATTTGCTTGTACGTGGTTTCGAAATATTCTTCGTGTAAAACGTTTAGCGCTTTCTTCACATCACGGGTAGCAATAACCGCAGAAATATTTTTTTCAGACGACCCCTGTGCGATCGCCCTTACGTTTACACCATTGCGCCCGAGGGCGCCGAACATTTTGCCGCTGATGCCCGGATGGCTTTTCATGTTTTCGCCGACCAACGCAAGAATAGACAGGTCTTTTTCCACCACCAGCGGTTCCACCTTCTTTACTGAAATTTCATAATCGAAAGCGCGGTCGACTGCCGACCTGGCTTTCTCGGCAAATTTTTCGTCGATGCCCACACAGATGGAATGCTCCGATGAACCCTGGGTAATGAGTATGACGTTGATTTTTTCATTGGAAAGGGCTTCGAATAATCTTCTCGAAAACCCTGGAATGCCCACCATGCCACTGCCTTCCAGGCTTAATAAGGCGATGCTGTTAATGCTGGAAATACCGCGGATGGTATTGCCATTCACGGTCACTTTATTTTCCACCAGGGTGCCCGCATCCTGCGGTGCAAAAGTATTTTTGATCCAAACCGGAATTTTCTTGTTCATCACCGGTTGGATGGTTGGCGGATAAATGACTTTGGCACCAAAGTGCGAAAGCTCCATCGCTTCCTGGTATGAGATGGCGGGAATTACGCGCGCATTTGTAACGATGCGCGGATCGGCCGTCATCATGCCGCTCACATCTGTCCAGATTTCAAGTTTACTGGCATTGAATGCATCGGCAAGTATCGCTGCCGTGTAATCAGAGCCGCCGCGGCCCAGGGTGGTTGTTGCACCTCGTTCGTCGGTGGCAATGAAACCCGGAAAAATATACAATGATTCCTGCCCGCCCGTAAAAAAGGATGCGATCTTCTGGCGGGTGATATCAAAATCAACCGACGCGTATCCGAAGTTGGAATCGGTGCGGATGAACTGGCGCGAATCGAGCCAGGTGTTGGGCACATGTGCCGCATTCAAACTGGCCGACAGGATCCGTGAAGACAACAATTCGCCATAACTCACGATCCGATCCTGTGTGCGTGGCGACAATTCGCCCAGCAGGAAAATGCCGTTGCAAATGTCTTCCAGTTCATTGATGTGTTGCTTAATCAAACTGAGCATCCCGCTTTGCTGTGTTACCGGCAAAAGCGACTTGGCGGTTTCGAGATGGCGCTCTTCTATCAACTGCAATTTTTCGCGAAACGTTTCATCACCGGAAGCAGCGAGCGTGCCGCACTGTATCAAAATATCGGTGATGCCTCCCAATGCCGATACAACAACGGCTGCGGGCTCGCGACGAACCGCTTCGCGGATAATTCCAGCCACCTTATTCATATTTTCTGCGTTGGCAACCGAGCTGCCTCCGAACTTTAAAACCTGCATAAAAAATCTTGAAATTTGTGTAAGAATGCTGAACCAAAAAACCCATCAGACCGCCTTGCGATATACAGCCAACGGCCCCGTGATTGATATGTGAATATGACAACCCTCAACGGGTTGTTGTGGTAATGATGGTGGCAGTTGTGGCCGGAGTGGCTACAACCTGGAATGACCTGATATGAGCGGCAAAAAAAGCCATGATGAAAGGAGGTCGAAGGTAGGAAAATATTCAATACGACAACTTTGAAATTCAAAAAAAATCTGTCGGTTTTTTAGAGTATTTTCAATGCTCAATCCGATTGCTGCCGACATAGCTAAAGAATTTGCCAAAAATTTAAATTATCATGAGCCGATCATCTGCCCAGGGATTGCAGCAGTTCAAAAATGAAGTCGGGATCAAGTTCCAGCTCTATAACAGCCTGTTCACCTCTCTCCCCTTTCACCGGATTGAAAAAACAGGGATCCTCCTTTCGCTGTTCCTTACCCTGTGCGAGGAAGGCTATAAAAAGAAACAAAGTCCGGCCACCATCGTAGAAGAATTTTTTCAGAAGCATACTTCGATTACACTTGACCGTGAGAAACTCGACATGTTGTTTCGCTTTGTGCAATATGTGGAAAGGCAGGTGGTATTATTCGATGCACTCGAAGACGCCGCCTTCCGCGTTATCAATGACATGAATGGCCCCGGCACATTGAAAAACCTGGAATCGGAAGTCATTCAACAGCACAAACAAACCGAACTAACTGAGAAGCTTGAAGAATATGCCATCCGCCTGGTGCTCACTGCGCATCCTACTCAATTTTATCCTGGCGCTGTATTGGGCATCATCAACGATTTATCAAAAGCGGTTGGAGAAAACAATACCACACAAATCAATGCCTACCTGCAGCAACTGGGCAAAACACCTTTTTTCAAAAAACAAAAGCCGACCCCGTACGACGAAGCGATCAGCCTGATTTGGTATTTGGAAAATGTATTTTATGCGGCCGCAGGACGCATCATCACCAACCTGAAATCGCAGTTTCCCGATATCCATATTGACCACAACCCCGTGATTAAAATGGGATTTTGGCCCGGTGGCGACAGGGATGGCAATCCGTTCGTGAACGCCGATACCACCTTGAAGGTTGCCGATTCATTGCGTGGCTCCATCATTAAATGTTACTACCTGGAAATCAGGAAACTCAGGCGTCGCCTCACTTTCAAGGGGGTGGATACGGCGCTGACAGAACTGGAAAAGAAATTGTACAACAACATTTTCATTCCCGGTCAGCGAACAGATTTGAGCAAAAAAGAGATTCTCCAAACACTGGATCAAATTCGCGAAACGCTCATTTACCAGCACAACGGTCTTTTCCTAAACCTGGTAAATTCGCTCATCAGCAAGGTGCATGTATTTGGTTTACATTTTGCCGCAATCGACATCCGGCAGGAAAGTTCGATTCACAGTAAAATCATGGACAACATCGCTGCGCGTACTTCGGCGCTGGGTAAGGATTATGCTTCGCTCTCCCCTGCAGATAAAATAAAAGTGCTGGCCGAACTCAAACAGCCGCTGGAAAATATCGATTTTGAAGATGAACTCACGAAGGACACCCTGGAAACGGTGGGTGCCGTGAAATTAATTCAGCAATACAATGGCGCGGAAGGTTGCAACCGGTATATCATCAGCCAGTGTAGTAGTGCACTGAACGCGATGGAAGTATACGGGTTGTTCATTCTTGGCGGATGGAAACCGACCGAACTGAATGTTGATATTGTGCCATTGTTCGAAACCGTGGATGACCTTAGAAATGCAGCAGCCGTAATGGAGGCTTTGTACACGCTTCCCGCATACAATGCGCATCTGCAGCGCCGGAACAACAGGCAAACCATTATGCTGGGTTTTTCAGACGGTACAAAAGATGGCGGTTACCTGATGGCCAACTGGAGTATTTACAAAGCGAAAGAAGACCTTACCAGCCTGGCCTTAAAATATGGCGTGGAAGTGATCTTCTTCGATGGTCGTGGCGGTCCTCCCGCGCGCGGAGGCGGCAAAACCCACAAGTTCTACGCGTCGATGGGTCGCAATATCGCGAACAAGGAAATACAGCTAACCATACAGGGACAAACCGTGAGTTCGAATTTCGGAACCATTGATGCCGCGCAGTTCAATATTGAACAATTGATACACGCCGGTATTTCAAATGATATCTTCTCCACGCGTTCCGTTACCCTGGCGAAAGAAGAAGAGCTGTTGCTGCAGGAACTGGCTGAGGAAAGTCTGAAGCACTACGTGGCCTTAAAAGACCATCCCTATTTTATGGACTACCTGAGCAATGTGAGTCCTTTAAGGTTTTACAGCGAAACAAATATTGGCAGCCGGCCGGCGAAGAGAGGCACGTCAACCAGGTTAAGCCTGAAAGATCTTCGCGCCATTCCTTACGTGGGTGCCTGGAGCCAGATTAAACAGAACGTAACAGGCTACTATGGCGTAGGCACGGCCATGAAGGCACTCGAAGAACGCGGCAAGTGGACGGAAGTGAAGTCGCTTTACGACAACTCGCTTTTTTTCAAAACACTGATGGACAATTGCGAGATGGCGATGAAAAAATGCTTCTTCCCGCTCACGGCTTTCCTGGCCGACCATCCGCAGTATGGCGTGGTGTGGACCAGTATCTACGACGAATATTTATTGACAGAGAAATACCTGAACAAACTTTCGGGCAAGAATGAATTGATGAGCGATTACCCTGTTGAACAATTGTCCATTCAAATGCGCGAGCGCATTGTATTGCCCCTGACCACCATTCAGCAATTTGCGATTACACGTATCCGTGAGATGGATGAGCAGATCTCCAATTCGCCCTTAAAGGACCATTTTGAGAAGATGGTGATCCGGTCTTCGTTCGGTATTATCAATGCGGGAAGAAATTCAGCGTAATCCTTTGCACCTTTGCGTGAAGTAGTAAAAAAAGGGAGGCACCCTGGAAAAGGCGCCCCGCATTATGACTCTGAAACTGACTAAATTGTTGTTGATCGAAAACTTCTTTCGCTGGTAGCATCGCTGCCCATACTTTTTCAATTCGTTATAATGGCAAGATTTGGCGGCCGAAAGCTTCGCCGGAGATAGGTAATTTATCAATGGCCCGATTGGGCGGGATCCGGGATGCCCGGTCTGGCAGACCGCTTGGCGCGTTACCAGACCGGGATTTGCTAATCCGGATCATAGGGTTGTAGTGTAACGATATAACTGCAGGTATTGCTACCTGTTAGAATTAAAACCAGTACATCACAGCCAACAGGAAGCTACCGGCGGACTTGGTAGCCGCACCATCGCTTTTCAGGAAGATGTCCTTGCTGGCATTGTCGATCCTGAATTCAGGAATGAAAGTAAATCCTTCCACTTTGAAATTTGCCGACAGGGTGGTTGCGAAAATGGTACCTCCGAAAGGCTGCGTGGCATATACTTTCAGCTGATTTTTGTCGCTGAAATATTCACCACGAAGGGTGAGTCCGAACCAGGGTGCCGGATCCACGTTCAGGTACAGGGCAGATCCCCACCAGCCTTTGGCTGAAAGGTATTTGCCGTCTTCCCTGAGTTTGGTGGAATTATAAGTACCGTTAAAGCCGATGCCGAATTTGCTGGTGAGTTTGGTAAGCAATACCAAATCAATTTGGTTTGACTTTGAACTGTCGAGTCCTTCAGCACCTACAAAATTCAAATAGAGTTTGAAATTATCGCTGGCGGCGTAGCTATACTGTGCCAGCACGGCCTTCTTGTTGATATATCCGGCGGGCACGTATTTGTAATCGGTAGGATTGGCGATACCAACCATGAAACCACTTTTTCCACTGGTGATATCGGCTTTAACGCCGGTATGACTGAACGGACCGTTGGTGAACATATAACTCATGCTATAGTTCCTGTTCAACTGGGCATCCAGCACTTCGTAACCCACGTGGGTGGCCCAGCTACCTACTGTCAGCTTTAACCAGCTGTTCGGAGAATAACTGATATAGGCTTGTTTAATTGCAGCCAAAATACCTTCATCGGTATACGAAAATTCCTGTGCGCGTTTGCCGAAGCCGAGGTCGGCAACGATGTCGAATTTACCGGTTTTATGCTCAATTTTCACCGTTGCCATACCCAACTCAAACGTGTTGTGCGAGTTGGTGAAGCTGGTGAGGTTGTTGGCCTTTTGTTTGGCGAAATCATAGCGCCAGTAAACGTCCACTCCCGCGTTAATAGTGGTGGTGGGTTTTACTTCTTCAACGGGCGCTGTTACAGCCGTGGTGTCGGTTTTAGCTTCTGAAGTGGATTGTGAAAACGCTTGGACAAAAGATGCCATGCCAAGAATGGCTACGAGAAATTTTCGTAACATTGTTATCTGTTTTAGTGTAAAATGAGGGAGGTGCGGAGAGACAAATAGCTTTTCCTAGAAGTCTGTCTCTACTGTACCTCTTTCTTTTTCTTCAATTTTTCCATTCGTAGCAACGAGCAGGGTTCCCTGAACATATTTTTCTCCATGTTGTGATTCGTCCAGACCCTTTTCTTCTTCACTGGCAGAAACCCGCAAAGGACTGATGAAATCGATGAACTTGAAGATGATGAAACCCATTACGAAACTATAGGTGACAACAATGGCAAGACCTTTTAATTGTGTAAGGAAGAATGAAAAATTACCGTTGAACCAACCGTCTGAACCAGCTGCATTCACAGCCTTTGAAGCAAACAGACCAGTGAGGATCATACCGCTCATACCACCAATACCGTGGCAGGGAAATACGTCGAGCGTATCATCCAAAGCAGATTTTGACCTCCAATGAGCGGCGATGTTGGAAACGATGGCGGCGATGAAGCCGATGAAAATACTCTGCGGAACGGCTACGAAACCGGCGGCAGGCGTTATGGCAACCAGGCCAACTACCGCGCCAATGCAGAATCCCAGTACGGATGGTTTCTTACCGCGGAGTGAGTCAAAGAAAATCCATGACAGACCAGCAACGGCTGAAGCAGTATTTGTTGCTGCGAAAGCGGAAGTAGCAAGGTCGTTTGCAGCCAGTGCAGATCCGGCATTGAAACCAAACCAACCAAACCACAGCAAACCGGTACCCAATACAACATAAGGAATGTTGGCAGGCATAACTTCTGTTTTCTCTCTATGCGCTTTTCTGCGTTTCAATACAATGGCTCCGGCCAGGGCGGCGCAGCCTGCAGAAATATGCACCACGGTACCGCCGGCAAAGTCGAGTACGCCCATTTTAAACAAAATGCCATCGGGATGCCAGGTCCAGTGTGCGATGGGAGCGTAAATCACCAGACTGAATAATATGATAAAAATGAGATAAGATGAGAATTTGATGCGCTCTGCCAGGGCACCTACTACAAGCGCCGGGGTAATGATCGCAAATTTTAATTGGAAAAGCGCAAACAACAACAATGGGATGGTGGGTCCCAGGCTCCATGGGGCGCTGCTGTTTACACCTTTAAAAAAGGCGAAGGTTGATGGATCTCCAATGATTCCGTTCACGGATTTGCCGAAAGCCAGGCTAAATCCAACCACTACCCAAAGCAGCGAAATGATGCCGGTAGCAATAAAACTCTGAATCATGGTGCTGAGCACGTTCTTACGGCTTACCATTCCGCCGTAGAAAAACGACAAACCAGGGGTCATCAGGAATACCAGTGAGGTGGCCACCAGAACCCAGGCCATGTCCCCAGAATTGTAAACCTTGCTGCCGTCGAAGTTGGCGGCAGTTGGATAAAAAATGGCAACAATTGAAATAATTGCCAGGATCAGGAAGGGAAGAAGATTCTTCAAACTCAACTTGCTCATGTGTAAAATTTTGGTTTAAAAAATGAGTTCAGGTTTCAAAAAACGATCTTAAAGGCTAAATTACGTCAATAAAAATAAAGTCTATTTAGAATTATTCACATATTATAAATCATAATATGTTCAGACTTGGGCTCTTTAAATCAGTATTTAGCTCATTAACAATATGGTATGAGCCAACTTTTAAAAGACTTCAAAAATTGCACTTGATTATCCGCAATAAAAAAAGCCATATATAAATTAATTATATATGACTTTCATGAAAAGAGTTGGAAATTATCCCAAAAAGGAGCGTTGGTCTTTGCGCTCAAGCACCGTTGAGCCGGAAAGAAAGATGTCTACCTGGGCGGCACACTCTCTCCCCTCACTAATCGCCCATACTACGAGCGACTGGCCGCGGCGCATATCCCCGGCCGTGAATATTTTTTGAATATTGGTTTGGTAAGCTTTTTCAGTAGCCTTTACATTACCTCTTTCGTCCAATTCAACTTCAAGTTCTTTGATCAATCCATCGTGTTGTGGATGCACAAAGCCCATTGCCAGCAGTGCCAATTCGCAGGGAATTTCTCTTTCACTTCCTGCCACTTCAGCAAACTGTGCAGGCCGGCCATCATCGCTGGCTTTCCATGCCAGGTCAACAATGCGCAAAGCCTTCAATTTGCCGTGCTCATCGCCAATGAATGCCTTGGTTGCGATTGCCCATTGCCGTTGGGCGCCTTCTTCATGACTGGAAGACGTTTTCAATACCATGGGATATGTTGGCCAGGGCATGAATGGTGTTCTGGAATCTGGCGGCTTGGGCAACAGTTCAAATTGGGTAACCGATTTGGCGCCCTGCCGGTTGGAGGTTCCCACGCAATCACTTCCTGTATCGCCCCCTCCTATTACCACTACGTTCTTACCGATGGCCAGAATATCATCTCCCTGCGGCTCCAGTTTAGAAACGCGCTTATTTTGTTGTGTCAGAAAATCCATGGCAAATTGCACACCGTGCAGTTCTCTTCCGGGAATATCGAGGTTGCGCGGAATAGTAGAGCCACCTGCCAATACAATGGCGTGGTATTCGCGCAATAGGTCGTTGATGCTAATGTTCACGCCTACATTGGCGTTGCATTTAAAAACAACCCCTTCTTCCTCCATCAATTTCACTCTTCTTTCCACCACCCATTTCTCCAGTTTAAAATCGGGTATGCCATAACGTAAAAGCCCACCCGGGAAATCGTCACGCTCATAAACCGTAACCCAATGGCCGGCATAATTTAATTGCGCGGCCGCAGCCAGTCCGGCAGGACCTGAACCTACCACAGCTACTTTCTTGCCACTACGCATATGTGGTTTGCGCGGCTGCACAAATCCTTTCTGGAATGCGATCTCGATTATATGTTTTTCAATTTCTTCAATGGTAACGGCGGGTTGGTTAATGCCCAGCACACAGGCACTTTCGCAAGGGGCCGGACAAATCCTTCCTGTAAACTCTGGGAAATTATTGGTTGAATTGAGAATCTCGTATGCTTCCTTCCAACTTTGCCGGTAAACCGCATCGTTGAATTCGGGAATGATATTTCCCAAAGGGCATCCATTGTGACAAAAAGGAATGCCGCAATTCATACATCTCGCCGACTGTTGGTTCAGTTTGTCGGCCTCATACTGACCAACAAATTCCTGGTAGTCCTGCAGTCGCTCCTGCACGGGCCGCTTTTTTGGTAGCTCGCGCGTAAACTCTAAAAATCCTGTGGGCTTACCCATGTATCAGAAAAATTAATTTTTAAAAATGTTTATGCTTTTTTCGCAATGGCCTGGTTCACGTGAATATCATTGTTCACTACCTGTTCGGTTTTCTTTGAAAGCCATACCCGCTTGAAATCTTTCGGGAATACTTTTACGAAATTCCGCGACTGGTTTTCAAAATCATCCAGGACAAACTTTGCGACACTGCTTCCCGTGTATACGTAGTGGTTAAGAATGATCTGCTGCAGAAATGCGCTGTCTTCTGCATCCAGCGGATCCAGGTCAACCATTTCTTTGTTGCAAAGACTTTCGAATTTTCCTTTTACATCGTACACGTAAGCAACACCGCCACTCATGCCAGCGGCAAAGTTTCTGCCTGTGCCACCAAGGATCACCACTTTTCCACCCGTCATGTATTCACAACCGTGATCACCTACCCCTTCAACAACCACTTGGGCGCCTGAATTACGTACACCGAAACGCTCTCCGGCTTTTCCCCTGATGTAGGCTTCACCCGAAGTGGCACCATAAAAAGCCACGTTACCGATGATGCTGTTTTCTTCCGGTATATAACTGGCCTGGTGCGGGGGATAGATGATGAGTCGTGCACCGCTCAGGCCTTTACCGAAATAGTCGTTGGCATCGCCCTCCAGTTCAAGTGTAACACCGCGGGTGTTGAATGCACCGAAACTTTGACCGGCGGTTCCATTGAACCTGAAATGCAGGGTTTCGTCCGGCAATCCCTCTCCCTTATAGATTTTGGTGATTTCGTTCGACAAAATTGTTCCCACTGTGCGATCAGTGTTCCTAATCTTGAATTCGGCTTCCACTTTTTCTTTGCGCTGCAATGCAGGCTGTGCCGCTTTCACCAATTCCCAGTCGAGAACCGATTCCAGTCCGTGATCCTGGTCTTCCATATGATAGAGGCCGGTAAAAGGAAGCGCGGGTTCTTTGTATAATATCGGAGACAAATCGAGCCTGGAGAATTTCCAGTGCTTGATATTTTCTTTCACTTCCAGGCAATCTACCTGTCCCACCATTTCATTAACGGTGCGGAATCCAAGGTCGGCCATGATCTCGCGGAACTCCTGTACCAGGAAATGAAAGAAGTTGACAACATGATCAGCATTTCCGGAAAAGCGTTTGCGCAATTCGGGATCCTGTGTAGCCACGCCCACCGGGCAGGTATTCAAATGGCATTTGCGCATCAGTATGCATCCTTCCACTACCAGCGCGGCAGTGGCCACGCCCCATTCTTCTGCACCCAACAATGCTGCTACAGCGATGTCACGGCCGGTTTTCATTTGTCCATCGGCTTGCAACACCACGCGACTGCGTAATTTATTTTTAACGAGGGTTTGATGTGATTCTGCAAGTCCCAATTCCCAGGGCAGGCCCGCATGCTTGATAGAACTGATCGGTGATGCACCTGTTCCGCCATCATGACCTGAAATCAATATCACATCGGCCTTGGCCTTCGCCACACCGGCAGCGATTGTTCCTACGCCTGCTTTTGAAACCAGTTTCACATTGATGCGCGCCGCGCGATTGGCGTTCTTTAAATCGAAAATCAATTGGGCAAGATCTTCGATGGAATAAATATCGTGATGCGGCGGTGGTGATATCAAACCAACACCCGGAGTTGAATGCCGCGTTTTGCCGATCCAATCATCCACCTTATGACCAGGTAGTTGGCCACCTTCACCAGGCTTGGCGCCCTGCGCCATCTTGATTTGCAATTCGTCGGCTTCCGACAAATAATAACTCGTTACACCGAATCTTGCCGAGGCCACCTGTTTGATGGCGCTACGCATAGAATCGCCGTTTGGCAGGCGCTCATATCTTTTTTCATCTTCACCACCTTCACCCGTATTGCTTTTCGCGCCGATGCGGTTCATGGCAATGGCGAGCGTGGTATGCGCTTCCCAGCTGATGGAACCGAACGACATGGCCCCGGTGGCAAAACGCTTCAGGATGTCTGCTGCGGGTTCCACCTGGTCAATGGGAATGGAAGGTCTTTTCCTGGAGAACTGAAACAGGCTTCTTAACGTGCAAGCCTTTTCACTCTGATCGTTCACCAGCTTGGAATATTTCTTGAAGGTGGCATAGTCGTTCATCTTTGTTGAATACTGCAACAGGTGAACGGTTTGCGGATTGAAAAGGTGAAACTCGCCTTTTCTCTTCCACTGGTAGATACCGCCAACGGGTAACCGATCTACAGGAATTTCTTTGCGGCTGAATGCGAGGAAATGTTTGGCCAGTGTTTCGCGGGCAATTTCATCCAGGCCCATCCCCTCAATGCGGGAAGTGGCGCCGGTGAAGTATTTGTCCACCACATCGCGATTCAGTCCGATGATCTCAAATATTTGTGCACCCTGGTAAGATTGCAGGGTGGATATGCCCATTTTAGAGAATACTTTCAGCAAACCATCATTCACTGCCTTCACATAGTTCTTCTTCAATTGCTCCACATCGGTGTCGGTTTGCAATTTGCCCGCCAGCTTCAGGTCGCGGATGGTTGACAGCGCGAGGTATGGATTGATGGCCGTGGCGCCAAAACCGATGAGACAGGCAAAATGATGCACTTCCCATACGTCGCCCGCTTCAACTACGATACCCACCTGACCCCGACATCCTTTTCGAATGAGGTGGTGGTGAACTGCGGCTACGCTTAACAGTGAGGGAATAGGCGCGTGCTCCGAGTCGATGGCACGATCGGTGAGGATCAACACCTCAAACCCGTCGTCAACAGCATCTACCGCATAGCGGCAAAGCCTGTCCAGCGCGGCCTTCAGTGAGCCCGGCTTTCCGTCTGCCCTGAAATAACACTGCAGGGTTTTGGCCTGAAATATACCGGTATCAATGCTGCGGATCTTTTCCAGTTCGTGGTTATTCAGCACCGGATGCTTCAGCGCCACGGTGTGACAGCTCAATGGATCCTCCTGCAACATATTGCCATTGTTTCCCACAAATGCAGCCAGTGACATCACCATTCTTTCACGGATGGGATCGATGGGTGGATTGGTTACCTGTGCAAACAATTGCTTGAAGTAACTGCTGAGGTGCTGGGGCTGGTCGCTTAATACGGCCAGTGGAATATCCGTGCCCATGGAGCCAATCGGTTCCTTACCATCAATACACATTGGTGCAATGATGGTCTCAAGGTCTTCGGTAGAATATCCAAATGCTTTTTGGTATTTGAACACCTGGTCGTGTTCCAGGTGGGTGAACATTACCCTGGGTTCGGGTAATTCTTCCAACCTGATCTTGTATTTATTCAACCATTCGCCGTAGGGTTTCTGCGAACAAATGGTTTGTTTTAATTCGTCGTCGCTGATGATCCTTCCCTGCTCCATGTCTACCACAAACATCTTACCCGGTTGCAGCCTGCCTTTTTCTTTGATGATGGCAGGATCAACAGGCAGCACGCCCGTTTCAGAAGCCATGATAACACGGTCGTCGTTGGTCACGCAATAACGGGAAGGACGCAATCCATTCCTGTCGAGTGTTGCACCAATTACTTTTCCGTCTGTAAAAGAAATGGAAGCGGGACCATCCCAGGGTTCCATCATGGATGCATGAAATTCATAGAAGGCTTTCTTAACCGGATCCATTTGATCATTGCCATCCCAGGCTTCGGGAATCAGCATCATCATCACATGCGGAAGTGAGCGGCCCGTTAGGGTGAGTAATTCTATCACGTTATCCAAACAGGCGGAGTCTGACTGCCCTTCAGTAACGATGGGAAGCAGCATTTCCATTTCTTCCTTGGTAAAATAGGGCGACTCAAATCCTTTCTCACTTGTCTTCAGCCAATTCATGTTGCCCTGGAGGGTATTGATTTCTCCATTGTGGGCGATGTAGCGAAATGGCTGCGCCAGTTTCCAGGATGGAAATGTATTCGTGGCAAAACGGGAATGCACCAGTCCGAATGCAGAAACAATGCGCTTGTTACCCAGGTCGGGAAAATAATGGCGCACCTGTTTGCTGGTGAGCTGCCCTTTGTACACCACGGTTTTGTAGGACAGTGATGCGATATAAAATCCGATGGGATCTTTCTTGGTGGTGTTGTTGATGGTATGACTGGCGTAGTTGCGAAGCACGAACAATCTTCTCTCGAAATCGTCGGGGTTCACGATGTGATCCGGGCATGCCAGGAATACCTGCTCCATTTCGGGTTCAACAGAAAGAGCAGTGGGTCCAATGCCATCGGGATTCACGGGCACTTTCCGATACGCGAGTACTTCGAGTCCGAGTTTTTCAGCACAGCGATTGAAAATGTCGCGGCATTCTTCACGCAACCTGATTTCGCGGGGAAAGAAAATAACGCCTACACCGTATTTTCCAAATGCGGGTAAATGTATTCCGAGGCGAATGCCTTCGTCGAAGAAAAATTCGTGGGGGGTCTGAATCATGATACCCGCGCCGTCGCCGGTATTGCTTTCGCATCCGCAGGCACCCCGGTGTTCCATGTTCTCCAACACGGTCAGGGCATCCGACACAATCTGGTGGGATTTGCTGCCTTTAATGTTCGCCACAAAGCCGATACCACAGGCGTCGCGCTCAAATTCTGGGGAGTATAAACCGTAATTGCTTGCCATACAGCTTCAGAAATGAAAAATATTTAAAAAAAATATATAGAATTAGATAAAATCTAATAACTACCGCAAGCAACTGTTTGAAGTTACTAAATAATCCTGAATTATTGGATATTGACGGCAAGAAATATGCACATGGTAGGTGAATAAGTTGGTCGACTGGTTTGCCCTCGCAGTTGGCCGGTTGACCAGTTGATCTGTAGCATTCCACCGATCACCTGGTCAACCGATCAACCTAGTCAACCCAGTCACCCCTATCAACCCAACCAACACCCCATCAAACCAGATACCCAAATAAATTATCATTCTTATTCAACTCCGTGTAGTTGATGTGGTATCGTCGCATGTTGTCCAGCAGTGCCTGGTAATCTTCTCTCGACTTCAATTCAATACCCACAAGGGCCGGTCCGGTTTCCTTGTTGTGCTTTTGCATATACTCAAATCGGGTAATGTCGTCATTGGCACCCAACACCAGGTTCACGAATTCCTTCAGTGCTCCGGGTCGCTGCGCAAAACGAATCAGGAAATAATGCTTTAATCCCTCGTATTGCAATGATCGTTCTTTGATTTCCTGCATGCGGTCGATGTCGTTGTTTCCACCGCTTACGATACACACCACATTTTTTCCCTCAATCTGGTCGGCATAATCGTCCAGCGAAGCGATCGACATCGCACCTGCGGGTTCTACTACGATCGCGTCTTCGTTGTAAAGTGCAAGAATGGTAGAACAGATTTTTCCTTCCGGCACCAGGTGCATTTCATCAAGCACTTCCCTGCAAATGGGATAGGTCAACTCTCCCACTCTCTTCACCGAAGCACCATCCACAAATCTTTCAATACAATCCAGTGTTACCGGATGCCCTGCTTTAAAAGCTTCCAGCATGGAAGGTGCGCCTTCCGGCTCGAGCCCGATAATGCGCGTTTGCGGGCTCATGGTTCGCATGTAGGATCCAACGCCGGCGCTCAATCCGCCGCCGCCCACCGGCACAAATAGATAATCGATATGAGAAAGGTCTTCACAAATCTCCAATGCCACTGTTCCCTGGCCTTCTATAATCCTGTAGTCATCGAAAGGCGGAACGAAGGTCATGCCGTTTTCCTGCGTGTACTTTTTTGCCGCCACCGCGCAATCGTCGTAGGTATCGCCAACGAGTTTGATTTCGATATTCGATTCACCAAACATTTGTGTCTGGTTCACCTTTTGCATGGGCGTAATGATGGGCATGAATACGACGCCGTGGGCATTCAGTTTCCGGCAGGAATAAGCGAATCCCTGCGCGTGGTTACCCGCACTGGCACACACCAAACCCTTGGCCAGCTGCCCTTCTGGCAAACTGCTCATGAGGTTGAATGCGCCACGCAATTTGTATGACCTGACCACCTGCATGTCTTCCCTTTTCAGGTATACATTACAGTTATACTTGCGGCTCAGGCTGGCGCTGAATGTGAGGGGCGTTCTGCGAACGACCTTCTTCAGTCTTTCGTGCGCCTCACTAAAATTGAAACGCGTTGTAGTGGTATTGGGAACCATGTGGTTGTTTTTAAAAAAACATCTCCCGGTCAGGCCGGGAGATGAATCGATTTATGCTGTTGCCGCGGCCTTCACTTCTTTTTTGGCTTCCAGCGGATTTTGATTTTCCGGACGCAGGCTGCGTACCGTTTTGCCGGCTTGCCACAATTCACTCTCGCGCAATTCCTTCAGCTCGGCGTCTAATTTTTCGCGATAATCTGTCTGGCTGTTTGATGCAATGGATCTTGCCGCTTCTTTGCCTGCTGCTACACTTTCATACAATTCAGTAAACACGGGCAATGTTGCATCACGGAATTTTTTCCACCAGTCAAGCGCACCACGTTGGGCGGTGGTTGAGCAGTTGGCGTACATCCAGTCCATTCCGTTTTCTGCCACCAATGGCATCAACGATTGTGTGAGTTCTTCCACGGTTTCATTGAAGGCCTCGGAAGGTGTATGTCCCTTCTTGCGCAACACCTCGTATTGTGCCGCAAAAATGCCCTGGATGGCGCCCATCAATGTTCCCCGCTCACCCGTCAAATCAGAGAAAACTTCTCTCTTGAAATCAGTTTCAAAAAGGTATCCACTGCCGATGGCGATACCAAGCGCAACCACTCTTTCGAAGGCCCTGCCGGTTGCATCCTGGAAGATCGCGTAACTGCTGTTCAGTCCGCGTCCCTGCAGGAACATGCGACGCAATGAGGTACCTGATCCCTTTGGTGCAACCAGGAAAACGTCAACGTCAGGCGGCGGTATAATGCCGGTCTGTTCATTGTAGGTAATACCAAAACCATGGGAGAAGTACAATGCTTTCCCCTTGGTGAGGTGTTTCTTAACGGTAGGCCACAATTGGATTTGTGCCGCATCGCTCAGCAAATAGCAAATGATGGTGCCTTTTTCAAGGGCCTCTTCGATATCAAATAAGGATTCGCCGGGAACGAAACCGTCTCTAACGGCCTTGTCCCAACTCTTGGAATTTTTTCTTTGACCAACAATTACGTTCACGCCATTGTCTTTTTGATTCAGCGCCTGGCCCGGGCCCTGCACTCCATAGCCGATCACGGCGATCACTTCATCCTTCAAAATCTGCTGCGCTTTGGCGAGTGGGAATTCATCGCGGGTAACCACGTTTTCTTCAACACCACCGAAATTTAATTTTGCCATAATGATTGATTGTTATTGATTGTATTGATAAACTGCTTTGTACTTTTCGAATTTTTTTACATAGAAAATACTTCGTCCTGTTTGTCGAGGTATTCATTTTCCACCACTTCTTCGCTGGGATCTTTGCGTTCGAAATCTTTGATTTTTTCGTGGAAACCCTTGCTGTCCTTAATGATGGCCACGCGTGCGCTTCTTACGAATTCAATTAGTCCGAAAGGTTCCAACACTTCTACCAGGCGTTCGGTTTCTTCGCGATGACCAGTTGTTTCGAAAACGATATAATCTTTGCGGATGGCGATGGCCCTCGCACCATACTGGCGCAGCAACCGCTCCACTTTTACTTTTTCTGCAATTTCATCGGTCGCCACCTTATACAGCGCCAACTCCTGCCAAACAATTTCATCGCTGGTGTTGAAATACACTTTCAGTACTTCAACCTGCTTCTCAATTTGACGCACCAGTTTCTTCACCACTTCATCCACCTCATTGATCACGATCGTGAAGCGATGAATGCCTTCTACTTCCGACGGAGAGGTATTCAGACTTTCAATATTGATTTTTCTGCGCGAAAAAATAATCGCGATCCGGTTCAATAAACCGATCTGGTTTTCGGTGTATACGGTAACGGTAAATTCCTGCTTCAGCATTTCAATTATTTTAACGGATGTTAATTTTATTTCAGTCTGATTTCTGCAACGCTGCAACCCTGCGGTACCATGGGAAATACATTGTTCTCTTTTCCTACCATCACTTCAAGCAGGTAGGAACCGGGATGATCAATCATGGTTTGCAATGCATCTTTCAATTTGGCCCTTTCAGAAACCTTGGCGGCCTCGATGTAATAGCCGTTCGCTACCATCACGTAATCAGGACTGGTAATATCTACAAATGAATAGCGCTTGTCGTGGAATAGCTGTTGCCATTGGCGAACCATTCCCAGGAACTGGTTATTCAAAATGATGATCTTCACATTCACTTTGCTCTGCATAATGGTACCCAACTCCTGGATGGTCATTTGAATTCCACCATCCCCAATGATGGCCAGTACCGTGCGATCGGGCGCCCCAAACTTGGCGCCAATGGCTGCCGGCAGCGCAAATCCCATCGTTCCCAACCCGCCAGAAGTGATATTACTTTTTGACTGGTTGAAATGCGCGTAACGACAGGCGACCATTTGGTGCTGACCTACGTCTGTCACCACAATGGCTTTGCCTTCTGTAATTTCATTCAGCAACTTGATCACTTCGCCCATGGTGAGGGCGTCGCTGGTTGGATTCAATTCGGGCTCGATGCACACTTTTTGTTCTTCATCGGCGAAATCTTTGAAGCGCTTCAGCCATTTCGGATAACACTTGCTTTCAACCATAGACGTTAAAATCGGAAGTGTTTCTTTGCAATCGCCCCAAACAGCAACAGTGGTCTTTACATTTTTATCTATTTCAGCCGGATCTATATCGAGGTGAATGATCTTGGCCTGCTTCGCGTATTTGTCCAGCCGGCCTGTTACGCGATCATCGAAACGCATACCCACAGCAATCAATACGTCGCATTCATTTGTCAGTACGTTCGGCCCATAATTTCCGTGCATACCCAGCATGCCCACGGCCTGCGGATGATCTGTTGGAATTGCGCTCATGCCGAGAATGGTCCATGCGGCAGGGAGCCCGGCCTTTTCAATGAAGGCCTTGAATTCGTTCTCTGCACGGCCCAGGATAACACCCTGTCCGAATATCACAAAAGGTTTTTCTGCTGCATTAATCAGTGCTGCCGCTTCCTTGATATATTCTTTGCGAACGATGGGTGTTGGACGATAGCTCCTGATATGATCGCATTTCACGTATCCTTCGAAATCGAATTTTTGCAATTGCGCATTCTTGGTGATATCAATCAGCACAGGACCAGGCCTTCCGCTTTTCGCTATGTAAAATGCCTTTGCCAGCACTGCGGGTATTTCAGTCGCGTCGGTTACCTGGTAGTTCCATTTTGTAACCGGCGTAGTGATGTTGATGACGTCGGTTTCCTGGAAGGCATCGGTACCCAGCAGGTGCGCATATACCTGACCGGTAATGCACACCAGCGGCGTGCTGTCGATTTGTGCATCGGCCAATCCGGTAACGAGGTTGGTAGCACCAGGACCACTGGTGGCAAACACCACTCCCACTTTCCCAGAGGAGCGGGCGTAACCCTGCGCCGCATGAACGGCACCTTGTTCGTGCCGAACCAGGATGTGCCTGAGTTGCTCCTGGTAATCATACAGCGCGTCATAAATCGGCATGATAGCGCCACCGGGATAACCGAAAATGGTTTCCACGCCTTCAGCAAGAAATCCTTTCAACAGGGCCTCAGAACCCGTTAGATGTTGAATTTCTTTTTTCGTTTCCTGCTTTTGCTTTTTTACTGCAACAGTTTCCATAAATCGTTTTTATTTCAATTATTTTATGCTTCATCCGTTACGCAGCCTTCAGCTGCATTCTTCACCTGCCGGGCATATTTAAACAAAATGCCATTGGTGGCTTTCAGTGCCGGCTGCTTCCAGGCTTTTTTTCTCTCCGCAATTTCTGCCTCACTAACTTTGAGTGTAATGGTATTGGTGGTGGCGTCCAATTCAATGCGATCATCGTCCTGCACAAGGCCAATCAATCCACCGTCGTGCGCTTCGGGCGTAATGTGGCCCACCACAAAACCATGGGTGCCTCCGCTAAACCTGCCGTCGGTGATCAACGCCACCGATTTGCCCAATCCTGCGCCAATGATGGCTGAAGTGGGTTTCAGCATTTCTGGCATGCCCGGTGCGCCGCGCGGACCTACATACCGGATCACCACTACGTCGCCAGATTTTATCTTTCCCGAATTGATGCCTTTTATTAATTCGTGTTCGCCGTCGAACACGCGAGCGGGTCCGGAAAATTTCTCTCCCTCCTTTCCGCTGATTTTTGCAACACTTCCCAATTCAGCCAGGTTGCCGTACAATATTTGCAAGTGGCCGGTTGCTTTGATGGGATCTTCAATGGGATGAATTATTTTCTGCGCGTCAAAATCGAGATCTGGCGCTTCTTTTAAATTTTCTGACAGCGTCTTTCCGGTTACTGTTAAACAGTCGCCATTCAGTAAACCTTTTTTCAACATATATTTCATCACCGCGGGAAGCCCGCCATGTTGATGAAGATCCTGCATCAGGTATTTTCCACTGGGCTTGAAATCGGCCAGCACCGGAACCCGATCGCTGATCTTTTGAAAATCATCCTGTGTAAGTTGAACACCTACACTCTTTGCCATTGCAATCAGGTGCAATACCGCATTTGTGCTACCTCCCAACACCATGATTACGGTGATGGCGTTGTCGAAGGCGGCACGAGTCATAATATCGCGAGGCTTGATATCCTTTTCCAACAACAGCCGGATGGCTGTTCCCGCTTCCTGGCATTCCTTTTTCTTTTCTTCACTCAGGGCGGGGTTGGAGGAAGAATAAGGCAGGCTCATTCCAAGCGCTTCGATTGCTGCGGCCATGGTATTGGCCGTATACATTCCGCCGCAGGCGCCTGCACCCGGACAAGCATTCATCACGATGCCCTTGAAATCGGCTTCGCTTAACTGACCGGCAATTTTTTGTCCGAGCGCTTCGAATGCCGAAACAATATTCAGGTCCTGGCCATTGTAATGTCCTGGCGCGATGGTTCCGCCATACACCATGATGGCCGGGCGATTCAAACGACCCATTGCTATCACGGAGCCCGGCATATTCTTATCGCAACCTGGCAGGGCAATCAGCGCGTCATAATATTGCGCGCCGCAAACCGCTTCAATTGAATCGGCGATGATATCCCGACTCACCAATGAATAACGCATGCCGTCTGTTCCATTGCTCATGCCATCACTGACGCCAATGGTGTGAAAAATAAGTCCCACCAGGTTATTGTCCCAAACGCCCTGCTTAATTAGTTTAGCCAGGTCGTTCAGGTGCATGTTGCAGGTGTTGCCATCATAGCCCATGCTCACCACACCCACCTGCGCCTTTTTCAGGTCGTCATCAGTCAGACCAATGCCATACAGCATCGCCTGCGCAGCGGGTTGCGTTTCGTCTTGCGTAATCGTCTTGCTGTATTTATTTAGTTCCATTATGTATTGTCAGGTTCGGATTTGGCATGATAGGTTAATTGTGTTGATTGTGTTGATTAGGTTGATTAGATTGATTTGCAAATATCTCAGACAAAGAATCAACTCAATCAACACAATCAACTCAATCAACTTATTCAACTTATTCAACTTATTTAATTACGTCACCAAGTCAAAACAGCCTTTTTCTCCCTCACGAGATCCAGGTAGGCTTTTTGAATCTTTCTTCCCTGCGATTCATTCCACGGCAATTCAAATTTTTTATCATCGAGCGATTCCCAGCCAATCACTTCCGCGGCAGTGCCACAGAAAAATGCCGAGTCGGCTTTCTTCAATTCATCAGTAGTAAATAATTTTTCTTCTACCGCAATTCCCATTTCCCGGCACAGCTCTAACACAGTAGCGCGTGTAATGCCTGGCAGAATGTTTCCCAAAGGAGGCGTAACCAGCTTTCCTTCTTTCTCGTAAAACACATTGGCTCCCGGACCTTCGGCAACAAATCCATTCATGTCGGTCAACAATGCTTCGTCGAAGCCCTTCGCCTTGGCTTCCTGGCTGGCGAGAATGGAGTTCACATAATGACCTCCCGCTTTCGCCTCGATGTGAAAGCCTTTCGGGTTGGGGCGCTGATAGGACGAACACATGATCCGCAATTGTTTTTCACCCAGGAATGGCGCCATTTCCCAAACCTGAATTACAATATGAGATTCCGTATTCGGACTAAAACTCATATTCGCCGGAGCGTATATCAGCGGCCGGATATAAGCGTCCTGCAAATCGTTCTTTCGCAACACCTGGTAGGTAATGTCAATCAGGTCGGCGGTGTTATATGTATAGGGCATGTTCATCGCCAATGCAGAATTCCGCAGGCGGTCGTAATGCTCCTTTGGTTTAAAAATCTTTGTTTCGCCATCGGCTGTGCGATAGGCACGGATGCCTTCAAATACAGAATAGCCATAATGAAGCGACTGGCTATACAGATCCATCTTAGCCTCGGCTGCGCGCAGGTATTGCCCGTCGAGATAAAGAATTGTTTGTTCGTTGTAGTACTGCATTGATTTTCTTTTTAGATCCGTAAAAAAAACGACCCGCCTTTTTGGAGGCGGGTCGCGTATCATTTGAAATGATCAGGTTAATCGAAAGACCCTCCTCCATGCAAAGCGGGAATAATAATGACTGCCGCATTCACGACTTGCGTGAAATTGCGAACAACATTATTGAGACTCTTCTTCTGCATAATTTCAGGTATGCTACGAAGATAATCTCCCGCTACGGATAAACAAAGAACTTTTTATGTTAAATAATCGTGCTCTTCCTTAATTCGATATTGGCCTTGTTGATTTCACTGGGGATCCGGTTGCCGATATAATCATTGATCAATTCTCCAACAGTGGAGGTGAAATAGAAATTAATCGGATCGATATCCTTAGTCACAAAGCCATTCATCAACGTCCAGTTCACTGCTTCACGCACCAGGTCGCCTTCGGCTTTCAACGACAGATGATCCAACAGCATGGCCGCTGAAAGAATAGAACCCAATGGATTGGCAATATCTTTTCCAGCCGCCTTCGGATAAGAACCATGAATGGGTTCGAACAAGGCTGCTCCTTTTCCAATAGATGCGGATGGCAGCAGTCCCAGCGATCCGGTGATCACGCTGGCTTCATCGCTGATGATATCGCCAAACATATTCTCGGTCAGGATCACGTCGAACTGCTTGGGATTCAAAATAATTTGCATGGCGGCATTGTCAACGAACAGAAACTCCACTTTTACGTCGGCATAGGACTTTGCAATTTCCTGCACAATTCTTCTCCAGAGCCTTGAAGTTTCCAGTACATTGGCCTTATCGACCAGGGTCAGGTGTTTCCTGCGCTTTTGTGCATATTGAAAAGCGAGGTGCGATACCCTCTCCACTTCTTCCTTCGTGTATACACAGTCGTCGGACGCACGGGTTTGGTCCTCGCTTAATTCTTTCTTACCAAAATAAATGCCACCTGTCAGTTCGCGAAAAATCACGAAATCAACGCCTTCAATATTGTCGCTTTTTAGGGGCGACAAATGTTTTAGTGAAGGATAGGTGTTGATGGGCCGGATATTGGCGAATAATTGCAACGATTTTCGCAATTTCAGCAAACCTTGCTCAGGCCTCACTTTTGCAGTGGGGTCATTGTCGTATTTCGGATGCCCGATGGCTCCGAATAAAATCGCGTCGCTTTCCAGGCATTTCTCAATGGTTTCATCGGGCAGGGGATCGCCGGTTTTGTCAATCGCGTCGGCACCCATCAATCCATAAGTATAGTGGAAATGATGACCGAAACGTTCGCCCACTGCGTTCAGTGTTTTAACAGCCTGGCGGGTTACTTCCGGACCTATTCCGTCGCCTTCGATAACTACAATGTTTTTTTCCATGATGCTGGTTTAGGGTTTAGGATAAACTTTTTTCAAATTGCTCTATCTCGGGTTTCATATTCAACAGGTAGTCGATATCGTCGTATCCGTTTAACAAGCAGGTTTTCTTATAACTGTTGATTTCAAATTTTTCCTCGGCGCCAGATTGTGGCAGGCTGATGGTTTGTTCCTGCAGGTTGATATGGATTTCAGTTTTTGGATCGGCGTGTACGGCTTCGAAAATCTTCTCCATAAATGCATCACTCACCTGTACAGGCAGCAGGAAATTATTCAGCGCATTGTTTTTAAAAATGTCGGCGAAAAAACTGCTCACTACAGCATCAAAGCCATGGTCTTTGATGGCCCATGCGGCGTGTTCGCGGCTTGAACCACAGCCGAAATTTTTTCCAGCCACCAGGATTTTTCCTGCAAAGGTGGAATCGTTCAACACAAAGCCCGACTTGGGTTTCGTGTCATCATCCTCGTGATATCGCCAATCGCGAAACAGGTTCTTCCCAAATCCATCCCGGCTGGTAGCTTTTAAAAAGCGCGCGGGAATGATCTGGTCGGTGTCGATATTTTCAATCGCCAGCGGCACTGCTCTTGAATGGATCCTGTCTATTGATTTTTTTGACATAACAACTAACCACTTTTATAGATATTCGCGAACGTCTTCCACCTGCCCTGTAATGGCGGCCAGGGCGGCGGTTAAGGGACTTGCCAAAAAAGTCCTGGCATTGGGTCCCTGCCTTCCTTCAAAATTTCTATTCGATGTACTGATACAATATTTTCCGGCCGGAATCTTGTCTTCGTTCATTCCCAGGCAGGCTGAGCAACCCGGTTGACGCAACACAAATCCCGCCTCCTGGAAAATTTTATCAATACCTTCTTCACGCGCCTGCTGTTCAACCTGTTTACTGCCAGGCACAATCCACACTTCAACGTCGTTGGCTTTTCTTTTTCCTTTTACAAATGAAGCCACCATCCGAAGATCCTCGATGCGGGAATTGGTGCAACTTCCTATGAACACATAATCCACTTTCTTGCCCTTCATGCGCGATCCCGCTTCGAGGCCCATATACTTGAGCGATTTCAGAAAGGATTGCTTTTCTTTTTCATCTACTTCATTCTCACCCGGAATCTTGCCTGTTACGCCAACACCCATACCCGGGTTGGTGCCATAAGTAATCATAGGCTCAATATCTTCCGCGCGGATATTAATTTCTTTGTCGAACTGCGCTTCCGGATCGGAATAAAGCGTCTTCCAATATGCCAGTGCTTCTTCCCATTCATTACCACTGGGGGCATACCTGCGTCCTTTGATATATTCAAATGTTGTTTCGTCGGGTGCAATCATACCGCCACGTGCACCCATTTCTATACTCATGTTGCAAATGGTCATGCGCGCTTCCATCGACAGGCTGCGAATGGCGGAACCTGCGTATTCTACAAAATAGCCGGTGGCACCACTGGCGGAAATCAGGGATATGATATAAAGAATGATGTCTTTCGAAACCACTCCCCTGTTTAACACGCCATCCACATTGATGCGCATCAGCATGGGTTTTGTTTGCAAAAGACATTGCGTTGCAAAAACCATTTCCACTTCGCTGGTACCAATGCCAAAAGCAATGGCACCAAAAGCGCCGTGTGTAGAAGTATGGCTATCGCCACAAACGATCGTCATGCCGGGCTGCGTAATGCCAAGCTCGGGACCAATGACGTGCACGATACCCTGGTAGGGATGACCGAGCCCATACAACTCAATGCCGAATTTTTCGCAATTGTGTTTTAGTTCGTCTACCTGTATGCGCGACAGTTCATCCTTAATCGGCAGGTGTTGGTTTAACGTAGGAACATTGTGGTCGGCCGTGGCCACCACCTGTTGGGGACGAAAAACCGGTAAGCCCCTTTTCTCAAGCCCTTTGAAAGCCTGCGGGCTCGTCACTTCGTGAATAAAGTGCCTGTCGATATATAACACTGAGGGTCCGCCTTCAATTTGCTTCACCACGTGTTTTTCCCAGATTTTTTCAAATAAGGTCTTCGCCATTTTTCAGTTTAAAGAAAGACGCAGGGACTTCCCTACGCCTTTTATAATCAAAACATGAGAAACAATCGTTGCAGTCAGGCAATGGGAGCAACCTCTGGTTGATGTTGCCTGGCCAATGATTCGAGGTCGCTATCGTTCACTTCCTTTTTGCTGTCGGCTACCACCAAAAACCGTTGGTAGAGTACGTCAATATCGTTGCGGGTAAATTGAAATCCCAGTTTCTGGAAACGGTGCGCGAGTGCACTTCGTCCACTCCTTGCCGTTAGTACAATGCGGGAGCCGTCGGCGCCCACATCGTCCGGATTAATAATTTCGTAGGTGAGGGAGTCTTTCAGGAATCCATCCTGGTGAATGCCCGATGAATGCGCAAAGGCGTTGCTTCCCACAATGGCTTTGTTCGGTTGAACCGGCATGCGCATGGTATCAGAAACCTTGCGGCTGATCGGATTCAACTGTTCCGTTTGGATGCCGGTATACAATCCAAGCTCAGGATGTTGCCTGATTACCATCACCACTTCTTCAAGAGATGTGTTGCCGGCTCTTTCGCCGAGTCCGTTGATGGTGCACTCTATCTGCCGCGCGCCCTGGATCACGCCGGCAATGGAATTCGCCGTAGCCAGTCCGAGGTCGTTGTGGCAATGACAAGATATGATTGCTTTGTCGATATTGGGAACATGGTTAACCAGCCAGGCAATTTTTTCGCCATATTGCTGGGGTAAACAATAGCCGGTGGTATCGGGAATGTTTACAACAGTTGCGCCGGCCGCAATTACCGCTTCCACCACGCGTGCCAGGTAATCGTTGTCGGTGCGGCCCGCGTCTTCCGCATAAAATTCAACATCCTCGGTAAATTTCTTCGCCCACTTAACGGCTTGTACGGCGCGTTGCAGGATCTCGTCGCGGGTGGCTTTGAATTTTGATTTAATGTGGTAGTCGGATGTGCCGATCCCGGTATGGATGCGCGGCTTGCGGGCAAACTTCAAAGCCGCTGCGGCCGATTCAATGTCTTTTTCAACGGCGCGGCTAAGCGCACACACCGTAGCTTCCTTAATGGCTCGTGAAATTTCCTGAACGGAGTTGAAGTCGCCCGGACTTGAAATCGGGAAACCCGCTTCAATAATATCTACACCCAGGGCTTCCAAAGCCAGGGCCAATTCAATTTTTTCAGCCGTATTTAGTTTACATCCGGGTACCTGTTCGCCATCGCGGAGAGTGGTATCGAAAATATGTATTTGGTTCTGCGACATATTATTTTGAGACTCAGTGAGTAAAAATTCCGGGGAGGTGTATTTTTGTAACAAGGCCCGTATTTTACTGTATGATAGGGCCGTCGACGAAAATAACCTGCTTATCCTTCATAATAAACTCAAAATCAACTTGGTTCTACCTTTCGCAAATGGTTTATGCCTGAGGTAACATATTGAAAATCAAGCAATTTGGAACAATTCAATTACGATGCCCAACCGATCTACTGATGCCCTTTTTCAGCTGGTGAAATCCCTCGAAAAGTCGGAAAAGCGCAATTTTAAGCTCTTTGTGAAGCGGAATTCGGCTTCGGAAGAACTTAAGATCACCCAGGTATTCGACGCGTTGGACAAGATGCCGGAATACAATGAGGAGACCCTGATGAAGCGCACCCGGGGTATTACTAAGCAACAGTTGCCTAATATAAAGGCACATCTTTACCGGCAGATCCTCACCAGTTTGAGGCTGTTGGACGGATCCGCGAATTCCG
>Ga0163162_10000435_pt1 | contig 38554 bp, 41 predicted proteins | sample S55metaG_FD_115310 | JGI IMG/M metagenome (GOLD analysis project Ga0163162, IMG submission 115310) | Switchgrass rhizosphere microbial communities from Kellogg Biological Station, Michigan, USA - S5-5 metaG | ecosystem: Host-associated > Plants > Roots > Rhizosphere > Soil | place: USA... | reverse complement strand
GATGAGCTGACCGCCACCCCGCGGCCTTGGGGTGGTCCCGACGCCCACTGGGCCGCCGCCCAGGCTGCCATCCATGCCTATCGTGTGGCGCGTGAACGTGCCCAGCACCTGGCCATGCCGCCGGCCCTCGGCCGCGATCACCGTCGGCACCGAGCCTGATCCATCGCCGAAGGGATCGTAGTTCCTACCCCCACTAGCGCTATGGGCACGTTTACCCATATTAGAGCTAGGCCGGCTACATGGCCAGACGTTTGATGAGTTCATTGGAAACATAAATCATGTTAAGGGGATTGCTCGGTTGGCCATTTTGCCCAGAGTTAGGAGGGACTGACTTGGACGAACGCTAGCTAAGCTTCATCGTGAACAAATCATTTAAAGAGGGGGGTAGCGGCACTTTGGATTTTCAACACTATTAAAATAGAAACACTATTCCTGGAGAACGTTGCATGGCGAAATCGTTTCGTGTCAAAGCCAACAGCCAGCCTGAGGCACAGGCCCTTGTGTTTTCTGTACTCATCCCCCACCACAGGACTTATCCCATGAATGCTACCACTCCCCTCACTCCTTCCGCTGACCTGGCCTTGCGCGACTTGCTCACGATGTGTGCGCAAACGGGCATGGAACTCCGCTTGGCACCTTCATCGTCCGGTCTCACTGTTCAGTCGCTTGGCAAGGATCGTGTGGATCCGGTCCCGGCTGTCGCAACGTCCACCCCGTTGATGGATGGCGAAACAGCAGATGAGCCGTCGCCAGTGCCACCGACAACTCGCCCAGTCGTCCCGCGGCCGCATCCGGTCGCTGCCGTGCTCGATAGCGCCATTGTCGCCGTGGTGAAGCGGAAAAATAGCCTGGCGCTCAAAGGCCTCCGACATGAACTGCGCGCGCGGGTTCGTGCTCGCCACGGCATGGGGCACTTCAGCGATAAGCAGATCAATGATCGCGTCGGGGTGCTGATCCGGCTGGCTACAGCCAAACATCAGGTAAGTGGCCCCTTCGGTAAAGCCGTTCTCCATGCCTTGGGCAAACAGGCCCCCTCACCGCTCCAGCACGAAAGCTGAACTGCTGGTCATCCACGGCTCGACAGACCGGCGGCGGGTAGCCTACACTACCCGCCCCTGGGCACCCGATACTGGCGATGACACCCCACCCGCTTCTGCTGCGCTACCTCGATCGCCTGGACCAGTGTCCGGGTCAGGCCCTGACCGACACCTTCGTCCAGGCCATCACCGAACTCCAGCGATCGGCCAGTCCGCCCGATACCCGTCCCCTCCACACCCTGCCCATCGCAGCGGCCGGCCGCGCTGTGGCGCGCCAGGTGGCCACCGAAACGGCCAACCCCTACCACAACGCCCAGCATGCCGCCGAAGTGCTGTGGGCGGGCGTAGCGCTGTTCCAAGCCGAGAACACGGCCCGCGCGCAGACCAGGCAGCCGGCCTTGCCCATCGACGATGGCCTGCTGCTTCTGACCGCCCTGGTCGGCCATGATCTGGCCCACCCCGGTACCGCCCCCGGCTCAGGCCCCGGCGTGGGGGTCATCGAGGCCCACAGTGCCGCGCTGGTGAACGATATCCTCGGCCGCTACGGGGTGCCTGACGATCGGCGCGCCCAGGTTTGCCATGTGATCGAATCCACCGAACCCTCACGCGCGGTGCCCGCGGCGCGCCAAGCCTACCTCGATCACCCCATCGCCGCCCACCTGCTCGCCGTCCTGGCTGCCGAAGCCGATGTGCTGGCATCGGCCTTGCCCTGGACCGGCGTGACCCGCGGTGAGCGCCTGGCGGCGGAATGGCGCGGCCAGGCCCCCGAGCTCGCCGGCAAGTTGTGCAGCCAGGAGGGGCGGGTGGGGTTCCTCCAGGGCCTGGCCTGGGTCAGTCCCGCCGCCCAGCACCTTGCTATCGCGGTCTGGGTGAGCAAGGACCATGGGCAGGGCGCCGAGCGACCCCAGGCGGCTTGATCCATGGTGTCGGAGTTGGGATTGAGGCTCTGGGCGCCCCATGATAAGATCAGCCCATCCGCCTCCGCCGGAGCCAGCCATGACCAAGTCGAAGCTGCCCATCCCCCAACGCATCCACCACCGCGCCATGGCCCGCTGGCCCACCCAGCCGGAGTGGGCATTGGAATGTCTGGTGGCAGACCTGGAAGGCTCCCGCCTGTCGGTGAGCCAACTGGCACCGCTCCCCTTGCCGCTGGCCGAAGGCGCGCGCCGCGTGCAGGCCGCCTTGGCGCAACTGCGTGCTATTCGGCGCGTGGAAGCCCACCAGCAAGCTCAGCGATGGGTCGAACAGGCCACCGTCCAGGCGAGCCTGGAAGAGCAACGCCAAGCCGACCTACGCGTCGACCTGGCCGAGTGTGCCCCGCAGGGGCGGGCGCGGTTTTTGGCCAGTTTGGATCCCATGGACCGAGATGCCATTGGGGAGAAAGCCGATCGCCGCACCGCGGTGGAGTTGCGTAAAGCGAGCGCCATGGCCGGACAAGCCTGTGCTGCAGTGAGCTGCACGCGCACGGAACTCGATCGTTGGGATGAGGACGGCCGCTTGCCACACCTGTTTATAAAACGGGTGCACATCCATCGCATGGTGGATTGTCGATTTTGGAACCTGGGCGAACTGGCCGCGGCGAAGGAACAACTGGAGGCCTGGCGTGAGCAGGATCGCGTGCGCAAACGGTTCAAACGGGTGGGGCTCAAGCCGGTAATCATATCAGCCAAGCGTCGGACGGTGCGTGCTTGACGTCCACCAGTGGGACTTGGAATGAATTTGTCAGCTAAAACATTCCACCGCCGACATTTCAGGCTTTGATGGGAACCGGTTTAGGCCCTGTCAGGTCGGAAACACCAACAGCCGCATAACCAACGGCTCAATGATCAGATCACCACGGACTTGGCGCTCCTGCCGCGAAAGGGGTGGTTCAGCCCCGCTCACCTGAGCATCATCGTTCACTGCGCTCGTCCCTGTCGCGACGAACGGCGGCCTGAGGGTAGAGGGGGTGGGAACCGGATGAGGGTAGCCGGACGTCACATCGATCCGCACGTTCTTCAAGAACGAGGCAAAGTCCGGGTTTTCCGTGGCCAGTTTGTTGGCCGCCTCAAAATCAACGGCCGGCCGAACCTTGGCTGGCAAAATGATGGCACTAAGCGAGGGGTCTTCCACGCTAAGCTCGATCACCCCGATGCCAAAGGAGGTGGACAGCCGGCGCAATTCCGCGCGGAAGTCTTCACCCTGATCAATGAAGGAGGCCACCAGATACGCCTCATGCGCCCATGACGAATTGGACACCGCTTGGAAAAAGCTTTCCCGAAGACTACCCAGGCTAAGTTCCCGCTTGAGCTCAAAGGACAACAGCGTCAGCACCTGGTCGGGGCCGCCAAGGACGGAAATTAAATCGGTGTTGCCAGTCGTGAAGGGATAACGGAATCCCACGATGTCCGGATGGATCCACTGCCCATAGCCACCTCGGCGCGACACTTCGTGGTAGATGGTTTTGGTATAGGCCCCCTCCAAGCCGTGATGGGCGAAATGAACCAGGAAGGGGTGGGTTTCCCGCTCCTTGAACGGCAAGCGACGACCGCGGGCAGGCGTCGTCGGATGCGTCGCCAGGTGCGTCAGGCGCTCGATTTCCTGCGCCAGGTCATCCAAAGACAGGTTCTCGCGCAGCAAGGAAAATCGCGGCGGGTAGGCCGATACCTGGGTGAAGAAGGGCGCCGTATCCTCTTTCAAATGCAAGGAGATCTTCGCGCTTAAGGACTGAACCGGATTTTTGGCGCCACACCGCACGTAGCCATGCAACCCCTGATCCAGAATGGCTTGCCACAGCTCCACCGGCGTCATCGGTATGGTGGAGTGCCGGGCGGCGTAGGCGGCCGCTTGAAGGAGGGGTAGACGGGCCATAGGAGATATCCAGCGCGGGAACGCCGGGGCCAAGCCACGTCGGCGGGGTGGAGTTTTACCCTAAGCAAGATTTTGCCGATGCGCTAGAGGCCTAGAAGGCCAGGGTTAACGTCAACTCATCCACATACGCTCCCGGCGATACGTCCTGGTGAGGCGGCATGGCACCGTAAATGGTCACTGTATAGCTCGTCTGGCCTCCGCACAGCACCGAAAAGAAGCAACTGGTCGGCGCCACCGTCCCATCGGTGCCATCACCCAATATCTGAGTCAAGTTCGGCTGCAGATACACATTGTAGTGGAGCCGATCGCCGCCCATCGCCAGGGTGCGGTCCAGCGGCGATGCACTCAGGCCACCGCTCAAGCTCACCTTCAGGGTGATGCCCAACAGGGCTTCCAGGACCGTAGGCGACTGGCATTGAACGCTAAGCTGACTGATCACCGTGGTCGAGCTGTCGTGGAATCCGTTGTAGAGGCCAAAGGGGATCTGGCCGCCGGTGACGGTGCAGGTGGCCGCGGGCGAAAGGGGGGCGAAGGCCAGCAGGATCAGGGCAGCCAGCCAGCGGCACGCGCGCGGTAAGCGTAAGATGGGCGAGGATGGGGTAGGCATAAGGGGCGCCAGCGGGCGCCACAGCTTACGGCACCGCCCAGGTCAATCTCAACCAGATGGAGAAGTTCAACCCATTGGTTAGGAAGGATAAATCGAGCATGGCCGAATTTACGTATTAATTTTATGGCAACTTAACAGGCGCATCAGATAAGCCTGGCATTTCCAGCGCAAGCCCAACCACGCGTTCATCCTGGGGCGCAGGTGGGTGGGTGGCTTTGGGAACATCCCACTTACCACCCCCCTCAGTGGGCCACCGCGCAGGTGGCCTATAAGAAGGGCTTAAATAATCGAGATGCCAACTCCATCCGGGCCCAGCTATGGGAGGCGGTGGATCGGGAAGTATGGCTCATCGCCAAGCAGGCCAGTCGCATGCTCGCTGGTGCCTCGGCCTATGTGGACATGAAGACGCGTGATCGGCTCATCCGGGCGGGCGAAAAGCCACGCCGCCGTTCCTGAACGAACGGCATCAGAAAACAGTTCTTGAAAAGTTTGCCCAAAGTGCTTGACAGCCACCAGGCATCCCGGGTAGTCTATCTATATCGTGTTCAACATCTCATTCACCAAGGGTTCCATCTCTCATGCGTAACGTCTTCGCCCTCACCGCTGCCCAGGTCGCCTTCATTGGCGCCGCAGCCGTGCGCGCTGACGAACGTGAGGAAGATACCTGCGGCGCCGATGAAGATCGGCGCCTGGGCCTTTGGATCACGAAGACCGGCGGATAACCTCAGCCAGCCATCTTCGAAGAACCAAGGGCCCCTTTCGGGGCCCTTTTCTTTTGGCTTAAAAACAAAGGAAAACAACAGTTTACATATGCTCCCGTCGTCTAGTGGCTAGGACAGAACCCCTTCAAGGTTAGGAAGCCGGATCGTAACCGGCCGGGAGCACCATATTGAGAAACGCGACATTAGGGGCGCGAGTAAAGAGTAAAAATGGCGCTGTAGTTCAATGGTGGAATGCCGGCCTGTCACGCCGGAGGGTGCCCGTTCGATTCGGGTCAGCGCCGCCAAATAACAGTAAAAGCGTTTAAATGTCCCTATCTTCTAATGGTTAGGAAACTGCGTTCTCAGCGCAGGAATCCGGGTTCGAGCCCCGGTGGGGACGCCAGTTTATATCCGTGTCGTCTAATGGTAGGACTCTGGAACTTCACTCCAGCACTTGCGGGTTCGACTCCCGTCGCGGATACCAAACAGCTATGTGCGACCTTCGGGGCGCTGGCAATAGGTCCATAGAGTAGTAGTTCAGTTGGTAGAATGCCCGTCTGTCTAACGGGAGGTCGCACGGTTCGATTCCGGCCTACTCTGGGTTTTTGGCGATGTAGTTCAACGGTAGAATTCCCGTCTGTCCAACGGGAGGTCGCGGGGTCAGCACCCGCCATCGCCGCCATATACTGTTGATTTTTATGTATTTGTGTGTTAAATGTGGGTCTTATTTTAGAGGACTCCATCATGAAGGTAGATTTGTCTGACCTGGTTTGGTTGGCCGGTTTGATCGAAGGAGATGGTCATTTCTCATTGACTGAAGGCAGGCCTATTGTTGGGATATCCATGAAGGATGAGGACGTAATAGATCGGCTTGCCAAGATGTGGGAAACCTCATATTCAAAAGAGACACCGAGAAAGAAAGGTTGGTCACCTGTTTTTAAATGTTCGATATCGGGAAAAAAGGCACTGGTTTGGATGCGGACGATGCTACCTTACCTGGGGGCAAGGAGGTCCGAAAAGGTAAAAAGAATCTGCCATGATTTTGAAAAAATAAGAGAAGCCAGGCTTTCTTCTGATCCCAATGCTGAAACCTTTGCATTTCAGAGGTTCGACAAAGATGCTCTGCGTCGTGAATACGGAACGGCATCCTATCGGGATCTCGGAAAGAAGTATGGTGTCTCTCATGAAACCATTAGGCGAATCATACTGGACTTAGATAACCGAGGACATCATAGAGGTGAAAGGCCACAAAATTCACCATTGATCCATTCTCTTGAGGTCTGTGAAAACATTTCCGCCATTGATTTGCATATACATTGGTTTGCTGGACTTTTAGAGGCAGAGGGTTCTTTTATGAAGGGCACTCCAAGTAGGCCAGGCAGCCCCATTGTGTCTCTTCAGATGACCGATGAAGATGTCGTAGAAAAAGCAAGGAGGTCAGTTGCGTCAGATCGGAAAGTGAATCGTTATCAAAAAAGTCAAAAAGACCCTCGCCATAAGGATGTCTTTATGTGGCAAGAGCGGGAAGAGAGGGCATTCATCTTATGAATATGCTGTTTCCTCTGATGGGACTTCGTCGTCAAGGCCAAATATCCAAAGCTTTGCCATGCTACACGCCAGATGGTAGAAGAATAGCGGCTCAGAAAAGAGCGGACTCAATGCGAGTTATGACGGATGCCCAAGTCGTTGAGATGTGGAATCGACGGCAATCTGGATCTACATTGAAATCGCTGGCGAAAGACTATGATGTGCATCCGGAAACCATCCGCTACGCCATCAAAAACCTGGTCCCCCGCATCCTCGCCGCCCAGGCCGTTACCCCCCTAGCTTCCCCTCCGCGTTCGTCCTAGGCTACCCCCTCCTCAAACCGAGAGAGACCCCGCCCATGCGCACGATCCGCCACCTGGCCCTCATCCTCCTCGCCGCCTCCATTCCCCTCACCGTCACCCAAGCTGCCGATGTCAGCACTGCCAGCTCCACGGGCCTGGCCATCACCCTCTCGACCTCCGGCACCCCGCTCGTGCTCAACCCGGCCACCGCGGCTCGCTGATCGCCTTGTGGCCAAGTTCCCGTGCGCTGGGCCTTCTTAGCCGGGGTCGCTCAGGGGTCCCGGTTGTTTCTGAGACGGGATCAGGATAAGCTGGTCCCTTCTTTAACACGGGACATCCTCATGGGCTGGGGCGCACATCCAGACACGCTTTCGATTTCCTCTGCACAGAGCGCGGCTAGAGATTCGGGGCATGATCCAGGCACCCTCGGTTACCTGCAAGCCTATCGGGATGCCTACGCCACGCGAGCCAAGCCCGGGGCACGTGGGCTGTCGGCCTACCTGTCGGAGCTGGACATCCACATCTATGCGCATTACTGGGCGCCGGGTGGGTTTCGCCCGGGTGTGCACCCTATCCCTGGGCACGAATGGCTCTCGGTGGATCGCCCATCTGAAGCCCGTTACCACATGTCCAGCCGTTCAGCGCCTTCGCGGCTGGGGGTGCTCCTCCGGCGCCCCTGGCAGGATCTGCGTCACTGGTGGGCACATCGTCATGAATCACTCGCTGATAGCTGACCTTGCGTTGCGGACCTGGCTCACGCCGGGCCTAGCGGCCCTTCACCGCCAGCCGCCCCTGGCATCCGCATAATCGTCCTCCCAATCCCACCCACGTCGCTGCGGCCGGAAGCAGTCCTCGCACTTTCGATAGCCCTTCTTGGCCGCCAGTAGGGTCAGTCGGGTGCCGCACTCCTGACACAACCGCGCCAGACCGGCTTTGGCCAGGGCTTGGGCGATGGCTTCGTGAAGTTCTGTCCGCTGGCGTTCCAGGGCTTCGCCCTCCAGATAGACCGCCGGGTAGCGTCGGCTGAGCCACCGATAAGCCGTCAACAGGTGGGCCTGCCGCTCCAGCTCGGCTAGGTTATCGGTATCATATTCGTCCAAGGTGTCTTCGATCAGCGCATCCGGCAGCGGCACCCGCTCTCCGCGCAGGTGTGCCCGCAGCCAGTCCAGGACCTGGGCCTCGATCGTCTTGCGCACCGGGCAGCCCCCGTAGGCTAGCTGAAGCTCCAGAGGAGCCATCTCAGCCAGCGTCATCGTCCAGGGAGACTTCCTCCAGCGTTCGGTCGGGGCCAAGTTCCAGGGCCCACTCAGGCGCTTGGCGCACTTCATCCAACAATCCAGAAGTTCCGGCACGCGCTTCATTCCGGTGATCTGGGCCAGAGTGAGCAGTTCCTCGGGCCGCGGCTGCAGCGGCCACCGGCTCGACACCGCGTCCACAGGGCGATCCAGGCCCGCTGCCAAGGGTTTGAAGGACACATCCTGGAGCACCCGGACTTCTCCCGCCTGATGGAAGCCGCGCCGTCCGGCGCGGCCACCGATTTGCTTGAGCTCGGCCAATGTCAGGGGCCGTTCCATGATGCCGTCGTATTTGTCCACGGCTGAAAAGATCACCCGGCGGATCGGCAGGTTCAACCCCATGCCGATGGCATCGGTTGCGATCAGGATATCCGCTTCCCCGTTTGCAAACCGGGCCGCTTCACGCCGGCGCACTTCCGGGCCCAGGTCTCCATACAAGCAAGCTACCGTCTTGCCCCGTTCACGCAGCAGGTCCCGGTAGGCCAGCACCACCGCCCTGCTGAACCCGATCAGTGCATCACCGCGCGTCAGCTGTTTGAGTGGGACCGGTTGGGAAATGACGGCCAAGGGAGTCTCCCGGCTCAGCCTGTGGATTTCGAGAGGCTCTCCCAGATGCTGGGCCAACGCCCGTAGGGAAGCTTCTGCTTCGGGGGCCGCACACACGCACAGGGTCTGGGCAGCCACTCCCAGCAGCGCCTGGGTCCAGGCCCAGCCCCGCTCAGGGTCGGCCAGCATCTGTGCTTCATCAATCACGGCCACCTCCCAGATACGCTCAGGATTCAGGCTCTCTACCGTGGCGGCCACATGCGTGACCTCGCCCTCGCCATGGATCCGCTGCTCTTCACCCGTCTGGAGAGCACAGGTTAACCCTTGGGCCACCATGGTATCATGGGCTTCCAGGGCCATCAGGCGCAGCGGCGCCAGGTAGACCCCACTGCGCGCGGCCAGCAAGCGCTGCATGGCCTGATAGGTTTTGCCCGAGTTGGTCGGCCCCAGAAAGATTTTCCATTGGCGCTTCATGGAGCGGGCTTGAGGATAGCGCTGGGGCGGAAGCTCCAGCGGCATTTTTAGCGCTTGGGCCTGCCAGAAGCGTTGTAAATGGGTCTGCCACCACCCCTCCCGGGGGTGGCTCACTTGATTGGGGTGAAGTCGGGTCAGCGGCTGGGGAAGGGACAACACCGTCTTGGTTTTTGGGTAGGCCGTCAACGCAGCCCGGTGGTCGGGTGACCAGGTCGCCAGTGTGCGCGCGATATCCGCTACCAAAGCATTCTCCCAGCGCGTCAGGTCCGCCACCAGGTCTCCACCTGAGGTCCAGTGGGTTACCCAGACCGCTGGCCAGATCTGAAAGGGCGGTCCTGCTTCGATCATCAGGGGAACCAGGAGACCATCCATCGTCCATCGTCCACCAGGAAAGTGCTGGAGCGCGTCCGCACGGGTCTGTTCAACCTGTTTCAGTGCCAGTTTGAACTGGGTCCGGTTCTGGGCTGCTATGGCATTGCCCTGCTGGCGCCGTTGGGCTGCGGTCATGGGCAGAGGGCGCCCTTCGGATATTCCGCGCACCTTGCCCCAGGCCAGGACCGCTTCGGGCGTGTGTCGGGTCGTCGTCAGATCTTGACCCCATTTTGAAAAGGCGATCCGGCGCGCAACCGGGATGTCGCCCTTCTGAACGGCCCGCCGCACCACGGCATCCGAGCAACCTGCATAGGCGGCAATGTCGGCCACCGAAAGCAGCGTAGCTTCCCAGGCCGCCCGTTCGGCAGCTTCGGCCTTATCGGCCGCTGCCTGTTCGCGATTGGCCTGACACCATTCCGCGGCTTCTTCCCGGGCCGCCTTGCGTTCGGCGGTCAGGCGAGCTTTCTCCGCCTGCTCGGCTTCCCTCAAGGGCGCGAAGAAAGCCCGCCACTGGGCTTGGGTGCGGTTGCGGCGGCCCTTGAGGAAAACTGGGGCATTGGCCAGGGACAGCGCCGGCGTGCCATCGAACTGCGCGGCCTCCAGCAGGGACCACGTCGCTTCTGGAGTAGACGCGTCAGCCAGGCTCGCCTCCCAGGTCGTCCACCAGGCCGCCAAGCCCGCGGTGCGTGCCTCCAGGGCCGCGGCCAGGCCCTCTGGAGTCCAGGTCTCCGGATCCTCCGCCGGTATGGGTCGCGTGCGCATCACCAGGGGCTGACGGGAAACGAGGTGAGCTTGTTCCCAGGCCTTCATACCAGAGGCCCAGGTCTTTGTGAGGTAATCTTTCCTTCGCTGAAGGAAAACAGCTTGAGCGTGGACTTCTGCCAGGTGGGGCTGAAGGTCGGCTGCATCCGACCAGATCTTTCTGGCCAGGATGGCTTCAAATATCTGAGGGCTGGCATACGTCATCAGCCGTCGCCGCTTATCGGCCGACCAATGGGCAATGGTCCGCATCTCCTGAAGCACCCCTTGGTGTTTGCCACTGTCCCATTCCCGGGTCAGGCGTTCAGCGCGCGGGATCAAAGAGTCGGTCATGGAAAACCTAGGGATTCAGGAAACGGGTAGATTATCGAGACTGCCCAGTTATTTCAAGGCACTGGGTCACAGTTTGACCAGTGCCTTGAGTCTTCAGTTGCCGGCTGTAGCGTGATTGTCCTGCTCAATAACCCGTTCCCGGTATTCCTGGAACATCAGCTCAGGCCAGTGTTTCGAAAGCTGGAAAAGTCGTCGGTTGTCTCCTTGGGCCTTGAAGGAAAGATCTGCAGCCCGAGCATGGATTTTCGTGAACCACAAGATCTGGTCCTGATGTTCCTGGTCAAAGATGCTGCCGTCGCGGATGGCACGACGGAAGTTATCCGCATTGTTTTCCTGACTCGCCTTGTCCATGCGATCGTAGAGGTCGTTGAGAAACGCCCGGATAGCCTTGGTCCGTTCCCGTTTCTTCTCTTCGATGGCCTGGAGGGAATCAATCATGCCGTCGAGTTCTTCATCAAATCGGTCCATTTCATCGAGGTCATTGGCCATGAGTTCTGCTACAGTGAAAACCTGAGGTTCTTCGGGCTTTGCGCGGGTGCGTTCAGCCGGTGCCTCGCTCCCAGGGTCAAGCTCAATCCCCCGGACCTCAAAAGGGATCTCCAGCGCGGAGTCTTTTTCGTTTTCGGATTTCCCAGGATGTAGTGAACTTCCTGAAGCCAGCCCAGCCAGTTCTTATCGTTGGTGTGTGGCCGTTCCAAGGTCAGCAGAATGTGAGCTGCATGGTGGCGCGTCAGGTAGCCTCCGATCAGGGAGCGAAGCGTCTTGGCGGCACCTGGATCCTGTTTGGGGAGCGCCTCCATCGTGTTGTTGATGGCTTTGGAAAGACTGGCACGAGCCGCGGAGTTGGCCGGATCAGTGATTTTCCACCGATCCCACAACTGCTTGGCCTCTGCAAACTCCAGGATTTTCTTGCGATACATATCCAGACTGGTCTGGAGGTCAAGGCCGTCGAGTTCAGAAACCGCCAGGTGTCCGTATTTGGCAAAGACCTTTTTGAGTTCAAGGTTGTTGTCGCTCGTATCAATCAGCATCGTGCTGTCTTTGCCCTGGCACGAACGGTTGTTCCTGCAGGAAGCTTGAAAAAGAGCGATTCCAGAGAGCGCGCGGTCAATAAGCAGGGTATGCAGGGTAGGCTCATCAAACCCGGTCAGCAGCTTGTCGACCACGACGATGATGGCATTGCGTGCCAGGTTGTCACGACCAGCATCTGCACAGCGAAAGGCCTTGATGACATCTTTTTCCGATAGGCCACCATTGGCCTTGGCGCATTCCATAGGACGCGCCTGGCCTTGCTTTTTGGGGGAGTCGGAGTAGAGCACAAACAAACGTTTCTGGGCAACCTCCCGCACGACATCCGCGTAACGCTCCCAGGGGGTATCCTTAGCGTTGTCGGCCAGATGTAGCAACGCTGTTCGGATTGCGTCGCGCATCCCCAGGGCGGCTTTGATGGAGGGGACCGTGACCATGGCTTTGGCCCGCCCCACTCGGGCGGTGTTCAGTCCCTTGGCGATGGGGATGGCCTGCATGGTGATCTCAGCGAACAGTTTGCTGAACTTTTCCGCCACCAGGCGCTGCCGCTCCGGGTTTTCATACAGAAGATCTGCGGAAGTCAGTAGTTTATGTCGGCCTCGTCCCTGGGCCTTTTGAGCCGCGAGGCTGCTGTTCCAATCCACATCCACCGAGAAGGTATATGGATTCTTATAGGAGTTAAGGATGTAGCCATCCTCGATCGCCTGGTTGAGGGCATAGGAGAAGTAAGGCTTCCAAGTCACCTTGTCCGAGGCGGCGACCGATGAGTGCCATTCTCCGAAGCGGGCCAGGACGATGTCGGAAGGGGTGGCTGTCAAGCCAATGATCAGGTTCTTGCGGTCCAGCCGACTGGATTGGGCCAGGGTAGTCAGGTGACTCATGAACAAGGCCGTCGTCTGTTCGTGAAGTTTACCGCTTTGGGTGCGGTGGACCTCGTCGATGATGAAAGCGGTGCGACCTTGGGTCTGATTCAGGGTGTGCCCTTCGCTGGCCAACTCCTGGATAAGCCGTGGGAACTTTTGAAGGTTGACCACGATGATGCCCGCGCCCGATTTTACATGGGCGGGCAAAGGCGCGCCCGTCAGGGCTGACTTTAGGATTTCCTTGGTGTCGGCCTTCAGCAGCTGGTGCCGCGACCCTGAGGTGCGATCCGCTTCATCGGCGATATTGTCCCGAAGCTCAGTGCGATCAGTCAGGATGACCACGCGGTCGAACATGGGCTGTCGGGGGGTGTCTGGGCCCTCGCCAGCTTTGAGGGGAGCTAGGCGATTATACAGGCTCACCCCCATCCAGACCGCCAGATTGGTCTTCCCCAGTCCAGCCGCGCCTTGGAAAAGGATGGAGTAGGCGTCCCGGCCATTTCGATATCGGAGGCGCTCGCTGACAATGCGATCAGCCTCGGCTGGCTCGATGTGGGGCAGGGCGTGCTGAAGCTTGGCGCGAAGGTCCTTTTCTAGCCAATCCGGATCGGATTCCTGTGCATAGAGCTCGTCCACCCGGTGATTGAAACGCTCCATGATGACCCGCTGGGGATTACGCGGGCGCAAGAAGTCCCGGTTTTGGGTCGATCGGTCGGCCCGCCAGTGGTGAAAGAGAGCGATCTCTTGGGCTACCCCATGGATGGGATCCAGGAGGCCAGCCAAATGAGTCTGGACCATGTCCGAGGCGGAAAGGTCCGCGATCGGAGGGAGTCGGGTAAACCCCTTGAGCATCTCCTCACGCAGAAGATCGTTGGCTGCGGGGTTTTGCCCCACCAGGAAGCTGGCATCGCACTTGGCCAACCAGGTATCCATGGCGCCCGCAATCCAAACCGACCCGCCATCGACTACCGATACCCACGCAGCTTTTTCAAAGGCTGCCATTTGGGAGCGGATGGCCTTTTGCTCAAAATTTGAAAGGCTACCCAATCCTTTCCATATTTGCCCAGGTTGATCTTTCTCCCATCGGGCCTGCGCCTGACGAAGGACCTCGGCGGCAAAGTGGCGGTAATCGCCCACCACCTTGTCTCGACCCTGGCCTCCCGCACTCTGCCCCTTTTGCTTGGCCTTGAGCTCCTGGAGGCTGAAAAACAGCCCGTTCACATGAAAGACCTGATCCGGGCGGCGCTTCAGTGTGGTGCCAGGCAGTCGGATCGTCGCTTCGTTGGTGACCCGGAAGCAGTTGCGGGAAAACGCATGCCGGTCCGAGTGAAGGGTGGCGCGACCGACCGGTGCGTTCCACAGGCTGAAATGAAGCCCGTCCACCTTGATCCCCGAACGGATTACCTCAATCTGGCTGGTGGCCTGATGTTGAGCTTCCATCAAGGCGGCCCTGACAGCTGCCCATATGACGACTTCATCGTTTCGATAAGCCTGGCGAAGGATCCCCCATGCTGCCTGGTTGAAAGCGTTGCCATGCTGGAGGAAATCCAGCACATCTGATCGGATCAGCAGAGTATCGGGATCCATCTGATCCGCTTTGCCAGCCTGCCAGCCCAGGCCGCCGGTGGCGGGTGGACTGACCAGGTAGGCCGTGATCTGACCGTGCTGAAGATCATGCTCGGAGGTTTGGAGGGTGTGCATCCTGCGGGGTCCTTAAGGAACTGAGGGGATATCGAGCTTTCCGGTAACGGCTTCGAAGATGAGGGCCTGGCGGTATTCAATCAAAAGAGAAATCTTGCTTTTGGTCGCTTCGATGGACCGGTCAATTTTATTCGTCAGGGAAGAGATACAGCCGCAGATGTTTTCTTGTTCGGAAATAGGGGGAACCGGGATAACTAAATCCTGGAGTGTTTCGATAGAGATTCGCGGCATTTTTGTGCCGCCGGCTTTATCTTCCAGGGATTGAATGACGCCTGGGCAGATCATCAGATAAGCGGCATATTCAGGTAAAATCTCAGGTTTGAAGGAAAGAGGAATGAGCTCTGTCGTGCAGCTGAGGTCGGTTTTTGCGAGGAAAGCTTTGGCGAGGTAAGGGCGAAGTTTGCTGACCAAAATGGTTCCTTCCCTACAGGCGAAAAAAGTTTTCACCTCAAGGGATTTCCGAGATTTTGTCTCGTATGCGCCAGTCCAGCTAGAAATGTGTTCAAGCCCTACATATTCATCCGGAGGGGGGGTGGGAACAGTTGGTTTAGTCACCGATTTAATGCGTTTTGATTGCCAAGAAGAAGGGATAGTTGAGAACCAAGAAGATAGAGCGGGTTTCATGGGGGGTGAATTTTCAGATCCACTTGTAACCAGCTTCTGGATCATCGACTTTCGATATTCCTGAAGCAAGCTAATCTTCTTGCGAAGTAGGGAAACCTCCTGGTCTAGTTCGAGGTTTTTTTTGTCAAGGAAGTTCGAAATTCTCACCTGTTCCTCAGAACTTGGAGTCGGGAGTGAAAGATTAAGAACTTCGTTTTGCTTAAGATTAGGCATGGCCGTGCCGGTTTTGCTCTCCTTGAGAACAGATTCAGCAGCTTTGATCGACCAAAAAAGAAACTTGTTGTTTTGGCCCCTGTGCGGAGTTACCGCATAACAATGACCTCCACACCAAAATGGGCTTTCCATGAACTGAACATGACCTGCGGAGGCTCCGCCTTCACTGATGGCAATGGTAGAGCCTTTTGTGTTATGACGATTGACATAAAAAGAGGGAAAGACTCCACCATTTAGATATGCCACATCCCCTTCGTTGCCTTCAATTGGGAAATCAATGGCTTTGCCTTTTTGGGGAGTGGCCACCTTTTTGAGTCGAGTGGTGCCCCAGCCTTCGGGAATCGCACCGATCCAGGAGATCCCACTGTTTTTCAGCGCGCGCATCATTTGGCCTCCGTTTTCAGGGCTGCTATCTGCGCATCAAGTGCGTCAAGTTCTGCCAGGATATCTGCCGAAGATCGAACCTGGGATCCCTTCGGGAAGATGCGATTGAAGTTGATTTCACAGCCAACCGTTGGCTCGCCCTGAATCACATAAGGATCTTGAACCCATTGGTCAAGGAAGGCGGAAATATGAGAGGCGTTGACCTGTGGATCACGGCTGTAGGGGACTGTCTCGGTGTCCTTCTCTTGATCTGGCGAGGCAATCACATCCATCCTGAGCTGGGCATTCGTGGAGCCTTTGGGGGCTTTCCACTTACCAGAGACGCCCAGCGCCGCCCGACCAAGTGCCTTGCCTTTGGTGTCTCGAAAAATCCGATCGTTGGCATTCCAGGTGTAGCGAAGGGCCTGGTTTTCCAGATCCCTTATGCGAATAGTTGCCCCCGAGGCCACCACGGCCTTGGTGTAGGACAGGAAGGTCGTGGTGGTCAGGTCTTTTTCGTCTAGCTCAGCTACCACTTCTTCCAGGGTGCCGCCAGTGTGTCCGATGCGGCGCTCCTGGCCATGGCTGTCCACCGCTTCTAGGGCAATGTTGTCGAGCTTGATAGGGGCAGTCAGTGCCCCATGCTCAGCATCCTGGCGGGTTACTAGCAGGTTGACCTTGTTGTAGTGGACGGCTTCGGTCAGCATGAGCTGGGCTTGTGCTGCCCCGGGGAAGGTTAGTCCACTGGTCAGTTTATCCAAAGAAGCATGGCTGGCAGCCGTGGTAATGATATCCACTTGGTCTGCAATGCCTTCCAGGTGTTCATCCGGGATATCAACCGTCTTGGAACCAAGTGCTTTACGAAGCTTAGTAAAGCATTTTTCGGCATTCATCAAGAAAAGTTTCTCTTTCATGCCAGCTGTCTTGCCCTTCCAGAAAATCCAAAGGTAGGTGTTGATGCCCGTGTTGAAAAACTCGTTCTTGGGAAGCTGGACGATACCCGCCACGCCATCTTCGTTCATGATAAGTTTCATGCGAGCATTGCTTTCGCCGCCGCCGGCATCACCAGAAAAAAGCGTGGATCCGGAGCAGAAAGTCAGGCCGAATCCACCTTCCTTGAGGTGACTGAAGATGTGTTGAAGGAACAGCATCTGACCGTCAGAGGTGGGCGGCATGCAGCCCAGGTCAAACCGGCCACTCTGATCCGCTTCGATGTCCGCTTTGATATTTTTCCAGTCCACCCCATACGGAGGATTGGCGACGATCGCATCAAATAGCCTTCCTGGGAACTGATCGTGCGTCAAGGTGTTGCCTTCGCGGATCGTAGCGGAAGGGCGGGTCTTGGCTTCAACTGCCGCCAAGGCATACAGTTGGTCGTTCAGTTCTTGGCCAAAAAGGTTGATCGAGTAAGGCTGGCCATAGGCGAGCAACGATCCGTTTTGAGTAGCTTCGCGAACCGCGTCGGCGACCCCGAAGAGCATGTTGCCGCCCCCACAAGTGGGGTCATAGATATCCATGATGCCATTGGCGATCGGGTATTTTCGGAAATGTCGGATGATCAAAATGGAGACCAGCTTGATCAGGTCACGAGGCGTATACTGCTCACCACTGGTTTCTGCGGAAATGTCACCCCACCGGCGCTTCAGGTGTTCTTCCAGGGTCGTCACTTCCGAGCTGTCGAATCCCGAGAGGTCCATTTCGGACCACTTGCGGGCATACGGCAGAAGTGGTTTGTTGCCTTTGCCTTCCATCTGGCCAATCACCCCACGGATATCCAGATAGTGAGCCTCGCCCATGGCCGGGTTCACCCCAAGCAGCTTGCGGGTCTCATCATCAAAGCCCGCCAGGTATTGCTGGAGCGTTGCGGCGAAAGAGGCCGGGCTAGCCCCATCCACGATGTGGGCCAGGGTCTGACCATGGAAAACCAGGTCATTGTGAAAGCCGGCCGAGGTCCCCTGGGCCGTGGCGGCCAGCTTGAGATATTCTTCCCGAAACTCCTCGCAGTCGCTTTTCTTGGTCATGTCCAGTGTGATATGGGCATTGGAAAACTCCGCCAAAGCCTGTTTGCGAGCCCGCAACATGCGCGACTCCACCAAGGCCAGTGCGAAAAATGGCATCATAAACTTCGGCCAGTCACTTTCCTTGAAGCCGGCCCCCCGGAGGGTGTCCGCCGTGGTCCAAACCAGTTTTTCATACTCTTGGAGGATCTGGCCGTTGGCCGAGGAGGAAATCGGGGCGTTCATCAATGACGATCCTTGCTTGAAGAAGAAAGAGAGGGGGACTGCGCCTCAACTTGAGCGCGAAGATCCGGAGGAAGGGCAGCAAGAGCTGCCCCTTCTATAAAATTGGACAGGCTCCGCCGCTCCCGTCGCGCAGCTATCTCCAGCGCGTCCCGGAGACCCGGGGCGAGCCGACAACTGAGCATCGTAGTTTTCTGGGGCATGGATTGCCTATGGCTGTATGACAAAGAGATACACGCTAATGACCGAGGGGAGGGAAGTCAAGTTCTCCCCTGCCTCTGGACGTAAGGGGACTCTACCTGTCTAACCTCGCCGCTGTCAAGAAAAACATTTCATAACCAGTTGATATCATATCATATTATGCCGTCCCGTTTTGCGCGGTTTTCTCCCTTTTAATCCTTTTGGAGCCCTCTATGTCCTTTCCCTGTGGCGTTTTGCCCCACCCCTAAATGGGTCTTCTGGACAGCTTGTCCTTGCCCACAAGACCAAACGTCCCCGTCCAGCGGTTCGGCTTGACCCACTCATTTGACATCCGCTCTCGTCAAATGTATACAGATCTTCGTATATAAAGGAGCCCCGAACCCATGCCTTCCCTAATCTTCGACACCCCCTTTGAGGGAATGGTCCGCGGCAAGAACGCGCCCCAGAAAGTCGCCGCTCTCACCTTCCGGGCGGACCTGATGCTCACCGTGCGCAGCCTGCTTGAAGAACGGGGCTTGACCCAAAAGGGCATCGGTGAGTTGCTGGGCATCCCGCAGTCGCGCGTAAGCGAGTTGATGTGCGGCAAGCTGGAGAAGCTGTCGGCGGATGTGTTGCTGGGATACCTGGAAGCGCTGGGCTACCGTATCCAGCCAGGCTATTCTAAGGCCACCCACCGCAAGCCAGGCGACCTGAAAGTGTCCGTCGTTCATTCGGGAAATCGGACTTGAAGATATCCCTTTCTCACGAGGTAAAAATCCCGGCACGCCGAAGATCTGGCGATGCGAAATATCAGGAATACGAGCATTTCGGGCAGACGATTGATCACCTGGAATTGTTGAAATCGACCCCCGGGATAAGGTAGAATAAGCACCTCTCTCCCACAGAATGAGCACGCCCCATGGCCGGTTGGATGATCACGTATGAAGGCATTGCCTGGGTCAGCCAGCCGGGCTGTCCGCTCAACGAAGCAGAGCTGGTCGAGGCCATCGAAAACGACCCGGAAATTGCTCTGCTCTCCACGCGCGCGGGCCATCAGGACTGGGAGCTCATCGTGCGCGCCGGCGAGGAAAGCCAGGCCGTGGTGGTCGTGCTCGGCGTGGATCGCTTGCCCTCGCGGTTTGTCTCGATCGGCGAGATCCATGTCGACCCGACCCCCAAGGATCCCCTGCCGTCGCTGACCCATACCCTGGTCGGTCGGATCTCGGGGGCCCTGGCTCAGCATGCGGCCTTCAAGACGCCCACCGCTGGCCTGGTCTTCATCGGCTTCTCGTAAGCCCTCTGCCTCGCCTTGGCCTGTCTTTGTGCCTCGGGACGATACCGGGCCTCTCCCATGTGGGGAGGCCTGTTGCGTTGAGGGGGATGATTGCCCCTGACCCAGGAAGGACTTGTTCCGCCGCGGCGGTGAAATCTGAACCTAGACCACCGCAGGCCACTTGGACGCGGAATTGAGCCAACTGGGCCTCCATGGTATCGTGGCCCATTCTTCTGGAGACCCTCATACCAACCTCCCGTAACAAGCGCAAGAACAAAAAGGGGCCATCAGGCCTTTTCAGAACTTCGTTTGACCCACAGCAGGCGCAGCTTCGAGATGCCAAGGCCAGCCCCTATCCTAAGACCCATCGCCCCTTGCTCGACATGCTTGAGAAGGTCATCGAGGATCTGCCGGGAAATAAAATCTTGACCTGGACAGTGTCCTATGCGGACGCCGCCAGCAAGCACATCAAATATCAGCACTCGGGCAATGTTGATATCCGGGAGAAGGATGGCTGGAATGCTGACGGAAAGATCATCATGGAACATGTCCTGGCCCAGGCCATCCACCACCGCGGTGAAGGCGGCCTGGTCGTGCGCCAGTTCCTCCCCACGACCTTCATGGGCAAGCGCGGCGATGGACTGCCCATGATCCTGCCGGAAAAGCGGGTCTATGGCCTGCGCATGGAAGAAGGCAAGCTCGCTCCTATTGATGCGGAAGCCATGCGCTGGGCCCACGAAACCGATGCGGACACCGGTGAGCACTTGGAGACTGAGCAGGGCGTGTCGTATGACGAGCTGCCGGAACTGCGAGCGTTCCTGACGGCTGTGCGCTAACAGCGTCCTGGGGTGCCCCTCGTGGGCACCCTGGGGGCTGGCTCGCTGATTTGGTGGCGAGGGGCGCTTCGGTGCTCCAGATCGATACCGTGGGGGCGACAGCTGCTGACCTGGCGAGAGGTGCCTACCGACATCTTCTCATTGCAGGAACCCCACCACCGTCATTGATCCAGGCTTTGATCATTGCTGAAGCTCAGGAACGCAACCGAGCACTGGCGTCAAGCTAGGGGGGCAAGGAAGCGGTTGGCCAGGATAGCCAACCCGCCATGGGGTAGGCCATCATCAAGGAGCATAATGGGCAGCCGATGCGGCCACGTTGAAACTTTTTTGCGCTTACCCCTTGACACCTGAATCGGATCTGCGATACAGTAGACCCATCACCTTCACCCATTGCTTGGAGCTTCACCTTCTCATGCGCACCTTCGCCGCCATCGTCGTCACCACAAAGACCGCCGCCATTACGGCCGGCGCGACCGTGGCCGTCGTAGGCATGGCGATCGGCGGAACGGCAGGTAGCAAGCAGGGCCCTGGAAGCATCGTAAGGTAAGGCGCAACCCGCCAACCGCGATGTTCCAAGGGCCCCGAAAGGGGCCCTTCTTCGTTATAGGGCTTCCGAAAATCATAGAGATATCCAAGCGTTACCCAACATTCTCGCCCAGGCTGCTTCATGCGCCGGGCACGCCCGCCAGGGCACAGTTGAAGGTCGCCCCACCGAGCAACACAGGGGCCCGCACCGGCTGCTACCGGACCGCGGACACAACGGGTCGTTTGACCACCGCATGTGCGAAGGAGGGTGCCGAGAGGCACCGAAAGCTCCAAGCCCCGGATCAGGCGGCGCAACCCTCTCGATGAGGTAGCAATCTTCGAGGGCCAGGTATGGGGATCCGATGGACGTATGTCCGCGCCCCGTGAAACGATGTGTGACCCTCATTTTATTGATTTAGAACAAGGTGCTGTGATAGTCTGAGTGCTTATCAACTGATCGGATTATTATGAAAACTCCGAACTACCCAGTGCTGCGGCAGAAGGCTCGTGAGATGCGTATCTTAGGGGCTACACTCCCGGAGCTTGTTAAAGAGATTGGATTGCCCAGAGGAACGATTTATCATTGGATCCGAGGCATTGAATTGTCTGGCGATGGCTTGGCCAGGGTGGCGGCGATTAAGACAGCTGCCAGCAAGCAGGGACAACTGAGAGCGAGTGAAGTTTTAAAGGAAAAATATGCCAATGTTCGAGCTCTGGCCAGACAGAAAGGTAGGGATGAAGCTGTCGGAGCCCCACTGCATGTTATGGGATGCATGCTGTTTTGGGCGGAGGGGAATAAGTCTATCAATCAGGTTAGATTTACAAACACTGACTCAAGCATGATTGAGACCTTCAATGGATTCCTCTTGAGTGAGATGGGTGTTAATCCTGGTAAGATACGATACGGCTGTATTGTCCATGATGGCTTTGGTAACTACACTCAAGATGAGTGCGCTGAATTCTGGTCTAACAAGCTTGGAGTATCCAAAGACAGAATAGAAACATCGTTCTCAGCGGACAAAAGAGAGTTTAAACGCCGCTACAACAAGCATCCAGCTGGGATATTTGCGATTAGGGTTTATGATGTTTGCGTGGTTCAGAGAATTTATGGATCAATCGAAAAATATATTGGGAAGAGATTAAAAATAGGTTTTTAGGAGTAATTCTAAAATCTATGCCGAATATTTATATCCGTTCGATTTAGATTACGGAAAATAAAAATGATGGCCTATAGCTCAGTTGGCAGAGCAGCGAACCGATAATTCGCAGGTCCCTGGTTCGAGTCCAGGTGGGCCAACCATCATGACCGCCAACGCGGTCCAACGCTTCGGGGAGATGCGCGGTTCAAGTCCGTGCCTGCCGGGACAGCCTTAACCGGCGCCTAGCGGTAGCTCAAAGGTCAAGAGCGCCCCGATTTTTGTGTGAGGAGATCCCGGTTCGAATCCGGGCCCGTGGCCATAAGCCCTTACGGGGCGGCTGGCAGGTAGCTCAACGGTAGAGCAACTCCGTTTTTCGGGGGCGTAGTTTAGTTGGGAAAACGGGACCCTCGCACGGTCTTGTCGCCAGATCGTTCCTGGCCGCCTCCACCATCGATCATTTTCAACGTTTAATGGGGCCATAGCTCAATTGGTAGAGCACTTGCTTTGCAAGCAGGCGGTTTTCGATTCGAATTCGAATGGCTCCACCATTTTTCTTGCTTTATTCCTGCCATTTCTGGTAGGATGTATTTTCCAGTTTAGGGGTCTTAGCTCATCTGGGAGAGCGCTTCCATGGCATGGAAGAGGTGACGAGTTCGAGCCTCGTAGACTCCACAAGTTATTGATTTTAAAAGAGTTTTCAAATTTAAGCGGGTATAGCTCAGTGGTAGAGCTTCTGGTTCCCAACTAGAAGGTCGTCGGTTCGAGCCCGACTATCCGCTCCACGATTGCCAGGCTGCCATTGTTCTTGGCGCCCCTCATTCGTAACCCGCCCACGCGTGTTGCTCTCGTGTTCCCCTTGCGGTGTAAAGAACGGTTACTTCGCCAATCAAGCGAGTGGCGCAGGTATGACATGGGCCGGCGGACCTTGGCGCGGCTCCGCGAGGAGCTCCAGGTATTGGAGCGGGCCCACCTGCCTCAAGACATGTCGGGCGTATAGCTCAGGGGTAGAGCCGGGGACTCATAATCCCCTGGTCCCTGGTTCGAAACCAGGTGCGCCCACCACCTTACCCAGGATGCCGTGACTTTATCTTGTCGAGCCCATGCTGTGGGCTGGCCAAGGGAGGGTTCAACTCCTTCTCGCTGACCGAGGCCCGATGGGAAGGGAGTGGGGATCGAAACCCCATGATGTCGGCTGGTAATAGCTGGCCGGTAACTCTGAGAGCAAAATGGTCCGGGCGGCCCGCCCGTTAAACGCGCCAGGGGAACCTGGCCGAGGGGTAAATGTTTCGCTATGGTGGCTCAGTGTTGATGGGCTCCACCAATCGTTCTAGTTGTTGCGGGATGGAAAAGTCTGGCATTTCGTCGGCCTCATAAGCCGAAGGTCGCGGGTTCAAATCCCGCTCCCGCTACCATCTTCGGGCCACTCACGCGGGTCCAGTTTCACTGTTTTCTTGGGGCGTAGCTCACCGGTAGAGCACCGCATTGACATTGCGGCGGTAGCCAGTTCGATCCTGGCCGCCCCAACCAGTTTGATTTGCTGACTTAGCCAAGCGGCCGACGGCAGTACCATGGTAAGGTACCGGAGCAATCCCTCGCAGGTTCGATTCCTGCAGTCAGCACCATGTTCCAATATGCCTAGCCAGGCGTATTCAAGCTTTGCCGAGTTACCCAAGCGGCCAACGGGATCTGCTTCGTAAGCAGGCGGGGAAACCCTACGCAGGTTCGAATCCTGTGCTCGGCACCATCCATGCGCGAGCCTGGCCGATCGGTTAGGCACCAGCCTTCCAAGCTGTCCAGGCGGGTTCGACTCCCGCGGCTCGCTCCACATTTGGTCTGGCGCCCCGCGCCGACCCCGCGCCAACAACGCAGCCACACAGGTCGCCCCTGGGGTCGGTTGCTTTTTCTTCAAGCCTTGTACCCTGCGCGCCCTCGTGCCGTCAGGTTCTCAAGATTCATTCATTTTTGGCGAGTAGCTCAACGGTAGAGCGCTGCATTCACACTGCAGAGGTCGTGGGTTCGGCTCCCACCTTGCCAACCATCATTGGCCAAGACGCCTTGGCGTTGGCCACACCGGGTTCCTCAAGTGGTGTAGAGAACGGTTACTTCGACTGATAATCGGGAGGTCATGGGTTCGAATCCCATCGGATGCCTTGCGGCTTCCGTAGCTCAGCGGCAGAGCGCCAAACGTTCCGTTTTCGTCCGTTCCCTTGAGGGCATTTCTTTGGCGGGATAGATCAGCGGCCAGATCGTCGGGTTCATATCCCGGAAGCCGTGGGTTCGAGTCCTACTCCCGCTACCATGTTCCACACCTGTGGGTGCTTAGCTCAGCGGTAGAGCGTCTCCTTTACACGGAGAGGGTCGGGGGTTCGACCCCCTCAGCACCTACCATGCCATGGCCCTTCGGGTGCCCGTCCTCAGGGACACGTTTTCTCGTGAAGAGAGTGAGGCGCACAACATAAGTCCTCCGGCAACGGCCCTGTTTCATGAGCGGGGTATGTGGGATCGTTTCCCGCCTTCACGACCAGTTTGATGCGGGATAGAGCAGCCTGGCAGCTCGTCAGCCTCATAAGCTGAAGGTCGGAGGTTCAAATCCTTCTCCCGCTACCATATTCGACCCAGGTGGAGCCGTGCCGAAGGTGCAACGGTCGGCGCGCTCGACAGTGGAGCCTGGAGCCCCGGTGCTCAGGCGGCGTGGCCTCCGCAGGGGTGACGTTTTCAGGGACGTTCGCAGAGCGTCCCGACCAGGTCATCGGCCTGGGTTCGTCTTGCACGCTGGCGCCCTTAAGGGCGGCTTGGGCGCGTATGCGCCCGGGCACACCCCACCAGCATGCCTTTTTTGCGGGTGTGGTCCATTGGTTGGTCACCAGCTTGCCAAGCTGTGTTAAGTGGGTTCGATTCCCACCCCCCGCTCCATCGTTCAAGTTTTGCGGGCATAGCTCAGTTGGTAGAGCGCAACCTTGCCAAGGTTGAGGTTCGCGGGTTCGAGCCCCGCTGCCCGCTCCAAGTTTTCGCGGGATAGATCAGATGGCAGATCGCCGGGCTCATACCCCGGAGGTCGGGGGTTCGAGTCCCTCTCCCGCTACCAAACAAAACGGGCCACCCGAAGGTGGCCTGGTTTATGCTGTTCCGCCGGCGGAGTTGGGTGGCCGCATGTCAACCCAGGGACCACACACCTCCGCCCTTGCTGCCCAGGTCTGCCCCCAGTAAACTGAAACCCTGATCGCATAAAGGTTATCCAGTGAAAATCATCTTCAGCCGCAAGGGGTTTGACTCAGGCTACGGCGGCGTGCCCTCCCCGGTGTTTCCCAATGGCCAGCTGATGAGCCTGCCCATCCCCGGCGGCCAGGCGCCCCATCGCTTCGATGAGCTGACCACTCCGGTCGGTCCCATGGGTCCCCTGGTCCAGCAGCTCACCGGTCGGCCCGCCTTCCCGCGTGCGGCCGTTCACTTGGATCCCGATCTGGATGCCGGCAGCGTGGCGCGCCAGCCCGGCTGGCGCGGTTCGCTCGGCCAGGCCGGCGCGGCGCAGTCCCACCTGGCCAGCCAGGGCGTGGGCCCTGGCGACCTGTTCCTCTTCTTCGGCTGGTTCCGTGAGGTCGAGCAGACCAACGATGCCTGGAATTACCGCCGCGGCGCCCCCGGCCAGCACGTGCTCTTTGGCTACCTCCAGATTGGCCAGGTGCTCACCGTGGGCGCTCAGCCCGACACCGCCGGCATCCTGGCCGAACGGCCCTGGCTCCATGACCATCCGCACCTGGACGGCGAGCGCTCGGTCAACAACACCATCTACCTGGCCGCCGACGAGCTGATCCTGCCCAGCGGCCCCACCGGGCGGCCAGGCGCCGGCGCCTTCGATCAACTCACCGCCGACCAGGTGCTCACTGCCCCTGGCCAGTCCAAGTCCCGCTGGCGCCTACCCGGCTGGTGCGGCCCGGTGCCCGGCGAGCGCAGTGAGCTCACCTACCACGGGGATCCGGCGCGCTGGGCCCACCAGGACGATGGCAGCGTCTGGCTGACCTCGGTAGCCAAGGGCCAGGAGTTCGTCATGGACCTGCCGCCGGTAGCTGGCGCCGAAGCCTGGCTGCGCACCATCACGCACGGCGCGCTGCGCGGCGCCGTGCCGGCGCCGGCAGGGTTGGTCGAGCCGAAGGCTGCCGTAGCGCCGCGCCGCCGGCGCCTGGGCTGATCCTGGCGCGCGGCGACTACGCCAGGAGCAGAGGTCGCGGGTTCGGCTCCCACCTTGCCAACCAAACGCGGAAGTCTTATGCTTACCTTGTTGTTTAAGTGGTGATTGGTGGGCCTGATGCCTACCCGGCTTCACCAAGAACAGTCTGCTTGTGGCGAGTTGTCCGGGCTTGACCCGGCAGTCGAGGTGAGATTCCTCGGGGTATTTCGGTTCGAATCCTCCCTTCGGGGAGTTGCCCACCCGCTCGCGCAAACCGGCTGTGAGACTGTTCTTGGTAAAGCTGACACTTCTTTTTAGATCTTCGGAATGGTGCGCACCCGCCGGCGAGTAGATCCGGCCAGGCAGCGGCCACCGGCGTCGGGCTTCCCCCGATGACCTCCAGCTCGCCCAGGGCCACCTGAGGTGAGTGGAGGCTTTCCTTCCGCGAATCTGCCCCATCCGATGGCTTGGGCCACGAAACAGGTTCTGTCGGTAAGCCTGGGCGGCGTGGAAATCGACATGCCCCCGCCTCTGTGCCCGCCCGCTTCGGTGTCAAACGATGATTGCCCCGCTCCATGGGTGGCCCGGCCGCCATCGCCCGGCTGCATTTTTCTTTACGAAAGCGCCCTTGGGCACTGTTTTCTTTACGCCAGCCCTGGCTCGCCCACATTTCGTCACCCAGGGGGCGGTTTGCCCATTTTATTTACCGCCCAGCGAGGGCGGGCCGCCGTCGGGCGTGTCTTCGTTATGCCGGGCTACCCAAGTGGCCGAGGGATCCGCATTGTAGGCGGAAGGAGCTTGACCGCTCCCATCGCAGGTTCGAATCCTGTGCCCGGCTCCATCGTTCTGCCCTCAGGGCGGCCGCGCATGGCGCCAGGGCCCTGTCGCAAACTGAAACCTTCGCCCACCAAGTTAACCCCGCCCAGATGACGTGTTCCCTGGATTCCCGTTCTTCCCGCCCCCGTTGGGGGGCGGGGTGGTGCTTGCCCCGTTAAGGAGGGGCTGACATGAAGACCAATGTGCATGTGAAGACCCCGGCTCCCTTGACCCACGGTGGCGTGCGCGCCGCGCGGATCAGTCCCGAGGCGCAGTTGCGCCGCTCGGTCCTGGCGACCTTGCTGTGGGAAGACCAATTCTACGAGGACGGCCAGACCATCGCCGGCCGCATCCAGATGCTGGCCCAGCAGGTCGCGCCGGCCAAGGTTGCCGCGCTCGCCGTCGAGGCCCGTGAGCAGCAGCACCTGCGCCATGTGCCCTTGCTCCTGGCCCGGGCGCTCGCGCGCACCGGTGGCGCCCTGGCGGGCGATACGATCGCACGTGTGATCCAGCGTCCCGATGAGCTGGGCGAGTTCCTGTCGCTCTATTGGGACGGCAAGCGCACCCCGCTGGCCAAGCAGGTCAAGCGCGGTCTGGCCTTGGCGTTCGGCAAGTTCGACGCCTATCAGCTGGCCAAGTGGAATCGGGCGGATGCGGCCATCAAGCTGCGTGACGTGCTGTTCCTGACCCACGCCAAGCCCAAGGACGAGTCGCAGGCGGCTGTGTGGAAGCAGCTGGTCGACGGCACCCTGCCGGCGCCGGATACCTGGGAAGTCGCTCTCTCGGGCGGCGCGGACAAGCACGCGACCTGGACCCGCTTGCTCACCGAGGGCAAGCTTGGCTACCTGGCCTTGTTGCGCAACCTGCGCAACATGGAGCAGGCCGGCGTGGACAAGGCCCTGGTGCGCCAGGCCATCTTGGCTCGTAAGGGCGCGGACAAGGTCCTGCCGTTCCGCTTCATCGCGGCAGCCAAGGCGGCCCCGTCCTTCGAGCCCGCCCTCGACCAAGCCCTGATCGCTTCGATCGCCTCGGCCCGTCCTTTCACCGGGACCACGGCGCTGTTGGTGGACGTGTCCGGCTCCATGGACGCCAAGCTCTCGGTCAAGTCGGACCTGACCCGCATGGATGCGGCGGCGGCGCTGGCTGCGGTGTTCCCCGGCGAGACCGAGGTATTCACCTTCTCCAGCCGGGTGGTCCAGGTGCCGGCCCGCAAGGGCATGGCCGGGGTCGAAGCGATCATCCGCTCGCAGCCGCACAGCAACACCGCGCTGGCCGAGGCGGTGGGGGTGATCAACGCTAAGGGCGGTTACGACCGCCTGGTGGTCATCACCGACGAGCAGGCGACCACGGGGGGCATCCCGGAGCCGGTGGCGCCGAAGGCCTACATGATCAACGTGGCCTCGCACCAGAACGGGGTGGGCTATGGTCGCTGGACCCACCTGGACGGCTTCTCTGAGAACGTTCTGCGCTGGATGGCAGAGCTGGAGCAGCTGACCGGCTGACACCATCGGGAAAGGACTCCGGTGCCCGGCGCTCCACCCCAAGTCGAAACATTTGGGGTGGGGCCTTTCTTTTCTTTCACCAGCGAAGCGGGTAAACTCCCTGCTGGTTCTTCCCGAGTGATCCCCATGTCCGCCAACCCTAGCCGTCCCAAGCAAGTCATCGTCCTGCGCCGAGACCTGAACGTGAAGAACGTGGGCAAGCTCGTGGCCCAGGGCGCCCATGCCAGCATCGGTGGGTTTCTGCCGCGCGCCACCACGGAGCTGATCCCGCAGCCCGATGGCAGCGTGCTGCTCCAGGCCCGCCTCAGCGCCGAGCAAGCATTCTGGTTTCAGACCTTGAGCATCAAGGCCGTGGTCGGCGTCGAAGACGAGGCCGAACTCCAGGCCATCTACCAGGCGGGTTTAGCCGCCGGCCTGCCGTGCGTGTTGATCGAAGACGCCGGCTTCACCGAGTTCGATGGCCCCACCCTGACCGCCGTGGGCATCGGCCCGGCACCGGCCGACCAGGTGGATGCGGTCGCCCGCCACCTGCGCTTGTTCCGCTAAGCCCATGCGGCCCGCCCCCAAGGGGCGGGCCACGGCGGCGTGACGCGGCCTGCGGTTACGCCGCGGCCAGGCGCTGAGCCTGCCACTGCCGCCCCGCTTCTTCCTTGGCCGCATGGCGCTCGGCCAGCAGCGCGGTCGCCTCACCCCGCAGGCAGGCCAGTTCCCGACGCAGCCGCTCGGTCTCCGTCCAGGCACCGGCGGTGCCCAGGCTATAAGCCTGCTGGGCAGCGCGGAACGCCCGTCGGGTCGAGCGGATCTGCGCCGAGTGGGCCGCATAGGTAGCCTTCCAGTCAGCGACCTGGGCGAGGTAAGTGGCGCGCGAATTGAACGTGAAATTAAACATGGCAAACTCCGAGTGAGGTGAGGGTGGAGGAGGAGACATTGAGCAATCGCTTGCCCGCTTGGACCAATCGCTTGGCCTTGATCTTGAAGCTGTCCGATGCCGGGCCACCAAACATCTCGGCATTGGCATAGACCTCGGCCCAGGCGGTCAGATACAGCACCGGTGCCGCCGGATCCTGGCACAGGCCATCCAGGTCGTCGCCACGCAAGGTGTGGAAATCCATATCCCGGCCAATCAGGTGGGCCGTGGCTGGGTCGCCGGGGAACACCGCGGCATACTGCGCCGCGGAAGCTTCAGCATGGCCGGGAAAGCGCCGCTTGCCATCGTCCCCGATCTGCTGAACCAGGTGCTTGCCGCAGTCGTGGTAGCGGTGATACCGCTCCAGACTTGCCGGCGTGGGCCAGGTGAACCGGGCATAGACTTCATCCAGCACCGGATACGGCGCCTCGCCTGCATGGAGTTGTACCACCAGGCGCTGGTAGTGGTCATGGACCGCTTCGCCATGTTGGAGCATGTTCAGCCCCGGCGCCTGTTCGCAGGCCCGCATGGCGGCATGGAGCTCGGCAAGGGTGCGGGCGCGGTTCATGCGGCCACCCCCATCGGCACCTGGGTGGGCAGCTTCCACAGCGGCAACCCCTTGAGCACGGACCGCTGCGCCTCGCTCAACAGGCACGCGATAGCGGTCAAGCCCCAATCCTGGTGCGGCTCGTGGAACTCGGCGGTGGGGATCCCGTGCTGCTCCAGCGTGTGCTGCAGCACCCGCAGTTGGGCCTGGTCGCGCACGGTCAGGTGGATGTAGGACGGGTGGTCGGCAGGGCGACCATGGCGGTAGGCGTGTTCAAGGGCGGCATGACCGGCCTGGATCGCCTGCTGCGACAACGTCAGATCACGTCGTGAGAGGGCATACAGATACGTCTTGGGCTGGGGGGCGTTCTACTTCATGGGGAAACTCTCCGGATAGGGGGACTGCCACAATGGCCGAGCCAGTATCGCATGGGCGGGGGTGAATGTAAAGTGATCGCGCGGTCGGTTTACCCAGGCCCATGGCCCGGGCTGTTCGGGGCAGGCGTGCCCCAACGTCCCTCGCCCAGTCGTCTCAGGTGCTTGGAACGCGTGTTTGCCAGGACTTACGGCGACTTGCAGTCACGTTTGCACTTTTCCCCCGGCCATGAGTGCCCTGCTGTGATGGGCAACAGATGGCGTGGTGGTCCATCATGCGAAGGAATAGACCCGGGATCCTGAACAAAGCGCCAGGATCCACGGCCGACCCCCTTGCCCGCGGCTGCGCCCGTGCGTTATGCTACCCCCATGACGCAGGAGCAGGCCGCAGCGGGACGCGGTAGCCCAACTCGCTTAGCGGGGCCACCATCAATGGCCCTTCGCCGCGAGGAAGGCTAAACGGAGGGGCGGGAGAGGGGTGATGCCCTTGATGTGTCCCCACCGGCGTCATGACCTTCCAACGGGCCTTCGGGCCCATTTCATGGGCGCCCTTCCCGCCCGCTCAAGGGGTCAGGTCGCGCACCCGGTCCGGGCCGTCCTGATAGAGCACCCGCTCAGGGGTCACCAGATACCCCGGCGTGTTGAAGTCCTGCGGGCTGAAGCTGGCCCCTTCGGTGGCCATGCGTTGACCGATCGCATACCCCGGCCCCAGGATCGCCACATCCACCGCATTGGCAGAGATCACCGCCACCCCCGGATGCGTGTGCAACGTTACTCCGGTGCTGACCATGCCCGGCGGACAATCGGTGGTGAAGGGCACGAACAGCTGGGAGTCCACCGTCTGGAGGACCACCCCGTAGCGGTGGAGCAAGTCCGCGCTACAGATCATCGCCCCCACTTCCATTCCCGAGGCGGCCGAATACGCCCGCATCCCCGGCGCCAGGCGCTGGACGAAGGTATCTTCGGGCATATACGGATCGCTCACGTAGGTGCCCACCGCGAACACCGCCACCAGGCCTTGCCCCAGGTGCGCCTGACCCAACGGCACACGCTCGCCGGCCTGGGCTACGCCCAGGGTCAGCAGCAGGCCAGCGAGAAGGGGGGCTCGTCGGAACATGACGCCAGCCTAGCCAGGGTGGGGACGCCGCGCCAGCCCCCTTGACGGTCCCACTCAGCGATGGCCAGGTGGCGGTGTCCTGATGGCCGTGCCCAGCGCGCCTAACGAGAAAGGGGCGCCGTAGCGCCCCTTTCCTGGCCAGCCCTGCCAGCGGCGCTTAGCGTGGCCGCAGGTGCGAAGGCGCCGGACCGGTGTCCTTTTGCTTGATCACGTCCGCGGGCTGCCCCAGCGCCTGGCCCAGGCTTTGGCGGGCGGCGCGGATTTCCCGGTAGACCCCGGCCTGAGCTTCGGGAGAAAGCCCCCCGTCCACCTCCCTCGCCCGGGCGGAACCCTGGCCACCCTGCGTTTTGAAGTCCACGATCACGCCATCCTGGCTGGCGTCGGCCGTGCCCGATCCGCCGCGCACCGCCGCGATCTCACGATCCACCCAGGCCTGGGCTTCTTTCGACAACGGCGCGGTGCCACTGACCTGTTGCGCCGAAGCGATCGTGCGCGCGGTCCAATCCGCTGCCCCTTCGATCCGCGGCGCCGGTGGCGGGGTCGCCGCCTCGGGGGTCACACTGAAGAAGTTGCGCAGGGCCTTGGCCCAGGAAGGGGTCTGCATGATGATTCCAGCCAGTAAGGACAGCCTTTAGTGTAAAGGTCCCCCTGGAAGCGTCAACGCCGCGCGCCCGGTAAGAGCCGGTCATCGCCGCCCTGGAAAGTCCGCCCCCGGCCATGCTACACTGCCTCCCTGACCTCCTCCGGACCCTGCCATGAACCGCCGCACCCAGCTTCTGGCCTTCGTCGCGGCCGCCATCGTGCTCTCGCAAATCCCCTACCTCCACGTGCCGCTCAAGTGGTTCGAAACCCTCTTCCACGAAAGCAGCCATGCCCTGGCCGCCTTCCTGACCGGTGGGCACGTCGCCCGCATTGCCCTTCATGCAGATGGATCGGGGCTGACCTGGTCGTCGGGCGGCATCCGCCCCCTCGTTACCTTTGCCGGCTATGCCGGCGCCATCGCCTGGGGCGCACTGCTCTACGCCCTGGCCACCGCCGTGCGCCCCACCACCGCCCGCGCCATCGTCATCGGAATGCTGGTTCTAGGCATCCTCGAAGCACTGACCTGGCTGGCCTTCAGCCTGACCACCTACGCCATCATGGCCGTGATCCTGGGCCTGCTGGTCATGCTGCTCTCCCCGCGTGCCGCCCCTCTGGCTCAGCCCGCCTTGCGCCTGATTGGCGCCTACGTGCTGGTTTCGGCCATCGTCTCGCCTTCGTATATCCTCCAGGCCGGTCAGTCATCGGAAAACGATGCGGCGGCCCTGGCCAGCCAGTTGTGGGTGCCTTCGATCGTCTGGGTCGCCATCTGGTTGGCGCTGGGTGTGGCCGCCGTGGTGGGGCTGTATCGCCTGGAAGGCCGGGTGGACCGGGGACAGGTAGCCACTCGCTGAGTGGCCATTCCGGTCGTTTCGCCCAGGTCCAGGATGGCCGGAAACGGGGCTGGCCTCTCGCCCGAACAGGGCCCGCTGGGCTTTTTAGCCGCCCTGGTTGCCCAGCACCCGCGTGATCACGGCCACATCATTGATCCGCGTGGGCATGTCTGGCACCGGATAAGCCAGGTTGATCCGAATGATGTAGTGATCGCCTTCGTGGATCATATCCACATCGCGCACGGCCACCTGGCCGGCCAGGTATTCCTGAACGTGCATCTTGGCAGCCATCGCGTGTTCGAGGGACATGGACATACCCTGACCCTAGGGGCGTTCCATACCGCTGTCGAGAGCTGAAGAAGGAGGGGCGCCCTGGCTTGCCCTGAAAACGGCCTCCGTTACCGATGTATGATCCGTAGCAGAAACTATCTGGGCAAGGATGATGGCTGCATATCCAGGGCCCCTTCCCCATGGGGTAGGTGCCGGGGCCCGCTCAGGGTCTCCGGCGGTGGGGGCCACGTTCACGCACCCCCTCAGCCGTCGGCCGACGCGCCAGCGCATAGGCATCCGTGAAGGCGTTGACCGGCAAGGTCCGGCCTTGCGGGTCGGCCCCGGCCGATACCAATACCGCCCACAGCCGTTCGAACGTTGCCGGTGCCCACTCGGCCGCGCGCTTGTTCAGCGCATGAAGCGGGTTGGCATAGGCGGTGGCCTCGTGGTCGGCGGCAATGGGTGGCACCCGCACCCCGGCCTGGGCCCAGGCTTCGATGCGGGCTTCGGCCTCGGCCGGCGGCAACCGGGTGATCGCCAGTCCGTAGGGCTCGACCCGGCGCAAGGTCTGTTGATAGGTGGACCAGTCGAGTCCTTCGCGCAGCAAACGCACCAGTGCATCGCGATCCGTGCTCACCGCCGCTTCCAAGACAGGCGGGGCTTCGCGCAGCATCTTGGGCCAGCGCAAGCCCTGGCTGACCAGTTCGGCCACCTGATCCCAGTGGCCTTCCGCCACCGCCATGCTGGCGCGCCGACGAAGTTGGGTTTCAAAAGGCACGTCGGTCATGGCGACATCTCGCGAAAGGGCGGGGTGGTATGGGGATGAGTATAACCGCTCCGGCCCGTGCCCGCCATGTGACTTGCCGAACAGCCCGGCAGATCGGCCTCGTCGTCTGCGTCGGCCGGGATTCGTGGATGAGCCCCTTCGATCCCCTTGCCTGAACACTGTGAATCAGCCCCGCGCGCCCCGCTTCCCTGAGCCGTGCCAGCGCGCTAAACTAAGCCCCTACCCCCATTGGTGCCGGTCATGTTCGCCCCCGCCCTCGAAACATGCCAAACCCGCCTTCATCACGGCATGATCCACCTGAACCGGTGGATCAGCCACCGCCCGCTCGCCTCGCGCCGGCATTGGCGCCTGGCCATGCTGCCGGTGATGGCGCTGTATCTGGGCGGCACAGGCCTGCTCACGCTGATCTTGCTGATCCACGCCAACTGGGGTGTGCCCAAGGATTATTGATCACCCGTCTCGCGCCCACCGGGAACGCCTGGTCGGCCCGTTACCGTTCAGCCCCTGAACGAGGCTGAAACGGCCCTGCCCGCAGGAGGAGCGTCCGGCCTTGCCCACCCGCTGGCCTGTGGCAAGCTCGATGGCCCACCCCGGAGTTGCACCCGCTTCAATGGCCCCAAGGTTACCGCCCCGACCGTCGAACGCCAGGCCCAGATCCTCGCCGTGGCTCAGCGCCTCGTCGAAGAGCGCGCCCGTTGCTTCGCCCCCATGCCCTACCATAACGCCCTGGCCAAGGGCGAGATGACCCTGGACGAAGTGCTCTGGCTCGATCAGCACGCCCGCTTGCGCGTGGAGCCGACCTGACCCCGATGCCCCTTGCGCTTCCCTCCGGCCTCTGTCAAGGTGGATCCAAGCGATCCGAAGATGAGGAGGGGCGGCATGGCACAGCCGCCATCCTGGGATGCGGCACCGGGAGCCATCCGCCTTGCGGCCCGGTGGGAGTGGACCGTCAGCCGGCCTTGATGCGGGCAACGAACAGGCAGGTCGTCACCGATCCCATGCCCACCCTGGGCAGCCTGCCATCACCCTCCAATCGCACCGGTTTATGTGGCCCTACAGCGCCCCCAGGTTCAGCGTCTTCGGACGGTCCGGGGGATCGCCGAGGGGGCCATTCTTTGAAGAAACATGGCTGTTTCAACCCCGGCCAAAGATGACCCGCTTCTGGCTCGCCCTGCCCCAACCGCTTACGTCCGATGAGTGCGCGGCCGTGATCCGCCAGGCCGACGCCCATGGCCTTGCCGCCGCCGAGGTGCGTATGGCCTCCGGCCCGAAGAGGCGCCCGGACATCCGCACCAATGACCGCGCCATCGTCACCGATCTGGCACTCCAGGCCCTGTTGTGGGCCCGCCTGCGCCCCCACCAGCCCGTGCTGGAGCAGGCCACCCTCGCCGTCTTGGGGGGGATGTTCGGCTGTACCGCTGCCGCGTCGGCCCGCGGTTTGCCCCGCCCATCGATGGCTATCGCGACCAGGGTGAAGGCCTGCGCACCCGCCTGACCGTGCTGGTCTACCTCAACGCGGTGGAGGAAGGAGGACACACCGCGTTCTACGCCGCCGCCCGCACCGCGGCTGGGGGCGCCATCGTGCACCAGGTCGTGCCCGTGCCCGGTCTGGCGGTGACGTTCGACCACCGCTGGTGGCACGAGGGGCAGCCGGTCACGGCTGGGTTCAAATACGTGCTGCGCACCGATGTCCCCTATCCCGTTGGCCAGACTTGCCTCCCATGAAAACACGACCTAGACTTCGCCCATCTTCCTTGCGTGCCGCCGCGCTGCCCATGGGGCACCCGGCCTGACGTGGCCACCGCCCGTCCATCCTTTGCCAGGCTCCCTGGCGCTCCCGAGGGCATTGCCATGTCCCAGACCCTGGTCGTCCATCCCCTGACCCAACCCGCGACCGACGCGCGCAAGGCGCGTGCCGCGACCGCCTACCTCGTGCGACGCACCCACGCCGCGCCAGCCGTGATCATGGCGTTGCGCTACCTGGCCGATCGCCAGCACCTGATGCTTTATGGCAGCTTCATCGCTCACGACACCTACCTGGCCGGCCCCGAAGGGCCCCAGCCGGCGCCGTGTGCCTGCCCGCAGATCGGGCCCCTGGACGTGCAAACACTACTGAGCCTGTCGGACTTTGACTGCCTCAATGCCATGGTCGCCCAGTGGGAACACCTGGGCAGTGACGCCATCTGCCACCAGGCCAAGGATGCAGCATGGGGGTGCGCCCGCCTGAACGCCTCCCTGCTCGATCGGCCCATCATTGCCCTGGAGGCCATCGTCGCCCAGGTGGATGAAGACGGCACGCTGGCCGCCCACCTGCGCCATCGGCACCCCGGTGAAGCCGTGCCGGCCTGATTCCCCTGGCCCGCCAACCATATCGGTGACACCACCCAAATGGTCGTCATCGGCCCCGCTGCGCCCCGAGGAGGCCTCAACCGCCGCCGCCCCCGTTGAGGCTGAGGGACATGGCCCTGGGCAGAGGAGCTGGCGCGCACTACACTGGACTCCCGCTAGTCCCTTGGTCTGATCTGTCATGCCGCCTGCCCCCCTGCCCTTACCCCTTGGACCTGGCCCGCCAGACCGATGATACCGACGGAACCCTGGAGCTCGAAGCCGCCTACTGGGCCGCCGATGCCGACCGCACCCAAGCAGCCTACCTGCCCACTGACCAGGCCACCTGGGTCCAGCGTGCGGTGCCCCTGACCTGGTTCGGTCCCGCCGAGGACGGGCGTACCTTCCTGGCCGCCGAGCAGCAGATATGGGCCGACGAAGGCCAGCCTCACCGCTACAACGACGTGCTCCACGACCCGACCATCCATACCCCCATCGTTCTCAGCCGCGTGGGGGAGGCGGTATGCATCTACGATGGCCACCACCGCATCGCCGCGGCCATCGTGCGGGGCATGACCCACATTGATGCCATCGTCGGCACCCCCAAGGCCGCCCCTTCGGCACGCATGCGCCGCGCAGCCCGCCCGTAAAGCCCACCCCTTATCCGAATGGGGGGCTTGCCCGCTGCCGAATACGGGTATACGGTCAGATCACATCTCCTGCTACCGGCCATTCTCCCATGTCCGCGCCCGCTTCCACGACCGTTGAAGCGCACCCCCTCTATCCCTTCGCCTTCATCGGTCTCGTGTTCGATTTTCAGCCTTGGCTCCAGGAGCTGGCCCGGACCGATCCCGATGCCTGCCCCTTCCTGGCCGACGACTGGTGTGTCAAGTTTGCCGACAACACCAACCCCGCCGGCATGGAAGGCAGCGCCCTGTATGGCGGCTGCCGTCAAGGTGCCCTCTGTGCCGTCGAGCCGTTGCTTTTTGGCAGCTGTGGCCAGCCGCCCCTCGATGCGGTGCGCTTTGAAGGATTTGTCGCCGACGCCTTTGAGCGCGGCGACCTGGAGCTGGCCCGGCGCCTGATCCATGGCCGCGCCTATGCCGAAGGCCGCCGCGCCGCCGAAGATGAGTTCGGCCAAGCCCTGGAATCGGTGGATAAGTATCTCCAGTGCTACCGCAAGCGCCACGCGCATGCCAAGCGGGATGGTTAGGCGCGTCGGCGCCGGTGCGCAGTGAACGGCGGCGAAGCTTCGGCCAGTTGATCGGCACGCAGCGCCGCCCGCGTGCGCGGCAGCTCAACCGTGGCAAAGGCCGCCAACAAGGCCTGCCGCTGCAGCGCGCTGGCGCCATGGACCCCCAACCGGTCCACCTCCGTCGCCGCATCGGCACCGTCCAGCAACGCGGCGGCCGCCACCACGTCCGAGCATTCGGCCAGCAGGCGGATCATGGCCACCACGTCGGGCTCCTCGCGCCCCTTGGCCCGGCGCACCGCCCAGCTTAAGGCCATCGAGTTCATTGCCCGTGGATCGCTATGAGGCAACACCTGGCGCACGGTGGCCAGGTGCCCTCCCCGCACCGCCATCCGCAACACCAGCGAATGATCCGCCCGGACATCACTCACCGGCAGAAGCTGATCCACCACCGCCGTGTGCCCGTTTTGAGCCGCCAGGCCCAGGGCGCGCGAGTTGTTCGTCAGCGGTGCCGAATGAGGCAGCAAGCACGCCACCATCGCCACCTGCCCCAGCTCAGCCGCCCGGATCAAGGCGCGGGAACCTTGCATCCCCAGATCCAGGTGTTCAGCCAGCAGCAGCATCGCCGCGACCTGGCCGTGCTCCACCGCCGCGAGCACCACCGGCATGCCATCGCCGGGGCCGCGGTGAGGCAGCAATAGGGCAAGGGCCGCCAGCCGGCCATGCTGAGCCGCCTCGACCAGCGCGTCGTCCACCCAGTAACCGCCCGGCACCGCCCGGGCCAGCTGGCGCGCCAGGCGGGGCAAGTTGTCGGTGAAGCATGCTGATGCGGGGGCCATGGGCGTCAGTCTACCTCAAGCGCGGCTCGATTTCACCCGCTGGCATCCCGCCCCCGCCCCGTGCTACCCTGGCTTCCCATCCCGGTGCCAGGTGCCCCTGTGCTGCCCTGCTTTTGCTCCCCAGCTGATCTGCTCGAAGGCATCGCGACCCTCGATCGCCAGGCTCCGGCTTTGCCGCTGCCCGACAGCATGCTGAGCCCGACCGCGGCCGCCCAGCTGGCCAGGGCCGCCAGCCGCCGCTTACGCCAGCCGGTCAGCGCGCGTGATGTGCGCCAGGCGGTCGCCCTGTGCTTCCGCCAGGTTCAGGGCCCGGTGGTGCCCCGCCGCCCCGCCACCGCTCCCGCCACCGCCTTTGGCCTTTGACCTGGTCGAACGGTTACGCTTACTCGATCAGCTGGCGCCCGGCGCCCCTGAGTCTTCGGAGCGGATCCACCCCCACTGCCATGCCCTGGCCCGCTGGGCCGTGACGTGCCGCCATCGGCCGTCAGCCGGCTGGATTGATCCGCCGGCCTAGT
>Ga0163162_10000430_pt1 | contig 38735 bp, 37 predicted proteins | sample S55metaG_FD_115310 | JGI IMG/M metagenome (GOLD analysis project Ga0163162, IMG submission 115310) | Switchgrass rhizosphere microbial communities from Kellogg Biological Station, Michigan, USA - S5-5 metaG | ecosystem: Host-associated > Plants > Roots > Rhizosphere > Soil | place: USA... | reverse complement strand
TTTGGAGAGATTGTCCTCCTCACAATTTGTGTTGTTTCTCCCTGCGTCTTCACCCAAGACACGCAGACGAAAGAACACATGCAGCACTTCGATTGTTCCAGATTCGAGACTGCGCCAAGCCACTACATGGAGGGATTCCAGAATGCTGATAAAAATCGAGAAAGCGAGCACGCCGGAAGGCTGGAATGTATGGATGAACGAGTGGTGCGTTAAGTTTCACAGCTATGCACAAGCGTTGGCGTTCGTGAACAGATTGGAAGGCAGGATAAATGCATCACACACCTTGCCTGTTAGCGTAGACGCCCTTGAGTTGGAACCGTCTTAACCTGAGGCCACCCTGACTTCGGTGAACTTGAAGTATAAAAAAGCCCCGCGCTCTGGCGGGGCTCTCAATATGCACGCATTAGCGGGCATCCGACGTTAGCTTGCACTCAGGCGCAATCTGTAGCCTCAATCGAAACCGACGAACCTTGGAAAACGGCGAGCTCGCCCCGCATAACTTCGTAAAGATGTTGCGAAATAGGGGTGAAATCGTTGCCAGTGAAGTCAGCGGGACCATTTGCAGCTGAGTGACTGATTACCGTTAACTCGCCATTCTGTTCATTAACCGTAAAGCTGGGAAGCAGGCGTGAATGGAGAGAAACCACCGTCTATGGCCGGGCATCGAGCGTTTTGAGGTTGAAATAGGCGTAAACCTATTTCAGGACTAGACATTTTTGACCAAGTGCATGTTCGCGTCGCCCGACCAGGCTACTGTATTTACACACCGTCCGAGTGGGAGGCAGCCGGTCACCAACGTATCGCATGTATACAATTAAAACCAACAATTTTCATGAGTGAATACAAGCATACTTTTTAGCGAATGAGATTCAATGAAGCTTCGAGCACCTCACGCGGCAATGGCACGTCACTAGTCAAGACCTGTTTATCCTGAGTATATCGGAACGAAAACACCAGAAGAATGCCCTCTAACCTAGCTTCGTCGATGTATGGAAACGGCTATTAGGGTGGAGCATAGTCTCTATGCACCATTTGAAAAAAAGCGCATCCGTGCTAAAACCAATGTATTCAATATTATGTATTTTCGGATTCAATTAATGCGCACGACTCGTGTAATCGATGATTCGGCCAAGGACTGGCGGCGCAGAACGGCCGCGAGGTGCCAGGCGCTGGCTCATGGGCGCTACGCTCTTTTGCTCGTCATGTGTCAGATGTTCGCCAGCGTAGCCATGCGCCAGCTTCAGGAACGATAGCGAGCTAATATGCCCTCCAAAAAATCATCGTTAAGAATGGGCGGGCCTGGAGAAATTAGCACAAGCCCATTCCGTCGATTCCCGGAAGTAGTTGACGCGATAGGGGGTTCCTCGCGAGGCGTTTTCAAAGACGCGGGTATCAGCCTTGAGCAATTTGCATATGAAGACAACCATCTCGCCTACATGGACGTTGCTCGCCTGTTCAACACGGCATTCGAACACACTCAGTGCCCCCATATTGGCCTGTTGATCGGTGAGCGCTTTTCGCTGGATCATTTGGGTCCGGTGGGTCAGCTTATGCGTCTTGCGACTACACCAGGCGATGCATTGAACGACCTGGTCGGGCATGCCAATCTCTATGATCGTGGCGCGACCCCACTCCTTCTTCCCTTGGCGGGCCAACACAGTTTGTTGGGATATGTCATTTATCGCCACGACCTGCCCAATCAATCATTACTTGTTGACACTGCCGTCATGGTTGGCCTCCAAATGCTGCGGGCCTTATTAGGCGCTAACTGGACGCCCGCTCGCGTGCAGTTTTCATATCGCAAGCCATCAGACATCACCCCGTACGTCAGAAAATTTCGCTGTAACATTCAGTTCAATGCAAGCATTTCCGGACTTGTAATAAACAATCAGAAACTCCGACAAATTCAATGTACGGCGAATCCACGCTTACACCATCTGCTTAAACTGGCTATTTCGACCGCCACGTCACATTTGACGATTTCAGAACAAATAAAGAGCCAGACATACGCTTTATTATTGAAAGGCCAGGCGAATTCCAAGCACATCGCCAGTCAATTCTCATTGAATGAAAGAACGCTGCGACGCCGGCTGGATGCAGAAGGTTCTCACCTCAAAGAACTGATCACCGACTCCAGAAGCAACTTCGCGCGGCAGCTCTTGAAAGATACCAATTTGCCGATATCCACAATCTCTCAGACCCTTCAATACCAGGATCCAAACGCCTTCTCCCGTGCATTCAAAACGTGGACAAATACGTCACCACAGCATTGGAGAGATGGACTGGAGGTCGCCTCCATTTAAGGGTGATCCCACTGTTTCCACGCACCCGTAATACCGCGCGTCGGTGTCCGAAAATGCAAGATGCCTTTCTGATGATTGCCGTAAAGTGAACGCGACAACAGGCTAACTGCAAAGCTGATCTTCGGCTTTTTTGTGCTGTTCATGAGGCTGGCGATTAGTTGCACCTGCGGTTGGAGTTCCGCGCAGACACTCAAAAAAGCCGCACGAGTAAAAGACGGCGCCCTGGACTTGGGGCGATCTAAAGATATCGATTGAGTCATCTGCTGAGAGGGATTTCATGCCATTAAATAAAAGTGTGTTGTCGATTACTGTCCTTGGTGCGCTGACACTCTTTACCAGTGGCCGCAGTGTTGCCGGTGGCCTGATGTTGTACGAAATCGCCACCGACAACGTCGGGCTGGCCAATGCCGGTGCAGCGGCTCGGGCACAAGGCCCTTCAACCATCGCCAGCAACCCCGCTGGCTTGAGTTACCTCAGCGGAACACAGATCTCCGCTGGTGCTCAGGTTCTTTTTGGGGACTTATCGTTCGATAGGAACAGTGAAACCAATACGCCGGGCGCTGGCAGCGGTAACGCGCTCGACCCCATACCGGGCGGCAGTTTCTTCATCAGCCATCAACTGGATGATCGGTGGTCCGTCGGTTTCGGCTCCTATGGCGATTTCGGCCTCACTGAAAACTACGACAACGACTGGTCCGGCCGTTATTTCGTGCAGAACGCGAGCATTGCGGGACTGTCACTGGTACCCAGTGTCGCCTACCGCTTCAACGATCAATGGTCCGTCGGCGTCGGACTGAAAGCCATGTACGGGATGCTGAAGAGCGAAGCCGCCATCGATCAGGCGCCGCTCGGACTGACACAAAGGGGCGACGGCCAATACAAATACCGGGACAGCACATGGGGTTACGGCGCCAACGCAGGCGTCATTTATGCACCAAAACCAGGTACCCGGATTGGCCTGGCCTACACCAGTCAGGTTGACCTCGACTTCGAGGATCGCCTGGATGTGGAGAGCAGTGCTCCGCTGGTGAGCCGCCTCAACAGCGTCAACACCAAGATCGACCTGAAAGTACCGCAAACGGCGACCCTCAGCCTGTACCAGCAACTGGACACGCAATGGGCTGTCCTGGCCTCGGCCAATTGGCAGGACTGGTCGAAATTCGGTGACATTGGCATTGACGTAGACACTTCCAGAACCGGTTCCCGGTCTACCTCGATCGATGCGCATTACAAGGACACGTATCAATTGGCGCTTGGCGCTCAATACCAGATGAACCGGGACTGGCTCTGGGACTTCGGCGTTGCCTATGACACGTCCGCCGTGTCCGACGCAAATCGTACGCCCACCGTGCCCATGGGCGCCGCCTGGCGCTTCGCCACAGGCTTTACTTATTCACTGAATAAAGAGACAGACGTGAATTTCAGTTGGGTCACGGTGTGGATGGGGGACATGTCCGTCGATCAGCAAAAAACGCTGTCAGGCAATCGTGTCTCAGGCGAGTTCGACAACGCCTGGATTCAAGCCCTGACGGCCAACATGACTTGGCGCTACTGAGAAAAATCCAGGATCGTTTCAGGTGTCATGCCTAGTATCTAACCGTGGGCATGAACGCTCACGACACCGGTTTGTACAAAACTAACGAGGTGAAAATGAACAGGAAGTCTCACAGTGGCTGGACATTGGCTGCGGCGGTCGTCGTAGGTTCAACGCTTTTCACCGGGTGCACGAGCAAGCTCGATCCGATCACACAGGCCGACAAGGCGGATGTGGCCAAGGGCGTTCTCGCGCCGAGCCTGGAGCAAGCCAAGGCGATCGCCGAGGAAGGCTTTATCTACGGCTTGCCGCTGGTCATGAACTACGCCGTGATGAACGAATTCGCAGTGAATTCCAAGTCCAGCCAGTTCAAGGCGCCCTTCAACCAACTGCACAACGATCATCAGGTCGCGACACCGGCTGACACGGCCATCATTACACCCAACAGCGACACGCCGTACTCCTTCCTCTGGGCCGACCTGCGCGCCGAGCCGCTCGTGATCACCGTGCCGGCCGTTTCCAAAAAACGCTACTACGCGGTTCAAATGATCGACGGCAACACCTATAACTACGGCTACATTGGGAGTCGGGCAACTGCCAGCGCGCCCGGGAACTATCTGATTGCAGGTCCTGACTGGAAGGGGGTGACACCTCCAGGCATCGAGAAGGTGTTCAGCTCCACGACCCCCTTCGCGCTGACACTGATCCGGACCCAGTTGTTCAATCCGGCCGACATGCCAAATGTCGAGAAAGTGCAGGTGGGCTACAAGATCCAGCCGCTGTCCGCCTTCCTCCATCAACCTGCGCCGCCCGCCTCGCCGAAGATTGCTTTCGTGCCGGCCACGACGGGGGGCATCAAGGCCAACTTCTTCGAGTACCTGTCAGCCGCGTTGGAGTATGTGCCGCCATCGGCAGACGACAAGGAGATCCGGTCCAAGCTGGCCAGCATCGGCGTAGGCCCCGGCCGTAGCTTCGAATTCAAGGACCTCTCGCTCGAGCACAAGGCCGTGGTCCTGCTCGGGATGAAGGCCGGCGATGAGCAGGTCGACAAATTCCTCTCGAGCGGCATGAAAAACATCAACGGCTGGAGCGTCGGCGCGTTCTTCGGCGACCAGGCGTTCTACAAAGGCGACTGGCTGATGCGGGCTAGCGCCGCGAAGGCGGGTCTGTACGGCAATGACGCTGCCGAGGCGATGTACCCCATTACGCGTACCGATGGCAACGGCCAGACGTTGAATACCGGCAAGCACAACTACACGCTGACCTTCCCTGCCGGAAAACTGCCGCCCGTCAATGCCTTCTGGTCGGTGACCATGTACGACGGCAAGAGCCAGTTGCTGATCAAGAATCCGATCAACCGCTACCTGATCAATTCGCCGATGTTGTCGGCGATGAAGAAGAACGCGGATGGTTCACTGACCCTGTACATCCAGAAGCATTCGCCGGGCAAGACCAAGGAGTCCAACTGGTTGCCGGCGCCTGACGATACGGCCTATCTGGTGATGCGCCTCTATTGGCCGAAGACCACGCCGCCTTCAATTCTTCCCGCTGGTGCGGGCAACTGGCAGCCGCCGGCAGTGGTGGCATCGAAGTAACGCGACGCTTGCGACTGCTTGCAGTTGGCAAGCAGTCGTTCGATTGCTCAGGCTGAGATCCAGTGGGCCCTGTTCCGAAAGGGCTGAGGCCACAGGGTCTGACCTTGAATAAAAGACATTCAGGAACACATCCCTCAAGGAGTACCGTTATATGAACTTCGCGCACAAATGGATAACGGGTGCCGCACTGAGCAGTTTGTTATTGACCGGCTGCGTATCGAAAGTCACTGAAGCCGAGCAATACTCGGGCTACCTGTCCAACTACAACAACTTGCAGGAAGTCAAAACGGCAAGCGGCGGCACAACAATGCGTTGGGTCAGTCCGTCGTGGAACCCGAATGCCTATGACACGGTGGTGTTCAACAAGCTGGAGCTCTATCCCGCGCCCAAGCCCGATGAGCGGGTCAACCAGCAAACGCTGACCGACATCCAGAACTACATGACCGGTAAGGTCAAAGGCACCCTGGGTCAGAAATACCGTGTGGTTTCCAATACCAGCGCCGCGCCGGTGGGTTCCAACACCCTGCTGATGCGTGCGGCGATCACCGGGGTGAATGCCGAAAACGAAGGGATGAAATGGTACGAAGTGGTGCCGATCGCCGCCGTGGTCGGAGCAACACAGGCCGCCACCGGCCACCGTGATCAGGACAGCACTTTGTTCATCGAGGCCGAGATTATCGATGCGAGAACCAACCAGACGGTAGCCAAGATTGTACGCAAGGTGTTTGGTACAACGCTGGAAAACGAGAGCCAGAAGATCACCGCCCAAGACTTCAAAGCGGCGATAGACAAGTTGAACGTCGATCTCTGGGCGTTCATTCGCAGTTAAGCCTTGATTGAACTGCCAACAGACGTTGGCTCAATACACGTCCAGCAGAGGATGCTGACATGTCTTCCTCTTCATCGCTTCCGTCGCGGCCTATGTCACAGGTCCTCTGTGAAGCCGGGACATAGAAACGATTCAAGGACGCAGCTGAAAGGCATTGCAATCAAATACCAATAACGAGGTGCACCGCAATGAAAGTAATCCTGTCCTGGCTGTCAGTCACATTGATGACGGTGCTGATAAGTGCCTGCTCCGCCGTCGGGTCAACCGATGGCGGCGCCGGTGAAATCGAGATTCGCTCAGGGAAGATCGAGCAGATATCGCTGACGCAGATGCAAACCAGCCACGACAGTGGTGTCGGCGCCGTACTCGGTGGTCTTGGCGGCCTGGCGGTTGGCAGCTTGATCGGGGGCGGCACCGGGCGTGACGTCGCCATGGTTGCCGGCGCGCTCGCCGGTGCTGCTGGCGGTAACTACGCCGAGAAGAAAAAGTATGACCAACCGGTCGAGGCGCAACAGATCATCGTGCGGGTCAACAGTGGCGTGCTGGTATCGGTGACTCAACCGATCAATCCGTCCCTGACTAAAGGCTCGAAGGTGTATATCCAGGGCTCAGGCAATGATGCCCGCGTTGTGTCGCAAGGCAGTTAAGGCTGACTGTTCGGATTCGTAAAACACCGTACCTGCCTTCTTAACAAATTTTGTAGGAGCGAGCTTGCTCGTGATGGACTCAAGAGCGCTGCGTTTATTCTGTAAACACGCGATTTCGTTAACGACCATCGCGAGCAAGCTCGCTCCTGCAAAACCTCCCACCGGCAAAAAAAGCAAAATGGCCAAATGACCATTAGAGGCATGACCAGCGAGAGGCAGAGGCTACTCATGTAGTAGTCACTGCAACGGTAAACTTTACGCCCCTCTTACCTGGACCCGACAAATACTTGACTGATTGGAGAAGTTAAACTTGTAACGCAAGTAACCTCAGCATGAAACAAGACGTGTCAACAACAGAATGGGGGGCTGTTCGCTGCGCTTCAGTTAATTACGACCCACTGCGATTGAGGTATTCAAGTAACTTCTGCTAGTCGTTAGCAGGCTCCCGTTGATAATCGAGGGGCCCGCGGCGATCGGTATCCAGGGAATTCGACATGAACAAGTACATTGAACGACTTTTGCTATCGTCTTTGGTTTTCGGTATTTCCGTTTCCAGTCAGGCCGACGATCAGGCGGAGCTGGCTAAACAGTCATTAAATCCAGTCGCGGCGCTGTACAGCTTGCCCATCCAATACAACTGGAATCAGAAAATGGGGCCCTCCGGCGATGGAATCCAGAGTGTCACCAATATCCAGCCGGTTTTACCCTTCACACTTAATGACGATTGGAATCTGATCTCTCGCACGATCCTCCCGATCATTGATCAGCATGGGCTGGCACCGAGGGGTATCGCCGATAAAAGCGGAGTGGGCGACACCTCGCAAAGCTTCTTTTTCTCTCCCAAAAAGCCGACCGAGGACGGCTGGATCTGGGGTGTAGGCCCCGCGTTGTTGTTACCGACCGGTAGTGATGAGCTACTGAGTAGCGAACAATTGGGGATTGGACCGACAGCGGTGGCGTTGAAGCAGGCCAACGGTTGGACGAACGGTATTCTGGCGAACCACATCTGGTCGCTGGACAACAACCCGGCCAATGACAAGGAGAAGGTCAATCAGACATATCTGCAACCCTTTCTGGTCTATACCACAGCGTCGTACACCAGTTTTGGCATTAATACAGAATCCACTTACGACTGGGAAGCCAGGGAGTGGAATGTGCCGATCAACCTGTTCGTGACGCAATTGTTCAAAGTCGGCAAGCAGCCCATGAGCCTTCAGGTAGGGCCGGGATACTGGGCGGACAGTCCTGAAGATGGTGCGCACGGCTGGGGCTTTCGGGTGGCGTACACGCTACTCTTTCCTAAGTGAAACTATCCGTAAGATTTATTTTTAGCATCAGAGGACACGTTGCTGTCATGTCAGCAGCGTTGTTTGATTTGCTGCTTATACTGACCGAGCAGTCTGAGCTTGCCATCCGTCGTGTTTCTCCTTGATCAGTGTTGCGCTCGCGCCCACCCACATCATGTAAAACAAAGACTTATAGCAAGACAAGGAGCGTTATGAGATATCAAGTCGTGAGCAAACGCGACATTGAATATCGCCTGATTAGTAGTTAGCTGGCCGACTCAATCATCTAATGAAAAAAAATGGAGTTTCAGGTTCATGATAACCACACTACCGAGAACATTTGGCTGCGCGATGGTATTGCTCGCATCCTTAGGATTTACGCTCGCCCAAGCAGCGGACATCACTCCCGCCGAAACGAAAGCCATCGCCGAGGAAGGCTACATCTACGGTCTGCCGATCGTAATGAACTACGCGACCCTGTACGACTATGCCGTGGACAAGAACTCCGGCCAATACAAGGCGCCGTTCAACCAGATCCACAGCATGCACAATGTCTTTAGCTACAAGGACACGGCCATCGTCTCGCCGAACAGCGACACGCCGTATTCCTTGATGTTCATGGACCTGCGTAGCGAACCGATCGTACTCTCGGTACCGACGGTGGAGAAACCGCGGTATTACTCGGTGCAGCTAATCGATAACAACACCAACAACTTCGGTTACATCGGCAGCCGTACCACCGGCAGCGAAGCCGGCGATTACATGCTGGTCGGCCCAGACTGGAAGGGCGTGACCCCGCCAGGAATCAAGAAGGTGTTTCGTTCCAGTACACAACTCCTCTTCGTGATCTTTCGCACCCAGCTCTTCAATCCGGCGGACATGCCAAACGTCGAAAAGATCCAGTCCGGTTATGCGGCTCAGCCGTTATCGGCTTATCTCAAGCAGCCCGCGCCGCCTGCCGCGCCGGCGATCAACTTTCCGAAGTTCGACAAGGCCATGGCGAAGACCGACTTCTTCAAGTACCTGGGCTTTGCCTTGCAGTTTGCCCCGGCCACACCGGATGAAGTTGCGATCCGCGCGAAGCTGGCCCGTATGGGCATTGGCGCCGGCAAAGACTTCAACTTCCAGGATCTCTCCGCCGAGCAAAAGGCCGCCGTGGTTGAAGGCATGCAGGCTGGGCATACGAAGGTCCAGAATGCAGTCAATCATCTCGGCACGCAGGTCAATGGCTGGAACATCGTGAGTTCCGGCGGTGATGCCGCGTTCTACAAGGGTGATTGGCTAAAGCGTGCCGCCATCGCACAAGCGGGCATCTACGCCAACGACGCCGAAGAGGCCACCTATCCGATGGCCAAAATCCTGTCCGATGGTACGCCGCTTGACGGCAGCAAACACAACTACACCATCACCTTTCCCGCTGAACAGCTCCCGCCGGTCAATGCCTTCTGGTCGGTGACGATGTACGACGGCAAGTCGCAACTGCTGATCAAGAATCCGATCAATCGCTACCTCATCAACTCGCCGATGCTACCCGACATGAAGAAGAATGCAGACGGCTCGTTGACGCTCTACGTCCAGAAGGACTCACCCGGCGCGGACAAGGAAAGCAACTGGCTGCCCGCACCGAATGATCTGATCTACATGGTGATGCGCCTGTATTGGCCGAAGACGGAAAACCCTTCCGTCCTGCCTCCTGGCAAAGGAACGTGGAGTCCGCCCCAGATCGTTAAAATCAATTGAGCACCTAACGACCGGTTGCAGCGGACGGCGCTGATGCGCCGCTGCTGAACCGGGGCGTCAGGGTTTCGCAGAGGCCTTGACCGTCCGCTGTCATTACCCAAAGACCAGAGGTGGCCGCAAACCGTATACGTTGTTGTTTGGGCGTTATTTGCACGGCACTCCGTATGCCGCGATTCAACGCAATTGGGTGGATACCCCTCCTCAAGAGGGGGGCGGTGTGAGCACAGCCTGTTCACGATGCTCTCAACGCACCGTGTAAATCCTTCCACCGTCCAACAGAGAACAACAAGCATGTTTTATGAAAACATCGACACCTCCTCCATCAACGACGAGGACCTACCGTGGGTTCCGTTCGCACCTTACAGCGATGAAGTTTTCATCAAATACATCAAATGCGACCCGGTTCGCGGGGAAACCATCACCCTGCTCAAGGCCCCGGCCGGGTCTGCTCTGCCCAAGCACTATCACTCCGGCACGGTCATCGTTTACACCATCAAGGGTGGCTGGAAATACCTGGAGCACGACTGGATCTCGACACAGGGCGGCGTGGTGTTCGAAACCGCAGGTTCCAGCCATACGCCTATCGCGCTGACTGAATACGGCGATGAGCTGATCACCTTGAACATCACCCAGGGCGACCTGCTGTATTACGACGATAACAACAACGTCGTTGCCATCGAGAACTGGAAATCCAGCGTGGATCGTTACCTGGCGTTCTGCAAAGCCAATGATATCGAGCCCAAAGACATCACCAGCTTTGCGGTCTGACCAGCCCTCCAATCTCTCGGCCGTCCGGTGTTCGACCGGGCGGCTGCGCCGTTGCAATGAATAAAAAACGGAGACACCCATGTCCCAGAAGCTGCAACCCGCCGGACGTTTCACCCTGAAACTCTGCGCACTGTTGGCCAGCTCGGTCGCATCCGCACAAGACTCACTGCCCTTCCCACCGACGCCCTCGGCCAGTGACGCCAAACCGACGCTGCAAGAATCGAAGCACCAGAAACGTCAGCCTCAATCTCACCTTCCTGCCGAGGCCCCCAATATTCTGGTGATCATGCTTGATGACGCCGGCTTCGCGCAGTCCGACACCGTCGGCGGCGCAGTCCATACGCCGACCCTGAGTCGAGTCGCCGACAGCGGTGTGCGCTAAAACGCTTTTCATACCGCTGCCATCAGCTCCGCAACTCGCGCCGCTTTGCTTACCGGACGCAACCATCACCGAGTTGGCAACGGCGTCATCGCAGAACTGGCCACTGACTGGGATGGCTACACCGGCAAGATAAGCGCCTGATAACTAATGAGGTGGCCAGCATGATCAGCAATCTGAAATATGACATCGAGTTCCGGCGCGAGAAAGCGCTGGAGCTTTCCAGCCAAGTCGAACAGCACCTGGCCACGGGCGGACGCTTCTCCAGAGCAGAGCCAGCTCAGATCAATCCACCACCGGCGGAGCGCTCGGCGAAGATCGATCCCGACACCATCCTCAAGCGTCGGCGGCCCGCCATCACCGCGGCTGAGCGCAAGGCGCTGCGGAAGCTCTCGGAGGAGTCATGAGCAAGCGCAAAGCAAACAACGGCTTCGCCCGGGCCGAACGAAGCTGCCGGGCACTGCTCCGAACCAACCACGTCGCGGTCGTGAACATAGACCCCTGCGGCGCCCAGATCATGGCGAACTGGAAAAGCCGCCGGCAGATCCGAAGTCTTGCGATTGCCAACGCTCTGTTCGACTTCGCCTCGCGGCGCATGCAATCAGGTTAATGCGTTGCAAACACCACACCTACCTCCTCGGCATATTTCAACCATGCTGCCTTGAGCCGCTGTACCGTCTCTGGTCGAGCGGCAGCCAGGTCTGTGGTTTCGCCGCGGTCCTGCGCCACATCGAATAATTGCCATTGCGGTGGCTGCGCGTCGCCGCCAAACCCTGTTTGCGGGCGGATGCCCAACAGTTTCAGGTTTCCCTCTCGGTAATAAGCATTGCCGAACAGTTCACCGGCCAGACTGTCATGACTGTGCGGGCTACCTTCTCCGGCGAGCATTGGCCGCATTGATTTACCTGTAATGGGGTGTTTGCTCTCGTCTGTTGGCACCTCGCTCGGCACAGCGATTCCCGCCAGATCGAGGAAGGTTGGCGCCAAGTCATCAACCCGCGCTATATCACGCTCTACACCCTGACGTCGCAACGCCTTGGGCAGTTGGATGATCGCCGGTACGCTGATGCCACCTTCGGCCGTGGTGCCTTTGAACAAATGGAACGGCGCGGCGCTGACCTCTGCCCAACGCAGTCCGTAATCGATTTGGGACCCTGCCTGACCGAGGTTGGCGTAACTGTTATCCGTGTGCGGGCCTGGCGGATAGAACTGGGTGTGGCTTTCTCCTGCCGCGCCGTTGTCCGACATAAATACGATCAACGTATTGTCGTATTGGCCGCTCTGGCGCAGGTATTCCACCACTCGGCCAACGTTATGGTCGAGGTTATCGATCATGGCCGCGTAGATTTCCATCTTCCGCGCTTCATTACGTTGCTGTTCCGGGGTCAGCTGTTGCCAGCCCGGCAGTTTTGGATTCACCGGGAGCGGATTCGCCGGCTGGGCGTCGCTCGCCATAAGGCCAAGACTTTTCATCCGTTCGATACGCGCCAAACGAACGCTGTCATATCCCTGATCAAACCGCCCTTTGTACTTATCCAGGTATTCCTTGGGTGCCTGCAAGGGCCAGTGCGGAGAGGTGTAAGCGGCGTAGGCAAAAAACGGCTTGCCGTCTTTTTGGCTGTTCTGCAGGTAGCTGATCAGCTTGTCGGTATAAAAGTCCGTGGAGTAGAAATTCTCCGGCAACTCCACCGCTTTACCGTTTTCGCGGTAGTGCACCTGTTCGATTTTTGCCGGGTCAACGCTCGAAGGTTTGAAGTGCGCAGCCCCGCCCTCCAACAGGGTAAAAGACTGCTCAAACCCGCGTTGATCCGGCCCCTGATCCGCTTCCAGCCCCAGGTGCCATTTACCGACCATAAGGGTGTTGTAACCTCCCTCTTTCAACAACTCGGCAATCGAGTAAGAACGTTGATTCAGGTACCCTTCATACCCCGGCTTACCCCGCTGGAACGGCTGCAAGGCTTCAGCCATGGTGCCGAGTCCGGCGAGGTGATTGTCGGTGCCTGACATCAGCATGGAACGTGTTATCGAGCAAGTGGGTGCAGCGTACATGCTGGTGAACTGCAAGCCTTGATGGGCGAGCTCATCCAGCGTAGGTGTGTTGATTTCACCGCCAAAACTACCCAGGTCGGAATAACCCAGGTCGTCGGCCACAATCAGCAAGATATTCGGTTGCTTCGCATCAGCCTTGGCGGCCATGGCCAGGCTGCTACTGAGTGTCAGTGCACCCAACAATAACGTCAGGGGCATGCGCAATAGAGGCATGTTGTCTCTCTTATTGTGATTAATCGAAGACCATGGATTTTGATAGGTGCCCGGCGCGGTGCTTATTCTTCGAATATCGCCACCGCCCGAACAAACCCCGCCGACGCGTGCTTGATCTTGTAGGGGAAACACGACACCACGAACCCGCTGGCAGGCAAGGTTTCAAGGTTGGCGAGCTTTTCCATTTGCCCATAACCGATATCGCGACCGGCTTTGTGCCCCTCCCAAATAATGGAAGCATCTCCGTCAGCGGCAAAACGCTCGCGGGTGTACTTGAACGGTGCGTCCCAACTCCAGGCATCGGTGCCCACAACACGCACACCGCGCTCCAGTAAATACAAGGTGGCTTCACGGCCAATTCCGACACCCGCATCGAGGTAACCCGGTTGACCAAATATTGCGCCGGCACGGGTGTTGATCAGCACAATGTCCAGCGGCTGCAATTCATGGCCAATTCGGGCCAGCTCGGCTTCGATCTCATCGGCGGTCACCACATGCCCGTCCGCCATGTGCCGAAAGTCCAGCTTCACCCCCGGTTGCAGGCACCAATCCAGCGGCAACTCGTCGATGCCAAACGCAGGCTGACCGCCATCAGTGGTCGAGGCGTAATGCCAGGGCGCATCCATGTGCGTTCCACTGTGGGTGGTGATGTGCAGCCGTTCGGCTGCCCAGGATTCATTGCCTGGCATCTGATCGAGTTGCAACCCCGGGAACATTGCCGCCATCTCCGGCCAACCTTGCTGGTGATCCATGTAGTCAATTTTCGGCAACAACGGTGGTGGGTCCGTGTAGGGGTTGTTGTCGAGGGTGACCGAGAGGTCCACAAGACGACGTTTAGGCTTGATTGGCTGCGACATGAATCGTGTCTCCAGTGAGCGACAAGTGGCGTGGGGTGGCGGGATTCAGGGCGTTGCGGATCAGCGTGGCAGCGTTGCCGTCATGGCTGAAACCGGCGGCACGCGCTTGCGGAGTTTTCAGTGGCGGCATGCGCCCGAACAGCGCTTCCAGCTGGATGTCGGCGACATAGCTGATCAGGCTGCGACGTTCCTGCCCATAACTCGCCGCCAATGCGTCCACCACCTGGGCAATCGACAAATGCAATACCGGTAACTGCCACACCCGTTGCGCCCCATGCAAGCCGCTATCCAGTTCTGCAGCGTGGATCAGGTTGTTCACGCAACAACGGGCTGACATCCACCATGCCGTCGCCTCTGGAGATACCGGGCAGCAATAGAATTCACCTTCGGCAAATGCCCGCAACAAATCGCTCATGAATGCCGAGCGCAAGCCATTGGGTTCACGCGGGCGGGCAACGATGCCCGGCAGGCGTAGCACGCGGCCGTCCACTTCCCCACGCCGGCCCAGGTCGATAATGGCGCTTTCGACCATGGCTTTGTGCGTGCCATAAGACAATTGCGGACGCAGCTCGGCCAGCTCGGTCATTTTCGCCGGCAAATGGCCGCCGTACACCGCCACACTGCTGGCGTACACCAGCACCGGCGGCAACGCTTTATTGCGCAATTGGTTGAGCAATTCCAGGCTGGCCAACAGGTTGACCTGGTAACCCAGTTCGAATTTCTCTTCGGCGGCGCCACCAGGGATACTGACCAGATGGAACACCACATCAATGCCGTCGGCCAACACCCGGCGCATCAAGGCCACATCGGTAATGCTGCCGTAATGACGGCGCAAACGCGGGTCCTCCGGCAAGCCTTGCAGGTCGGTATCGAGCACCAACAATGAGTCGATGACCCGACTGCGCAAGCTGCCCCGCGCCAGCAGGCAACGCACCAATTCACGCCCCACAAAACCATTGGCACCGGTAATCAATACTCGCATGTGCCGCTCCTCAGTCCTGAGCCTGAACAACACGTTGATCGATAGCACCGAACAACGACTGGCCGTCGCTACCCTGAACATCCATGTGCACGCGGTCACCAAAACGCATGAAGCCGGTTTGCGCGACACCCTGCTCGATCATTTCAATCGCTCGACGCTCGGCGATGCAGGCTGAACCCACACTGCGTTCGGCATTGGAGACCGTGCCGGAGCCAATCAGCGTGCCCGCGCCCAACCTGCGGGTCAGAGCAGCATGGGCGATCAACTGGCCAAAACTGAAGTTCATCTGCCCGCCGTGAGGATGACCAAACCATTGACCATTCCAGTGCACCTGCAGTGGCAAATGCACACGTCCGTCACGCCAGGCATCACCCAGTTCGTCCGGCGTGATCGCCAGCGGGGCAAAGCTGGATGAGGGTTTGGCCTGCAAAAATCCAAAGCCTGTGTGCATTTCCCGTGGGGCCAGGGCGCGCAAACTGACGTCATTGATTTGCAAAATCAACTTGATGTGTTGCAGCGCCTGTTCGGCGGCGCACCCCATGGGCACGTCATCCACCAGCACCACAAACTCGCCTTCAAAGTCGATGCCCTGGCTTTCGCTTGGCAGCGCGATATCGTCGCGGGCGCCAATGAAGTCGTCGCCGGCCCCCTGGTACATCAGCGGCGTGTGTTCGACGCCATCAATGGGGTCAAGGTTGAACGCTTTCTGCATCAGCGCACCATGGCTGAGGAATGCCGAGCCGTCGCACCACTGATAAGCACGCGGCAATGGCGCCATGGCCTGAGCGGGGTCAAAGGCAAAGGCATCCACCGCTTCGCCCGCATTCAGTTTGCTGGCAAAGGCCTGCAAACGCGGTTCCACGCCGCACCAGTTCTCAATCGCCTGTTGCAAGGTGGGCGCCACTGAACCGGCATCCACTGCCCACGCCAAATCCCGCGAAACCACCACGAGTCTGCCATCACGGCTACCATCTTTCAGAGTGGCAAGTTTCATGCGGAGGCTCCTTGTTCACGGTTCAACTCGTCAGCGAAGCGCCCGTCGAGGAGGATGAACACCATGCGCGCCATCGCTTCGGTGCGGTTGCTCCAGGCGTGGTTGGTACCGCGTTGCACCACCACATCGCCGCGTTTGAGGTGCACCTCTTCCTCATCCAGCACCAGCCACACTTCACCCTCGGTGACGATGCCGTAGTCGAGGGTTTCAGTGCGGTGCATCAACTTGTGCCTAGTACTGCCAAGCCCGGTACCCGCGTGGGATTGGCCAATTTCGGCGAATACTGCTGCGGCGTTTTCATCGCTGACCTGGTTCTGAGCGCTGTCCGGCGGAATGTCCACCACACGAATGACGCTGCCCTGTGGTCCGGGGCTGAGTTGCAATGGTTTGCTGCTGGGATCACGGGCATTGTCGAGTAACGCCGGGCTGGTGCTGCTGTTCCACAGTTCATGAAACACCGTGCCCGGCACGGCCAGCAGCGGAAACACGTTCGGCGTCGGCCCATTGCTGGCGACGATGGCCTGACCCTGTTGATCGTGACCGGTGACTACTCGTTTGAATTCAGGAAGCGCTTGCATGGAGAATCCTCGTTCAATTTCCGTCGCCGATGGTAGTGCCACCGACAACAATGTTCGCGTCGCCCAACAGACCGCCGAGTCGGGGCACGGCCAGACACAACACCGCCACTAACAGTTGCACCCCACCCACAATGGCCAAGGCACGCGGCAGCGCCGTGGCGGTACCTTGGGTCATACCCAGAACCACCAGGGGGCTGATAAATTCGCCGGCGAAGATGGCGGCGGTAAAACACCCCGCCGCCCGCCCGCGTTGATGGAAATTGACTTGCGCCATGATCCAGGTGATCAGCGTCGGCAACATCAAGCCAATGCCCAGGCCGTTGATCGTCACAGCGACCACGACTTGCACATGGCTTAAGGCGTCAGACATCAACAATCCGCCGATGCCCGCCAGTACATAGGCGATCAGCAGCATGTGCTGCCCGCGCATCCCACTGAACAAACGAAAACTCAGTGCACCGAAGAGCACGCCCAGTTGATTGGCGCCCATGGTCATACCGATTTGTTGCGGGGCATCCACCTGCAGCAGGTTGAGGAGATAACCGACCTGCACCGGCACGATAAACAGGCTTAAACCTGCCAACAGCGCGAGCACGTACATGGGTGTGAGCGCGCGCCATGGAAATTTGCCTGTCGGCACCGCCTGTGTTGCTTGCTCCGGATGTGGGCGTGCCTGCGGCTCCCACAACTGCCAGGCCATCAGCGGCAGGAAAATCAAACCCACTGCGTACAACGCAAACGGCGTACGCCAGTCGTTTTGCCCAAGGAAGCCACCCAGCGCGATAAAAACCGCAGCGGACAATGAGGTGGCGACCATCTGCAAGGCGAACAAACGTTCACGTTTGGCGCCGCTGTAATAGTCGCCCATCAGCGTGGTGCAGCAGGTCATGATGCCCGCCTCGGCCAAACCGATACCCGCACGGCTGAGCACGATCCCCTGCAGGGAGTCGAGCCAAAGCGGCAGCACGCCGCAGAGGACGTACAGCAACATACTGGCCAGCAGCAATGGTTTGCGCCCCAGCCTGTCGGCGATCAGCCCGGCGAACGGCGCCAGCACCGCAATCACCAATGCCGGCAGGGTCAGCACGATGGGGACCAGCACGGCGGTGCCGGCCACATCGGCAAAATGCGCCTGCATCCGTGGCAACACCGGGGCGAGCAATACGGCGCCAAGCACAGGCAAACAGCTTCCCAGCAACAGCAACAGCGATTGCGGCAACCCGGCTTGTCGGGTGGGGGTTTCTACGAAAGGATTAGCGACCATGGCAGTGATCCTTGATGCGCAGGTGGTGTACGTTCGCAACAACTGGCGTGTCAGAACCCGCCACGTTGGTCGCACTCCCCGGTACAACCGCTTCGGCCGGAGCGCCGCGTGCAGGTAACAGGAAGTACGCCAATGCCGGCAGCAACACCAAGGCACCGACCATGTTCCAGATGAACATGAAGGCCAGCAGCACACCCATATCGGCCTGGAACTTGATGGGTGAAAACGTCCAGGTCGCCACGCCAATGGCCAGGGTAATACCTGTCAGCATCACCACTTTGCCGGTGGACACCAGGGCGCGATAATACGCTTCGGACAGGCTCGCCCCCTGGCGCAAATGCCCCAGTAGAATGCTCATCACGTACAACGCATAGTCGACACCGATACCGACACCCAAGGCGATGACGGGCAGCGTGGCGACTTTCACCCCCATGTTCAGCCAGACCATCAACGCTTCGCAGAGAATGGACGTCAGCATCAGAGGAATGACCGCGCAGAGCGTCGCGCGCCAGGAACGGAAGGTGATCAGGCACAGCACAATCACCGCGCCGTAGACCCAGACGAGCATCTCGCGGTTGGCTTGTTTGACCACGATATTGGTCGCCGCTTCGATACCGGCGTTACCGGCGGCCAGAAGGAACTGCACCTCGTCGGTATTGTTCTCGGCGGCAAATTTTTCCACGTGGTCGACCAAGCGGGTCAGCGTCTCGGCCTTGTGGTCGGTGAGGTAGGCGTACAGGGTCAACAGACTGCAGTCTTCGTTGTACAAACCACGCGGCGCACTGGCGGTGATCATGTTGAGCATCGCCTGGTTGTTCTGTAGCTCGTACCACTTCGGGTTGCCTTCACTGAGGCCGACCAGCATGCGACGGTTCAGCAACGCCAGTGAGTTGGTCGAATCCACACCCGGCAAAGCGCGCAACTGCCAGTCCAGGGCATCGACCTTGGCGAGGATGTCGTAGCGCGCACAACTGCTGGCTGGCGTTTTCACCATCACCGCAAACAGGTCGCTACTGGCACCGTAGTGACGGGTCAGAAAGGCATCGTCCTGGTTGTAGCGCGAGTCCGCACGCAGCTCCGGCGCACCGACGTCGAGGTCGCCGATTTTCAATTGCAGGCCCACTAGAAAGCCGACAACCGCCAACGCAAGGCTGATGGCGATGCACAAGCTGGCCCAACGACGATGGGTGAACAGATCAAGAAAGCGCCAGAACCCATGGCGCGCCTGACCCGATTGTTCGGCCTGTTCGCTCTTGAGGCTCAGTTGTGCCGCACGGGGAGAAACGCCGACATACGAGAGCAACACCGGCAGCAGAATCAGGTTGGTGAAGATCAGCACCGCGACGCCAATGCTGGCGATCACCGCGAGGTCTTGAATGACCTGGATCTTGATCAGCATCAGCACTGCAAAACCTACGGCATCACACAGCAACGCCGTCAGCCCGGCGAGGAACAAACGCCGAAAGGTGAAGCGCGCAGCCACCACCCGGTGCATGCCACGACCGATGTCTTGCATGATGCCGTTCATCTTCTGCGCCCCGTGGCTCATGCCAATCGCAAACACCAGAAACGGTACCAGCACGGAATACGGGTCCAGTTGGTAGTCCAGCAAGGGCAGCAAACCGAGTTGCCAGACCACCGCGACCAGCGAGCACAACACCACCAGCACGGTGCTGCGCAGGCAACGGGTGTACCAAAACAGCACGGCGGTGGTGATCAGGATCGCGACGGCAAAGAACAGCAGAATCTGTTTCAGACCGGCAATCAGGTCGCCGACTTTTTTCGCGAAGCCGGTGATGTGAATGTCGATTTTTGCGCTTTGATGGGTGCTGCGCAGCGTCTCCAGCTGTTCGGACAGGACCGCGTAATCAAGTACCTTGCCGTCAGAGGTGGTTGCCAATAACGGCACGTAAATAATGCTGGAGGTCTGGTCGAACGCCACCAGCTGACCGAGTTCATTTGAGCGTTGCACATTGCGGCGCAACGCATCGAGGTTGGCTGCGGTGCCGCTGTAGTCATCCGGTATCACCGGACCGCCATCAAGGCCGTCTTCGGTCACCGCGACCCAACGGGTGGCAGGTGTCCATAACGACTTCATGTAAGCCCGGTCGACACCCGGCAGCAGGTAGAGTTGGTCGCTCATGGCCTGCAGGGTTTTCAGGTACTCGGCGTCGTAGATGCTGCCTTGCCGGTTGGCCACCACAATGCGCAGGGCATTGCCTAGACCGGTGAGCTGTTTCTGGTGCTCAAGGTAGTTGGCAATGTACGGCTGTTGTGTGGGGATCATCTTTTCGAAGCTGGCATTGAGTTCAATGCGGGTGGCTTGGTAACCCAATACCAGGGTTGTCAGCACACACACCAGCAGCACCCACAGGCGGTGATTGAACAGCGTGCGTTCCACCACCGAACCGGAGCGTGGATCGAAATTCGCCAGGCTTTGCGTGGCGTTGTCGAAAGACTTCATAACCTCACTCCGAAGCGGTAACGATTGACGGCGAAAGGCGCGTCAACCCAGTGAAACCCGCCAGCACCAGGCTGCCATCGGCGGCCTGAACAACACTGGAAACGGGCTTGCCGAGCGGTTTGCCATAAGGTTGGAGCAGTGCACCGGGCTGGCTGTTGGTGCGGAACAAGGCGCCGGTTTGATTGACCAGCAACAACTGGCCATCATCGGTGCGGATTGCATCGCTGAACGACACCGGCATCGACACGGGCGCTGGCTGGAAGCTCTCGCCCAGGTCGCGGGAGGAAAACGCATTGCCCTTCAGGCCGGCCACCAACAAGGTGCCGTCATCGCGCAATTGCAGGGTGAAAAAGCTGCCCGCGTAGGGGCTTTCCAGCTGAGTGAATGACTTGCCGGCATCGTCCGAGCGCGCGAGGTAACCCTGCTCGCCGGCCAAAAACCAGTGTTCTCCCTGTTGAGCGATAGCGGACAAGTGCGCGCCCATCGGGTTGTCGATTTGCCCCATGATCGAATGCCAGGTGGTGCCGCCATCGTCGGTGTGAAAGGCCAAGCCGTACGCCCCGACAATCGCGCCGTGTTGGTCATCCACGAACTGCAGGGCAAGAAACGGCTTGTCAGCGCCCTCCCCGACATAGCGTTCAGCTGTTTGCACACGTGCGGCGGCTGCATCCTGGTCGTTGGCGGCAGGCAATTGCTCCCTGGCAGCGGCCAGCTCAAGTTGCGCCGCACGCAAGCCATCCAGTTGCACGACCCAGTGTTCGCCCCCGTCGCGAGTGGCCAATACTGCACCGCCATGCCCCACGGCCCAGCCCGTGCTGGCGTTGACGAACTGCACCGCCGTAAGGCTGACCGAAACCGGCACGGCGACCTGACGCCAGCTTGCGCCGTTGTCATCGGAAAGCAGCACGATGCCCCGCTCCCCCACCGCTACCAGTCGCTTCCCCGCCCGGGTCAGATCCAACAGCACCGAGGAGGTTGCTTGCGGCACCAGCATCGCCGGGGTGTTCAGTACTTCGCCCACCGCTGCGGCCTGCGCCAGGCTCAACGGCATCGCCAGAGGCAATGCCATAAGCCACATCAGCCGACCAACCACCTGACAGATTCTGTTCATTACCGACCTCGAAAAACCCGTAAAAACCGGATCGCGCTCCGCAAACCACGATCCGGTCTGACTCAACGAACCCCGGCACCCGCCATCGCTGCAGGCGAAAACTCCGAAGCCTTGTAGCGATCCACCAAGCCGTACTGCTCTGGCAAACCGGTGTAGACGTTCTGGATAAACCAGGCACCTGAGGTCAGGTCATAAAAGCCCGAGGACAATTGCGCTTGAGCCGGCAGGTCCGGCATGACTGCCGGCAACGACCACAGGGTCTTGGCCAGTTGGCCGTTGGCGTCCCAGCGGTCGCCCAGCATCGCTTGCCAGGTGTCTTCATCGAGGTAGTAACGGCCCTTCGGCAACTGGTGACGTTTGCCCGGCGCCAAGTCCGCCTCCACGACCCAGACCCGGTGCAGTTCCCAACGCACGTAATCGGGGTTCATGTGGTGTGCGAGGAACAGGTCCTCAGGTTTGCTGGCGGTTTGCACCTTGTTGGTGTTGTAGGGGATGTACATCTCCTGCTTGCCCACCAGTTTCCAGTCGAAGCGGTCCATGCGGCCCTGGAATACGCTCAACTCGTCGAACGACATCACGCCGGCAGTGGCGGGTGTCGGGGTATCGCAGCAGGCATTCGGCAGCTTGCGTACCCGGCGTTGACCGGTCAGGTAAACGTGCGCCTGGGACAGGTCGCCATTGATGTTGGTGCGGCCCATGATCTGCTCGCCGGCGCGCAACGGTGGCCCGACGTTGAGCAGACGGAACAGCCAGTAATCACCGGCAAACGTCTCCGGCGACCCTTCCTGGTAGTAATACGGCATTTCCTGAATGGCCTTGCCATCGGTGGTCATCACCTGTTTGCCATCGGCGGTCATCAGGTAGTGACGAAAGTGCATCGCCACCGAGGTGCCGCGCCAGTTCAGTACGTGGTTCCACATGGCTTCGGCGCCATTGCTTGGCACCGGGAACGGGATGCCGCCAAACGCGCCTTGCGGTACGGGACCGGCGCTGCTGTCGACCAGTTTGGCGCGGGTAGCGTTTTTCAGGGTGTTGTCATACACCCACTGCGGTGCGGCGGCCGTGCGCCGGGTCGGGTAAACATCGATGCGGTAGGTGTCCGGGAAACGCTTGAACATTTCCTTGGTGCCATCGCTGAGCTTGCCGGCGTATTGCGCGAGATTTTTCGAGGTGATGCTGAACAACGGTTTGTCCGCGACAAACGGATCCGAGCGTTTTCCGCCTTCCTTGTAGGAGGGATCGACCTTGGTGTAACCACCGTCCCAGGCGGGAATGGAACCGTCAGCGTTGCCGGCACGTTCAGCACCGAAAGGCGTCAGGCTTTTCGAGAGTTTCGCCGCGTCTTCAGCCGTCGCTGCCACGCTCATCTGACTGCAAATGGCCAGGCTGCCCAGCAGCGCGAAGCAAAGGGCTTTGAGCTTGAACGCTCCGGTCTTTTTGTTGTGGGTCATGCGCAAGTCCTCTTAAAACGTGGTCTTGACGGAGAAAGACAAGTAGTCCCGGTCTTTCAGCGATTGCTTGAAATTGAACTGGTTGGCGCCATTGAGGTTGGTGTCCTCGGGGCCGTAGTAGTGTGTGTAAGTCAGGCCCGCGGTCACGCGGTCCAGGTAGGTGGCGGTAATGCCGATGTTCATATCGCCACCGTTGTCCGGACCGAACGAGCTGACCACCGCGGATTTGCCCAGGGGGAAGTAGCTGAGGCCGACCGGGATGCCGATATCGACGCCCGAGAAAAACTGGCGGTAGGTCGGGGTGTAAACCACCTTGAAACCGAGACCGTCATCGGTGGCATTGGGGTCAAGCGCTGCACGGTTTTTAGTGACGCTGAGCAGACGGTTCCAGGCCACCTCACCGACGAGTCCCGACTCATTAGCAATGAAGTTCGGCCCGAACGAAGCCAGCACGTTGAGGTTGATGTGGGCGGTACGGCCGACGGCATAAAGCGGGTTGTTATCGTTATCAGCGTCAACGCCAGGCAACACGGTTTGACCGTTGGAAACCAGCGGCATGTTCCAGCGCATCGAGGCTTCACCGGCGAAACTGTATTCATCCACAGTGGTGGAAAAACTGGCGCCCAGGGCGCGGATGTCTTCCGGGTACACCCAGTAATACTCACCGACTTGTCCGGTACTGAAGTTCGGCGCCCCCGCGGAAGGTTTGAGATACAGCTTGGGGGTTTTGTCGTTGTACTGGATAGCGTAAAGGCCGTATTCGACGGTCTCCGCGCTGTATTTCAACTGCAGGCCACCCTGCCCTGAGCTTTTCGCTTCCTTGTCATTGCCATGGAAGAACGCCGCCGGGCTGTTGGCATTACCACCGAGGAATGCTGGAAAAGGTGCCCCGACGATCAAGCGTTCGTTGCCTTCGCCGATGGTGTCGCTGGTGGAGAAATAACTGCCCGCACCCGGCAGGCGCGTCTCTTCCCATTCGAGTTGGTAGAAGGCGCCGAGCGACACGGCGTCGGTCAGTTGAAAAGTCCCCGACAGCTGATTGACCGGACGGGTGATTTCCTTGAACTGGGTGTTAGGGACGGACTGCGCTTTGACCACGTCGACCGGCCCCATGCCACCGGCAATGCCGTTGGCACCGAAGAACAGGCTCTCGCCCCAGATCAACCCGTGGCGACCGGCACGCACTGACGTGGCGTGATCACCCAGCTCGCCGTTCCAGTACACGAATGCATCAAGCAATTCGCCGTCACCGCCGTGCAAGTGGCGAGTGTCATCGGTAAATTCGTCATAGGCCACGGAACGGGCGTTGGCGCGTGCCGGATCAGTGTTGTCGTTATCTTGCTGATATTCGGTGTCGTACCAGGCGGCGCCACTGAGGCGGGCGCCGACGTTTTTGAAGGACATATCCAGTTCGGAAAGGATGTCCGTGCGGTTGGAGATCAGGCCTTTTTTAAAGGCACGATCACCGTCATCCTGGTTGAGTGACACCTGCCCTTCAGTCAGTTTGCTGCTGGGATTCTGGGCGCGCCATGCGGCGCTGTACTTAAACGTGTTATCCCAACGCAGGCTGAAATCCGGATTGCCGGTATCCACTTGAAAGGCATGGGCAGCCTGGCTGCACAGCACCAACGCCGCCGCCAAACTGAAACCAAAGGGTGCAGACGTGCAGACCGAGCGACGCGCGAGCGTCGCAGTCGTGGAATTGACCATCGCGTTAACCTCTTGTTTTTATAGTGGTAACTGCTGTGGATGCGTTGAATCAGATAGGCTCGGCCGTGCGAGCGAGCATCTGCTTGACCAAGCCAATGCGGTCGAAGTCGCGGTCGTGCTGCATCTCTTTGTCGCCGGCCAACACCGAGCTTTCGCTGATGTATTTGCAGCGCTCGAAACGGCGGTCCATGAAGCGCTTGAGCTGTTGCTCAATACTGCCTTCACCGGTCAGTTCTTCACTGAGCACGATGGCATCTTCGATCGCCATGCCGGCCCCCTGCCCGAGGTGCGGCGTGGTGGCATGGGCCGCATCCCCGATCAACAGAACGCGGCCGCGATACCAAGGCTCGTCGACGAAAACCACTTCCATTGGCTTGTAAACCACTTGGCTGCTGTCGGTGATTTGTTCACGCAGTTCGCCGATCAGGCCGGTAAAGCCTTGCAAGCGCTGACGCATTTGCTCGGCCAGGGTGGCCGGGTCCATCCAGGGGTTGGTGGGTTCGTGGGAGGTGAGGAACAGGTACATCAGGTCACCGGCCAACGGCACCAGCCCGGCATTGCCGTCGGCGCTCTGGTAGTTGGCGAGGTGATCGATGTGCGGATCGCGTGGGAAGTTGTAGCGCCACACAGCCTGGCCCGTGAACCTGGGTGTGTACGTATCGCCAAGCAGCAGGTCGCGAACCTTTGAGAACAAACCATCGGCACCCACCACCAGGTCGTAACCGCCGCTGCTGCCATCGGTGAACAGCACTTCAACGCTGTCGCCAAGGTCCTTCAGGGATTCGACACTGAGCCCCAGGCGTACGTTGGCGCCCAGTTCGAGGGCGGTTTCGCTGAGCACTTTATGCAGCGCCAAACGGGAGATGCCAACGTTCGCCGGATAGGCAGGTCCTGCCAGACGCTGACCCGGGATGCGCGCCAGTTGCTGACCGGCCGGGCCATAGATGGCGACGTCTTCAAAGGCATACGCGGCATCGAGATAACCATCGAGCACGCCCAGCTTGGCCATCTCGCGAACCACATTGCTCTGCTGGATGATGCCGACACCGTAAACCGTCCACTCTGACTTGAGCTCGATCAGGTCGACCTCAATGCCCTTGCGCCGCAGTGCGATGGCCGCACACAAGCCACCAATCCCACCACCCACGATCAGAACTTTGTTCACTGCACTCATGGCTTACTCACTTTTTATTCTTGTGATTCGATGCAGCGCCGGGCGCTGCGTCGTTAGGTCCAGCTTCCGGTCAAAGCAGGGATTTGACTAATCGCGAGTAGGGATGCGATGTATCGCCAAACGCGATACCTCAACCGACCCCGACAACGCGGTAGATCCAGGCATTTCCAGCACCAGCCAGCCCTCCTCCAGACGCCATGGCAACGCGTCCAGACGCTGGCCCAGACACGGGCCGTAGACACATTCGCCAGTGCTCGGGAGAAACTGCGCACCGTGGGCGTAACAGACAATCAACTGGCCGTCGGCCGACAAAAACCGGTCCTTTCGGTACTCCAGGCGCACGTCCAGATGTGGGCAGCTGTTGCGATAAATCCGCACTTGCCCCTCGTGCACCAAGGCAAAAATACTGTCCTTGCCACGCTGCAACGGGTCGAAACCGCGCGCCTGCCCTTCTGCCAACTCGTCCATCCGGCACAGAAAAAAATCGCTGTGGCTCATGGTCAACACCCGCACTCAGCCGTGCTTGGGTGGCGGGCCGCCCGGTGCCCATTTTTCTTTCGAGTTGAACAGGAACAGCTGCGAGTTATCCGCCGACAGTGGCGCACGGCGCGCCTCCCAGGCGTCATCGTGCTTGTCCATGTCGGCGTCGTATTCGATGTGGCAGCCCAGCGGACTGTTGAAATACCAGAACCAGTTGGAGCCAAAGAGGTGGCGGCCAGGGCCCCAGAAACTGGTCCAGCCTTTTTGCTCGAAGCGCGTACCGGCCAACAACACTTCGGTGCCGCTGCCCATGTGGAAGGTGAAGTGTTCGCAGCCCTTCATGTGCGGTGGGGTCTGGATCATGAACAGGCAATGGTGATCATCGGAACCCGCCGGGCGCATGAACGGCCCGGCGCCGATAAAGGTGTCTGTGGTTCTGAAGCCCAGACGTTCGGCATAGAACGCTTCGGCCTTGGCCACGTCGGGGACGAAATACACCACGTGCGACAAGGTGCGCGGGGTGGCATTCATTTCGAGGGTGATACCTGGTTGATTAAGCGGACGCTGTGGCGCATGGCCGGCGGCGTTGGTCAGGTCGTCCGGAGCGCTATACGCCTTGCGGACAGTGACCTGGAAAGCAATCGCAAAACCCATGTCGTCGACACTGTGCAACACGCCGTTGCCGTCACGGGTGACCTGGCGATCTCGCGCCAGTTCATCTTCGATGGCATCGAGGTCGGCAGCGCTGGCGACGCCATAAACGGTTTCGCGAATCGACGGCGCTGGACCAATGGCCGCCGGCAAGTCGGGATCGTCCGACCGTCGAATGATCACGGCGGTACCGTCCAGTGCTTCGAAACGCCCGCCGTTGCTGTCGACAGCGACAGGGGCCAGGCCGTAGTCACGCAGGCAATCGGTACAGGCTTGGATGTCATCGACGCCAAAGATTAGGGCATCAAGGCCAAGGATGTTCATGGCTACCACTCCATTGAAATTAGTATCCGGACGAAGCTGCCGCAGGCTCGATAGGCCCGTCAGTGATGCAAGGCGTCCGGTGGTGGTGTCGGCAAGGGCGCCGACTGCCACGAAGATTGCCGGGCGGTTTGGCAACTGACTAATCGTGTGTCGGGATGCGACCTATCAGAAAACGCGATACCAGAAAATCTGGGGGCGCAGGTTTTTGGGGAGAGGAAAAGAAACAGCGGGAGGTTGACGCGCTGATGTATTCATCCGAATGTATCGCCAAAATAAATACAAAAAACGGACATGCCTGATGCGTTTTAACCACCTGGATTTGAACCTGTTGGTCGCACTCGATGTGCTGCTCGAAGAACAGAACATCACCCGCGCCGCCGAACGCCTGCACATGACGCAGTCTGCCACCAGCGGTGTATTGGGACGCCTGCGTACCTATTTCGAAGACGAACTGCTGGTGCAGGTCGGCCGAAAAATGCAGCTCACGCCCTATGCCAGGGAGCTCGCCACGCCCATCCGCGAGGTGCTGTTGACGATCAAGTCATCGATCACCGCCAAGCCCGTGTTCGACCCCACCACCAGCAAACGTCACTTCCGCCTGGTGACCTCGGATTACCTGATCAGCGTGCTGTTTGCCCAGGTCATACAAAAGATCCACCAGGAAGCGCCCAACATCACCTTCGAGATGCTCGGCCCCAGCGACAATTCCGGTGAGTTGCTGATTCGCGGTGAGGTTGACCTGATGATCGTGCCCGAGCGCTACATCATCGACGGCCACCCCCACAAGCTGCTGTTCGAAGAGGAACACGTCTGCGTGGTGTGGGACGGCAATACCCAGGTCGGCGACAGCCTGACCCTGGAGCAGTACATGGACATGGGCCATGTTTCCGTCGGTTTTGGTCGCAGCCGGCACTTGAGCATCGAAGAATGGTTCATGAACCAGTACGGATTCAACCGCCGTCTCGAAGTCATTACCAACGACTTCAACACCCTGCCGCAGCTGGTGGTAGGCACCCAGCGCATCGCCACCATGCACCAGCGTCTGGCACGGCTATACGCCCAGCACCTGCCGCTGCGCATCCTCAATCCACCGGTGAAGATCCCTGTCATGCGCGAGGTCATGCTCTGGCACCGCAGTGTCGAAGGCGACCCGATGCACCGCTGGCTGCGCGAACGCATCAGCGAATTTATCCAGCACCTGGAAAACCCTTCTATCGCCGGTCGCGATACCTCCCATCCCGAGGCACGATTGGCCAAATAGTCGGAGCGTCCTTAACGTGCCTTGTGAACGTCAAGACAATCACAAGGACAACAACCATCATGTTCCGTTACTTTCCAACCAATTATGTGTGGAATCTTTCTGTCGACTTGGCCATAGAGATGGGCGCCCGCATGGGCGAAATCGAAGAGATGTGCGCGCCATTACAGGAAGCCGCGCAGCAGCCCGACGCCGCGGGAACCAAAGCGTTCCGCGAAACCTGGGCGAAGATGGCTGACAAACTATGTGGCCTGGCTGAGGAAGATGAAGGTAATGGCCGGCTGCTGTCCGCAGGCGAAAAGTACAACCGCGCCGCCACTTATTACCTCACTTGCGAACGTTTGCAGGCCCATGGCGCGCCGGGCCGGACTGAGTTGTACCAACGCTTTTTGCAGACCTTCAAACGCGGTATCGAGTTGTCACGCGAGAACTGCGAACGCGTTGAAATCCCCTACGAGGGCAAACATATTTCCGGCCTGCTGGTGCGTGCCGAAGGCGTGACCGGTCCGGCTCCGATTCTGGTGCAGGTCAACGGACTGGATTCAACCAAAGAAATGAAATACCGCGTCGGCCTACCGGCCTGGTTGGCGAAACGCGGTATTTCATCGTTGATCATCGACCAGCCTGGAACAGGTGAAGCCCTGCGCCTGCATAACCTGATTGCCCGTTTCGACAGCGAGCATTGGGCTAGCCGCGTGGTCGACTGGCTGGAAACCCGAAGCGACGTGGATGCCAAACGTATTGGCCTGGAAGGCGTCTCTCTCGGAGGCTATTACTGCCCGCGTGCGGTGGCGTTTGAACCACGGTTTGCCTGCGGCGTGGTGTGGGGCGCAAACCATGACTGGCGCGATGTGCAAAAACGTCGCCTAGAAAAAGAAGGCAGCTTCCCTGTACCGCACTATTGGGCGCACGTGTGCTGGGTGTGGGGTGCAAAAGATATGGATGAATTCATGGCCATCGCCGAAAACGTGCATCTGGATGGTGTACTCGATCGCATAAAGGTGCCGTTCCTGGTGACCCATGGCGAGAAGGACTCGCAGATACCACTGAAGTGGGCACAGCGTACTTATGAGCAACTGATCAACAGCCCTAAACGAGAGCTGAAGATCTTCACCGAACGCGAAGGTGGCGTGCAGCATTCCAGCTTCGATAACAGCATCAACGCGGGTCACTACATCGCTGACTGGATTGCCGAAACGCTGGGTGGACACACCGCCTGATAAGCTTCGCGAAGCATAAAAAACGCCGGATAACCCTAGGGTTTCCGGCGTTTTGCGTTGACTGGTATACGAATTCAGTTGGGCGCACGTGTGCCATGGAACGAGCTGATCTGCCAGCCTTCGGCTCCGAGCGACCAGACCTGCGTGGCAAAGCCTTCACCGCGAATCGACTGGTCACCGCCCCGTTTACGCAAAGTGTTGCACTGCGTACCGGTCATGACCGCCAGATGGTCGCCGTAGAAGCGAATCAGCAATTCGCCACGTTCAATGTCCAGATACTCCACGGCGCTTTTTGCGTATTCCAGGTAGTCCGCCTTGTCTTGCACCAATCCTGTGGTGTGCACATACACCAGGTCATCGGCGAACAGTTCGGCGACGCGCGAATAATCTTCCTCAACCAGGGCCCGGCGGCGTTCTTGCTCAAGTGCCAGGAGTTCGGATTTTACAGTGGCGGTGGTCATATGAATGGCTCTCTGTGGATGACGAGCGCGCACCATAGACGCCCGACCCGGCTGATAAAAAATCGCCGATCATGATGCCTGCCATCGAGACTCGCGATACTCGCACCTTGAGGTCACTCATTGTTGCAAAAGCCCCGGTACTGCTGACGTACCGCAGCTATTGATGCCATCAATACGCGCGCATTGATGCAAGTTGCTGGTGGTGACGAGGGCCCCGCCCTAGCCTCGCTTCGCATAACAATCCGCAAAGTGAAAACGCCATGAACGCCCTGCACCTGAAATGCCAGACCTTGTTTGACGGTACTGGCCTGGAAACCCGTCAACAGCAAACACTGGTCGTAGAAAACGGTCTGCTGTCGTATGTCGGCCCAACAGCCCTGGCGCCACAACCGCAACCGGGAGACACCCTGCTGGAGGCCGGGGATAATTTTGTCATGCCGGGCCTGGTCGATGTGCATACCCATCTGGCCTTCGGAAACGCGCAGAGCGAAGAAGACATCGATATCTGGACCAGTGACGAGTTCCGCGCTCTGCGGGGCATGTTCTTCGCCCAACATGTGCTGGCCGCGGGTGTGACCAGCATGGTCTGCCCGGGCGATAGCGGCCAGCTCAGCATCGCTGTGCGCAATGCAATCGGCGCCGGTTTGTTCGAGGGCCCGCGCATTGCAGCCAGCAGTCGGGTCATTACTAATCGGCAGAGCCTAAACGACTGGTTCCCAAGCCGTGTGGGGGCTCCGGAGTATTTCACCGCGCGCTTGGTCACCAGCCGCAGCGAGGCATTGGCGGAAATCCGCAAACAGGCCAAGGATGGCGTCGACCTGATCAAGATCGCCATGGATGGCACCCACCGCCGCCCGAATGGCGAAATCATTGCTGCCTTCACCGCTGAAGAAACCTATGAGATGGTTGAAGAGGCACACCGCCTGGGCTGCAAAGTGGCGACTCACGCCTATGGCCGCGAAGCGGTGATGTACGCCGCCCGCGCAGGCGTTGATCTGGTGTTCCATGCCTTTTACATGGACGATGCGTGCATCGAAGCCTTGCTCGAAGCCGGCACCATCCTCGCGCCGACCATGACGTTCCCTCAAAACACCGTGGACTTCTGCCAACCCCACGATCCGGCCATTAGTACCGGCTACGCCGGCTACTGCGCACGGACCCTGGAAGTGGGTTCGGCCGTGCTCAAACGGGCCAAGGCTGCAGGAGTGCCTTTCGCGTGTGGCAGCGACAGCGGTTTTGCGGTGACGCCTTACGGCGAGTGGCACGCTCGTGAGTTGGAACTATTGGTCACCCGTCTCGGCTTCACCCCGGCAGAAGCGTTGTATGCCGCCACGGCTGTCGGCGCACGCTGCATGCCGCGTGGCGAGACCCTCGGCTCCCTCGAAGTGGGCAAACAAGCGGACTTCCTGTTGCTCGACGGTTCACCGTTGCACGACATCCGCATTCTACAAGACCGCTCGCGCCTTAACGCCGTGTACAAGGCCGGCCAGCCCGTGCGCATGGAGCGCAGCCCCTACAACCCAAAACAGGTGTCTGATTTCAACTCGCTGAAATGGACAGACCTTTACACCCGCGACCGTGTTGCCCAGTTGGGCAAGTGGGCTCAATGAGGACCAACGCCATGCAGCAACTCGACTTATTGACCGCCACCCACATCGCCAGCAGCGCTATCCGCATCGCCCGAGAATCGGGGGTTAAACCCTTGGCTGTCGCCGTGCTGGATGCCGCCGGGCATCCGCTGGCCGTCTTGCGCGATGAGCTCGCCAGTTTTCTTCGGCCACAAATCGCCACCGGCAAGGCCCGTGGCTGTCTGGGAATGGGTTTTGGTGGGCGCGAACTGGCGCGGCGCGCTCAAGCGATGCCGGCGTTTTTCGACGCTATAAACAGCCTGACTGGCGGCGAAGTTATTCCCGTAGCGGGCGGTGTGCTGATTCGCAATGTTGAGGGGCTGGTTCTCGGGGCCATTGGTATCAGCGGCGACACTTCGGACAATGACGAACGATGCGCCTTACAGGCTATCGACCAGGTTGGACTGGTGGCGGATAACGGCGATCAGCTGCCCTGCTGATCAAGCAACGCGGCCTGTTCCAGCAAGAGGCCGCGAAACCACAGCATGGCCGGGTCATGGTCTTGATACGGATGCCATTGCAACACCTGAACGGCCTCGGGAAAAGCCAGCGGTGTTGGGTGAATACGCAGTGGATAATGCTGAGCGAAGCGCTGCGCCTGTCGACGGAATACGGTGGCGATTCGCGCGGTACCAACGATAAATTCGGGCATCAGTACGAAGCTTTCAAGGGCCACCGCCACTCGCCGTTGAACACCCAGCTCATGCAGGTGCACGGCATCCATCGCCAGATTTCGGCCATCGGCAAACTCGCGAACCACGTGCTCCGCGTCGCAATAGTTGGACAGGCTCAAACCGTCGGCGAACGGCGACTGCCGAGCGCAGACAATGCAACAGAGCTGATCACTCATGAGCGGTATGTGGGGATAAGCCGGGTTCACCCTGCGCTGCGGCACAACCACGCAATCACTGCGACGATAATCGAGCGCTTCGCTGACCACATCACCGTCACGCGGTACAGGCAAATCCCGCAGGCTCAAGCGCACGCCAGGTGCAACGCGGGCCAATTCAAGACTGACCGCTGGCAGCAGCACACCAGCCACGTAGTCAGAAGCCACCAACGTGAAATGCCGAGTGCAATGGGTCGGTTCAAAATTGACCGGCGCATCGACAATCTCCCGCGTCAGTGCCAGCGCTAGACGCACTTTGGGCAGCAACTCCAAACCCAATGCCGTGGGTTCCAGGCGCCGCCCTACCTGAACCAGTAACGGGTCATTGAAATGCTCACGCAAACGCCCGAGCGCCGAGCTGGTTGCCGACTGGCCCAGGCACAAACGTTCGGCGGCCCTGCTGACGCTGCATTCGCTCAACAAGGCATCCAAGGCCACCAACAGGTTCAGGTCAAGACGTCGATAACGCATGCAGAATCCATTTTAGATTGGAAGAATAAGCGATCATCACTGATGGACACTCAATCTACAGGGTCACTTTGAAACGCTCCAACCGCTTCACCTAGGCTGACACTCAGGCGCTGCAAGTTGCCATTAGCCAATTCCAATCGAACGCACTCCTCGGCATTTTGCTCTACCACCCAATCAACCTGACCAAGGGCTACATCGACTCGGCAGACAATGTCGTGTTGAGTCGCGGCGGCGTGGGCAATGCTCTTCCCGGTGTGTTCAACACGCGAAATGGCCTCGGTAATCGCATCCAGAACCAGGCTCGCGCGCACTGTCAGATCAACGCCTTCGGCGGTCAGACGCTGACTGTCGCAAAGACTGGCAGCAGTCTCGCCAGTCACCTGCCCGAGACGTCGAATCATGCTGTCGATCTCGCCAGTCGACGCTCGCGTTCGACTGGCGAGCGCCCTCACTTCGTCCGCCACTACTGCAAATCCGCGACCATGTTCACCGGCGCGTGCGGCTTCGATGGCGGCGTTCAAGGCTAGTAGATTCGTCTGTTCGGCGATGGCGCTGATCACGTCCAGCACGCTGGTAATCGCCTGGCTCTCGGCCTGCAACAGTTGCATGGAACTCGCACTACTCATCATTTCCCGCGAAAGCCGCTGTAGGCTTTGACTCGCCAGTCGTACCAGATCGTCCCCCTGATGGATCAGCACGCAGGCTTCGCCCAAGGTAGCCTGGCTACCTCCGACTTGTTGGTTGACCTGCGCAGCCGCTTGGGTCATATGCTGCATGGCCTCAACCACCTCAGCGGTTTTTTCGCGCTGTGCACGCACCCCCTGCCCTGTGCGCTCTACCATTGCGCCCAACGTGGCGGCGGCAGAGTCAAGCTGTTGCACATCACTGCCGATCCGTCCCACAAGACTGCGCAGCGCCTGCAACATCAGCTCGATAGCGCGGCTGAGCTGGCCCAATTCATCCTGCCGACCGAGCCGCGCGGGACGATCCTTCAGATCACCTGCGGCTACACGTTGCGCCAGACCCAGCATCAACTTCAAGGGGAAGACAATAGAGCGTCGGATCACAAGGCACGCCACCATACTCAGGACCACCGCCAGCAGCACCATTGCTCCAAGTTGCAGATCCAGGCGTTGCCGTAGTAATTCATAAGATTGCGCGGCCCTGACGCGCTCTTCTTCCAACAGCGCCATCACGTTCTCTGCCGAAATCGACATGTTCGCCTGTTGCGCCATGGCCTGCTCACCGCTTTCGGCATAAGCCAAAAATGCCTGGCGATATTCGGTCAACGCTGCGCTGGCCTCATCCAGTGCACGACGACGATCCCCGTCGAGTTGCGAATTCAGACTGTTTATCGCGGTACCCAGCTCATTTACCCGGTTTACCCAGTCGTCCCGGTAACGCTGCTGCGGATCCAGGGAAAAATACAGCTCGCTGTCGCGCAGATTGGCCAAGCGTTCGCGCAACGAAACCGCCTCCTCCAACTGCTGCATTGACTGCGTGTCAGGCAGGTTATGCTGCTCAAGATCCAGGTTGATATCGTCCAGTTGGTCGAGGAACACTTCGCTGAAACGCTGCCCCGTCGTTTCCGCTAGCACTTGCATGCGCATCCTCGCCTGTAACGCCTGTTGGCGGGCCTCAGCATATTCTTGAAATGCCTTCAGGTAACGGTCGGATGAGTCCGAGAGCGTACGCCCGAAGTCTTCGCCCGGACGCGCAAGCGGCGAACCGATTTGAAGCTGACGCAGAGAGTCCTCGACTTGCCTGGCCGTCTCCAGTGACGGCTGCAAACCGAAATCCTTCTCTGCGACTCGCGCTTGGGCGAGGTTACCTTTCTGGCGATCCAGCACGAGTAACTGTGTGGCGCTCGATTGAGTTACCTGCACTGAATACCAAGCGGTGAATGCCATGCCCATAGTGCAGATCAGCACTAGACCGAAGCCGAGCGACAACTTTCCGCCAACGCTGAGGCGGCTGAGCACAGAGCGAATAGCCATCGAACGAGCCTTCTTTTATTGTTTTGTTGGCAATATCACCTGCAACCTCCGGCCGGGAATGTTGGCTCGAACCGTTGCGAGTCACCTGGCGGGATAGACCGAGCGACGGATATAGGTTGCCGTGACACAGCCGCGCCGACTAATCGCTTGTTGGGATGTGACCTATCGGCAAACGCGATATCTGAAACGTAGGCGAGCGAGTTGCCAAGGGTGCAGATGGGACGAACGCAAGGCGGCGTTCGAGGTACGCAGACAAGCAAGTCAGAGGTAATTCAGCATTAAGAGACGTGGTGTCACGAAGCGACACCACTCAAAGGAAGTCAGGTATTCAAGCGTAGGGTCAAGCGTCTACCGGATCGTAATCGTTCACGTTGGAGACCTGGGCATGCATGCGGCCCAACAACTCGATAAGGGTGTCCACTTCTTTGGCAGAGAGCCCGCTCAGCAGGCGTCGCTCGCGTTCCAGTGCGACCTTCAACACTCGACCATGTAACGCTTTTCCGCTGTCAGTCAGGCTGACGGTGTATCGCCGCGCATCCTTAGAATCAACCTGGCTGCAAATGTGCCCTGCCACTTCCAAGGACTGCAGTGAACGGCTGACCGCGCTCTTGTCGAGACCGATCGTCTGACAAATCCGATTGGCGGTAATGTCATTTTCCACGGCGAGCATCGAGAGCATTCGCCACTCGACTACACCTATGCCGAAATGCTTTCGATAGCACTGTGAGGCCCCGGCAGAGAGCTTATTAGACAGGAAATTCAGGAGGGCCGGTACGTAACGAGTCAGATTCAGTTGGGATTCTGCGGGCATTGAGCGAACACCTTGGATCGGCGGGTCGTTGAATATTGGTTGACACCGCAACTAAATAATCGGAGGATTTCTCTACCGAACGTCACGGTCGATGACCTGCATGATAGGCCGTCGTCCTACTACATAAAAATAATTATCGGGTTTTGGTCATGGACTCTTTCAATTTCATCCCCTTCGCCTTGCTCAAGCAAACAATCGTCTCCCACGTGCCAGCGACCGGCTGACCCGTCCCCAGCTAACGCTCTAACTCATGCTTTTTTTCAGCAGCCACTTCAGTGTGGAGGGACAAGTCATGCTTCAAGTCAACGTCACCCGCAAAGCATACGAAGCCGAAGGCATCTGCAGTTTCGAATTATGTGCAGCAGACGGCGGTGCGCTACCGGCGTTCGAGGCCGGTGCCCACATCGACATCCACATTGCCGAGGGTCTCACCCGGCAATACTCCTTGTGCAACGACCCCAAGGAGCGTCATCGCTACCTGATCAGCGTGCTCAAGGACCCGAGTTCCCGTGGCGGCTCCAAGGCTATGCACGAGCAGATTCGGTCAGGACAAACGCTGACCATCAGCACTCCGCGCAACCTTTTCCCGCTTGATCGCTCAGCCAACCGACACCTGCTGTTTGGCGGTGGTATCGGTATCACGCCCATGCTGGCCATGGCCTATGAGCTTTCACATCAAGGGGCTGACTTCGAGTTGCACTACTGCTTTCGATCAAGCGAACGCGCGGCGTTCGTTGCGATGCTTGCGCAAACTCCTTTTGCTGGTCGCATAAAGTTGCATGACGACAGTGGCGCTCAAATGCAGAAGCTAGATGCATCGGCCTTGCTGGCAGAACCGGACGCTGGCACCCATCTCTATGTCTGTGGGCCAGCCGGTTTCATGAACTACATCCTCGATTCAGCGCAGAACGCTGGCTGGTCGCAGAACCAGGTACACAAAGAGTTTTTCGCCGCAGACCCGATCGATCAAAGCGCCAATGCGCCCTTCGAAGTTGAATTGGCAAGCACTGGACAGGTTTTTCAGATTCCTGCCGAACGCACCGTGTTCGAAGTGCTCGACGAAGCCGGCATAGCGATCGAGTCATCCTGCGAGCAAGGCGTCTGTGGCACCTGCGTAACCCGTGTATTCAAGGGCATCCCGGAACACCGGGACAAGTTCCTGACAGTGGCTGAACAAGCCGCAAACGACCGCTTTACCCCCTGCTGCTCGCGCGCCAGATCATCACGCCTGGTTCTTGATCTTTGAACCCAAACAACAACTTCAAGGAGACCGCCATGAACACATCCACTCTCCAAACGCTTGCCGAAGAAATACCGGCGCCTGCCTTACCAGACTTCCCCCTCAACCAGTGGTACGTCGCTGCCCTGGGATGGGAGTTGAACGACAAACCCGTGGGCCGGACATTACTCAACAAGCCTGTCGTACTGTTTCGCAAAGCCAACGGCGAGGTCGCTGCGCTGGAAGATCGCTGCTGTCATAGAGCGCTGCCACTGTCGAACGGTACGCTCGAAGAATCCGGTATTCGATGTGGCTACCATGGCCTGCTTTTCGATGAGCGTGGGAAGTGCGTCGAAATCCCGGGCCAGGACAAGATCCCGAGCAAGGCTAAAGTGCCCGCGTATCACGTGCGTGAGCAGGACCAGATCGTCTGGATATGGTTTGGCAGCGAGGCGCAACCGGAGCCGAACTGTGAGCCACCGACCTACCCAGTTCACAGCAGTGGCAAGTACTTGTTCGACGGCAACGTGTACCACTACAACGCGCCTTATCAGTTAATCCACGACAACCTCATGGACTTGAGTCATCTGGGTTATGTCCACCTGCGCACCATCGGTGGTAACGCCAGCATCCACATGAATGCCCGGATGAGTGTCGAAAGTGAAGGCAACGTGGTGCGGGTCGTGCGCCATATGCCGGACTCTGTTCCACCACCCACCTACACGGCCGCCTACCCATTCAAAGGCACTGTAGACCGTTGGCAGGAAATCGAATTTCACGTCAATCATCTGCGTATCTGGACCGGAGCAGTGGATGCCGGCACCGATGCCCTGGATGACCCCGATCGTGGTGGTTTCCATATGCGCGGATTCCACGGGGTAACGCCAGAAACCGAAACCAGCAGTCACTACTTTTGGACCATGGCCACCAACCCCGAAAGCGATCCTGAAGCCATCAAGGCCAAGGTTGTTGAGCAAACGGTTATGACGTTTGATGAAGACAAGGTGATTATCGAAGCTCAGTACAAGAATATGTGCCGGTTCGGCATGCGGCCGATGATTGATATACATGTTGATGTTGGTGCTAATCGGGCTCGCCGGATTATTGAGGAGCTTCGTCAGGCTAGCTCTTGAGTGCGCAGCGTGCGCAGACTCACGGTGTGTAACCTACCGCCCGGCGAGGTACCTTGTGTACTTGGAATCAACAGCATATTGCGCATTTCACGTAACGTTGAAATCCTTCCTGAGCAGATAATCGAACATCTGCACGCCTCGCCTAGCAAGGGGAAGTGTGCTTATCCCCTCGCTTACCCTTAATCCAGAAACGAAAAAGCCCAATCTTTTCAGATTGGGCTAAGTCGTTAAATTATATGGTCGGGACGGAGTGATTCGAACACTC
>Ga0163162_10000428_pt1 | contig 38750 bp, 25 predicted proteins | sample S55metaG_FD_115310 | JGI IMG/M metagenome (GOLD analysis project Ga0163162, IMG submission 115310) | Switchgrass rhizosphere microbial communities from Kellogg Biological Station, Michigan, USA - S5-5 metaG | ecosystem: Host-associated > Plants > Roots > Rhizosphere > Soil | place: USA... | reverse complement strand
GGTGGCATTCTCCACCAGCCTTTCAAACAGCGATTTCCGCAGGTCCGCGATACCCAGCTGATTCAGATAGACACTCTCTATTTTGCAAAGGCTGTCATCCTGGGTGATCACCGCCGGCAATTGTTTATGGTCGCCGATCAGCACGAACTTGTCGAAGAGCACCAGCACGCTGCTGAGGACAGCTTCCGTCAGCTGAGAGGCTTCGTCCACGATCACTTCGCTAAAGGGGATGAACTGCCGCAGCAATTGCCAGTTATTGTGAAAGGTGGTCACTGTGCTGACAAACACCCGGTGCCCGTCGATCACCTTCCGCCAGTTGTCCGGGTTGTCCCCCTGGATCTGCCGGGAAAAAACAAACTCGTCTTGCGTATAACGGCTGCCCAGCCGCAGATACGATACAGGCTCACCCTGCCGCGGATGCCGGAAATGCTCGCAGATCTTATCCACGGCTTTGTTGGTAAAGGCCAGCACCACGATGCGCCTGTCCGCCGCAGCCCGGAGACTTTCCCGTACATAATTCACCAGGAAGGTGCTGGTCTTACCCGTCCCCGGTGGCCCCTGCAGCAGATAATAATCCCGTGCATCCAGCGCCTGTTGAATACTCGTCTGCTGGATCAGGGTCAGCTCCTCATTGAAATATTCACGCTCCCGCACAAACACCGGCTGCTCATGACCGAACAGGATCCTCTTCTTCCGGGGACTGGCCGTCAGCACATTGAAAAGACAGGCAATGGCGCTCCAATAGTTCCGCTCGAAAATGTCCGGCTCCACGGCCCAATGACTATACGACTTGATAAAGTTATAATCCGTCTGTTTGTTGTTGAGGCAAACCACCAGGCTGTCCTGGCGGACCTCATCAAGGCTGCCTTTCAGGATATGATGGTGGAGCGCTTCATATTGCTCGCCGATCTTCGGATAAAGCACCACCAGATCACCTTTTCTGAAAGCGTGGTCGATCTTTCTGGTAAAGTCCAAATGTATATAACCCTCTCCCTCCCTTATTTCCACGGTGCGAAGGTCATAGATCAACCGGAAATCGTCCTCCTTACGCTCCCGGGTATCCAGCCAGAGGCCGGCAAAACCATTCAGCTGATCTTCCTGCTCCTCCTTCAATTGATGACCTACTTTTGTATTGATGAACTCGCGCAGCAAAAAAGCGATCATCACCTGGTAATACTCCGTGGCGATCCTTCCCGGCTCATAGGCCGTGCGGAACTGGGCGAGGGCTGTCTCCTTGAACACCGGCAGGCCTTTTACGCCTTCATTTTTGATCCGTTGTAAAACAGAGAAATCCCCGCCGGCCAATTGATAGATATGCGCCACGATCTCATTTCTTTCCTGGAGGACCTGTCTCTTTTCCAGGTGCTCACTCACCAGGTTGCGATAAGGCGAATCCGGGCATTTGGAATAGAACACGGCATTGAATCCCTTCCGGTCCTTCCCATACGTGCTTTCCAGCATCATGTCATAGCAGACTACCTGCATCTTGTGATTGGGGAAGGCCAGGCGATTGGGGTTGGGATTGGGCGAGCTGCCGCTTTTCAACTCGATAATATCCTGCGTGCGGGTCTCTTCATTCTTGCAGAGCAGGTCCAAACGTCCCTGCAAACCATAGTCAGTGGAGAAATAGGTAGGCTCGATCCAGATATCTTTTTTCTTTTCGCGCCGCACCAGCTCCTCGATATTCGGCAGGTGCTCGGTGTGGATGCTCCGGTGGATGGCCAGCATCTCATTACGGCCTAATTGTGCAGCTTTCATCGCATGCTGCTTCATGGCCGCTCTGTAAATGGAGTTCTTGTCCTGACCGGGATCGCGCACCAATTCATCGAGATAGTAACCAATAATACTACCTTTTAGAGCCGCCGCTCCTGTGAGATCGCTTACAAGTCTATTGAGAAAGAAGAGGTCGCTGTTGGCGCCATTGAAAGTATAACATTCCCCTATCTCCGTGGCATCCACCAGGAAGTCGGGCTCGAGGGTGATCAGGGTGTCGAAAGTGGTCTCATATATGCCCCCTGTGGCTTTGCCGGCATCCACCATATTGCCCCCATCATCAATGCTCCGCACATGCTGTACATGCAGGACCGCGTCTTCCTTCAGCCAGCTTCGGATGACCGTATAATCATAATGCGCTTCTTTACACACACGCACCTGTACCGCTTCCTCCAGATCCTTCAGATCATAAGCATGCAGGACAAACCCAGTCTTGCCGCCCAGATCCTGCATTTCCGTCCACGATGAACAAAGCAGCCTTAATTCCGTCAGCTTCGCATAGTTCCTTTTGGGATATAACCTGGTAAAATGCCCCTCTCTGAACCCCGCATCCTTGTCAACAGCGCCCCCCAAAGCCATAGCTACCACATTCTTCAGCAGCATGATCCCCTGTTCCACCACCTTTTCATTGACCTTGCTTTCATCCCCCTCATTCACCAGCCGCCGGAAGTTCTCCAGGTTACGCTGCTCCACATCCCGCATGGGCAGGGTGGCTAATAAATACCTGAACCGTGCATAGAAGTTCCGAAAGACCATCCGCTCGTCCGCCGTGATGGATTTCACCAATCGGTCGAACAGCTTGGCAAGCGCCATCATCCGGGAAGACAGGCTAACCCTGGCCCCCCGGATCATTTCCAGCTCGGAGAGGTATTGTTCGGCTTTGATGGGGTCTAACATGCAGGTTTCACCGGTTTGAAACCCCAAACTTAACCATTCTCAAGTTAATTTCATTTGGTTTGATGCCAGTCGTCGGGCAGTGCGAAAACTCCTTTGCCGCCGGTGGTTATGGAGTTTTTGTAGAACGATAGCAGGGATGTATCACCAGGGACTTCATTTCCAAACCGATAAACATTTTTAATGTATTTAAACTCCGGCCCCTTCACTTCATATAATGATGCCGGTATAATCTCTTCTTTTTTTGCATCATACCATGCCGCTCTATCCACCGAAAATATCCTGTTGTTGTCAGGTTCAATTACAAATACACCAGCTGAACTATATAAATAGTCATGCTTAAACTCAGTGTCCCTGATCAGGGATTTATTAGTCAGTTCAAAGACATATAAATAGGCTCTATATCCAGTCCCCAGGTCCTCAAAGGTCGTCAAGAAGGCCAGATCCTTTGTGATTAAAAATTTTCCCCTTTTCAAAGAATCAGACCTGACTTCATATATCCCATTGTAGACATTGGCCGGGGTGATATTAACATCAACAGGTATCTTAAACTTTACAGTATCAAATACGATATATTTATTGTCCCCTGCAGTATATACAGTTATTGGCGAATCCGATCCGTGTTCAGGCTTTCCGGATGGTGATGGAGCTTTCTTTTTAGTCGCTGTGTCGTTAACGCAAGCGGACAAACAATAAAAGGACAATACCAGATATATGATGAATCTTGTCTTACTCATTTTGTATGCTAAAAATTATTAAGCTCTGATCTTATTTTTGTTAATGCATTATTCTTATTTTGGATATCAGATGATTCCTTTGATCTATTATTAAGGTCCTGAACGAATTTCCCTGCAGCTTCATTATCACCTCTGGACAATGAGGTTACGATTTGTGTGAAATCATTAGCTATTGCATTGCTATTCGCTGAGATAATTTTATCATTGCTGGCGATCTCCTGATCAAGAGCTTTAATAAATCGATGAGCAACACTCCTGTTTGCGCCTAATATTTTTTCGCCGTAATCATAATTATTTGCTTTATCTCTTACCATGTACGCCCCGCCAGACTTTTCATATTTTCCTGTGTGATACGCTTTGTCAAGATCATCACTCGAAAAATCAGACTGGGACAACGTAGCTATCGCCGTAGGCCAGTTTTTTTCTAAATTAGCAAAATAAGCCTTCGTAGCTTCATTGTAATCTTTGAAATCCGCCATTTTCCCATTTGGCATTAAGCTATATGGATTATTGTGCTTTAGAGCTCCGGAATTTGTCGCATATCCGGACTCCAATGCGATTTGTGCCACTAATGTCATCGCACCTGCTGTAGAAGCTCCTTTACTTTTTGCCTGTTGATATAGACTTATCGCATAATTCAAAAAGAAGCTCCTGTATTGCGCAGGAGTCGGATCTCCGCCCTCAAAATCGAAAAAGGCGATAGGATTATCTTTACAATAAGCATAAGGCGTCCAGCCAGGATATTTCTCCGACATCGGATCGATAGTCGTCCATCTTGCGATCTGAGGATCATAGAATCTGGAGCCGTAATCATAATCTTCTAATCCACTCCCATCAGCGAATTCCTGATTTTGCAGCTCCTTTCCATTGTATTGATATTTATTATCAATATAGTTCTTGCCCTTCAATGCCTTATCACTGATCCCTGCCATCTTCAAGCCAAACGGATAATAATGATCCTCCTCTACCATCGGGCCCGCATAATGCATGACGCTTAAATTGTCAAAGAACACATCCCATGTCGGGCTGGCATTGCTGACATAAATATACAGATATCCACTGGTTTTCAAATTTATCGTGGTTCCCAACGGGGATTGTAATGCCCCCCCGTTCGTGCCCGCTGTTGCCACCTGGATAGCCCCACTCTGACCGGGTGTGCTGACATAGGCGAACTGGTTGTCCAGAAGGACCCAATTCAGATAGGCATTTGGCTTACCGCTCGTCGTACCATTATTGCCCGATACAAAGCTGGTGAGCGCACCTGTCAATGGTGTGGAAGATCCCGTAAGATCGCTGAAAGAACCGTGTGATCCGCCTGTCAATGACAATATCCCATTGGCGAGAGAATTGATCAGGTCTTGCGCCGTTAATTGCCCTCCGTTGGTGCCGCCGGAGTTGAAATAATAGTTGGTAGCGATCGTCACTTTATCGCCGCTCATGACCTTGAGGATAATGGCCGGACCGACTTTCTGACCGTTGTTACCAAGCCGGATAACGCTGTCATTCGGATTGGTCGTGGCCAGATCCACTGGATAGCCACTGGCAACGTTTCGTGCATAAGATGTAGCCGGGATGTTATAAAAGAGCTTGTTCTCTTTGGTGCGATAGGCTGCCTCCATCGTGGCTACGTACTGCGCCGTATCCCGCTGATCCGTCAGGATCACCCTTGTATTTCCCAAATGATCCTTCTCAAAATAATCAAATCGCTGCCGGAAGCTGCTGTCTCCGTTCATATAGTGTTGCCAGAAATAGCGGGTCCTCCCTTCCTCATGTGACACATACTGTATGGTGTCGTTCTTATACTCAAATCCCTTTATATAGAGGGTAGTCGTCACCTTCACCGGGCTCACGGTACTATCTGTGACGATCTTGGCCCATTTAGTCCCCTGCGCGTCATATTTATACACGATGTTGCCTTTGGAGCTGCCGTCGGTCTTGGTCATGCTGATCGTGTCAGGCAGGTGCAGAAAATTGTAATGGATCCGCCTGATCCCCTTATTCTTGTCGGCTGTAAGGCTGCCATTAGCATCGTAGGTATAGTCAGTGGCCGGGTCTTTCGTGGAAGGATTATAGTGGAGGTCACCCAGGAGCGAACCGGCGTCGTTGGCCGTGTCATACACCTGCTGCAGCCGGTTGCTGTTGGTAAAATAACTATAGCGCAGCCGGTCGACCGGGCCGGATCCACCCAGTTTAAAGCCATTCTGGATCATGGAGAGAATGTTCCCATTGGCGTCATAGGTGATCTTCGGCACATTGAAATCAATGGTCGCCGAGGGGGCGAAGGTAGTGCCATTGTATTGTGTAAAGGTCGCTCCCGTCAGCCGGTTCACATTATCGTAGGAAAGATCGTATTTCCGGCTCACCCCATCTCCTGCGCTTTTCCACACCGTACCGGCGATGTTGCCGTTGAACTGCGGCACGCCATAGGTAGTAATACCCGAAGCAGAATTATCATAGCCCAGCTCCATGCCGAAATAATTAGTCGCCGTGCCTGTCAGATATTTTTTATTGATCCCCGTCATCCATCCCCGGATGTTGTAGTCATAGACAAGGCTGTCCAGGTTATTAGCGAAGTATTTGGCCCGCAGCTGCCCTATCTCGTCGTACATCATGGTGTCGATACGCGCCTCAGGTCCATCCATAATCTTCCGCGTGCTCAGGAGCCGACCCCCGGCATCATAGGTGTATTTGGTAGTGATCAGGTGACCCTGGGGATTGGGAGGATTCTTTTTATGGTATAGCAGTTTCCGGAGCGGCCTACCCGAAAAGTCGTATTGCGTCCATTCCTGGTCAATACTCTTCCCATAGTTGGAGCTTTGCGTGCTGATGAGCCGTCCATGGTCATCGTAAAAGGGAACATAATATAAAAATTGGGTGGTATCGATTATTTTCGATCGATAACCCGTCGACATACCCGTAGCGATTGGATATTGCACAAGTGGAACGGCATAGGGGAAAGTATTGTAGGTAGTGAAAAAATAAGTCGTATTATTTATATAGGTAGGATCCATCGTGGCCGTCAGCGCTGTCCCCAGGGCCGTCACCCAGTCATAGGAATCATAGTAGAATTGCGTCACCACTTCTGTCGGATAGCCCGCAGTGACGGGATAAAAAGGGGCCGCCATGGCCTGGGCCAGGTGCCACGCATGGTCATAGTAATGGGCATTATCCGTCATTAAAGCGACAGTATCCTTCCGGTTGAGCCCGTCATAACAATATACTTCCCATTTTTTCAGACTGCGCAGCACGGAGTCCTGCGTCATTACCAGCCTGTCCCGTATGTCATAGACCATCCGTATCTCTTCGGCACCGGGCACTTTTTTAATGATCATTCGGTGGCGCTGATCATACTCATATCGGAAACACAATTCGTTGGCGATGGACGAGGTTATCGTCCAATTGCCGCTGATGGCCTCCACCGCCTTGGGCTGCAATATGAAGCGCAGATTGTCAACGTCGTCATACACATAATAAGTATTTAACCAGCCGGAAGGCCCGGATGCAGGCGCATCCCACAATTGAAATTTCTTAAGAATGATACGGTTCTGCTTATCCTTATACTCCACCACCTGTCTATTCTGTTCATCCATGGCGACATTCTTGTACAGGAGCCCGGCGCCATATGTGCCCGTGCTTGACGGCAAACCTCCTGCATTGATGCCAATATTCCATATCCGGATACTGTCCGCGGCTGTATTGAGCAGATACTGCGTTACGCCGCCCCGGCCGCTGCCCAACCAGCTTTTTCCTGCGGCATACACCGTCAATGGCCGGTTCAATGGGGAAGGTTCATATTCCGTTTGCCCATAATAAAACTGCTCGTTAGGGAATTGTGACGCATTGAAAGCTGTTTGTTCAGCCTGCATATTGGTCTTGTAACTCCCGTCATTGGAGGCTGACACAAAAGGAAGGAGGTGAGTGATTTCCCGATCATATCCATCATACATCACCGGCTTGACCAGATCTTTCAATTGAGGAGTAGCCTGCCTGTTTACAGTCTGCACCAATCGGCCAAATCCATCCACGTAGTCTGTACTCTGTGTTAACACTGCCGGGTCGGTAATTGCTCCGGCAGTTGCCATGTCCGTGATACCCGCCTGTGCAAAGCCTTTGCTACGCACATAGCTGAGATCCGCAGCCGCAGGAATAGTGCCAATATCAACAATGGCTGCATTCGTATAGCTGGTGTCCGTTCCACAGATGACCCTACGCCGGAAAAAAGTCTTGGCGCTAATGCTGCCGGGGGTATAGTTCTGTCCATTGACAACGCCTCCGGCGGTGGCAAAGGTTATTCCGTCGGTGCTCTGCTGCCAAAGATAATTGTAGGCGCCATTGCAAGTTCCGCCGGTGGCCGGGTTAGCCGTCAATAATCCCGGACTGGCCCCACTGGTGATAATGACATAGGAAGGAGTGACAGTGCCAGGCGACAACGCCGCATAGATGGGCGAAGACAGGGCAACGGACAATAATAAGGCTATAATATTTTTCATCTCTTATAATTAATTTACATCAATGATCGTCTGGTTGCAGGAGGAGGAAGTGACGTTTAAATTGGTGAATGTGGCGGTGGTCCCTCGTTTCGACAAACCGTTACAGCCGGCCTGGAAAATATTCGATGCAAGGTTCGGCGCTGCCGTGATCGTAAGATTATAAGTCCCTTGCGGTATAGTGCCCAATGTCCCGCCGGCGGCCGTCACGGTAAATGTATATTGCTGGCTTGTGCTGGTATTGGTGTACACTTCCGTATAAGGTCCGAATCCCCCTATGTTGTTACAGGACATGGTTACCTGGGGTGGCGGTGGCGGCGGCGTAACCGTGCAGGATCCAAAGGTGTTGGCATAATTCTGCCCATTGGCAAGGACATCCTGGCTCGCTTTGGCATTGGCGTCTGCCTGGCTTAAGCCACTGCTGTATCTACCTTTCGGCACTATATAGCTTGCGAGACCGCCATCATACCCGCTGCCGCAATTATTTCTTGTATAACTACCGCTGGTAGCATCATTCAGGTAATAGTTCGAACCCGTGCAGGCTCCTCTTGAAGCAGCAAAGTAATAATCGAAAGATTTGACAATATTGCTGTCTTTATCCCGGATACTTTTTAATCGCCATGCATTGTCATACTGATAGGTGCTGAGCCTTGCGGCCGGGTCCACTTCTCCGGTCGTACCTAATAAAGGGGCATAAGTGTAGGTATTTACAAGCGTCCCAGGAAGGCCGGTGCGTAGTCCATTCAATGCCGTCCTCACCTGGTAATCCGTCAAATTATGAGCGCTGTCCAGCTGCGCTTGGGAAATGATAGCGCTCGCTGCCGCATAAGTACTCCCCATTATCCTGGCAACAGGATATAGCGACCGGTAGCCATAGAGATATACTTCATGGACGTCGTTTGCTTTTGACTGCTCCAGGATATTCCCATATTTATCATAAGCTAAAAAGTAAGCCCTCGTCTCCGCCGGATTGGTTTGCTGCTGTGTCTGGATGGTGGAAGGAAGCACAAGATTATTTGAAGGTCCGGCAAAGCCATAATTGGTGGTCATGACCTCCGTTTGAACACCGTTCACAGACTTTATTTGGGATATCGGCTGACCAACCATATGCCGGTTGACCATCGTGTTATAGATATTAGCGGGAGAACCTGCCGGAGCAGCCAGGTCACTGGCATATTGGAGGGCCGTCGAAAGCGTATTGCCTTTGCTGTCAGTAGTGGTTGTATTTGTCGGCAGGAGGTTCGATGTATTATTGTAGGTATAGTTAACCTGGGTGGTCATAGGGTTTTGACCGTTTTGATCATATACCACTGTCGTCGTAGACGTTTTTTGTACCCAAGAGGTAGTGACATTGTAATAACTGTACGCATAGTCCTTTGTATAATCGTCTATGTTGGCAGAGGATCCGTTGGAAAAAAATTGTCCGCATAGATAGCCTCCAAATCGCAATTGTTTGACTCGTAATGCTTTCAGCTGAAAAAAGAGATTATTGGTACTATAAGTGTTTTGAACAGATCTCACAGGGAAATAGCTGCCGGCAGCACCCTTTGCATAGGATTTTTCAGACACCAACAACCCTCTTTGGTAATCGTATACATCTGCCGGGTAGGCAGCGCTCAGGGCATTGATGCTGGCAGGCTGCCAATACGAGGCGTTGATATTGAGACTATTCGCTACATCCGGGGTATATGAATAGTCATATTGGGTATATCCGTTGTCAGTACTGTTGAGGTCTAAAGATCTCTCGGTAACGGTGCTGTAACCCACCGGGGCGCCCTGTGTGAAACCTAATATATTCTGACTGGTGCTGGTGATCTCGAGCAAACGCGCAAAAAAGTAGCATACAGTGGGACAGGGAGGATTATTACAGGTAGCGTAACTCTGTATATTCTGCTCCATATAATGATTGTAAGCAGGCGCACTCAGCAGCGTACCCGGGGAATATTGAAATATCCGCGTGGAAACCAATGTGCATCCGGCATCGGAAAAATTTTTGATGCTCTTTATGCGTACGCCGCCGATAGTATTGGCACTGACCACCACTCCCGGGTCCAGCGAAGGGATGCTTGACCCGGAGCATTGGTTGGGTTCATATTCAAATTGCGTTCTGCCGCCAGTGGGGTAGCTGATCTGGGACAGGCTGCCATATACCATATTGCCATTGGCTGCCCTGTTGGCATGGGCCTGGTAAGAGGGAGATCCATTGACCAGCGAAGGGATGGTCACCAAAAGATCGATGTTGCTGGTGGCCCCGTTGTAATAGCCCCAATGATCCTGGGCATAGGAGGTTCTATCAGGCAAGGCCGGATAATAATCCAATGAATAATCATAGATCTTATTGCCCGTCATATCGTTTAATCGTACTGTATCCAGATAGTACCTGTTATTCGTGTAAGCATAGATCAGGTTGTAATTCTTTATGGACTGGCCGTTCATTGGCCTGATCTGGATATTGGTCAGCATGGTTCCGGAGGTGTTACCCGCCCATACCAGGTCCTGTCGGTTGAGGCCGGCCGTCAGTTGCACGGTACCCCCTCTCCAGGAAATGCTTGAAAGCGTCGTTTTGCCCCGGTGTGTTCTGGCGGTTTGCTGACTGATCACCGTATGATAATAAGGGAATTCGATAAGCGACATGCTGGCTTGATTAGCACCAGCCCAATTACTCACCGCCTGGAAATTACTGATGATCGCATAGGATTGCGACCTTGGATTGGGGATACTTTCAAATTTATCCGCATATTGAAGGGAAATCGTATCCGTTCCTTCTTTTGAAATAATAGAAGTCAGGTACCAGGCAGTCGCGGTAGGACTGCGTACGTCACCAAGGTCATTCGAAGTGCCTGTCGTCCATGAATATTCCTTTCCTGCCTCTATTGTAGTATTGTCGTCCATCGGACCGAAAACATAAGTAGTGCCATATTCATCCTGGATCTCCCAGTGATTGTATTGTCCGATGGGGAAAGGACTCTTCACCACCTTTAAAGCGTTCTCAGGAATAGCATGAAAAGTACCCAATGTGTCGAAAAAAAATCTCCCTGAATGACCTGCAAAGTTGAAATAGAAAACATCTGGTTCCGAATCGTATATACAATTAGCATAAGAGTTTATAAACCCCCAGCCAGTCTGTGTATTGACATTATAAGATGGTTTGATCTGGTTGACATGGTTATAGTAGTTCCACCCGAATCCGGAGCTATATTCGTCAGGCATGCCTACCATTGTACGGGTGATAACACCGCCGGCATTAAGGTCCCAGCCGGTGCCTACCCAGGAGGAAACATCTTCTACCTTGATGCCCCCGGCATGATAATTAAGCGATATAGGCAGGCTGAGATTGCCTGATTTTATCTCATAGACCGGTATGCTTATATTGGGCGTGCCTGTGTAATAATTGACAGGCCACTCGCCATATTTACCCAGAGATGCCGCAGTTGGAGAGGGTGACATGACTACAGGCAATAGTCGGTTGGCAGGCAGGGAAATGCCAGTGCCTTGAGCAACCGCTTCATCAAAAACCAGGATATAGAAAGTGATCACTCCCTGAATGAGAATAGAAATAATTTTTTTTAATGTAGACAGCTTGTTATGCATCATATCAAATGTTATAGAAGTTAAACGCTTACGTTTTAGCGCCATACATAGCCAATCCTGAACACTACCGCCTGCGTCCCCGGCACCTGCTGATAGCTTAAAAAATCCCACAACAGCTGCACCTTCGTCTTCTTGAACACCCGGCTCTTCATCGACACGGTCTTGCTCACTCCGATCAACCCACTCTTCGTCCAGCGATCCCAGGCAGGCAGCTGCACACCTTTAAATGGCGTGGTATAATTATACTCCAGCCCTCCCGTCATTGAAAAACTCCCCTTCAGCCGCACATCCACGAACGACCTTAGCCCTGCCCCCTGACTCGAAAAAGCAATATGCCGTATGCCATTGCCCCACCCCAGCTTGTAGCTGGCGCCAACACCGATGGTGCTACGGTCGCTAACCTTATAGCCAACAGACAGCCCGAAGTCGGATACCGTAGGGAAATAGTAATTATTCCGGGTGGTCTGGAAATTCGTCCCATACTCCAGTCGCTTCCAAAAAGCCTTTGTCTTTTGGTCATTCGGCTTAAAGTCCGGCATGTCGATATCTCCGCTGCCACCACCGAGCTTGCTCAGCTTGTCCTTATATCCATCCAATTGCGACTGGGCCGACTGAAGATTGGACTGTAAAGCCGCAGCGCCTCCTGCTCCACCGGCCGACACCTGCTGCTGGATTAGCGCCGCCACCTGGTCACGGGTCTGGAGACCGGCCAGGCTGGCTGGGTCACCATAGTTGGAGGGAAGGCCAAACAACCCGGCCAGTTGGGAGTTCTGCTTCATAAATGCCTGAAAGGCGGGCAGCTTATTGAGGAGCGTTAGCGCTTGTTTCGTCAGCTTGTCAGGGTCATTCAGCATTTCTTTATACTCCCGCACCTGCTGTGAATAGTAATAGATGTCCTGGTTCATGGCCTGGTAATCCTTACCCAGGAGGCCGATGAGATTCGTATGTTGCTGAATATATTGAGAGAGCTGCTGCTTACGCTGGCGGATGTATTCCTTGATCTCGTCCGCATCCTGCATCTTCGCCTGCAGGGACTGCAGCTGCCGCAGCGAGCTTTGTAGCGCTGGTGAGGATGACCCGGCCAGTCCGGGGTTGGCGCCCACGAATTTCAGCATCCCCTGGAGCGAATCCGTATAAGCCTGGTATTCGCCGTTGAGATTCAAGCTATTACTGCTGCCCGTGTCGCCGGCCATCCTTTGGGACAATGCTGCATAGCGTTCAGCCGATCCGGCAAATAAGCTCTTTGCAGCGGCGGAGTCGACCTTATATAATTTTTTCCGGAGCCGCTCCTCCCGTCTTGCCATCTTTTGTAAATACTTTTCTGTCTGACGGGTGAGCTGTTGGTCGAGGTTCGCTGTCTTGTTTTGTATCCGGCTGAAAAACCGGGAGGGGAAATTAAGCATACCTGCAGTCTTGTCAGGCTCGACCTGAGCAAAACAGGAGGAAGAAAGGCAGAAAAGCAGCAACAGGACTGCGCCCTGAAGTATTCTCATTACAGGTCAGTTTAGAGGCCCGCATGCGGAGTAACCATACGGGAAAAGTGTAAAGCGAAAGTGAGCAGTTTTTTACTTAAAAACTAGTTAGAGTTTACCGGCGTGTCGTATTTCCAATAGGCGTGTCGATTTTGGCCATAGGCGTGTCCCTACTCCGACCGCAAACTCTCCACCGGATTGACCAGCGCCCCTATCAGAAAGCATAGTTTTTTCATTTCAGCTGAATGAACGTTATATTTTAATTAGTTTTAGTTCCAGCCGTTCCTGACGCCGTTTGCTACATTGGGATTATAATTTTTTTCCGAGTCGGGTATAGGCAACAGTACATGTTTGGGCTGAAAGGGTTGTTGTCCGTCTCCGGGCTCTGTGCTTTTTTCTGCGTTGATCGTCTGCATGGCGATGCCCCAGCGGATCAGGTCGAAATAACGACTTTGTTCCCCGCAGAGCTCCAGCTGCCTCTCCCGCATGAGCAAATTCATAGCATTGGTCTGATCTCCCAGCGACGTATACGACACCGCCTGGGACCTGCTTCGGACGCTGTCAATTAACGCTAACGGTTGGCTGCCTGTATTACCCTGCTGTATATACGCTTCGGCCAGCATCAGCATCACATCAGCAAAACGGATCACCTGACCGTTGATAGGGCTCTTGGGATCATTGTATTTGTTCACCAGGTTATAATATTCGTATTTCTTCCAGCGGTAATCGCCTTGTGGGTCGCTGGCAGTGAAGGGGAAAGGCACAGGTCCCGTAGCGCACTGCTGGCAATAGACAGTGTCACCACCCTTAGCCGCCGTCCCATAAAAAGTCGATCTTGCCCTTGGGTCGGTGTAGGTAGTTCCATCGACAGGATTCGGATAGGTAAAGGCATTTACCGCTGCCTGGCTGATGTACACATTCTTCCAGTCATTCCATCCGTATTCCATTGCCCTGGCCGAATGGGTCTGTTTGCCCACTTGCTCTGCACCGTTGCCGAACATATAATAAGGCGACCCGATGCCCCAGTCCGTCCACTGCTGGTCCATGATCTGGAAAATATTTTCTACGCTGTTCTGATTGGTCGTGCTGAACAAATTGTCGTAGGAGGGATCGAGCTTGTAGGTATAAGGAGAGCTCATCAGCTTCTCCAGCTCGGTCTGAGCCTCGGTCCATTTCTTTTCATAGAGATAAGCCTTGCCCAGCAAGGCGATTACCGCACCCTTCGTAGCCCGGCCCAGTTCGGTGGCTGGATAAGTGATGGGCAGCTCGGAAGTCGCTTCCGCCTCCTGCAGGTCTTTTTCCACCTGCTTCCACACATCCGACGCTGCGCTGCGGGGCAGATAGTTATTGTTCAGCGTAGTCTGATAGTCGATATACAAAGGAACGTCACCCCATAAGTTCACCAGGTGGAAATAGGCATAGGCCCGCAGGAACTTCACTTCCGCCACATATTGATTTAATTTGGACTTGTCGGCAGCAGCAGTGGGATTCCAGGCTGCAGCCCGGTCGATCACTAAATTTGCCCGGAAGATCATGCGGTATAAAGATCCCCAGAGATAGGTCAGGTCTGCGTTGTTGGTGCCGAAACTATAATCGCCCAGCTCTTGCTCCACCCCCAGGAGGAAACTGGCCCGCTTAGCCTCATAACCCAGCAGATCGAATATATAGTAGTACTCCCTTGCCCATAAGCCGGGGTGTACCAGCGTCGCATAAACGGCAACCGTAGCTTGGTTGAGTGCGCCTATATTGGTGAAATAGGTGTCATAAGCATAGGTGCTCTGATCCACCAGTTGGAGTTCTGATTTTTTACATCCCGGAATGACAGGCAACAGGATGATAATGAAAAGGCATCGAAGAATATATTTCATATATTGATGTATTTAAGGTCAAAATGTTAAAATCCCAGCTGAAGTCCGGCCAGAAAGGTCCTTGCCTGCGGGATCTGTCCCTGGTCGATCCCCCTTGCAAAAAGATAATTACTGCCGCTCACCTCCGGATCATAGCCCGTATAGCCCGTGATCGTCAATAAATTTTGCGCAGCGATATACAGACGGATGTTCCTGACAGCGCCATTGGCGATACCCGCCAATAACCGCGATGGTATAGTATAACCCACCGTGATATTCCTCATCCGCAAATAACTGCCGTCTTCCAGCCACCAATCCGAAGGCCGCAGGTTGCCGCTGCCTGTTACATTTTGTCCTATCCTGGGCAGCGCCGCCACATCACCCGGTTTTCTCCACCTGTCCAGCAGCGCAGTGCCGGCATTGTGGCCCGTAGACATGCTCTCGGTAGCCAGTTTTACGCCTTTCAACAGCTTCAGTCCACTGATCCCGGAGATCACCAGGTTGAGGTCAAAGCCTTTGTAGTTGACACCTGCATTGAAACCATAGATGAATTTCGGGATGGGGTTACCCAGGATCTGCTGGTCTTTCGTAGTCACCTGTCCGTCTCCGTTGATATCTTTATAGATAAAATCTCCGGGCAGCAGGCCATTCTGGTATACAGCCGATGCATTGCCGGTCTTTTGTGCCGCCACCTGGTTGAGGGCCGTTATTTCATTGGCATCCCTGGCCACATGATCCAGCCGATATCCATAAAAGGCGCCGATCGGGCTGCCGGCCGCCGTATAGGTAGTAGCAGGCACGGGATTGAAAGCGCCTTGTTGTATCGGCGCAGAGAACTGGCCGCCAAGGGACAACACTTTATTTTTATTCACCGATCCGTTGACATTGACGTTAAAGCTAAGGTCGCTGCTGATCCTTGTCTGGTACCCCACCGACAGCTCAAATCCCTTGTTCTCCGCATCGGCGGCATTCAGTGTCTTGGAGGGTTGATTGCCGGTGGTGCTGACGCCAATACTAGCCGGCAGGAAAGTGGTGACCAGCAAGCCGCTGCTCTTGCGGTCATAATAGTCGGCCGCGATCGTCAGCTTATTTTCAAAAAAGCCCAGATCGATCCCGATATCCGTCTGGTTGGTCTGTTCCCACCGCAGATCGGGATTGCTTACGGTGGTAATAGTTGTCCCCGAAACAAAGGTCTCCGTCGATCCGAAGCTATAGACCAGCGATCCCGCTGGTGTCCCCTGGTAGGTCTTGGCCGTATTCAGGAAGTTGGGAATGCTGTTATTGCCCGTCTGTCCCCATCCGGCGCGGAGCTTGCCATCTGAAAGAAAACCAAGAGACCTTTTGACAAACCCTTCATCCGAGAAGCGCCAGGCCGCGCCCAGCGCTGCAAAATTACCGAAGCGGTTGTTGACGCCGAAGTTGGAAACCCCGTCCCTGCGCAGGCTGCCAGTCAGAATATATTTACCGTCATAAGCATAATTCAATCGTCCGAAATAAGAAATAACGGAGGGCCTGGCGTAGTTGGTACCGGAGACGCTCACCGCCTGGGAAGGAGCTACGCTGATGTTCTGAATATTGTCATTGGGCTGATTAGTACCCCTGATGCTGACCTGGTTGTTATAACCGGGATTAATATAGGTATTACCAGCGATAAAGGCGATCTCATGCCGGGCATAGGTCCGGTTGAACGATAAAAAGTTCTCCAGGGTATAATAGGAGCTGTTGGAGAAATCCTGCGTGGACTGGCGGGCCTGGTTCAGGAAATTCGAGGATTGATACTGGTATTGAAAACCATTGCCCCGGCCGGAATTTATTTCGGCAGAGAACTGGGTCTTGAATTTAAGCCCGTCGATAAGCCGTACTTCGCCGGTAAGCTGCGGAAAAAATGCCAGGGACCTGCTGAAAGCGTTCCTCATTTTGATCTCCTGGACAGGGTTGATGGCATTACTGTAATCGTCTACATTGCTGACGATGGAATAACCGCCCAGCACATTGGGATCCAGGATCCTTTTGTAGGTCGGGTATTGGAGGGCATTCAATATATTGGCGTTGGCGCCGGTGTTGTCAAATTCCCTGAAGCTCAGGCTTTGCGTAAAGTGGAATCGTCCCAGGGTCTCATCCAATCCCAACCGTCCCTGCAAGCGTTTGGTCCGGGCATTGATCAGGATGGATTGCTGATCGATATACGTGACCGACGCCGTATAGTTCGCTTTCTCGCTGCCGCCACTGATATTAAAGTCCTGTTCGGATAGTAGCGCGTTACGGAAAACCGACGACTGCCAGTCGGTACTATCCACCAATACACCGGGAGTACTGAATTTAGCAGGCAATACTGTATTCTTGCTGGCTGCCAGGTCGCGTAATGCATCCACATATTGAGCAGCATTCATCACGTCCAACCGTCGCCAGGCCTTGGCCCTGCCCCATTGCGAGGTGATGCTGATCCGGGGTACACCGGGGCGTCCTTTTTTCGTGGTGATGAGCACCACCCCATTCGCAGCGGCCGAGCCGTAAATAGCCGTGGAAGAAGCATCTTTCAAAATGGTGATGCTTTCAATATCCTGCGCATTGATAGTGTTGAAGAAATTCTTACTGCCCTGTATACCGTCGATCACATACAAGGGATTAACATCCGTAAAACTTCCGGTACCGCGAATGATGATCTGCGCATCGGCGCCCGGTGCACCGCTGTTCTGTACGACCTGTACGCCGGCGGCTTTCCCGATCAGGAGCTGCGAGGCGTTGACGGTGGCGCCTGCTCCGGCCTCCCTGGGGGTTACCACATTCAGGGCGCCTATGACCTCCCGTTTCCGGGCGGTGCCGTAACCGATGACGATCACATCGTTCAACGTGGCGGGCTTCCGGACGAGCTTGACGGCAAGGGTCAGGGTAACACCAGACCGCAGCGTGTACGGCGTTAAGGTCTGTGTTTCAAATCCGACAGAAGAAATGGTGAAGACATAACTGCCATCCGCCGGCAGGCCCGAAAACCGGAAGACGCCGTTGCTATCCGTCTGAACCCCCGCCGTATAGTTGGTTTTTCTATTGATCGCTACTACGCTGACATTGCTCAGCAGCTCTCCCCTGTCATTTCTCACCGTACCGGTGACCTGTGAAGGATTGTCCTGCCCCGTCGCCAAAAAAGGAGAACCAAAAAGAAGCAGACAAAATAAGGGTAGCAGTCTTTTTTTCAGGGGCTGCCATGGGTCGGGTAAAATTCTCATATATACAAGCATGGTTTGATGAAAGGGCAAATGAAGCACCCTGGTGTTCGCACACCGATTTTTTAAGTTTATAATATGGCTGATGGTTTACTTTTTCTTAATGACGATGCCGCTGTCCTCCCGGACAAACTTAAGATTGTTGGGAAGGGTAATATCCGTCAGGATCTTTTCCAGGGAATCCGTTTTTTCAAATTTTCCATCAAAATAGATCTGTTTTATATCCGCCGGATAATAATAGATCGGGACGTTGAAATAATTACTCAGCTGATCCAGCACTTCCGTGATAGGCTGATTGCTGAATTTATACCAATCCGGCTTCGCGATGCCTTTATACAGGGGATTGCCTGCCTTAACGAGCACATTCCCGGCGCCGGCGCCGAAGTTAGTAACTGTAACAGTCATGCTTTTTCTGTTGTATCGCAACTCCTTGCCAGGCGTCAATATCACGTCTGCGATCGAGGACTTTTTGAAAAGGTCGGATCCAACCACCACCTTTCCCGTATTCAGACGAACCGTTATTATCTCGTCCTCAGGCATGGCTTTGATCCGAAAAGAAGTGCCGAGTACCGTCGTGGACAGCTCACCGCTATAGACCGTGAAAGCATGGGCCTTGTCGGAAGCAACTTCAAAGGCTGCTTCCCCTTCCAGGTAGATATCCCTGTTCTCTGTAAAAATTTTTCGGTAGACAATGGTCCCTTTCGGCATCAGCCGGACAAGCGATCCGTCCGGCAGAATCAAAGGCAGAACAGCAGCACCGGTATTCTCTTTCCGCTCCCGTTCATCCGGAGGGATCGACGCTATGGCCTTTGCCGGCCCCAGACCTGTGAGACCGGAGTGACCGTCACGTTGAAACAGCCAGACCGTTCCGAATATGAGCCCGCCGGCAATCGCCGCGGCTGCCAGCCCCCGAAGCCATTTACGACCCTTCCACATCGGGACCGGATCTGGTCCGGATCCATCGGCCGCTGTTCCGATGTCGTCGCCGCTCCGGCTTTCCTGATGAATATGTTTCAGCCATTCCGCAGACACGGCTTCGGGAAGGTCCTGCGTTTCGCGTAATGCCATGAACTCCTCTGCGGAGAGATATTGCTCCAGCAGTTCCGGATGTTCGGACAGATGATCCGCTATTTCGCGGGCCTGATCCGGCGTACACTGACCCCTTAAAAACCGTTCTATCAATTCATTGTTTATCATGCGGCGTACAGGTTACCTGTAAATAATACGTTTGTGGAAGTCCGACTACTTAGTCCGGCGAAAATAAATTACCAGTGATAGAGGGATAAGACGGCAAGGGTCAGCAGCAGTCCGAGGTAATGTCGCAACTCCTTGACAGCCTGAAAAATATGTGCTTCGACAGTCCTGGAGGACAAAGACAGCTCGTGTGCGATCTGCTGATAGGTCATGCCCTTGAAGCGGCTCATTTCAAAAACCTTTCTTCGCATGGGAGGCATTTTCTCCAGGGCATGGCTCAGTTTCTCCTGCAATTCCTTTTCCGCCAGCCGCTCCCAGAACTCATCTGTGGAAGGAGCATAGCGCTCTACGATATGGATCACTTTCTCCTCGTAAACTTTATCTTTTCGAAGCAGGTCGATGAGCGTAGTTCGGGCAATCCGGAAAAGCTGGATGCCGATGTCCAGATCCTCCGAGAGGTTCTCCCGGTATTTCCAGCATTTTATGAAAGTCAGCTGAGTGGTCTCTTCGGCGATGAAGGAAGATCCCGTCTTGCCCAGAATAAAAAAATAGATCCTTTGGTGAAAGGCATAATAGATGTCATTAAACACCAGGATATTCCCTTTTTTTATGGCAGCAATCGTCTCCAGAGCGCAGCAGGTTTTAATCGAATAAAAAGCAATTTAGGAAATTAATATTCTCCTTTTACAATTATTTCCTGGCTCAGGTTAAATCAATTCGCCCGCACTAAGTAGTTTTCTTTTCACAAACGTATTCTTAGTACAAACTGATCCTGCTGGATCTAACGATTGCACTTTTAAAATAAACAGATATGAAAAAATTCCTACAAAAGGTCCTTTTGCCGGCCATCTTTGCCTGCATTATTCATTCAGCAGGGGTTGCGCAATCCTACAACTGGAAACCGGTCCGCGTAGGCGGAGGGGGGCGGGTGCCAAGCATTAAGGCCCACCCCAAAGTAGCCAATCTTTTCTTTATTACTACCGATGTAGGCACCCCGTACCGCTGGAACAATTCCCTGCAACGATGGGAAGCAATGATGCTTGGCAATCACCTTCCAACCACTTACTGGAACTGGCAGAACAACCAGCTATGCAGCGATCTCGCATTCGACCCCAATGACTTGACGGGCAATATCCTGTATGCCACCGTATCTAATGGGCAGGGACCATCGCCCGGGAGTGGTCTGGATCAGCAGGGTACCGTTATGAAATCGACGGATCGCGGAGAGTCCTGGACCGATTGCGGACTACAGATCCTTGTGAAGCCCAATAGCGATCAGGCATATTCGGACCGGCTGGTGGTCGACCCCCAAAACAGCAACACGATCTATGTTACTACCCGTGCCAATGGAACCTATAAAAGCGATGCGGCCGGAGCCGCCGGAACCTGGGTAAAGCTGGTAACCCCCTTCGATACTTTACAAGGGCGCTTTATTAAGTTCGACATCAGTTCGGGTACCGTTGGAGGTGTTACGAAATACATATATATCGGCACGGCTAAAGGCGTTTACCGCAGTTCTGACGGCGGCGCCAGCTTTTCGCTGATGACCGGCGGACCAACCGATGTTAGACGTGCATCCATCGCCAATGACGGCACCATGTATGTTACTACCACAACGGCCAATGGCAGTATAGTGAAATGGAACGGCAGTTCCTGGCTGGCCATCAATCCGGATGCGACCAGGAGTTTTAGCGCCATTGCGGTTAACCCCGTTAATAGCAACGAGGTGCTTACGGCATCCTCAGGAACCTGGAACAACGATAAATTGTATCGTACCACTACAGGGGGTGTGTCCGGTGGATGGACGCCCATGAATGTTACGCGTGATAATACAGAGGCGCCGCATTCGCTGGGAGGAAATGTATCGCTCGGCAATGCCGGTCATAATATCGATATGTTCTGTTTCGACCCTTTCAATGTGGGCCAGGCCTGGTTCTCGGATTGGACCGATGTAGCGAAAACCACGGATGTATGGGCAGGCACGGTCAATTGGGTGTTGCACGATGCGGGACTGGAGGAAGTGGCTACTACAGGCCAGCTTGTATGCCCGCCTTACGGAAGAAATGTTCTGCTCTCCGCAACCGGAGATGTCGGCGGGTTCGATCATCAATCTTTTACGGAGCCGCCGTCAAAAGGTATGGCTTCCTTTTTTCCTACCAGCAGCGGGATCAACATGTCGGGCGTGGATATACAATATACAAACCCCGGATTTATTGCCCGCACAGGCAGCAACGGCTGGAACGGACCCGCCGAAGGCGGTTATTCGGATAACGGGGGACAAAATTATACCCCTTTCCCAACCAAACCCTCCGGCGCCGTACGCGGAAGAGTGGCTGTCTCGGCCACGAGTCCCGTTATATTATGGGTATCCCAGGGTGGGGCCACTTATGTTAGCTTTAATAAAGGGACTTCCTGGACAGCCTCAGCAGGTGTGCCAAATGATGTATTGAAATACGGAGATATTTATTCTATTTATCCCGGGCAGTTGCCTGTGGCAGCCGATAAAGTCAGCGGCAATATCTTTTATATCTATGCCAAGGGAGTCATATATGTGAGCGAGGATACCGGCCGCAATTTTGTGGCAAGGGCCAATAATTTGCCTAACGATGGAGGGTTCGCTTCTTATGCCAGTATGGTAACCACCCCTGGCAGATCGGGAGACATATGGTTCTCGCATTCGGATGGGCTGTTTCATTCTACAGATACCGCGAGAACGTTTACCAGGATCAATGCAGCTGCTATTGTAAGCCCTAAATGGATGGCCGTAGGCAAGGCAGATACCCTGGCCTCCTCTCCGTCGATCATATATGTTACCAATGGACCGACGCCGATCAATGGCATCCCGTATGGTGTGTTCCGCTCCGATGACAACGGCAACAATTGGACGACTATTTCAGATAATGTGCCCGGTATTGTACAAAATATGACGGCCGATAATCATGGGCGCGTATTCATGGGCATCAACGGCAACGGGATGTTTGTCGGCGAACCCATAGGAGGGTCCGTTACAGGTGTATCGGTAACGCCTTCAAGTGACTCTGTGATCGTTTCCGACTCGCTGAAGTTGAAAGCAGTGCTATCCCCGGTATACCCTGCCAACAGTAATGTTAGCTGGAGCTCCTCCGATACTTCTATTGCATCGGTGAATGCATCCGGACTGGTAATAGCCAGGGCAGTAGGCACATCAACTATTACTGTTACTACCGCTGACGGCAACCTCACCGCAACCAGCACTATTAAAGTTACACCGATTATACATGTCACAGGCGTAACACTCGATACCGCAGTTTACATTGGCCTGGGCGGCTCTGCCAATATGAAAGCGACTGTATTACCATCGAATGCAAAAAATAAAACACTCAGCTGGGCTTCATCGGATACTTCTATTGTAAGAGTGAATGCCAGCGGTCTGATATCCGCCATTGCTACTGGTAATGCAACGATTACAGTAACCACGCAGGATAGCGCAAGGACCGCGGCCTCGGTTGTACATGTTGGTCTCATAGCAAATGCGTACAACATAGGTGACACCGCGCATACGTATGGCAACTTCGTTCGTGACCCCAACAGCTGGGCATGGACCTGGTCGAATTCAACTACCTCTGCTATTACAACCACAGGCATTACCAATCCTGCGCCGCAGGAGGTTTACCAGACCCAGCGAAACGGCCTGGTAGCCAGCACCCCTTATAATCTTGGGGGCCTGTTACCCAACGCGCTGTATACAATGCGCCTGCATTTTGCGGAAGTTAATTCAACGGTTGTTGCGGGTACTAAAAAATTCTACGTGATGATCAACGGTGATACGGTTCTTAGACTATTCGATATTTACGCAGCAGCCGGGGGAAGGAATAAAGCAGTCGTGAGAGAGTTCCCTTTTACAACATCTTCTACAGGCACTGTATCTGTGCGATTCGCTGTATACACCGGAACAAGTTCAATAAACGGGATAGAAATGGTATTGACTCCTGTAACGGGCGTGGGAATAGATAAGGATAGTGCATTTGTAGGAGTAGGAGATACAACGCGTCTTATATCTACCGTACTACCTGCTAATGCTACCAATAAGGGCGTTAGCTGGAAATCATCCGATCCATCGGTAGCAATTGTGTCGTCAGCGGGCCTGGTAACCGGTACCGGCCCGGGTACGGCCGTCATCACCGTAACTACGGCAGAAGGCAGTAAAACAGATATTGCCCTGATAAGAGCAGCTAACATTCCTGTCACCGGTGTTGTCATTGACAGCGCCACTGCCACGGTGGGTGTTAATAATACAAAGAAGCTTACTGCGACGGTGTCGCCTGTCAATGCTACCAATAAGGCGATCAGCTGGAGTTCATCCGACACTACTGTTATAAAAGTAGACGCAAATGGTTTGCTGACGGGTAAAGCACCGGGAACTGCAACGATAACTGTTACTACGCAGGATGGTTCCAAAACAGCAAGTATCACTGCTACTTCCTCCAATATCCTTTTAAATAGCGTAACACTTGGCAAAGCGGTTCTTACACTTGGTAAAGGAGATACGGCAACCATCAGGGCGATCGTATCACCGGTGAATGCGAGTAATCCGTCGGTAGGCTGGAAATCAACAGACACTACTATTGCCACGGTTAATAGCGCAGGGCTTATAACGGCTCTTAAAGTTGGTTCGGCTATCATTATCGCGACAGCCGTGGACAGTGGACATGCGGCCGATTCGTTGCCGCTTACTGTGATAAGTGCAGGAAGTTGCGGTCTGCTGGAAAACAACGGATTCGAGAGTGGCTTTGTAAACTGGATCAGGTCCGGTGCCGATGCAGCTTATATCACCGATTCCCTGCCTTTGGTCCATTCGGGTTTAAGGGCAATCGTCATTGCGGGGCAAAATAGTCCGAGCATTAATTATACTGCTCCTATCGCAGTCAGTGCAGGAACAGAAATTACATTCAGCGCCTGGGGTAAAATAGCCGGAAGCCCGAATCCAAGCAATGTCACCCAATTCCTGATGCCGTATTGGGCAGGTATTGGAATTGATTATTTTGATTCGTCCGGAAATAAGCTAAGCAGCGAGAGTAACCAGTTCCAGGTTTATCCGGCTGTGGCGCCAGCTGTAACTCCATCTTCCTATACGAAGTTCAATGTCATTACCCGGGTTGCGCCCGCTGGAACTGCCAGCGTAGGCATATGGGCGGCCAAGGCAGGTCCGGGATATTTCTTCCTGGATGATCTCTGCATCACAAAAAATGTGGCATCTGTAAGCCTCGACGCAGATAGCGTCACACTGTTGACGGGCGCGATCCGTCAGATAAACGCCACAGTACTGCCCACTGATGCTTCTGACAGATCACTGACATGGGTATCGACTGACACTTCTGTCGCTAAAGTAAGCGCAACCGGGCTGGTGAGTGCAATGGCGCCGGGCAATGCAAGGATTATAGCCAGAGCAACCGCAGATACGACTAAAACAGATAGTGTGGCAATACGTGTTACGAATACGGCTATTGCCTACAATGTAGGGGACACGGCTCATGCTTATGGGGACTTTAGAAAAGATCCTATCAGCTATAGCTGGACGTGGGCGACAACGACTACGACTGCCATCGATATGAGTGCAGTAACCAACCCGGCACCGGAAGCAGTCTACCAGACCCAGCGTAACGGGATTGAAAGAAATAATCCTTATTGGTTCAATGGTCTTACTCCTAATGCCAGCTATACATTGCGCCTGCATTTTGCTGAAATTAATCCTACTGCAGGATGGAACTCCAAGAGGTTCAATGTAATTGTAAATGGGGATACCGTACTTAAATTGTTCGACATCTATGCCGCCGCGGGTGGAAGATATAAGGCCATAGTAAGAGAGTTTCCTGTGACAGCTTCATCCACCGGAAAGGTTTATGTCAAATTTGATATCTATACGGGGACCAGCTCCTGTAACGGGATCGAGATCGTTGTCAATTCTTCCGGATCCGCCAGCAGCGTCGCGCATTCGCCTGTCGTTAGCATAGCTCCGGAATTCAAAAAAGACGATTTGAGTAAGGTCGAATTGACTGTGTATCCTAACCCGGTATTGGATAATATCAATTTCCGCTTATCTGGTTACAATTATCAAGATGAGCCTTTACGAGTCGAATTGGCAAGCATTGATGGTAAGCATGTATTCGTCACCCGCATGCATTCAAACAAGGGTACCAGCACTTATAAAGTTGACACCGGACGAAAGCTCGTACCAGGTATATACCTGCTGAAAGTATCCGGAAAAGGATTGAATGTCGTCACTAAAATAGTTGTTCTGTAAAAACAGAAAAAGAGAGGCTGTCTCCTATGTTTGCGAATCAGGAGATGGCCTCTTTTTAATAAGGTCAAAGACATATAAATAGCCGCTGTATCCAAACCCCGGATCCCATTGTAAGGCCCTACTCCGACCGCAAACTCTCCACCGGATTGACCAGCGCCGCCCGCACCGCGTGAAAGGTTACCGTCACCAGGGCAATGACCAGTGCGATCAGCCCCGCCCCTGCCAGCATCCACCATTCGATGGCAATCCGATAGGCAAAATCCTGCAGCCAGCGATGCATGGCCAGCCAGGCCATGGGCGCCGCGATCAGCAGCGCGATGGTCACCAGGATGAGGAAGTTCCGCGACAGCAGCCGCACGATACTGGCCGGGCTTGCCCCCAGCACTTTCCGGATGCCGATCTCTTTCACCCGCTGGCGGGTATACAATGCAATGAGGCCGAAGAGTCCCATGGCGGCAATGAAGATGGTCAGCAGCGCCACGTAGTTGGTGGCTTTCAGAATACCTTCCAGCAATGCATATTGATGATCTACCCTGTCGCTCATGTATTCAAGCTTGAGGCTCCTGCGTGAAGGCATTTCTTTAAACGTCCTTTCCAGCAGCGCCTGCACGGCCTTTTCGCCGCGAGGGTCCACCCGGACGCTGAGGTAGCTGGCGCCCAGCTGCTGATGTCCTCCATAATGGTGCAGCAGGGGTTCGACATTGCGGGTCAGGTCCTGGTAATGAAAATCCTCCATGACACCCACGACCCGGAAGATCGAATGGTCTCCCCTCGCCCGCAGCTGCCGGCCAATGGCATTGGCATCCGTCCAGCCAAGGAGCCGGACCGCTTTCCGGTTGATCATAACATCATTCAGGCGCAGGCTATCGCTCGCGCTGGGGCCTTCTATAAAATTCCTTCCTTCCACTACCGGCACCGCATAAGTGGGCAGCAGGCCTGCGTCCACATAGGCATGCCGGAAATTCACCTCCCGGTTGGTGGCAGGATTGAAATACGTGTTGTAATTATTATCATAGCCCGTGGGGATCACATCGCTGGTGGAAACGCCTTTCACGGACGGGTGGCTCCGCAGTTGATCCAGCAGGACGTCGAAGCGGGCGGCCGCCACCTTGGGCTCTTTAAATGACAATCCTAAACTGGCCACCAGCACATGCTGTTTTTCGAAGCCCAGGGCAGCGCCTTTCATATGCAGGATCTGGCTGCGCAGGATGATGGTGATGCCGATGAACGTGATGGCCAGGACAAACTGCAGGGTAATGAAGATATTGCGGGTATAGGGTTTATCAGTGCGGCCCGCGCCGGCCAGCCGGCCCTTGATGACATCCGCGGGCTTCAGCCTGCCCAGGTGAAAAGCCGGGTAGCTGCCGGCGATGACGACGATGAGCAGTCCCACCAGGATAAAGACCAGCGCCAGCGGGTAGTCCCGCCGCATATGCAGGGAGATATTGCCAAACTTGTCCTTGAGGATGTCATTGATGGCAGGCATCAGCAGGGAGTTGAAAAGAAGAAAGGCCAGCAAGAGCGAAGCGGTCACCAGGATGGCGTTCTCGACACAGAACTGCAGGATGATATGCCATTTGCTCCCTCCCATCATCTTCTTCACGGCCACTTCGCGGTTGCGGCTGAACAGTGTGGCGGCATTCAGATTGATGAGATTGGCGATGATCACCAGCAGGATGAAAAAGATGGTGCCGATCTCTCCTTTGATCATCACCTGTACGATGTTGCCGGACTCTTCCTGTACAAAACGGCTAAAAGGCGCCAGCCGGGGCTGAACCTTACGGATCCCGGGATTATAATGCACCAGCGCCAGCTGCCGCAGCTGGGCGTTCAGCCTGGCAGTGTCGGCGCCCGGCCGGACGAGGAAATAATTTTCTGCAAAGGTGTTATACCAGTCTGCGCCGGCCGCAAAGCCGGGCTCGTCCCGCAGCAGCTGCGTGGTCAGGATCACTTCCCCCCGCAGGGTAGTATTGGTAGGGATGGGCTGCAGTACCCCTGTGACCACTAAGGGTACGCTGTCATCCATGGTGACTGTTGACCCGACCGGGTTCACCTTGCCGAACAGCTTTTGGGCCATCTCGTGGCCGAGGACCACATTGTGTTTCTCCAGCAGCGCCGTTGCCGGGTCGCCATATTCCAACGGGAACGAGAAGACGCGGAAAAATCCCGTGTCCACATACCACGATTTTTCCTGGAACTGCCCTTCGCCCACTTTCAGCCAGGGCCACCGCCAGCTTTGCACATGGGTGCCCGCCTCGATATCAGGGCACGCCTTCAGGGCCTCGTACAGCAGGGGAAAGGGCGTCTGGTTGAACTCATTGCCTTCGACGGCCCGGCTCTTCACATAATACATGCGCTCCTTGTTCCGGAACTGGCCGTTCGTCGTGAGGTACTGGTACAGCATCACCGTCAGCACCATGATGCCGGAAAGCCCCAGGGTCAGCCCGATGAGATTGATCAGCGTAAAGCTCCGGTTGCGGAGGAGATGGCGTATCCCCGTGCGTAGATGATGTTTGAGCATGGTCGGTTTGTTGAGGGTGCATGGAAGGGATCAACGCCTATGCCAGTTTTGCAATCGACTGAACATCAAATTATTGAATTTATTTATTCGGGATCAACTGTCCGTTTTCGGAGAAGGGCTGTACGGTTGATGAAGGAAATAAATATTGTGTGGGTATTTTTTCCTGGCGTGCACTTCATAATGCTCTACTCTATATGATCCGCCCAATTTACTTGTCCGTCACATTCACCACGGGCTGCCGAGGCGGTATAACAATTGAGGGACTTAAATTGGGCAGCAGCTTCCGAATTATGGCAGTATCCTTGTCGGAGGTATCCATAAAGGTCCAATTTTCACCATTATCGGCAGATATGGCGATGAGGGTGGACGTCGTACGAAACTTCCCATTCGGCGTGGCAATGACGATATACTCAGGAATAGTAGCCTGCCATTCCTTACCGCTTTTTATCAGCCCTGAAGGCTCGCCCATGCTGACATCTTCAAAGCTCATTCCTCTTTGTTTCATCCCATCGGTCACCCCTGTCATAATTTGTTCCATACCAGCGGAGCCGCCTACCATTTCCAATACGGCCGGGTTGGTATAAGCTGAAAAACTTTTGAAGTCCTTGTGCAAAAAGCTGGTCCCCATCTTCACCGCCTGTGCTTTTAATTTGGTTGCTGCCCCCGGCGCCTGGGCCCGGCCAGGTGCTGTAACAACGACAAAAAAGAATAAAGAAACGATGGTATTTTTTTTCATGACCGGGATGCTTGTGCTCACTTACAAATATACAAAAACGGTAACTATTGCATAATTGCTATTCACCCATAATTGCGGGTTCATCGAATCAAGATCAACACATCCTGCTCTTCATCAAAAATTCACCAGCGTGTCGATTTGGCCAATAAGTGTGTCGATTTTGCCCATCAGCGTGTCAATATTGCACAGTTTGCGGACAGGAATGGGGCCATATACATCCAACTCTTTTGCAAATCCCCCGGCAGTTGATTATCTTACGACACCCCAAAACATTTAACATGGAAAATTCTTATGACGCATCTCTCTCAGGCCAGGATCTTCTCACTGATTTCGAGGTCGATCTGCAGCTGGCAAGCGCGGGTAAGCGCTTCGCCAATTACCTCATCGACCTGGTGGTGTTCTACCTGGTCACGGTGCTGTTATTTGCATTGTATTACGTCATGGTTACACCCCAGGAGTACGCCGCCAGCACCAATTCCATCGACTCATTAACCGACAGGCTCGTCAGTATGCTGATGTATGGCATCATCTCGGGAATTGTCGAAGGCCTGTTCAAAGGCAAAAGCCTTGGCAAACTCATCACCGGCACAAGGGCGGTCAATACAGACGGCACCAATATCTCTTTCAAAACAGCCTTGCTGCGGGGCCTCAGCCGCATTGTACCTTTCGAGCCCTTCTCCGCACTGGGCGGCCCATCCAATCCCTGGCATGACAAATGGACCAATACCTATGTCATAGACGAGAAGCTTTCCACCAGGAAATAGCGTTTCACGGATGTCTGCTGCGGCTAAACATTAAATTTTTAAAAAAATTTGCACAAGTGAATACTTGTGTATAAATTTACAAGCACTTACTTGTATATTATGAAGGAAAGAAGGGATGTCTACCAGGCGATCGTCGATCCTACCCGGCGGGCTATCATCAATATTATTGCCGAAAGACCGCAAAACATCAGTTCCATTGCTGCACAATTTGATATCAGTCAGCAGGCCATATCCCTGCATATAAAGATCCTGACCGACTGCGGCATGGTGATCATCAGGCAGCAGGGACGGGACCGCTACTGTGAAGCTGATCTAAGCAAATTAGGCGAGGTAGCGGAATGGGTAGACCAATACCGCCAACATTGGGAACACCGATTGAACAAAATGGAAAAATATATTGCCAACCTTAAAAAAGAACGCTATGGAAAAAAGAAAAAGTGATACGTCCGACCGCGAGCTGCTGATCTCCCGCCTGTTGGACGCACCGGTGGAACTTGTCTGGGAAGTATGGACACAGCCGGAGCATATAGCATTGTGGTGGGGCCCCGATGGGTTTACCAACACTATTCAAACAATGGATGTTCAGCCAGGCGGTGAATGGAACCTGGTGATGCATGGACCGGATGGCACCGATTATAAGAACAAAAGCATATTTAAAGAGATCATTCCGTACAGGAAGCTCGTTTACGAGCATATCTCCGGACCTACATTCACTGCTACCATCGAATTCGAGTCCCGTGGAGATCAAACCCATTTAAGCTGGCATATGTTATTTGAAACAGCAGAAGAATTCATCAAAGTAGTGAAAACTTTCAAAGCCGATGAAGGGTTGAAGCAAAACGTGGAGAAGCTGCATGCCTACCTGACGGATGTACGTATACATCGCTAAGGCTGCCAGGAAATATAATTAGAACCTTCGAAAACCGCCGTATTTATCCTATATTAACCCCATGGAAATCCCCCTGTTCCGAAAGCTGCATGCAGAAGGGCTGATCCCGGACGAGTCCTTGCGAAAGGCTGAATCCCTGGAGAGCCAACGCCTTTTTTCCCTTCACTGGGAGCTGAAGCTGCTGCTCTACCTGGGTGTGGTCCTCCTCAGCGGCGGACTGGGCATCCTCGTCTATAAGAACATCGACACCATCGGGCACCAGGCCGTGCTGGCCTTTATCGCCCTCGTCAGCGCGGGCTCTTTCCTGAATTGCGCCCGCAGGAAGCCGTCCTTCCACTGGGGAAAGATGGCGGCACCCGACACCGTCTATGACTACATCCTTTTGCTGGCCTGCCTCAGCCTGGTGACCTTCATCGGCTATCTGCAGTTTGCCTACGGGGTCTTCGGCCACCATTACGGGCTGGCCACCTTCATTCCCATGGTCCTGCTCTTCATCAGCGCCTATTATTTCGATCACCTGGGCGTGCTGAGCCTTGCGATCACCAACCTGGCCGCCTGGGCCGGCGTCGCCATTACCCCCCTGCATCTGCTGGAGGACAACAACTTTGGCAACGAGCAGGTGATCTACACCGGGATCCTGCTGGGCTGGGTGCTCATGGCAGCGGGTCGCCTGTCCCAATTACAGGGACGCAAATCGCACTTTGAATCCACCTACACGAACTTCGGCTTCCATCTTTATTTCATCGCCGCGCTGGCCGGACTCTTCATCCATGAGCGTGCCTACCTGCTCTGGTTCCTGTTGTTCGCTGCGATCGCCTGGTTCCTATACCGGCAGGCCATGGCGCGCAGGTCCTTTTACTTTGTCGTTTTCACTGTACTATATACCTATATCGCACTTGGCTATGTTGTCATTCGGGCGTTGGACCATTTCCATGACGACGCAATGAATGCCATCGTGCTGGGGCTTATATATTTCATTCTATCCGCCTGCGGGGTGGGCGCCTTGCTCATCCGCCTGAACCGAAAGCTTAAAACCCATGATGGCCTATAAACCCAACGCGTTCTATCATCGTCATATACAATCCCAGGCAAACGAGGCGCTGGAAAAAGAAGTGATCGACCAGGCCACTTATCACCGCATTCTCGAAGCCTATCCCAATACCCTTTATACGCCGAACATCTTTGTCCGCCTGGGGCTGTTCCTTCTCGCAGTGCTGGCGACAGCCTGCGGAGCAGGGCTGCTGATGCTGATGGCCTCGGGCAATGACGTTGCTTTCCGGATAATGGTCATTATTGCCGGCTTTGGTACTTTCGGGGCGCTGGAGATGTTTATCCGCAAAAGAAGCCCCTTTCGGGCCGGACTGGACGATGGGTTGCTTTACGCCGCCGTCTGCCTCGTGTATTTTGGCATGGTCGTCGACGCCGATGGCATCGGCCCTTCCCTGGAATGCCTGATCCTGCTGGTCATCGCGTTGGTATGCTGTATCCGGTATGTCGATGCCCTCATGGGCTTAGTAACCTATGGCGCCCTGCTGGGACTTATCTATTTCAGCGCCGTACAATGGGGCGCCACCGGCCGGGCATTGCTGCCCTTCATCATGATGATCGCTTCGCTGGCGCCGCGTCCCCTGCTCTTCCGCCTCGCCAAGCGCGCAGCAGCGCTCCCCTGGCGGCACTGTCTCGACCTACTGAATGCCTCGACCCTGCTAGCTTTCTACCTGGCGGGCAATTATTATATCGTCCGGGAAGCGAACGCCCTCATCTCCGGTGTTCCGGGTCCCATTCCCCTGGCCTGGCTCTGGTGGACGCTGACCATTGTGACACCTTTCGTGTATATCGGCTGGGGCATCCGCAAAAAAGATCCCCTCTTCCTATGGGTGGGCATGGCGCTGGTGACGGCCGCCGTCTTCACTTTCAGGTACTATTATCATGTCCTGCCGGCAGAGCTGGCCATGGTCATCGCCGGAGCGTTGCTGATCGCGTTGGCGTATGTCCTGCTGCGTTACTTACGCATCCCCCGCCATGGCTTTACTTCCGCGCCTGCCGATGAGCCCCGTCCTTCGGGCGCCTCACTGGTGGAAGGGCTGATCATCGCGGAAACCTTCCAGCCACAGCAGCCGGCCGACGCAGGATTCAAGTTCGGCGGCGGTTCCGGAGGAGGCGGCGGAGCCGGAGGAGAATATTAAATTATGGAACCAGAAGAGCATATATTATCCGATTTCGAAGTTGAGCTGGACCCGGCCAACCGCAATTTGCGTTTTGTCAATTTCATTGTTGACAGGCTGTTGTTCTATTTTGTTGCCAAGGGTGTCAATATGCTGTGGGGCAATTACCTGGTGATCGCTATGTACAACGAGACTTACAATACAAGATTAATAGCCAGCGCTCTTGTCGGACTCTTCCAATATGCCTTGTTCATGGGTGTGACGGAAGCTTTGTTCAAGGGTAAGACCCTGGGCAAGGTCTTCACCGGGACGCGCGCGGTAAATCCCGATGGCAGCCCCATTTCAGCGAAGACGGCCCTTCTCCGGGGCCTGTGCCGCATGGTGCCTTTCGAGGCTTTCTCCGCGTTTAGCGGGAGCTGGCCCCGGCCCTGGCATGACAAATGGACGGATACTTATGTTATTGTGGAGAAGACGTCGGTGACGAGGGGGTGAAGTTCGCAGGTTTAGGAACGCGCAAGTGTGGATGGATTTTTTAGGGCACCGCTCCCATCCCATGCATCTTCCCTTTTGCAGGCGCAATTTGCATCCACCCAAAAATCACAGGAAGCCACTGGTTTCAAAGCAGATTGGTATGTGTACGAAAAAATCGTACAGTTGCAAATGGAAGCTCCGTATGGTAAAAAACGGGAAACAGATGCTGCGAAAAATGGATACAATAGCGCATATTCAGTGTACTCGAGTCTGCCAACGATGCGTCCTTCAGGCCATTGTCTATGAAAGGGGTTGATTACGGATCATTACAACAGCCTGGCAAGCCAGTACAATAAAAATAATAATTATTGTTAGGAATGTGTTTCGTACGCTTTTCAATAATATCTTAAAAAAATCTCTCCAGGAAATGTCATCTGACTTGTTCTTATTAACTAGTATTATAAAGAAAATAATTATAAGGAATGGCAAGGCTATAAGCAAAGCCTTTAAAATTAGTAGGATTAAAATGGGAAACGCCATGCCAGCCTGCAGGAAGTACATAACCGGGTTTAAGTATTAGTAAAAACTCATGAATTCCCCGTGATCAATACCCCAACTTCTTCTTCATTTCACTATACAGCTGCTTAAGCTCCTCATTCATTTTGCTGAGATCAATAGACACTTCTTTTTCATCGTCCAGGCTCCAGCTCTCGTTAAAATTTCGGGGTGGGTGGGGGTTGCTATTGTCGAAATACTTCATCAATGCCGCACGGGTAGCTTCATCCAATGCGTTTACCTCAATGGTATGCTCTTTGGAGAGACCTGTCACTCCTCCACCGGCTGACAAAGTAAGTTTCATTCCATAAAGTTAGCTCATAATCCCACAGCCTTCCAGGCTTTTTTTACAGCTTTTTCCTGGGCGCTCCCGGCGCCAAACAGGGTTCCTGCCTTTACCGTCGTTGCATTGGCGAGGTCCGTAAACTGTGAAGTGCTGTTAAGCAGCGTTTCATCACAGAGGGCCTGGTACCAGATCTTGCCCGCCGCCAGCCAGGGTTTCCCTCCCAGTTCAACGGCAGTAAGATAAAACGCGTGATTGGGGATACCAGAATTTATATGCACACCGCCATAATCGCCATTCCTGGTATTGGGCAGCGTTGCATAATCCTTCATATGTCCAGGCTGCGGGTCATTGCCCAAAATAGGGTGATTCTTAAAGGCTGCGCCAGGCTCCTTCATGGATCGCAGCGCATACCCTGTGCCCCGCATGCAGGTGCGGCCAATCAGCCAGTCAGAGCTACCTGCATCTTCGCCTAATGTCATCTGCCGTACCATGATACCAAAAACATCTGCCATCGATTCATTGATGGCGCCGCTTTGCGCAACATATTCGAAGCTGGCCTCGTATTGCACCACGCCATGGGTGAGCTCATGACCCGTGATGTCGATGTCGGTGGTAAAGGATTTGAACACCTGGTCACCATCGCCGTAAACCATTTGTGTGCCCTCCCAGAAAGCATTTCCGAAATTGGTGCCAAAATGCACAGAATTGATAAGGGGCAGTCCTTTACCGTCCACAGAATTCCGTTTGAACTCGTTGTAATAAAAGTCCCATGTATGTCCGCAGTTGTCGTAAATATTGTTCACGTCTTTATCCTTCACGGGTTTTTGTCCCTCTTTTCGCATGAGCTTACCCGGCAGATCCTTCTGGTCATTGGTATTTTTGGCATCGTACACCATTCTCTTTGGCTTGAGCTTGGGAGCCTTTTTCCCCGCTTTACTGGTCTTAGCGGCGGTCTTAGCCGGGGCAAGGGCCTGTACCAGGTTGCCTACCGAGGTCGTTAATACCGCTTTCATTTGTTTACCATTCATTTCAGTGAGTAGCGTCCTCTTTTTCCTAAACAGCTCAGCATTGAATTTTGTATTGACCGAACCTTCAAAAAGGCTTCTTCTTGTTGCTCCTGCTACCTCTATTTTATCCACCATATAGGGAGGGATGATACAATGGATCGGGTTTCTAATGCTGCAATTGTTACACATACAGGTATATTTTAAATGATGAGAAAACTTGTTTGTCTGCGCCAGGTATCATCATCCTTTTGCAAAAAACTCATGGCTGTCCGCGTTCCTGATCGCCTTGCCTGGTTTTTTCTCTGCCAGCGTCCTGCAATCGTCCTCGCCATAAGCGTTATCCTCCGTAAGGGCTGAAGCATGGCTGTGTTCGTGCACAATCGTTCCTGCCTTTGAATCCGCCCCCGTATCCGGCGCGCTCCAGAAGGCGCTGCAGATCCAGATGGTTCTCGTCCGTGGGTAGGTGTATGCATAATCCGTCTTCCCGCAGCCATGGGTGCCGAGATCATAGATAAAGTGCCGCGTCTCGAAGTCCTTTTTTATTTTCCGGAAATTCTTTTTTACATGCGTGAAATGGGCCTGGGTATAGAGACCGAACCATGTCTTATAGAATGGGTTCTTTTTCATTTCTTCCAGCGCTTTGACAGCTATACGATAACCATTGGCATGCGCCTTAACCACCTTTGCCTGCTGCGCCGGCGTGCCGCCCCTGCATGTACATGGCAACAAGGCGGCTCCTGTGGCAAGCCCTTCGACGATCATGCCCCCGGGTTTCAGGGCCACATCGCTTTTGATCTCCATCCTTCGCACCATCTCACCCGCAGTAAGTTTTGGGCTTGCGCCTCCGCTGATCAGGAACGCAGCATCTTTACTCCGGACGTTCAGGTTCCTGCCCACAACATTACTGGTAGACGCCGTCAACAGCAGCGATTCCGTCACAGGTTGCCGGAAGTAAACCATTTTCTCCGACCTATACGAAACCTTAACCTTGCCCGCTTTCGAAAGATCATAGCTTTCGCCCACGTCGATCTTAGCGACGGCAGATCTTCCCGGATCAAGCGAGAGAAAATCCTCCGGCCCCGGTCTGCCTCTCTTAATAAGCTTACCGTCATAGGCGATCCTTTTGCCGTTGTGCAGGACAGCAAGGCAATCCGTCTTCAGACCTTCCAGGGGCGTATTCCATTTTAAGATATGCACCGGCTCCTTTGAATGATTGGTAAGCTCGAAGATCAGCGAAGCCGCTTCGTCTTTTTTGTAGCTGGCGTGTGCGTATACTTGTGCCGTAATGGATTCCATGTAGAGCAATTTATTCTATACTGACGGACCAAACAACGGGGAAAACACCTATTTTATCCCCAATAACGTAATTTTGCCTTCCGGGCGCCAAACAGCCCGAAGTGTTATGCCTGAAAAAGAAAAGCTCAGACTGGACAAATATCTCTGGTCCATCCGCCTGTTCAAGACGCGGGCGGAGGCAACGGACGCGTGCGGTAAAGGGAAAGTGAAATACAATGGAGATGCCGCCAAAGCCTCCAAGTCCGTCAGCGTCGGCGACGAATACGAGGTGAAGACGGAGCTCAAGCGCTGGCGCATCAAGGTCACGGAGTTGCTGGACCACCGGGTGCAATATGCCCTTGCTATCAACTACTACATCGATATTACTCCCGCGGAGGAGATCGAGCGGCTGCAGTTCCAGTCTGCCAGCTTCAATACGGGTAAAAGGCAAAGTAAGATCGGCAGGCCGACGAAGAAGCAAAGGAGGGAGTTGGATGATTTTATGGAGTGACTGGCTGGGATGGTCTTTCTAAGGTTTATTGATTATTTAGGGCGTGCCCCTTCGGGTCGTGCAGAACTTCGTCGAAGCTCCTACGTTCAAGTAAATAAGGCAGCGCCGACCCCTCACACTACTAATTTTCTCGCCGTGCCATCCGAGAAAATTATAGATCGATATTCCCATTATGTATTTAATGTTCCAGCAAAACACCGACACAGAGTACAAGGAAGGCAATGCATCTGTGCAGGCTCTTTTGCGAGAGAATTACCCAGGTATCAACAGTTTATATGTGGCCTATCCGACGGCGGCCTCACATATCGCAACAAACGCCCCAATTCGGGGGTCGCCGACTCCCGAATTACTACAAAGCAAACTTCCCTTTATTGTTCACTATTTTTGATTGTTCACGAAAACGTGAACAATTGATTATAATAATCAATGAAAAAGAAATAGCACAATAGGCAACCCAAAATTACAGGAAGCTGCAGGTTTCAAAGCAGCTGGGCGACCGCATATTTGCAAAAAGAAAAGGTGCCAAATTGGACACCTTTTAAATATATTTGATACGACACCTGGGTTAGGAATTCTTCAGCTTTGCTTTCTTGAGATATTCTTTAGCTTTTTCAAGCTTTTCCAGGAACAAAGCAACACCCTTTAATTTGGAAGCTACTAATGCTACCAAACCAGATTCAGGTACAGTTACCATTTTTTCTTTATTTTCGGCTTTGCTCATGACACAAATTTAGGAATTTTTTCTCGGATGGAGATTGATGAACCGTTGAAAAGATTGTTATTTGAATTGGGATGTTTAGACGATAGTTGGAGCACAGCCCTCTTTCAGGCTATACTCCTTATCTTATTGGCTTTTGTCGCAGCCTTTCCGGGTTGCCTACCCCTCGTCCCTCCCCAGGCTGCTTTTTCAGCCGGTTGGCGAAACGCTTTTTCTCCAGGCTGAAAGTTCCCGGCGTGACGCCCAGGTAGCTGGCGAGTATCTTATCCTTCACCCGGCCAATCAGTTCAGGCTGCCTGGTCATCAGTTCCTCGAATTTGTCACGCGCTTTTTTCAACCTCATGCGATTCCGAGCTTCACTTAGAGGGTAATATTTTTCCAGGATGACGCCCCTGTGCAGGTTGAATTCAGGAAAGAGCCTATAGGCGTCGTATAGTTCTTTCCGGCTGATGCAGTGGAGAACACAATCTTCCAGCGCTTCGATGGTTTCAGTGGAATCTTCCTCCTGGAAAAAGCTCTCTACCGAGACGATGATATCACCTTCCATCATGACCCAGGCCGTACGTTCCCTTCCATGCTCGTGTCGAACAGCGCGGACAAGCCCCTTCTCGATAAAGTAAATGTATTTGCTGACTTTCCCTCTTTCCAGGATGATCTCCTTTTTCTTAACCTCTTTTCTGCGCAGGACGGAGAGGAGGTATTCCCTCAGGGGATCGGACAAGCGTTGGATGTGGTCGAATAGCAAGAATAACTGCTCCATAGATAAGGTCTATAAATGTAAAATAGGTTTGTAATGGTGGCGATGAATTACAACGGTGGGGAGAGGGGAGAATGGCGCGATTATGCTAGTACGTAAGGTAAATAATAGGCGTATAGGGCTTTAGTATTTTCTGGCCAACCAAGGGAAAAACTTATGCAAAAATAAGAATTAACTCTTACGTATGCGACTTCTACTGGAGGCACACCCGGTGAAGAAGAGCACATCATAACCAGATGATTATAGCCCTATTTTCTTTTGAAGATGTCCAAAAACATGAATAGAGCTACCAGCAAATTTATAGCAAACATTGTCCGTATGGTCAGGGTCAGACTCACCGTACTTGTAAAATTGAGATAGAGGCCTAATAGACCGACACAGGCGTTAGCGGTGCCAGTGAATATATAGAAGAAGGAATCACTTGAACCTCGGCCTGCAAAAAGCCGCAGCGCAATGATCACCAAGGTAAAGGTCATCAGATAAGGCCAAATTATATACGGGTAAAACAAGGGCCCGACCATTGTGGCCGACCGTAAAAAAATGAGATAGGGAACCAGAACTAACGCGCCGAGCAGCACGAATGACCATAATAGCTTTTG
>Ga0163162_10000425_pt1 | contig 38967 bp, 36 predicted proteins | sample S55metaG_FD_115310 | JGI IMG/M metagenome (GOLD analysis project Ga0163162, IMG submission 115310) | Switchgrass rhizosphere microbial communities from Kellogg Biological Station, Michigan, USA - S5-5 metaG | ecosystem: Host-associated > Plants > Roots > Rhizosphere > Soil | place: USA... | reverse complement strand
TGCCGCGACTCGGTCGCCGCGCGCCAGCTCGGCAGCACGCCGTCCACTGTGAGCCGGCAGATCAAGCGCCTCGAGGAGGCGCTCGCGACGCGCCTTCTGGAACGCTCGACGCGGCGCGTGCGCGTGACGGAGTCCGGCTATCAGGTGTATCGCCATTGTCGCGACATGGCGGCGGCGGCCTCGGGCGCCGTGGATGCGGCCGGGCAACTCGCCGAACGGCCGCAGGGGCTCGTGAGCGTCAGCGCGCCTTCGGCGTATGCGAAGTCGGTGATCCATCCGCTTGTGCCGGATTTCCTGCGCGCGTACGCCGAAGTCGACGTGCAACTGCTGTTCTCCGACCGCGAAGTCGATCCGATCGAAAGCGGTCTCGATCTCGTGATCCGCCTGACCGATGCGCCGCCGCAGGGCCTCGCCGCGCGCCGCCTGGGCGAGGTGCAGTGGATGCTGTGCGCGTCGGGCGCGTATCTGCGCGGGCGCGGCGTGCCGCGGCATCCGCGCGAGCTCGCGCAGCATGACTGCATGTATCTGGGCGAATCCGCCGACGACAATCGCTGGCGCTTCAGGCGCGGCAGCGAGACGGCGAGCGTGACGGTGAAAGGGCGTTACGTCGCGAATCACGCGGGCGCGCGGCTCGAAGCCGCCGAGCGCGGCCTGGGCATCGCGACGCTGCCGGAGTTCGCGGCGCGCGAAGCGCTCGGCGCCGGGACGATTCGCCGCGTGCTCGAAGACTGGGACATGGAGGCGCGGGCCTATCAGGGGCCGGTCTGGCTGCTCTATCCGCCGAACCGCTTCCTGCCGCCGAAGGTGCGCGCGTTCATCGACTTTCTGGCGGAGCGCCTCGGCGCACCCGCATAGCCCGGGGAAGAAGCGGGCTCGAAGAAGCCCCGGCCATGGCGCATGAACCGCATTCATCTGCGCAGTCAATCGCGTTAAGTCCCCATTCGCCGGGGTGCGCCGAAACCGCCTGTCGCCGTGTAGACTGCGAATGATCGTTCACCAGGCCGCGCACGTCGCGGCTATTCAACCGATCACCTCATCCGGAGGCATCGTACATGCACGCAGCGTTGCCGCAGCAGGCGCAGCAGGAAGGCGGTTCCAACGACGTCCCGACGCAAAGGACAACGCGCGACCTGCGCCGCGTCGACATCCACCCCGATCACTGGTACCCGCTTGCGTGGTCGCGCGAAGTGAAGCGCGGCAAGGCGCACGGCGTGCGCTTCGCGGGCGACCCGATCGTGCTCGTGCGCACCGAGTCGGGCCGCGTGTTCGCGCTCGAGGACCGCTGCGCGCACCGGCAGGTGCCGCTGCACGCGGGTGTCGTCGACGGCGAATCCATCCGGTGCTGCTATCACGGCTGGACCTACGATTGCACCGGCCGCTGCACCGACGTGCCGTACCTCGGCCGCGAGCGCCTGCCCAACGGCGTGCGCTCGTATCCGTGCCGCGAGGAGGCGGGGCTCATCTTCGTGTTCCCCGGCGACCCGCTGCTCGCCGCCGAAGCGAAGGTCCCCGACCTCGGCTCCGCAAGCGACAAGGCCTACAAGACGCGCCGCTTCGGCCGCGAAGTGAAGTGCCACTACACGTTCATGCACGAGAACCTGATGGACATGAACCATCAGTTCCTGCACCGCCGGCAGATGGGGAGCATGCGTGCCCGCTCGCTCGGGCGCCGGCGCGGCGAGGACTGGGTCGAAGTGGACTACACGTTCGCGCGCGAGGCGGGCAAGCAGCCGATCGGCGAGGCGCTCGTTTTCGGCCAGAAGCGCGGCACGCGGCCCGACGACGGCAACAAGGACGTGATGACGATCCGCACCGCCTACCCGTACCAGACGCTCAAGATCTGCACGAAGGACGAGACGATGGTGATGGACCTGTGGATCGCCTATGTGCCGCTCGATCGCGAGCAGCGCACCAACCGCACGTTCGGTCTCTTGTCGATCCGCCGCCCGAAGATCGGGCCGCTGCTCGATGCCGCGTGGCCGCTGCTCGTCTGGTTTACCGAGCGCATCTTCAAGGAGGACCGGTGGATCGTCGAGCGTGAGCAGGAAGCGCACGACCGGCAGGGCGCCGATCACAATCACGAGGTGTTTCCGGTGATCAACGAGCTGCGCGCGCTGCTCGTCGAGCGCGGCGCGCCGCCTCGCGACGCATCCGCGCACGCCGGCCCCGACTCGCGCCGCGTGCATCTGATCCAGCCACTCACGGACCTGTCGGCGTCGTGAGCGGCGCGCGGCGCGCCTGATCGGGGCAGGGCCCACTGGCGCGAAGCGCGGCTTGGCGTTATACAGGTAGCATGCTTTACACGGAAGAGGTTTGCCATCATGACACGCGACTCGAATGACGAACCCCGGCCGACGACACCGGCCGGCAAAGACACGGGCGCAGGGGCAGGTGAGGCGGCGGGTGGAGTGGCAGGCGAAGGGGTGCAGCCAGGCATCGAGCATTTCGATGCTGCCCTCACGCACGTCGACGATTCCTACACCTCGGGCGACATGGCGGCGGGTGCGGCGAAAGGCATTCTGTACAGCCTCATCGAGACGCTCGGGACGCTCGTCGGCGATCCGGATCTGCCCGCGCACGCGCGCTCCGGCTACGAAGGATTGCTCGAGACGGCGCGCGAACTGCGGGCGCGCATCGACCAGTAGCCCTTCAGGCGGGCATCGAGCAGGCATCGAGCACGCAGCACCCTGACGCCGCTCCGGCGCGCCCGTTTGCAGCGGCGCCCCGGAGCATGAAATAATCAAACCGGTTCACGTGACTGGCGCCGCGAGATGGATCACCATCGGGGAGCGTGAACTTCAATCGCCGCGCGCCTGGGCATTTCATTTCCCAACCGTTTCCACGGAGAAATGCCATGCCCGATATCCCGAATCTCCTCGCCTTTGGTTTCGTCGCGCTGGGAATGGTCCTGACGCCGGGACCGAACATGGTCTACCTCATCTCCCGATCCATCTGCCAGGGCCGCCGCGCCGGTCTCGTGTCGCTTGGCGGCGTGGCGCTCGGCTTCGTCGTCTACATGCTGTGCGCGGCGCTCGGCATCACGGCGCTGCTCTTCGCCGTTCCCTATGCCTACGACGCCCTGCGCTTCGGCGGTGCGCTCTATCTGCTCTATCTCGCGTGGCAGGCGCTGCGGCCCGGCGGGCGATCGCCGTTCGAGGTGCGCGAGCTTCCCGTCGACAGCCCGCGCAGGCTCTTCGCAATGGGCTTCGTCACGAACCTCTTCAATCCGAAGATCGCGGTGATGTACCTGTCGCTCCTGCCGCAGTTCATCGTGCCGGGACACGGGAGCGTGCTCGCGCAGTCGCTTGCGCTCGGCACGCTGCAGATCGTGATCAGCGTGAGCGTCAACGCGGTGATCGCGGTCATGGCGGGATCGATCGCTGCGTTTCTCGCCGGCCGGCCGCTGTGGCTCGTCGCGCAGCGCTGGCTCATGGGCACCGTGCTCGCCGGCCTCGCCGTGCGCATGGCGACCGAGGCCCGGCGATAACCTTGTGCGGCTCGCAATGCATGTTCGTGTGCCAAACGGCGCCGGGTCGTGCAATATGTGAACTCTACGATACAGGGGAGCTCATCATGAGCAAAAGTCACGACGCCAAGAAGACAGAAAAGAAAGTAGCCAGCAAGACGCCGAAGGAAAAGAAGGAAGCGAAGAAGCTGAAGAAGGACGCGTCGAAGCGGCAATGAAGCAGCACATGCGAGCCGGCGTCGCGACGCGGCGCCGGCTCGCGCACCGAACCACTATTTGCGCCAAACCTTACGATATCCTGACGACGTGCTGCACACCTTGATGCGCACCTCGATGTGATACGCCAATTGCGCCCGCGCAGCCGGGCCGCTTCATTCATCTCCCTTTCGGCGGCATCCCGCTTTGACCCGTTTCCGTGCGCTCACGAATCGGGAGCCGCACGGCTGCGATCCTTTTCCTCAAGGAGCCAGCCGAGAAAATACTGGTTAACCAGACAGTGAAAAAAAACGACACTCGCTGACGGTGAAGCTTTCGCGTTGCCTGTGTAAGCAATTAAACTTGCTTGCAACAAAATACAACGAGTAGGGAAATAGGATGCGGCTCGTTGCGCGCCGTCACCGATTCCGCCCAAAGACACCGCTAAAACATCCAGAGGAGATAAGAATGAAGCGTTACCACAAAACGAGGCTGGCCATCGCTGCCGGCGCAGCGCTGACTGCGGCGCCTGCGTTCGCGCAGAGCAGCGTGACGCTGTACGGTATCGTCGACGATTCGATCGTCTACCAGAGCAGCCAGACCACGCTCGGTTCGACGAGCGGCGGCCGCTCGAACGTCAAGCTCGCATCGGGCATCTGGGCTGGCAGCCGCTTCGGCTTGAAGGGCGCTGAAGACCTGGGCGGCGGCAACAAGGCGATCTTCCAGCTGGAGTCGGGCTTCAACGTCAACAACGGCCAGCAGCAGTTCGCCAACGCGATGTTCGGCCGCCAGGCATGGGTCGGTATGACGAACCCCGCTTACGGTACGCTGACGGCCGGTCGTCAGTACACCTCGTACTACACGCTGCTTTCGCCGTATAGCCCGACCAACTGGCTCACCGGCTTCTTCGGCGCGCACCCGGGCGACCTCGACGAACTCGATACGATCTACCGCGCCAACAACTCGATCGTCTATACGACGCCGAAGCTCTACGGTTTCACGGCGAGCGGCTCGTATTCGTTCGCGGGCGTGCCGGGCAGCGTCTACCAGGGCTCGACCTGGAGCGCGGCGCTGCAATACGCGCAAGGTCCGGTCGGCGTGGCGGTGGGCTTCACGCGGATCAACAACTCGACGAACGGCGGCGGCGTGTACGGCGCGGATTCGACGACCAGCTCGGGCGGCCAGTCGGGCGTGTCGGCGGTGACCAACGGCTACCAGGGCGCGCAGGCGCAGCAGCGCTTCGCGGTGGGTGCGGGCTACACGTTCAACAGCGCGTGGGACGTCTCGTTCACCTATTCGAACGTGCAGTACATCCCGGGCATCAACTCGAAGTTCACCGACACGGCGATCTTCAACACGGCAGGCGCCGTGCTGCACTGGAAGGCCACGCCGGTGTGGGATCTGGCGGGCGGCTACAGCTACACGCGCGCGACGAAGGCGAACGGCATCACGAGCGAGGCGTCGTACCACCAGTTCAACCTGTCCCAGTACTACTCGCTCTCGAAGCGCACGGGCCTGTATGCGCTGGAAGCCTACCAGCGCGCGAACGGCAACACGCTCGGCTCGCCGACGTTCACGCCGGCGGGTCCGGTGAACCGCCAGATCAGCGCGACGGCGACGATCGGCGACGGCTTCCAGACCGCGCCGTCTTCCTCGCGCAGCCAGTTCGCAGCGGGTGTCGGCATTATCCACCGCTTCTGATTTCAGACGCTCGAACGACAAAACGGACGCCTCGGCGTCCGTTTTTTTTGCGTGAAACTTCTGCCGGCGTTCAGAAATCCGTGGTGAGCGAAAGCAGCAGCGTACGCGGCGCGCCCTGCGACAGATACCCGCCGATCGCCGACGCCCAGTACGCCTTGTTCGTCACGTTCAGCACGCTCGCGCGGAACGTCGTGTAGTGGCCGAGCACGCTCGCCGAGTAGCGCGCGCCGAAGTCGAAGCGGTTCCACGACGGAATCGACTGCGTGTTCTGCGCGTTCAGGTACTGGTTGCCCGTGTGGATGTAGCGCGCGGTGAGCGTGAGGCCCGTCAGGAGCGGCACGTCGTATTCGGCGTTGAGGTTGAACAGGAAGTTCGGCACGCCGATCGGGCGATTGCCGTCCGTCGCGCCGCCGTCGGTGTCGAGAAGCTCGGCGTTGATGTACGACGCGCCCGCGATCAGCCGCACGCCGCGGTACGGCTCGCCGTATACCGCCGCTTCCAGTCCGCGGTGCCGCTGATTGCCGTTCGTGCCGAAGATTTTCGTGACGCTGTCGACGTAGGCGGTCGGCTTCTCGATCTGGTACGCGGCGAACGACGCGCCGAAGCGGTTCGTGTCGTATTTCACGCCGACTTCATACTGCTTCGTGCGATACGGGCTCAGCGTATCCCCGAAGTTGGCCGCGCCCGTCGGCGCCGTGTCACCCTTTGCAAGCGCCTCGGTGCGGTTCGCGTAGAAAGCGACGTTCTGCCACGGCTTCACGACGAGGCCGAACACGGGCGTCGTGATGGAGTCGTCGTAGGTGTCGGTGAGCGCGCTCGTCGCCGACGAATAGTTGTTCTGGTGAATCTGCTGATGGCGTGCACCGATCGTGAAGAGCACGCGGTCGTTCAGGAGGCCGAGCGTGTCGGAGACGGCCACGCTCTTCAGCAGCGTGCGGGCGGTCACGGGCGGATCGGCGAAGTCGCCCGCGGAGAACGCGGCGGGGGGGCGCGGCACCGGCGTCGTGTTGTAGAGATCGGTCGGGAACGTCGCCGACAGATCGTAGGCCGAGCGGTCCTCGATATGCGTGATCGCCGCGCCCGCCGCGACCTGGTGCGTCACCTGCCCGGTCGCGAAATGGCCGCGCACGCCGGCTTCGGCCGCGAGCGCGTCGGTCTTGCGCGGCACGCCGAGGCGATAGGCGGTGGTGCCGTTGACGCTGTCGAAGGTCGGCGAGGAGTAGTCGCCGTGCTCGTTGCTGTGATGCGCGCCGCCCGCCACGTACGCGGTCCACGCGGGCAGGAAGTCGTATTCGGCGCGCACCATGCCGAGCGTGTCCTCCAGGTTGCTGTAGGTCCACGGCTGCGCGAAGTTGTGGGTCGCGGACGGCGCGCCCGGCACCGCGCTGCCGGGCGCCACGTAGACCACCGAGCGGCCTTCGTTGATGCGCTCGCGCTGGTACAGGAAGTCGCCATAGAGACGCAGCCTGTCGCCGCGGTAGTCGAGCGAGACCGCCGTCACGCCGTTGCGGCGGTGCTCGTTGTCGATGCTCGTCTCGCCGTCGCGGTAAGCGGTGTTCACGCGGATGCCGAACTGGCCTTCGCTGCCGAAGCGCCGGCCCACGTCAACGTGCGCGCCGAGTTCGCCCGAGCCGCTCGTGTCGGCGGTGACGCGCGTGAGCGGCTTGTCCTGCGCGCGCTTCAGTTCGAGATTGATGCCGCCGCCCACCGCTGAACCGGTCGGCGACGCGCCGTTCAGGAATGCATTGGCGCCCTTGAACACGTCGACGCGCTCGATCGCCTCGACCGCCACCAACTGACGCGGGGTGATGCCGTAGAGGCCGTTCATCGAGATGTCGTCGCCGGTTAGCTGAAAGCCCCGGATGACGTAGACGCGCGAAAAGTTGCCGAAGCCGAACCCGGTGCGCACGGCCGGGTCGTTGTCGAGGACGTCGTCGATCGTGCGCGCCTGCTGCTCTTCCATCAGCTTCGACGTGTAGCTCGACATGCTGAACGGCACGTCGATCATCTCCTTGTTGCCGAGAATGCCGAACTGCGCGCCGCGCGCGACCTGGCCGCCCTGGTAGGTGGGCGCGAAGTCGCCGGGAAGCGGATCGGTCTCGCCGCTCGCGGTGACCTTGACGGCGGGCAGGGCGGTTTCGGCGGCGGCGTCCTCGGAACCGGTCTGCGCGAAGACCGGCGCGCCGGCGCCGAGCGCGAGGGGCAGCGCGGCCCACAGGAAGGCGCTGCGCACCGCGGAGTTGATCGGAGAAATGCGCAGCGCGACGCGCAACGGGGACGACTGAAAGACTTGCATTTAAATTGGGCGAATGGTCGGAAGTTCCAATGCCGGCACGCGGACGGCCGCGCGCAGGCCCTTGCAGGTCCGATTTACAGACTGCTTACCGGATCTTGTATGCGAGCTGCGAATTATATCGATAAATGCGAATCGTTATCATTTGATGCAAAAAACTACGCATTTTTGTTGTACCGACGCGACCGTTTAACGGGGACGTGGTAGAGGGCGGAGAAGGAGGTGCGCGGTTCTGGCTGTGGATGGAACCGCCGCAACCATTGTTGACATTGGTGCCGTGACACTTCGGATATGTTGCGAGACTGACCAACGAGCGACATGAACAACATGAACAAGCGCCGTCACCGGCACGCGTCGTGCCGTAAGCGAGAAATGCCGGGAGAACTGCCGGCAGCAGACGCGAAGCTGCCTGAGAAGGCGGGCAGCGGGCCTCGCGTGGTCGCCCCCTGTCCACGACACGCACCGACTTTTTCAGCCACGCCGGTACGTCGCGCTGTCGTCGCAATCACGATGCTGATGGGCGCCGCGCCCGCATGGGCCGACGCTCCCGCGTTTCAGTGGAGCGTCCCGGCACTCGCCGAAAGCCCCGCGCCGGTGGCCGATGCAGCCTGGGGCGGCGAAGCGCCGCCCGGCACATTGACAGACTGGGTCGCCGTCGACCGCATCACGCACGGCATGCCGGACGATGCGGCCACAAACGCTGCGGCGCCTGTCGTTCAGGCGCAGGCCGATCGTGTTGCGCGCGTCAATCCACCCGGCTTCAACGTGAGCGCCGCGCGGATCCGGCCCCGCGATCCCGCGGCGGTCGAATCGCAAAAGCTCCATTCGGCGAGATATGGGCACGTCACTACGGCACGCCCGGCGGCATCGCACGCGCATGAAACCGGGAGCGCGATGTCCGCCATGAACGGCGCGCCGATTCGGCAGGCGGCGAGCGAGACCGGCCCGTACGTGCACGACTGGTCTTCGCCGGCGAGCCCCGGTGACGCCGCGCAGACCATGATGGTTCGAAGCCATCCGCTGATCGCGGACCCGTGGAGCAGCGACTGGTTCGCGCCGGACAGCGGCACGGCCGCACTCCCGCGCGGCGCCGATCACCACGCTCTGCACACGAGCCCGGCGACGGGGCGGAGCGCGACGCTTGCCGCCGTCGTCCGTAGCCCGGGCGCCGACGACTGGAGCAGCGAAGCGGGCGGCATGGCGCACGACGCCGCGTCGGCCAGTACGGGCAGCGCGTGGTGAAAAAGCGGTGCGTCGCGAAAGGCGAACCGCCGCGACGCCGTGAATCGGGCCTCCGCTCGATATTCGCTCAGAGAAACATCCCGCCCGACACCTCGATGCGCTGACCGGTGATCCACCGGTTGTCATCCGAGAGCAGGGCGGCGATGGCGTCGCCGATGTCGTCCGGCATGCCCACGCGCCCGAGCGCCGTATTCGACGCGAGGAACTGGTTCGTGTCGTGATCGTCGCGCACGACGCCGCCGCCGAAATCCGTCTCGATCGCGCCCGGCGCCAGCGTGTTCACCACGATGCCGTGCGGCCCGAGTTCCTTTGCCAGATAGCGCGTGAGCACCTCGATGCCGCCCTTCATCGCCGCGTAGGCCGAGAAGCCGGGCAGCGTGAACCGGGTGACGCCCGTCGAGATATTCACGATCCGGCCTTCCTCGCTGATGAGCGGCAGCAACGCCTGCGTGAGAAAAAACGGCCCCTTGAGCTGGATGTTCACGAGTTCGTCGAACTGTGCGGGCGTCGTGTCGGCGAAGGTTGCATAAATGCCGATGCCGGCGTTGTTGACCAGAAAATCGAAGTTTTCGCGGCCGAACTGGTTGTGCAGCGTCTTGCCGACGTCGTCGGCGAACGCGGCAAACGTCTCGCTTTTCGCGACGTCGAGCTTCAGCGCCGCCGCCTTGCCGCCCGCCGCGGCAATGTCGGACACGAGCGAATCGGCGCCGGCCGCGCTGCGGTTGTACGTCGCGATGATGCCGACGCCCCGTGCACCCAGTTTCAGCGCCATGTTCCGTCCGAGCCCGCGGCTCGCGCCGGTAATCACTGCAATTTTCCCGTTCATATCGCTTCTCCTGTCGTGCAGCGGGCTGCATGAAGCGAACTGTAGGACGGTGCGGCCGATGATCAAAGGACAAAACGACCGCATGGCGCACCGGGCGCAGTGCTTGCTGGTTCCGCGGGGAGGGCCCGCCGCAATGAAGCGGCGGCCGGTCGGGAGAAGCGAGATGGCACGGAGCGAAACATCGGACACGCCCGCGCGACCGGAGCGCCCGTTCAGGCTCTTCGCGGTCGAGCAGCGCGTGCTGGCGCAGAATGTCGACGGCAAGGTGATCGATATCGGCGCGATGGACTCGAAGGGCGGCCAGTACTGCGCGCGGCTGGATGTCGACGCGATCACCGCCGACCCGAAAAAGAGCCCCGAACTGGCGCTGAAGGCGCTGATACCGAAGCTCTCGTCCGATTACCTCGACGGTTTGTTTACGAGCGGGCGCGAGGCCGAAGTGAGCGGGCGCCTGCAGGACTTTCCGAACGTCGAATTCGTGCTGGACGACGAACGGCCGCGCGGCATGACCGATGGCGGGCCGCCGCATCGCCCCTGACGCCGCCCCGCACGCTCACGCCGCGCCCTTCGACGCTGCCGCGCCCGTCGCATCGGCGCTCGCGGTGTTCGGTGGAAGCGGGCGCGGCGGCGGCGCATGGCTTGCGCCTGACGCGCCGGATTTGCCTGCATCCGGCCTCTCCGTCGCTCGCCCGGGAAAGATCGCTCCGACGAGCCGGTCGACGAAAATGAAGAACTTGTCCGACGCGTATCCCGCGACAAACGCGATCGCGAGCGGCGACACCTCCTTGCCGCCCTGCAACAGCTCGCTAAAGAGCCCGATCGAGATGCCGACGATGACCGCGCTCGTCACGTGCGCCCGATTCGCCACCTTCGAATGCTCCGGATGAAAGACGTTCGCCGAGGAATCGGCGCTCAGTTGCCGCAGGATCGCCGCGCACGCGCCGAGCCACGCGTAGAGCACGGGCAGCAGGAACCCGGTCACCGCGCCGACGAACGACAGGATGATGTCGTTCACATAGATCGCCATCGCGCGGATGTCCTGGTACACGGCGATCTTCTGGAAACCCTGCTCGACGGCGTTCTCGGGCGGGGCGGGCGGGCGCGTGTCGTTGGCTGCGGGACGGGGATTCGCGAGCAGCGGCAGCGTGACTTCGAGCAGTTCCCGCGCGACCGCCGGATTGCATTGCCAGTCATCGCTTGGCGTGACGGGCTGCGCGTTCGCATAGGCGATCGGAAAACCCGTCGGCGCCTTCTTCGGGCACGGCGGCTTGTACGGGCTGCGGACCTCCTCGAGCCCCACGCTGCGCGTGAGCGCGTTGATCCGCATGACGTCCGCGAAGAGCTGCCGGTTGTTCGTCGCGAATTGCTGAAGCTCCTTCTTGATCTGGAGCGCCGGCTGCGAGTTCTGCAAGGCGACGACCGCCTCGCTGCCTTTCCCCTTGGCTTCGGTGATTTCCACCGCGTGCGCCTGCAACTGGTTGTGCAGCGAGAGCGCGGCGGCGTCGTTGTTCTTCACGACGACGGAGATGTCAGCGGAAATCTGGTTGACGACGAAGAGCAGGCACGACAGCGACACGACCAGAATCGTCAGGGCAATCGCCGAGCGCGTGTAGATCCTGATCGCACGGCGCGCGCCCTGGCGCGCATCGTCGCCTGCCGTTTCAGCGACGACCGGCGCGACTGTATGCGAAATCCGGCTCATCGCGGCGTAGAACGCGCCCTCGATCTCCGGGTTCCAGCTGTGGTTCTGCTGCGCGTCGCGCGCTTTCGACAGCGCTTCGACGTCGCCTGCCTCGAGGGTTTTGCCGTTCTGAGCCGCGTACGAGACCATGTCGCTGCAATGCCCGATGTCCTCGGCGGTCTTGCGCGCGGGATACTGCACCGCGGCGGCGATCCGGCTCATGGCCGGATAGAACGCACCGTCGATGGCGCGGCCCCACTTCTTGCGATCGAGTGCCGAGCGCGCGTCACGAACCGAATCGACGTCGGTCTGCTCGATTGCCGTGCCGGTTTCAGCCGCACGCGACAGGAGCGCTTCGCATCTCGCCACGTCTTTTGCCACGCGGGGACCGGGATGGCCGTCGGGGTGCCCCGGATTGTCGGCGACGACGCCATGTGACGTTGAAATGCTCATGCCGGTCTCCTGCATCAAATGCCAATTCAAAATCGACTACGGAACGCGTGACGAATGAAAATCCGCTGACGCATTTGTCAATTCGCGGTAATGGAGCGCCCTTCGACAGGCAAGCGATTGCTTGCATCGAATTGGAAACGGAAGGCATGACGTATCGAATCGGCAGGATTGCCCTGCATGCTGGATGCTGCGTGCGCGAGATGCAGCTCCCGGTCGATTCAGCGGCCCGCAAACGTTTGACGCCTGATTTTATGGGCTGATTTTCGAGTTCGTGTGAGCGCGATCGCACAGAAGAATGCGCGCGGCCGCCAGGCACCGTGAGAATGGCGGATTAAATCGATCGAATGATCGAATAAGCCGGGTTTTCAGGCGGGAAGGGAGTTGGAATAAGCGGATCAATAAATCAATCTAAGAAATACGTCGTGGTATTCCTTTTCGACTCGACGAATATTCGAAGGGGCGCGGCAAAAAAATGTTCCGGAAATGCGCTTCCCGCTTTGTCGGACAAGTGCGTATTTTGCCGGGACTTTGGCGTGGAACGAGGCATCGGCAAAGGGGTCAAATAAGGCTCGTGCGCACGGGCAAGACGGTTCGGGATTCCAGCCCGATGCGCCGGACCTTCTGGAGCGAACCATGAAGAAGCATCTGATTGCGCTGTCGCTTGCCGCAACTGCCTTGTCTGCCGCGCCTGCTTTCGCGCGCGACGACGGTCCGCGCTTCGCGCAGGACCTGCTCGATGCGCTGGTGGCGCAGCATGCAGCCGCGAGCCAGAGCATCGCCGGACATGCCGCGAAGGCTTCTCCTACGCGCGCCGAGGAGGCTTCGGCGCCCCCGCGCGCGCATGCACCGTCGCCGGGCGCCGCTTCCTGATCCCGGCGTCTGACTGGGAAGACCGCAAGCGCGCGACGCTTGGCGTCCGCGCTTCGATGTCGGCGCTGGCCCGCCGACTGGCTCACTGCGCCTCGTCGTCCTTGTTCTTCTAGTCGTCATACCCCTCGCGGCAACGCTGAACCCCGGCTTCGCCTCGCTACCTCTCCCGCACGGCTACCGACAGGTATGAAATTTGCAACCGCCGCCCCGGGCGCGATCGGCTACGCGCGCCTCCGGTCATTTATCAAGCTCATCACACACATGACAAGAAAAGCCATTTCGATAGCGGTGCTCGGCCTCAGTTGCCTTGCCGCGGGATGCGGCACACTCGGGCCGAACCGCCTCAAGGCGGATCAGGTGGACTACGCGCGGGCGCTCGGCGACGCCAAGAAGCGTGAAATTCTTGCCGCGATCGTCGGCCTGCGCTTCGCGGATTCGCCCGCGTTCCTGACGGTGAGCCAGATCATCGCGGCCTATACGTTCGATGCGACCGCCGGTTCGACGCTCAACGCCGGCTCGGGCAGCCAGCCGAATTACGCACTGGCGACAGGCACGGTGTCCTATTCGAACCATCCCACCTTCACGTTCACGCCGACGACCGGTGAAGCCTATGCGAGCGCCTACATCCGCCCGCTTGCGCCCACGCTCGTGCTTCCGCTCGCGGAAAGCGGCATGCCGATCGACCTGCTCTTGCGCATCACCGCGCAGTCGATCGGCGGCCTGCAGAACGGCACCGCGCTCGGCGGCCCGAACAACGCGGGCGCGCCCGAATTCTTCGAGCTGCTGCGCGTGCTCAGGCGCCTTCAGCTGGCGGGAGAGCTCAACATCGAGTCGCGCGACGAGGAGCACGCGAGCCGCGTCTACCTCACGATCGGCGCGACGACGAGCGGCACGTCGAAGGAAACCACGGAGAACCTCATGCGCGTGCGCAAGCTGCTCAAGCTCTCGCCGAAGACGAAGACGTACGAGATCGTGTACGGGCAGTCCGCGCAGCACGGCGACCGCATCGCGATGGTCACGCGCTCGGTGCTCGGCATCCTCACGGACCTCGGCGCGCAGGTGAACGTGCCGGCCGCGCAGATCGGCAGCGGCTCGACGAAGCCGACCATCGGCCTCATCGGCGGCGAGACGCGCCCGACGATCATCGTCGAGACGGGGGAGAAGGCGCCTGCCGACGCCTACGTGAACATCCACTACGGCCAGTCGGAGTACTGGATCGAGCGCAGCGACTTCGACTCGAAGTATGCGTTCACGGTCGTGCAGAACCTGATGGCGCTGGCCGAAGTCACGCAGAGCTCGAAGGCGCCGATCGTGACGATTCCCGCAAACTGACCGCGGCCGGCACGCCATCAGGGCGAGCCGGCCGTTCGGAGCACCGGCCGTGCGGCCAGCGCGGGATGACTGACGGGTGCGTTACCCGATTACTGCCCGAAATACACCGCTTGCGCAGCCGCCGGCGTGCCCGTGCGTACGGCCGCGCCCGTGCGGCCCGATGCGGACGAGCCGCCCGTGGACGGGCCATAGGAGACTGCCTGCGCCTGCGCGGTGACGTTCCCTTGAGCGACTTTCGCCTGTGCGGCCTGGATGTTCGCGGGGTACGCCGTGTCGTTCGCGTTCGGGTTGTAGCCGGCCTTTTCCAGTTGGGCAAGCTCGGCGCGCACCTGAGCGCGCGTGGGCTGCGCGTCCGATTGCTGCGCAAACGACAGGGCGGGGATGCTCAGGATGGCTGCGGCGGCGACTGCGGAAATCAGGGCTTTCATGACGACTACCTCCAATGGTTGTGTGCTTCGATGGATTGGAGTGTAGATACGTAATGAACGGGGATCATCCATCAATCGAGTGAATGATCTTTGTCAGGATTGAGATAATCGTAAGCCGGGTAGCCTGAGCCGTCTTCCCACGATTTGGTGCGCGTGTGTCCTTTTTGACACTGTCACACGGCTGATTTTGCTTGCGTGCACAATATCTTCAGGCAAAACGGGCGCAACCGTTTGCGCAAATTGTTTTGTAAGCTTCAGTTGTGTCATCGTAGCGATGCTTTCGATTTCAGGTCATCACGCACGGACAAAACGGACCAAGCGGACTAAACGAACCAAACGGATTAAACGGATTAAACGGACTAAACGGGCAGCCGAACTTCGATGTGGATCGTCAGACTCGCGCTCAGGCGCCCGTACACGTTTATCGTTTTGTCCCTGTTGCTGCTGATCATCGGTCCGCTCGTGATCGTGCGCACGCCGACCGACATCTTCCCGAACATCGACATTCCGGTCGTAAGCGTGATCTGGTCCTACACGGGGCTCCCGCCCGACCAGATGGAGCGGCGCATCACGCTCAACTACGAGCGCGGGCTGTCGGTGGCGGTCAACGACATCGAGCACATCGAATCCGAATCGCTGCCCGGCATCGCGGTGGTGCGCATCTACTTCCAGCCGAACGCGAACGTCGACGAGGCGATCGCCGAAATCACCGCGCTCTCGCAATCGCAGCTTCGCTCGCTTCCGCCCGGCATCCAGCCGCCCAACATCCTGCGCTTCAACGCGTCGACCGTGCCGATCCTGCGGCTCGCGCTGTCGTCGTCTGAACTCACGGAGCAGCAGCTCTACGACTTCGGCAACAGCTTCCTCAAGACGCAGCTCGCCACCGTGCAGGGCGCCTCGGTGCCGCTGCCCTATGGCGGCAAGCAGCGCCAGATCATGGTCGATATCGACTCGCGCAAGCTCCAGGCCAAGAACCTCGCGCCAACCGACGTCGTCAACGCGATCAGCGCGCAGAACCTGATCCTGCCGACCGGCACGACCAAGATCGGGCCCACCGAATATTCGGTCGGGCTCAACGCGAGCCCGAACACGATCGAAGGGCTCAACGACATCCCCATCCGCACCGGCCCGAACGGCACGATCTATATCCGCGACGTCGCCCACGTGCGCGACGGCTTCCAGCCGCAGACCAACATCGTGCGCGTGGACGGCACGCGTGCGTCGCTCCTCACGATCAACAAGAGCGGCAATGCATCGACACTCGACATCGTCGCGCGCGTGAAGAAACTGATGCCCACGTTGCGCGGGCTCGTGCCGGAGTCGCTGAAGATCGAGCCCGTTTCGGACCAGTCGCTGTTCGTGCGCGCGTCCGTGTCGGGCGTGCTGCACGAAGCGGTGATCGCCGCGGGCCTGACCGCGCTGATGGTGCTGCTCTTTCTCGGCAGCTGGCGCGCGACGCTCATCATCGCCGTGTCGATCCCGCTCTCGATGCTCGCTTCCATCGTGATGCTTTCCGCGATCGGCGAGACCATCAACATCATGACGCTCGGCGGGCTCGCGCTCGCGGTGGGCATTCTCGTCGACGACGCGACGGTCGCCATCGAGAACATCAGCCAGAACCTCGAGCAGGGCAAGGAACTGGAGCAGGCGATTCTCGACGGCGCCCAGCAGATCGCGGTGCCGACGCTCGTCTCGACGCTGTCCATCTGCATCGTGTTCATACCGATGTTCCTGCTGACAGGCGTCGCGCACTATCTCTTCGTGCCGATGGCCGAAGCCGTGGTGTTCGCGATGCTCGCGTCGTACTTCTTCTCGCGCACGCTCGTGCCCACGCTCGCGAAATACCTGTTGCGCCACCACGAGCACATGGGCGGCGACGTGGCGTCGATGCGCGGCTCGCGCAACCCGTTCGTGCGCCTTCACCTCGGCTTCGAGCGGCACTTCGAGTCGGTGCGGTGGCACTATCGCGGCTTTCTCGAACGGCAGCTCGCGCATCCCGGGCGCTTCGCGCTGATCTTCCTCCTGTGCTGCGTGCTCTCGCTCGGGCTCGCGCCGTTTCTCGGCCGCGACTTCTTTCCGTCGGTCGATTCGGGCGAGATCGCGCTGCATCTGCGCACGCGCACGGGCACGCGCATCGAGGAGACGGCCGCGCTCACCGACCGCGTCGACCAGCGCATCCGTCAATTGATCCCGAAGAGCGAGGTCCGTTCGATCATCGACAACATGGGGCTGCCGGTGTCGGGCATCAATCTCTCGTACAACAACACGGGCACGATCAGTTCCGCCGACGCCGACATCCTGATCAGCCTGAACGACGGCCACCGGCCGACGGCCGACTATATCCGCGAGCTGCGCAAGCGCCTGCCCGAGGAGTTTCCGGGCGTGTCGTTCTCGTTCCTGCCCGCCGACATCGTGAGCCAGATCCTGAACTTCGGCGTGCCCGCGCCGATCGACATCGAGATCGTCGGGCGCGACGTGAAGGGCAACCGCGCGGTGGCGAACCGGCTGCTCGAAAAGATCCGGCGCGTGCCGGGTCTCGTCGATGCACGCATCCAGCAGCCCGCCGACCTGCCCGCGATCAACGTCGAGGTCGACCGCACGAAGGCGCTGCAGGCGGGCTTCACGCAGCGCGACGTCGCGAGCAACCTGCTCATCACGCTCTCCGGCAGCCAGCAGACGACCCCCACGTTCTGGCTCAATCCGGCCAACGGCGTGAGCTACAACGTCATCACGTCGGCGCCGCAGTACGACATGAACTCGCTGCAGTCGGTGGCGAACATTCCGCTCACGTCCGCGAACGGCAGGACGAACCTGCTCGGCTCGCTCGCGACGCTCTCGCGCGGCTCGCGCGAAGCGGTGATCTACCACTACAACGCGCAGACCAGCATCAACTTGTACGCCACCACCGAGCGGCGCGATCTCGGCGCGGTGTCCGACGACGTCGAGCGCATCATCGACGAGTTGCGCGGCGAACTGCCCAAGGGATCGAGCATCGAAATACGCGGTCAGGTGGAGACGATGAACGCATCGTTCAAGGGCCTCGCGTTCGGGCTGATCCTCGCGGTCGTGCTGGTGTATCTGCTGATCGTCGTGAACTTCCAGTCGTGGCTCGATCCGTTCATCATCATCACCGCGCTGCCGGGGGCGCTCGCGGGCATCGTCTGGATGCTGTTCCTCACGCACACCACGCTGTCGATCCCCGCGCTCACCGGCGCGATCATGTGCATCGGCATCGCCACGGCGAACAGCATTCTGATCGTGAGCTTCGCGCGCGCCGCGCTCGCCGAGCACGGCGACGCGGTGCGCTCGGCACTGGAGGCGGGCTACACGCGCTTTCGCCCGGTGCTGATGACCGCGCTCGCGATGATGATCGGCATGGTGCCGATGGCGATCGGGCTGGGGGAGGGCGGCGAGCAGAACGCGCCGCTCGGGCGCGCGGTGATCGGCGGGCTGATGGTCGGCACCGTCGCCACGCTGTTTTTCGTGCCCGTCGTGTTTTCGATGATCTACAGGCGGCTCGAAGCGCGCGGACGCGGCGCGCGCGGCGCCGCCACGCCGCAAGAGCACTGAGCCGCATTATCCGGAGCCGTCATGGAAGAGCAGGTACCGCACCGACCGATTCAATCGCGACGCACCATGATATGGGTGCTGCTCGCGGCGGCGGTCGTGCTCGCGCTGATCGCGCAGGGCATCCTGTCGCGACGCGCGGCGCATGGCGAACTCGAACGGGACGTCGAGCGCTACAGCGTGCAGACCGTCGAAGTGATTGCGCCGATCCGCATGAAGGGGACGCAGGACCTCGTGCTCGCGGGCGACATCCGCGCGTTTTCCGATGCGCCGATCTTCGCGCGCACGAGCGGCTACCTGCGGCGCTGGACGGTGGATATCGGCGAGAAGGTGAAGAAGGGGCAACTGCTCGCGGAGATCGACGCGCCCGAAATCAACGACCAGTTGCGCCAGGCCCGCGCCGACGAGCAGACCGCGCGCGCGAACTATCTGCTCGCGAAGACGACCTCCGAGCGCTGGGTGCAGATGCAGAAGAACAATTCCGTCTCGCGGCAGGAGACCGATGAAAAGAACGGCGACATGCTCGCGAAGCAGGCGGCGCTCAACGCGGCGCAGGCGAACGTGTCGCGCCTCGAGCAGCTCGTGTCGTTCCAGAAGATCTATGCGCCGTTCGACGGCGTCGTCACCGCGCGCAATACGGATGTCGGCCAGCTGATCGATGCGGGCAGCGGCGCGGCGGGGCGCGAACTGTTCCATATCCAGGACGCGACGACGCTGCGCGTGTTCGTCGACGTGCCGCAGTCGTATGCGCGGCTCGTGCATGTCGGCTTGCCGGCCGAGCTCGTGCTGACCGAGCAGGGCGATCGCAAGTTCGAAGGCGTGACGGTGCGCACCGCGGGCGCGGTGGACCCCGTGGCGCGGACGATGCGCGTTGAAGTCGACGTGAAGAATCCCGTTGGCGAACTGCTCGCGGGCGCCTACGCGCAGGTCCGCTTCAAGCTGACGAGCGAGAATCCCGGGCTGATGCTGCCGGGCAATGCGCTCCTCTTTCGTCCCGAAGGCGTGCGCGCGGCGACCGTCGACGCGAATGGCCGCGTGAAGCTCCTGCCGATCGTGCTCGGCACCGACTACGGCACGCGCGTGTCGATCGTGTCGGGCCTGACGGGCGACGAGCGCGTGATCCTGAACCCGCCCGATTCGATCATCGACGGCACTGAAGTGCGCATCGCGAAGTCCGCGCAGGGCGGCAAGGCGTCATGAAGCCGGCGCGCACGCTCGCTTGCGTTGTGATTTCGTCGGCGGCCCTGATGCTTGCCGGTTGCGCTGTCGGTCCTGATTATGTGCGGCCCGCCGTGAGCGTTCCCGAGGCGTACAAGTTCGCCGACCCAGCCGTCCAGGCCTCCGGCAAGGACTGGAAGCCCGCGCAGCCCGCTGACACAGAGCCGCGCGCGCCGTGGTGGGAGGTCTACGGCGACGCGCAGCTGAACGCGCTCGAACAGCAGGTGATTGCCGCGAACCAGACGGTCGCCGCGGCGGCCGCGCGTTTTCGCGGCGCGCGGGCCGCCGTCGCGCAGGCGCGCTCCGCGTACTTTCCGAGCGTCACCATGAATGCCGCGTTCAACCAGTCGCGGGTGTCGTCCAACGTGCTGTACAGCTCGCGCGCGGGCAAGACGGTATCCGATTATCTCGTCGACGCGCAGGTTTCGTGGGAGCCCGACCTGTGGGGACGGATATCGCGGGCCGTCGAGGGCGGCCGCGCGGAAGCGCAGGCGAGCGCCGCCGACTTGCAGAGCGCGATTCTCTCGATGCAGGCCGAGCTCGCGACCAGCTACTTCGAACTACGCGGCATTGTGGAGGAGGAGCAGCTGCTGCAGGAGACGCTACAGACCTACGAGAAGGCGCTCGCGCTCACGCGCGACCGCTTTGCGGGCGGCATCGCGGCCGAGTCGGACGTGGCTCAGGCCGAAGAGCAACTGAAGGCGACGCAGGCGCAGCTGATCGAACTGGAGACCACGAAGCAAAGCCTGATCAACGCGATCGCGATCCTGACCGGCCAGCCGCCTTCCACGTTCACGCTCGACGTGCCGCCCCTGAACGAGGCGAACGTGCCCAACCCCGGCGCCGCGCTCGAAGCGCTGCCGCTCGGCATCCCGTCGTCGCTGCTCGAACGGCGGCCTGACATCGCGGCGGCCGAGCGCCGCATGGCGGAGGCGAACGCGCAGGTCGGCGTGGCGACGGCCGCGTTCTTTCCGAATTTGCTGCTCGCCGCCACGGGCGGGCTGGAGGCGACCAACTTCGGTTCGTGGCTGACGGCGCCGAGCCGCTTCTGGTCGCTCGGGCCGCAGCTCGCTTTCACCGCGCTCGACTTCGGAGGGCGCGCGGCGGCACGGGAGGCCGCGCGCGCAGCCTACGACGAGAGCGTCGCGAATTACCGGCAGACCGTGCTCACGGCGTTCGGGCAGGTGGAGGACAACCTGAACGCGCTCAGGGTGCTGCGCCGCGAGCTCGATGCCCAGCGCGAAGCCGTCGATGCGGCCCAGCGCGCGCTGAGCAAGATCAACAACCGCTACGAGAACGGCGCGATCACGTATCTGAGCGTGGTGGTCACGCAGGCCATCGTGCTGTCGGATCAGCGCACCGCCGTGGGCATCGAGCGCCGCCGCATGGCCGCGAGCGTCGCGCTCGTGAAAGCGCTGGGCGGCGGCTGGAGCGCAGCGCAGCTGCCGGGCGACGCCGAGCTGTCGCAGCGAGACTGACCGGGCGGTGCGGCGGCCCCTCAGGCGAGCGCGAGCGGCCGGCAGATCATGAAGTATTGCGAGCTCATCCACCACGGCACATGCGGCATCGGGCTGTGATGCACGGCGTCGATCGCGAAGCGCTGCCCCACGATCCCGCGCAGCTCCCTGAAGTCGAAGCCCTTGTGGGTCACGCGCAGGTTCGCGGGCCGCGGCACGCGTATGCCGACCATCGACTTCAGCATCTCGGCGGGCGAGTATTCCGACTTCAGCGTGCGCCCGCGAATCATCCAGTTCGACACCTTGGGGCCGATCGCGAGGCCGTACATGATCGGCACCGATATGACGAGCGCACCGCCGGGCTTGATGATGCGCGCGGCGTCGGCGAGCAGGGCGTCGAGTTCTTCGGGGTAGAGATGCTCGCAGACCTCGAACGCCGTCAGTGCATCGACGCTGCCGCGCGCGAGCTCGCCGAGCGACGCCGCATAGCTCACCTCGGCGAAGGCGGGCGTCACGTACGGATCGTGGCCGATCAGCGCGAGATCGGGGCGCGCCTGTCCGAGCGTGTGAAGGAAGAAACCGGGGCCGGCGCCGAAATCGACCACCGTCGCGCGCTCGTCACACAGGCGCGTGACGAGCGAGACGGCCATCGTCATGCGCGAACGGTGCGCATAGCGCGCGAGGGGATTGGCCGAATTGACCGTCTGCCGGTCGTACGAGATTTCGCGCATGGATGCCTCTCACTTGTTGACGACGTCAAAACCGTGGCTTCGCGCTGCGAACAATTCGAACTATGCAAACAATGAGGACAAAAGCAAATGCGTCCCGGCGAGTGTGCCGGGGCGGGCCGCGCCGTGCAACGTGCACTGGTAGTCTCCGGCGGACTATCTCCTGCCGGCATCCGCCAACGCACGAAGCGCCGCGCCTCAGGGCACGTTGGTGCGCACGGTCGCGGGGTTCACCACGTTGATCACGCCGCCCCACATGCACATGCATTGCGAGAGGTTGTCGAGCGCGGGCAGGTTGCCGATCAGCACGGTAGGCGCGCCGGGGACCCACGGCGAAACCGTCGCCGGGACGCAGGGCATCGGCGCGAGCACGCCGAGCGCGGCGGTCGTGGCGGCGGCCACCGCCGGATTGGCGATCGACATGCACATGCCGAACGAGCCGATGTTCACGAGCGGCGCGTGATCCTGGATGGTGGCCGCGGGCGGTCCTTCGGCCGTCACGCGGTTCACGGGCAGCACGGCGAGGGTCGCCGGAGCGACGCCGAAGCTGCATCGAAGCATGGCGCCTGTCGTCACTTGCTGGGCCATCGGAAAGCTCCTTTTACGGGTGTGTGCCGCGTCCTATTCCGTCTTCCAGCCGAGCGAGCTGCACTGGCCGAGCATCGACTGCCGCGTGGGCAGCGCGCGCGTCGTGGCGAACCGGTTGTAGTCGGCGGCGACGAGCGGACGCACCTGCGCGGTGTTCGGCTCGGGGTCCGGCTCGTTCAGCACGCGATCGAGCGTCCAGTGGTTGAACTTCGACAGGTGCGAGATGACGCCGCCGTATTCCTTGACACTGTTGTCCATGTTCGCACGGTTCGCCTCGATGCGTTTCGAAAAAAGCTCCGATTCTTCGGAGAACCCCGCGAGGTCCGCGATGCGCTTGCCGTTCGCGTGCTGCACGAGCGACTGCTGCTCGCGGCAGAAGATATTGTAGTCGTGCGATGCGGTGCGCACGGCGTCGCGGATGAGCGGCACGTCGAGGATCATCGACTTGCCGACGTATACGCCCGCGGCGATCAGCACGCATGCCGACACGAGCCAGTATTTCCATGCGCCGCGCCGCTGATAGTGCTCGATCGCCTTCTGGAATTGCAGGCAGCCCTGGTAGCGGTCGACGGGACTTTTCTGCAACGCGCGCCGGACCATCTCGGCGACGCGCTTGCCCACCTTCGGATTGAACGCGCGGGGATCGGGAACGGGGCTCGTGAGTTGCTGGGCCTGCACGGCCTGAAACGAGTCACCCTGAAACGGCAGCCTGCCCGCGAGCATCTCGAAGAGCACGACGCCTGCGGAATACACGTCGGAGCGGTGATCGATCGAGCCGCTGTCCTCAAGCTGCTCGGGGCTCATGTACTCGGGCGTGCCGATGATGCGTCCCTCGGCCGTGCGCGACAGGCCGTCCGCTTGCAGGGCGATGCCGAAATCGGTCAGGCGGGCGCGCCCGCTCTTGTCGACGAGCACGTTCGACGACTTGACGTCGCGGTGCAGGATCGCCTTTTCGTGCGCGCAGTTGAGCCCGGCGAGCATACCGGTCATGATCGGGAGCGCCTGCTTTTCCGGCAGGCCCTGGCCGCCCTTGCTGTCGATGAGATCGCTGAGCGACGGTCCGTCCACGTATTCGAGGATCAGGAAATAGTCGTCGCCGACGTGGAAGTAATCGAGCATCTGCACGATGTTCGGGTGGTCGAGCTGCGCCTGATGCCGCGCTTCGTCGTAGAAGCGCTGCCTGAAGCTCGGGTCGTGTGTGAGCTCGCGCTTGAGCACCTTCACCGCGTACTTCTTTTCGCGTATCGCGACATTCTCCGCGAGATACACGCGGCCCATGCCGCCTTCACCGAGCTTCGCCTTGATGAAGAGATTCGAGCGGATGGTCTGGCCGATCAGGTGGTCGTCGTTTGGCATCGCTACTCCGCGTCGTTGCTCGGCATCTGCTTCGCCGGGCTGCTTGCGCGCACATAGTCGGCAGTGTCGGCGCTCGCCGCGAGCGGCCGCATCGGCGCAAGCCCGCGGCCGTCGAAGGCTGCGCCCCGGGGTGTCGAGAGGTAGCCGGTCGTCAGGATGAGCGCCGAGCCGTCCGCGAGTTCGACGATGTCCTGGCGGCTTCCCTTGCCCGCGCTGTGCGTGCCGACCGAGACCGCGCGGGCGTTGCCGGTGAGCGCGCCGATGAAGACCTCCGCGGCGCTCGCGCTCGCCTCGTCCTGCCATATGAAGACCGGCTGCACGGGCGGGTCCTGTTCGAGCGTGCTCGAGTAGAGCCGCGTGCCTTCGCGGCCGCTCACGCTCACGATCGGCGCGCCCTTCGCGAGAAAGAGCATCGACGTGTCCACGGCTGCATAGAAATCGCCGCCGCCGCAGCCGCGCAGGTCGATCACGACCGGACTGTTGCGGTCCCAGCGCCTCAGCGCGAATTCGACTTCACTGCGCGTGGTCTGCGTAAAGGTTTCGATGCGCAAGACGCACAGCGCACCGGCGGCGCCGATCGACACGGCCGCCGGGTCCACGCGCGCCCGGTTCACGTTCACGCTTCGCGTGCCGCCATTCGCACTCGCGACTTCGATGCGCACCGCCGTGCCTTCGCGTCCGGTGGCAAGCGACGCGAGAACGGGCAGGGGCTTGCCCGCGACGCTCGTGCCGTCGATCGACATGAGCCGCTCGCCCGCCTTGATGCCGGCCGCGTCGGCCGGCCCCCCGTGGTACGGATAACAGAGCGTCGCGCCATCGCGGCGCCGCTCCAGCTCCATGCCGATGCCGCCGTGCGGACCTTTTTGCAGCGCGCGGTATCGCGCGTATTCGTCGCGGTTCATGAAGCCGGAGTAGGGGTCGCTTGCCGCGAGATAGGCCGCGAGCGTGCGTCCGACCACCTGTTCCCGGTCGCCGCTCGCGAAGACGGCGCGCTGCGTGATTGCGGCGAGCGCATCGGCATAAAGACGCAACGCCGCATCGCCGCCGATCGTCTGCGCGCCGCGCACGCCCGCATGATCGGCGGGACCCGATGCGGCGAGCAGCACCGCGGCGGCCACCGCGGCGAGCGTCGCGAACATCATGGCCCTGTTCATGGCGCCCGGCCGCGCGCCGTCATGCGGCCTGGGCCAGCAGCGCGAGCCGCTTTCTGATCTCGGCTTTCAGCTGCTCGATCTTCGCGCGCTGTTCGTCCGGGTTCATCGTGGTGTTCTGCTTCAACGCGGCCAGCTCGGCGCGGTATTGCGTGAGCTGCGCGTTCAGCTCGCGTTGCTTCGCGCGCTGCGCGGCGTTTTCGCTGGCTGCGCGCTGGTTCTGTTTTTGCAGCGCGGCGAGCCGCGCATCGAGTTGCTCGCCCGTCATCTTCCTGTCGTTCAGGTCGGCACTCAGCTGCTTCATCTCGGCCTGCAGCGCCGCCTGCTTCTGCTCCTCCTGCGCGAGTTCTCCCTCCTTGTCCTTTACGCGGGCGCTGGTGTCCTGGACATCCCGGTACTGGTTGACGACCGTGCAGCCGCTGCACGCGCATGCGATTGCCGCGGCGATCGACACCAGGCATGCCTTTGTGAATCCGTTCGATACGAGCTGGCTTTGCATCGCGGCACCTTCCCGTGAAAAATGCGCGCACGCGCTAGATGCGCTGCCTTTGCGCTGCGAGCGCCGAGGTCTCGCGCTGCGTCTCGGCGAGCAGCATCTGCTGACGCTGCACCTCGGCGGCGAGGTCCTGCGACTTGCCCGCCTGCTCGGCCTGATAGCTGCGCATGAAGTTGAGCGCGTTGCGCTGCGCGGCAACGGAGTCGCTCGCGTTCTTGATCGCGGCATCGAGCGCCTTGCGCTGGTCAGCGAGCTTCTTTTCGTCGGCGGTCTTCTGCTGGATCTGCTGCACGAGCGTGTCCGTGTGCTGACTCAGCGCCGCGACCTGTTTTTTGAGGTCCTCGTTGTACTTCGCCGTATCCGCGTTGATGCCCTTGACGTAGCGCAGCCGCGCATCGAGATCGTTCTCGTGGCCCGCTAGCTCCTTGCGGCGCTTGTCCAGCTTGTCCGAGAGGCTGTAGCACAGCACCCCGCCGCCGACTGCCGCGACGCCGCCTACCGCCGCGCAGGTCGCATTGCTGCCGCCCGCTGCCTTGCAGAGAAGAAACGCCACGCCGAGACCCGCCGCGCCGCATTCGAGCGATGCCGTCTGCTGCGTGGTCTCGCAGGCTGCCGTGAACACGGCGAAGAGCGTAATCATGAACGGCCTGTACATCGCCTGGCTCCCAGCAAAAAGAAACGCATCCGGCGACGGGCGGCGCCTAGGCACCGCTCGCCACGACCATCGCGCCGATCACGGCCACCGCCACGATCGCCGCGATCGCAGCGATCGCACCGACACGCGCGGGCCTTCGCCACGTGCCGCGCGCGAAACGCTCGGGTGGCGCCGCGAGCAATCGCGCGAACTCGGCGCAGCCCGGAATGCGCCTGCCTGCGTCCTTTTCGAGCGCGCGCAGGATGAGCGCGCTCACATGCGCCGGCACGGACGGCGCGCGGCGGCGAGGCGCGAGCGGCGTGTCGCGCAGATGCATGGCGAGCACGGCGGCACGCGCGGTGTTGTCGTCGACGCTCTGCGGACCTTCGGCCACGAAGGGCGGCCTGCCGGTCAGCATTTCGTAGAGCACGCAGCCCGCGCTGTACACATCGGACCGGTAGTCGATCTCGCGGCTCGCGCGGATCTGCTCCGGGCTCATGTAGGCGCTCGTGCCGACGGGCAGCCCCGCGCGCGTGCGGCGCTTCTCGCCGGCCGCGAGCGCGATGCCGAAGTCCGAGAGCAGCGCATGCGTACGCGTCCCGTCGAGCAGCACGTTCGACGGCTTGACGTCCCGGTGCACCATGCCTTGCCGGTGCGCGTGATCGAGCGCGGCGAGCACGCCGCTCATGATCGGCAGCGCGCGCTCGAACGGCAGGCGGCGCTCGGGACACGCGTCGAGCAGGGCGGCAAGCGAGCCGCCGCGCGCGAGATCCATCACCATGCATGGCTGCCCCGCGACGCTGAACACCTCGCGCAGTGCAACGATGTTCGGATGAGAGAGGCGCTTGTGGCGCTTCACTTCATCCATGAAACGTCCGGCGAGCTGCTCCTCGTCGGAGAGCGGATCCGCCATGATCTTGATCGCGACCTGCTGGCTGCGCTTTTCATCCCATGCGCGCCAGACGCTCGCCATCCCGCCCGAGCCGAGCAGGCCCTCGATCACGTACGGACCGACATGTTGTCCCGGTCGAAAGGTCATGCTCTGGGCTACAGAACCCTCGACTGCTCGCCCGGGGACGGGCGCTCGCGCGGCTCGTCGCGATGCGACGGCCCCGCTGCCGCGCCGGCCGCGTCGGATTCGATCTTGCGAAAGAGCCACACGGTCTCGCCCGTCTTGATCTTCGCGCCGTCCTTGAGCTCGACGCCGGTGCTCTCGACGAACTCGCCGTCTGCGAACGTGCCGTTCGTGCTCTGCCGGTCGAACAGTTCATAGCGGCCCGCGCGGCAGAGGATCACCGCGTGCTCGTCCGACATGGTGCCGTCGGTCAGCAGCAGCACGTCGCACGGCCGGCCGCCTTCGCTTTCGACGTCGCCCTTGCCGATCACGTTGCGCCCTTCGTAGAGGATGAACAGGTCGCCCTGGCGTTCCCAGCTGAACGTGACGAGCACGCCCGTGATCTTGCGGCGCGCGCTTGCCGCGCGGGGCCGCGCGGGGGCGTATTCGTCGCCTGCGTCGAGCCGCGTGGCGGCGGGATCGGGATTGGGCATGCTGCCCGGGGTGATGGTGGCATTGCGCGACATGGCCGAACTCCTATCGACGTTTTCCCTGAATGTCATCGACGCGGCATCCGCCGAACTCTTTTCCTGCGCCCGGCTTTCGGCGTCGCATCGCGGACAGCTCGTCCAGCTCGGGTCCATCGGATGCCCTTTGGGGCACACCGTCTCCGAGCGGCTCGTGCGGGTGGCGGGGCGCCCGCCCGAGATGAGTCCGCTGATGTAGGACCAGATCGACTTGTCGCTCATGGCGTGCGGCCTCCGGTGAGCCGCGCATGCGCATACGCACGCACGGCGCGCGTCTGGAAGGGCATCGGTCTCGCGGCGTGAAAGTCGAAGCGCGCGACGCGGCGTCGCGACCGCTTCATGACGGTTGCGCGAACGGCCGCGCAGACGATGCCCGATGCACACGAGAACACGGCGCCAAGCATCGATGGGCGCCTCGCGGGGAATGACGGAACGGCTTTCATGGTGCGGCCTCGACGGGTTCGGAGGGAGGGGTGCGTTGCGATTCGGCAGCGGCGGGGGCCGGTGACGTCGACGCTGGCGTTGAAGCCGATGCCGCCACCGTGGACGCCTGCTGCTCGGGCTTTTTCGCGCTCTTTGCCGGCTTGCGCGCGCGGCTCGTCGCGGGCGTGCTCGCCGCGCTCGGGGCGCTGGCTTTCCTGTCGAGCTGATCGATCCGCGCGGTCAGCGATTCGATCTGCTGCGCGAGGCTCGCATCGCGTGCACGGTGTTCGGCGGCATCGTTGCGGGCGTCGCGTTCGAGCGCGGCGACACGCGCCTCGATCGGGGAGGGCAGCGCGCCCGCGGTGGCAGCGGCAGGCGCGGGCGCGGACGGCACCGCGGCTGGTACTGATCCTAGCGACGCTGACGCCGGCGCACCATCTGCGCGATTGCCCTGCGAGGACCGATTCGACAGCACGCCCGACCACCCGAGCCACAGCGCCGCAATGACGACCGGCACGCCGATCCCGAAGCGCGCGAGCGCGCTTCGGCTCAGCCATCGCCGCAAAAGCGAGCCGCCGCTGTTGCACTGAAGCACCTGCACTGTCACGTTGTCTTCTCCGCCGCGCTCGAGCGCGAGCCTCACCAGTTGATCCGCCATGTCCTGCGGCGGCTGCCCGCCGCGCATCACGGCGGCGATCTCGTCATCGCCGACATATCCGCACAGGCCGTCCGAGCACAGCATGCAGACTTCGCCCGCGCGCATGGGCCGCCACGCGCTCACCTCGACCTCGACGCGCGGCGCCTGGCCCATCGCGCGCTCGAGCACGCTCCAATCCGGATGGTCCGCCGCCTGCGCCTCGGTGAGCATGCCCGCATCGACCATGCGCTGCACGAGGCTGTGATCCTTCGTCAGCCGCTCGAGCACGCCGCCGCGCGTGAGCCGGTACGCGCGGCTGTCGCCCACGTGCGCGAGCATGATGCGCGGCCCCGCCGCGAGCAGCGCGACGGCGGTGGCGCCCATGCGCGCGGTCGCGGCGCTGCCCGTCTGGCCGCGCTCGTACACGGCTTCGTTCGCCGCCTGAAACGCGCGTTCGAGCGTGGCGCCCGCGTCCTCGACCGAGGTCATGCCGGACAGCCGCTCCTGCAGCGTCTGCACCGTCTGCTGCGCGGCGAGCGCGCCGCCCGCGTGACCGCCCATGCCGTCGGACACGACGAACACGTCGCAGGCGGGCGCGCGGATCCAGCTCATACGGTCCTGGTTCTCGCTGCGCACGTAGCCCGTTTCCGAACGTTGCCCCACCGACCACATGTCTGAATTGGATGTCGCCATACGTCGCCGCTGCCGCGTGCACGTCGCGTTCGCTGCCGCGCTACGGCACCCTGCGTTCGCCCTCTCCGGAATGTGCCGGGACGTGTGGCTCGCCGGCGCCGTGAACCTCGTAGGCCGTTCGCCCGAAGCGGACCACGTCGCCGGGCGCGAGCGTCACCGATGCCTGCGCGAGCCGCGTGTCGTTGCGAAAGGTGCCGTTGCTCGATCCGAGATCGCTCAGGTACAGCGTGCCTTCCTCGTAGCGAATGCTCGCGTGCTTGCGCGAGACAAACTCGTCGTCCGTCACGATCAGATCGTTCTGCTCGTCCGCGCCGATGCGGATCAGCGGCTTCTCGATCGGAAAGCGCGTCGTGCGCTTGCGCGGGCCGCCGCTCACGAGCCAGGCGGTAGGCCGCCCCGGCGCGGGCGGTGCAAAGACCGCACCGATGCGCGTGCCGCCGCGCGCGGGCGGGCGCTCCTGCGCGACGGGCACGACCGCCGGCGTCTTTTCCGGCGGTGGCGGTTCGTGCCGCCTGCGGTACACCCTGAGCGCGAACAGCGCCACAAGGAGCGCGACGAGTCCGGTGAGAAGCCCCTTCATGTCGATGTTGACGTTGAAGAGCGTGAACGATGCATCGATCCACGGCTTCGCGTGCGGCGGCTCGGGCGCAGGGCTCGAAGCGGGTGGCGCGACCTGCGCCGGCGCGCTCGCTGCGACGGGCAGCTTCGCCGCGGGTGCCGCGAGCGCGGTGTCGATGGGAATCAGCGTCACCGCGTGCCCGGGCGATGCGTATTCGAGCACGGCGGATGCGGGCGCTGCGGCGGCGGTACCGCCGACAGTGTCGTAGTCGAACTTCACGCTGTACGCAGCCGGCTGCTTCGTGCCGAGCCCGTCCCTAAGCGCATCGGCCAGCTTCGGCGCGCTGTCGACGAGCAGGAACCGGCCTCCCGTCGTGGTCGAAAGCGACGCGAGCACGCCCGACCATTTTGGTGCAAGCGGGCCGAACGCGATCGCATCGAGCGGGGCCGCTCGCTTTTGCGCGATCGCGACGAGCGTTTCGCGCGGCATGCGGCTGCCTTCGTCACGGCCGTCGGAGATCACGATCAGGCGCTTCGGGCCGCGCGCCGGATCGTTCGCGAGGCGCGACATCGCGATCGCAATCGCGTCGAAGAGCTTCGTCTTGCCGTCGCGTCCGCCTTCGGCGCGAATGCCGTCGATCACGCGCAGCGACGCCGCGGGGTCGGCGGAAAAGGGCGAGAGCGGCGTGATGTCCGAGCCGAACGACATGATGCCGATGCGCAGGTCCGGGCGCGGCGTGGCGAGCACGTCGGCGAGCGCGGCCTTGATCGGTTCGACCGCATGCTGCATCGAGCCGCTGCGGTCGATGCAGATGAGCACCAGCGTGGCGAGCTCGGGAGAGACGGTGGCGGGGCTCACGGCGGCGGCCGCGACGCGCGTCTGCCCGCCGTTGCTCGCGAGGCGCAGGTGGAAGGCAGCGGGGGGCGGCGCTTCGTCGGGAGAGCGCACGGTAACGATGACCGATCCCGGCTTCGGTTCTTCGACGGCGACGGCCTGGAGCTCCGCCGCGAACGACGAGACGAACATGGCGCAGCTCGCGAGCAGAAGGCCGACGAGCCATGCGGTGCGAATTCGAGGCGTGCTCACAGTCCCTCCGCGCGCGACCATGATGCGGATTTCGAGGGACGCGGCCCGCTCCTCGCGTTGCTGCTTCTGCTGCTTCTCGCGCCGCTTCTCGCGCTCACGCACACGCGCTCGTGCGCGCCGTGCGATGCGTCGTTCAATCCGTTGTCGCGCCCGCGCGGGCGGATGCCGGCAGCGGGCGCCCTGCCGCGCCGAGGTCCCGGCGGCGCGTCAGGAAAATTGTGCGTAACTAACGAATTCATGTGTAGAAGACCGCCCGGACTTTGTCAAGATAGCGCCTGATTTCAAGGCGTTTTATCGTCGAGCATCATTTCATTCTGCTCGCTTGACTTTCATTAAAGCCCAAATCGTGAGCGTGTTGGAGACATTGTTCCGGCGACTTCGGCCACACCGTGTAGTCATCCTTGACATCCGAATCGGCGTGCTCTATCCCTCTAATCGTCTGGAACACAGGCGGTTGTGACGGTCGGCAGGACAGAAACTGCTCTCTGCATTCACTCGGGCGATATCAATCGCCGCTCACGTTGCATCGCTCGTTCACAATCGCACGCGACCGGGGCCCGTCAGCCGTCGGGATGCTGTGGCAGAAAACACCGGGACGGCATACGAGGCTTTATGATCGACGACCTCGACGAGACGCTTGCGGCATTGCTGAGGCGCGAGCTCGCCCCCGGACTGAGCGAGCAGATCCAGGTGAGCTTCGAGGCGCCCGACGACCAGTTCCCGCCGCAATCGGTCACGACGCCCGCGATCGACCTGTTCCTCTACGACGTCCGCGAGAATCTCGAGCTGCGCAGCAACGATGCGTACCTCGAGCGCCATCGCGACGGCACGGCGCACCGCATGCCGATCCCGGTGCGCGTCGACGCGTCGTATCTGATCACCGCCTGGCCGCGCGAGGGACTCGCGAGCCCGGCCGAAGACGAGCATCGCCTGCTCGGCGAAGTCATGCGCGCGCTGTTGCGGCATCGCACGCTGCCACGGGACATCCTGCGCGGCAGTCTCGCCGCGGGCGATTTGCCGCTGCCGGTGAGCGCGCTGCAACCGGGGCGGCTGCAAAGCCTCGGCGAGTTCTGGCAGGCGATGGGCGGCAAGCCGAAGGCGGCGATCAACTACACGGTGACGCTGTCGGTGGACGTGGGCATGCCCGAAGCGGTGCGCCTCGTCACGAGCAAGGACTTCTATTTCGACGTTGCGCTCGGCCGCGCGGTTGCGCGCCCGGATGCGTGAGCTTTCGTGTTGGCGGGTATTGACTGAAAGGGGACCTGTCTATGTCAAGCGCTACCTATTCCGCTCCTGGCGTCTACGTGGAGGAGGTTCCGTCTGCGCAGCAGCCGATCGCAGGCGTGGGCACGAACGTGGTCGGCTTTATCGGCATCGTGCCGTCGAAGGTCTATGTTCCGGTGCCCAATCCGGACTATGACCCGGTGCTCGCGCGCGCAAAACTCCAGCGCGATGCGATCGAGGCGAAGCTTCAGGCAGGCACGCAACTCGGTGATGCCGAGAAAGCGGCGCTCGCGGAACAGGCGAAGCAGGCCGAGGTCGACTTTCAGGCCAAGCTGCAGCGGCACTCCACCGCGCAGGCGGCGATGCGTGCGAAGGCGCAGGACGCGCGCACGGAAGTGACGAAGCGGGAGACTGCGGCGTCCGACGCCGAACAACAACTCGGCAAGGCAAAGGATGCACTGAAAAACGCGACCGCCGAGACGAAGGAAAAACTCGAAGACGACCTCGCCGCCGCGGAACGAGCGAATACGCTTGCCCAACAGGCGCTCTTCGACGCGCGTGCCGCTGCACGCGATCTCCAGGCAGCGGCCGACGACAACCAGCGCGCCTTCGACGATGCAAGCAAGAAGGAGACGCCGCCTCCCGACGCCGCGAAGCCGGCCGCGGCGGCGACTGCGGCGGCCGGGGGAGAAGGCGCCGGATCGGCGAAGGAAGGCGGCAAGAAGCCCGTCGAAACGGAGGATGAGGCGTTCAGGGACCCTGATCCGGACGAGGTCGAAAAGCTCGTCGGCCCGTCGTTTCTGCAGCCGTTCATCCTGCAGCCGGTCGCAGTGGAGGTGCCTGTCTGCGAAACGAAATTCTGCACGAACTTCACGGAGTACACGCGGCGCTTCGGCTCGTTCTCGGCGTATCGGTCCGAGCCGGATCAGCCGGCGCCGGCGAATCCCGACAGGTGGGTCTTCAGCCCGCTGCATCCGGGCCACCACGCGCTCACGCATGCGCTCAACGGCTTTTTCCGCAATGGCGGAACGAAGGCGTTCGTCGCGCGCATCGAGAGGCTCGACCAGCTGGAAAAGGCGCTCGACCAGTTCGAATCGATCGACGACCTCGCGATCATCGCCGCACCGGGGCTGCCGAAGCTGCCGGGCGTGTGGTCGGACCTCATGGACCGTGTCGAGAAGCGCAGGACCTGCTTCGCGATCCTCGACAGCCGGGAGGTGGTCAACAACGGAGAGGACGAGGATCTCGCCATCGACCAGCTCGACTATTCGAGCGCGTCGACCAAGCCCGCGCTGCCGCGTGTGTCGAAGAACGCCGCGTTCTACTTTCCGCACATCCAGGTGGTCGATCCTGCCAAGCAGTTGCAGGATCTGGACCCCCGGCGCAAGGTCGCGCCGAAGTATCGCGGGCTCACCTACGTGCCGCCGAGCGGGCATGTCGCAGGCATCTACGCGCGCACCGATACCGAGCGCGGCGTGCACAAGGCACCGGCGAACTGCGTGGTGCGCGGCGCACTGGAGGTGAAGTACTACGTCAGCAAGCCGATTCAGGAACAGCTCAATCCGCAGGGCGTCAACGCGATCAGGATCATGAACGGCGCGGTCACCGTGTGGGGCGCGCGCACGATCGGCGGCGACGCCAACAGCGAGTGGAAATACGTGAGCGTGCGGCGCCTGTTCCTGTTCCTGCAGAAGTCGATCGAGGAGGGCACGCAGTGGATCGTCTTCGAGCCGAACGATGAAGCGCTCTGGGGCAAGATCCGCCTGAACATCACCGCGTTTCTCACCAATGTGTGGCGCACGGGCGCGCTCTTCGGCACGGCGCCCGAGCAGGCGTTCTACGTGAAGTGCGATGCCGAGCTGAATCCGCCGGAGGTGCGCGACGTCGGGCAGGTGGTGTGCGAGATCGGCGTGGCGATCGTGCGGCCCGCGGAGTTCGTGATCTTCCGCATCACGCAATCGACCGGGATGAACAAGGCGTGAGCGCGTCGAGCCACTCGTTTCGGATCGAACCATGAGAGCGCAGACGCTTCGGGATAGCGCGCACGCCGCGGATGGCGCGTGGCGCACGCCCGGCCTTCATATCGACTGGCGCGCCGACATGCTCGCCGGACGTCCGCCGCGCTTCACGGGCGTGCCGGTCTTCGCCGGGCTCGTGCCGCGCGGTGCCTTGCCCGCCGACGCACCGCGCGCATGGCGGTTCGACCGGTGGGAACGCTTTCGCATGGCGTTCGCCGGGGCGCGGCCAAGCGGCCTCCTGTCGTGCGCCGTGCGGGGGTTCTTCGAAAACGGTGGGGAGCGCTGCGTCGTGGTGCCGGTGCAGGCGGATATCGAGCTGCCCGAGAACGCGGGCGCCGAGCTGCATGCGCTGCGTCTTTCACAGGTGCTCGCGGGCGTGTTCGAGCAAGGCGGCGTGATGGACGATCTCGACGACATCGATCTCGTCTGCGTGCCGGATGCGATGATGCCCGCCATCAGCGCATTCGACGAGCGGGTGCTCGACGTGCAGAGGCAGGTGGTCGAGCATTGCGGGCGCATGGGCGATCGCTTTGCCATTCTCGACGCGTTGCCCTCCACGTGCGGCGCATCGCCGCCAACCGATGGCGGCAGCCTGAAACCCGCGCTGCGCGAAGCGATCGCGCAATGGCAGGTGCTGCCGGCCGCGCACGGCGCGCTCTATTTCCCGTGGATTCTCGTGCCGTCGCCGGATGCGCGAGGCACCGCGCCCGCGACGATGCTCGTGCCGCCATGCGGTCATGTCGCGGGCATCTATGCGCGCAGCGACCGGCGCGTCGGCGTGCACAAGGCGCCCGCCAACGAACTGGTCGAAGGCGCGCTCGACCTCGCGCTCGACATCACCGACGGCGAGCAGGCCGCGCTCAACGAGGCCGGCGTCAACTGCCTGCGCGAATGGCCCGGCTGGGGCATTCGCGTGTGGGGCGCGCGCACGCTGAGCGACCGCCCGGAGTCGCTCTACGTGAACGCCACGCGGCTCGTGCTCGGCATTGCGCGCGAACTCGGGCACGCCATGCGCGACCTCGTCTTCGAGCCGCACGATCCCGCGCTGTGGACCGCGATCGAGGAGCGCATGAGCGGCTGCCTTCGCACGCTCCATCGCGATGGAGCGTTAAAGGGCGACGATGCGTCGGAGGCGTTCTTCGTCAAGTGCGATGCCGAAACCAATTCAGTGGAAGGGCGCGACGCCGGGAGGGTGGTCGCGCAGGCTGGCCTCGCGATCGTCGCGCCCGCCGAATTCGTCATAGTCCGGATCACGCAGAGCGCGAATGGCGTGACCGTTACCGCACCCGCTGCGCAGGCATAGAGGAGAGACAGACCATGGCAACCGGAGATCGCAGGGACCCCTTCCGTGGCTTCAAGTTCAGGGTGCAGATCGGCGGCATACAGCGAGCCGGATTTCGCGAGGCGTCGGGGCTCGACGCCGCGACCGATCCGATCGACTACCGCGAAGGCGACGACAAGACACTCACGATTCACAAGCTGCCGGGCCTGAAGAAGTTCTCGAACATCACATTGAAGCGCGGCATCACGGACGATCTCGACCTGTGGAAGTGGCGCAAGCAGGTGATGGACGGCAAGATCAAGGATGCCCGCCAGAACGGCTCGATCATCCTCATGGACGACGAAGGCAAGGACGTCGCGCAATGGGATTTCGTGGCCGCGTGGCCGACCAAGTGGACCGGGCCGACCTTCAACGCGACCGCGAACGAAGTCGCGATCGACACGCTCGAAATCACGCATGAAGGGCTGGATCGCACGAAATGAGCATGCAGACCGAATTCCCCTTCACGCTGCCGCGCGGCTATGTCGACGCGGAGGGCAACGTGCATCGCGAGGGCGTGATGCGCCTCGCGACCGCGAACGACGAGATCGCGCCGATGAAGGACCCGCGTGTGCAGTCGAATCCCGGCTATCTCGCGGTGATCCTGCTCTCGCGCGTGGTGCGGCGTCTCGGCGACCTGCCGCAGGTGAACCCGCGCGTGGTTGAGGAATTGTTCGCCGCCGACTTCGCGCATCTGGAGGACCTGTACCGGCGCATCAACGCGAACGGGCACAACCGGCTGCACGTGGTGTGCCCCGGATGCGAGAAGAAGTTCGAGGTGGAGGTGGATGCATCGGGGGAGCAATAGGCTACCGCCCGGAGCAGATCTTCGAGGAGGTAGCCTATCTCGCGTACCACTTTCACTGGCCCCATGCGCAGCTGATGTCGCTCGATCACCTCGAGCGGCGGCGCTGGGTCGAGGAGGTCGCGAAGATCAACGAGCGCATCAACGACGCACAGACCAACCGCTTGGAGTAGCACGGCCATGGCTATCAGCGTGAGCGACGCAGACCGCCTCTACCTCGGCTTCGCGTTTTCGGTCGCGATCAGGCAGCGCGTGGTCGCGGGCTTCAGCGAGGTGTCGGGTCTTGTCATCGAGACCGAAGTCGAAACCTTCCGCGAAGGCGGCGTGAACGATTGCGAACGCCAGCTCGCGGGGCCGACGAAGTTTCCGACCCGGCTCGTGCTCAAGCGCGGCATGGGCGATCTCAGGCATCTGTGGGACTGGTATCTCGGCGTGACGCAGGGCAGGATCGAGCGCCGCGACGTAACGATCGTGATCAACGACCGGCAGGGCAACGCGGGGCTCAAGTGGGTTTTCCGCGAAGCGTGTCCGGTCAAGTGGACGGGGCCCGAGCTGCGCGCGGCCAGTTCCGCGATTGCGTTCGAGGCGATCGATCTGGTGCACCGGGGAGTGAGCCAGTGAGCGCATCCGATTCCGACGCCCGCTCGCTTGGCCGCGCCGTCTGGGAGCGGCATGCGGCGGCCGCGCTGATCGGCGGGGCACGCGGCGCGCATCGTCGCGGGCTCGGCATGGCGGTGCATGCGCGACACGCGGGATTTGCCGAGGCGATGCTGCGCCGCGTGGCCGGGCGCGACGGTGCGCAGGCGGGCGGATGGAGCGGCGGGTTCGTGATCGCGCGCCGTGTCGCGGCCGGTTCTCCGCCGCAACCGGGCGAGGAACCGGAGCATGCGCCGCCGCTTGCGCGCGCGGTGTTCGAGCGCGTGGCGAATGCCGATGACGTCCACGAACCGGACAGGGCGTTGCCGGCGGCGGATTCGTACGGGCCCGTGGCTGAGGCGGTGCAGGATGTCCAGAGGACTGTCGCCGCGTCGCCCTTGAACGCGGAAAGTACGCCCGGAATCACCACGAAACTCGCACGCCGCGCGAATATCGCAGCACAAGGGTTGCAAGGGCGTGCGGCCTTGCAGCCCTCGCGCGCGGTCAGCACGCAGGATGCCAGTGTCGTCGCGCGAGCGGCGGTCATGCGCACGGACGTTGCGCCCGTTGCGGGCTTCGTCGCGGAGGACGCGCATGGTTTCATCGGCAGCGAGCTGCACTGTGAATTCCATGATGCGCATGATGCGGGCAACCGCGATGCACCGGATGTCGTTGCGCCCGCCGTATCGCCAGCGCCCACGCTTTCACGCACACCGATCGCTGCTGCCCTCGATGTCGCGCGACGCGAAGCCGGCTTGTCTTCAGAGGGGCATGATCGTATGCCGATCGCGTTGCACCCATCAGGCAGTGTCGGCGCGCAAGGCGGCTCGCACGGTGCGGCTGGCGTAACGCTCATGGATGGAGTGCGTGCGAGGCATATCGATCGGCAATACGGGCAAGGTCTGAGCGATAAACAGGACCGGGGACATGCTGAGAAAGTATCGATCGAACCGGGGATACCAATGTACGAAGGTCTGTCTCGCGCGAGCGCAGTGCCATACGACGGGCAACAGCAACGCGGGTCGAGCCTTCTTCCGGGTAGCGGCATGTCGATGCGTTCGGTTGACGTGTCGATGGATCGTGCGCCGGGTTCCATCGGCCAGAGCGCGTCTGCGCGACACGTCGCCGCTTCGCTCATGGGCGCTCACGTCGCACATCCTGATTCAAACGCCGTGTACGCGACGGCGCCGGCCGTTTCGCTTCCCACGCAACGGCCCCTGACGATGGCGATGCGCAGCGTCTTCGGCATGACGTCCTCTCCGGATCAGGAGCGCGCGGAAACCGAAGTGTCGTTGCAGAGTGCCTGGCGCGGGATGCGAAGCCGCGTTTCTGCGACGCCTGATCGAGTTGCGACAGCGACGCATGATGAGCCGCATCCGGCAGCGTTCGCGGATTCGATCGCGCGAACAGCGTCGGCATCGGACCTCGAAACGCCGCATGGATCTCACGATTCCACTGTCGCGCGCGAGACGTACTCGTTCGATCGAACGCCGTATGCCCGCGTGATGCGCGCAGGCGGTGGCGCATCAACGACTCCTGCTGATCCCGACGACACGTATCGCCCTATGCCGGACGCGCGGATCGCCCGTGCAGGGGACAGTATCGACGACTCCCGGACCGGCACGCGCGGGTCACTGCCGGTCGCCGACATGCCCATACGCCGGACCGGCTCCACCTTGCCCGGGGAGCAAGCGGCTCCGTCGCGCGACATTGAATCGATGCCAGCGAGTACGCCGCTGAGCGCACGATCGATACCGTCAGCAGGACCCGAGGCCCGGATGCTTCAGCTCGCGCGCGGAACGACCGCGAGCCCCGTCGCCGATGCGGCGCGACATGCAGATCAACATGCAGAGCAACATGCCGGGCGGACCAGTCACTCGCAGGCCGAGACGCAGCGCGACGACGCGCGTTTTCCAACGCCCGGATTTGCCGCGCGCGGGCTGGAAGCGCCGTCCGTTGCCACGACCCTGCCTGTCGCTGTTCAACGCCCGACGCACAGCGAGACCGCACGCCACGCGTTACCGCAACAAACGCAGGGCGCAACGGAAACGCGAACGCTATCGCTGACCGCGGCGTCGCGCGTGCGCATCGTCGATCGTGCCGCGGATGCGGCGATTCCCGCTGGGCGATCCCGGAGCGCATGGCCGCAGGCGCCTTCGAGAGTTGCGACATTCCCGGACCCCGCGCCGCACAGTCTGCCGTTGAAATTCTCCGAAAACGCACCACACCGCGAAGCCGGCGGTGCACCGGCACCGGCACCGGCACCGGCAACCGGCGCAGAACCCGTCGACCGCCTCGCCGA
>Ga0163162_10000423_pt1 | contig 39010 bp, 28 predicted proteins | sample S55metaG_FD_115310 | JGI IMG/M metagenome (GOLD analysis project Ga0163162, IMG submission 115310) | Switchgrass rhizosphere microbial communities from Kellogg Biological Station, Michigan, USA - S5-5 metaG | ecosystem: Host-associated > Plants > Roots > Rhizosphere > Soil | place: USA... | reverse complement strand
TGATAAGGACATTTCCAGAAGCCTGCCTTGTCCCCGCCTTCCATAATGGCGCCATCCGCCGTGCGGCCCCAGAACCATTCCCCTTTCCGATCGTCGATGATATACTTTTTCGTATATGCCCAGACGGCCAGGAACTTCCGGTGAAAATGCATCTCTCCCGTCAGCTGCCAGGCATTGAGAAAGCCTACTATCGCCTCCGCCTGGACCCACCAATGCCTTTCGGCGATCAGGTGATTGTCTGCCCGGGAGAACTCATAGCTCAGGCTGCCATCCGTATTCAATCCCCCCGTTGACGCAATGGCTATTTTTACTGCCAGGTCTTTTACTTCCCGCGTAAGGGCCTGATCTCCCAGCGCTTCCGCGGCTTCCAGCAGCAGCCAGGAGGCCTCGATGTCATGGCCATAGGAAATGATATCGCTGCGCAACGCCCAGTCCTCGTCAAAGAACAGATGGAGATGATGGGTCCGGAGGTCGATGATATGATCCGTAAAGTTGTCTATCAGTTCCTGTATCTTCCCCGCAAGGGACTCATCAGGCCAGATACGGTACAGATTCGTGTAAGCCTCCAGAATATGGAGGTGCGTATTCATCGTCTTTTTCTCATTGGCATCCTTGTCGCTGAGCCGCAGATCAGCAATAGGCTGCCAGTCGCGGGTGAGGGCCTCCACATAACCACCCCGGATAGTGTCATAGCTGTGTTCCTCGATATCCCTGTATAATTTTTTAGCCAGCTCCAGCACGTCTTCATCAGCCTTAGCCTGGTAATATTCCGCCAGACCATAGATGGTAAAGGCGATCGCATAGATCTGCTTCTTCATATCTGCGGGCGCACCCCCGGCCGTAACGGACCAGTAAACGCCCCCCAGGTCATGGTCAATGAAATGTTGCCTGATATAGGCCAGGCTCCTTTCCGCCAGCTGCAGATAGGCAGGATCTTCCTCCAACAGGTAAGCCGCAGAGAAGCTCCACAGGATCCGGGCATTCAGCACTGAACCCTTTACGGCGCCTTCCACCACTTCATTGTCATGGGTCAGCCTGCCATAAAATCCTCCATGTGCTTTGTCAATGGTAAACTGTGCCCAATAGTCCAGGATATGCCTTAATTCGTCACGGAACTCCGCCTGCAGCGCTGCATTACTTTCCATCACCGGAAGTTAGGGATGTTAATTCATCCAGCAAGGCCGTCTGTGCGGGATTGATGATCTGCGAGGCCGTCGCCATATCAAACCACGCGCCTTTGCTGACCTCGGGAAAGGATTGCATACGCCCGCTGTGGGGCGGCCATTCCATCTCAAAAGTGTTGCTTTTGATAGCGTCAGCATCCAGGTCGCCCTGCGTAGCCCAGGCAAACACCCGCTTGCCGCCTTTTTGACGGATGGGCGCCAATGGATAAAAAGGTCCCGGAAGAAGATGACCTGTCTCTTCATGGAATTCCCGGATAGCTGCGTCCAGGGCCGTCTCATTCCCGTCGAACTCCCCTTTCGGGATCGTCCATGCGCCAATATCCTTGTTCTTCCAGAAAGGACCTCCGGGATGAACAAGGAATATTTCCAGCTTTTTATCCGCTGTCCTGTAAAGGAGGATGCCGGCGCTCTGCTTCTTCATGAAATTATAATGAGCAAATTATTAGCCAATTATTCCTGCACATTGAACACAAACCCCACACCATATACATTATCGATGCTGATAAGCTTCGAAGCGCTTAGATGTTTCCTCAGCCTGGAGATGAATACATCCAGGCTCCTCCCCAGGAAATAATCATTCTCCCCCCACAGCTGCGTCAGTATCTCCTCGCGCCGGAGCACCCTGTTCTCATTCCTGAATAAATAATCCAGCAATTCCGACTCCCTTGGAGTAAGCACGATCTCTTTCTGCCGTCCGATGTGGAGCTTCAGCGTATCCTTGTAGAATTGCACATCGCCCCGGACGATCGTGCCACGGTTTATGGGCGTGGCGGCAGGGATCCTCCGGATGATATTCCTGATCCGCAGCACCAGCTCATCCACATCGAAGGGCTTCGTAATATAGTCGTCGGCGCCGATCTTCAGGCCGTGCAGCCTGTCGGCTTTTTCATTGCGGGCCGTCAAAAACAGGAAGGCGATGTCGTGCCCAAGACCGACGATCTTTTCCGCGAGCTGGAAACCATCCATTTCGGGCATGGAAACATCGATGAGCACAATATGATAATGCCGCGGGTCCTTCCGGATCTTCTCGAAGGCCAGCTTGCCATTTTGCAGCCAGTCCACTTCAAAGTCGGAGATCTCCAGGTACTGCTTAACTACATTACCCAGATCGGCCTCATCTTCTACCAAAAGCACTTTTGCCTTCATCTGTACAAAAAGATTATTATTAAAATGGGATACTGATAATAAATTCACTGCCTTCCCCTTCCGTGCTGTTGAGCTCAATTTTCCATCCATGAGCGTCGACAGCCTGCTTCACGTAAAACAATCCCAGTCCCAGCCCTTTCACCTGTCCATGATTGTTCTTCATATCCCTGTAAAATTTCTCAAATGCATGTTTGCGGATCTCCGGCGTCATGCCGATGCCATTATCCCGGACCGTGATGCTGATGCCCTTTCGATCTTCCATCGTCGTAACTGTGATCTCTTTCCCTTCCCGGTTGTTGTATTTTATGGCATTATCAAAGATATTGAGAAAGATGGTGGTGAACCAGAATTTATCCAGCATGACCTTATCATGGGTGGCATGCTTGTGCAGGCTGAAGCCGGCATTGATCCCTGAAAGCTTCAGCCTGTAATCCAGCAGGATCTCCTCCAGCAAATGATGAATGGAATATTCCTCCTTCTGCAGCGGGATCTTATTCATGGTAGTGATCTCCAGCACCTGACTGATCAGTACCCGCAATCTCTCGGACTGCCGTTGTATCACCTCCGTCAATGGCATGATGCTATCCTTATTGGAGATGATCTTTTCATTCTGCATGGTCTTGTTGGCAACGATGATCGCGGCCAGCGGCGTATGGAACTCATGGGTGATGCTGTTGATGAAGTCGGACTTCATCTCGGAAAGTTTTTTCTGCCGGAGCCAGTTACGGAAAGTGACGAAGAAGATCAATACCACGGACAGGATGGACAGCAGGGAAAGGAGAAATGTAGGCATCATCAGCCTGAGAACGGTGAGGCGCCTGTTAAGGATGTCCACATGGAGACCGAAACTGGCGCCATAGGTATGGTCCGCAGCGCTGCTGACGCTGAGAAAGCCTGCCTGGTTATGCGGGGAGATATCCTGCAGGGTGCCGCCGATCCGGATGCCGCTGGGGGTCTGGATGGCTTTATCGAGATGGTCGTTGGCCTCCCGCTTATTATATAAGCTGACATACCTGTTGCTCTCGAAAGCAATGTCGATGGACTCCACCAGCAGGACATATTCCAGCCGCCTGTTAAGTCCGTGCTTCTTTATGATGCTGTTCAACAGGCTGTCGATGTTATTGGCTTGCCGCAAAGCCTGAAAAATGCTATCGCAGACGCGCCGCTTCAGCTGCGTGAACCCGGCCGTGTCCTGCCGGTATAGCCGCTCCAGCTCAGGCATATTGCCATAAATGAACCGATCCACTATCTTTTGTCCTCCCGGCATGATCTTGTCATTACGAATGGACGCATAATAGCCTGTCTTGATGATCTCTATCTCGGAAAGATAGTAATGGTCATTTTTCAGCTCATAGGTATTATACAGCAGGAAGAATTGAACGGAGGAAAGGACCAGCAGGCTGACGATAGCGATAATCCTATGTGCGGTGGTAGTAAACTTCAACATTAGCAATTTTAGCAAAGGCGAAAACGAAAGTTATTCGAAATTTGGCTTACAAAAAAAATATCTCACAGGGCGTTTAGGATCCGTTAACAATCCATTTAATGTTTGTTGACACCATACCGGAAATGCGGTAAATACCTTTATTTCGCCCTAAACTTAAAAAACCAGGCATGAAAAAAGTCTTACTGTTGCTGCTGTTACCCGCCGGCTTCTTAGGGAGGGTGCAAAGTCAAATGATCAACAAGGTGGTGGACCCGGTGGATTATGTGAATCCGCTGATGGGCACCCAGTCCACAGGGGGCCTCTCCAATGGCAATACCTTTCCCTCCATCGCCCTTCCCTGGGGCATGAATTTCTGGACCCCCCAGACAGGCAATATGGGCGACGGCTGGCAGTATACGTACACCGCCGAGAAGATCAAAGGTTTCAAGCAAACGCATCAGCCTTCACCCTGGATGAATGACTACGGCGAATTTTCCATCATGCCCGTGGCAGGACAAATGCGTTTCACCGAGAATGACAGGCAGTCCTGGTTCTCCCATAAGACAGAAGTGGTCAAACCTTATTATTACAGCGTATACCTGGCGGATTATGACGTGACCACCGAGATAGCGCCGACGGAGCGGGCCGCCAGCTTCCGCTTCACTTTCGCAAAGACGGACAGCGCCTTTGTAGTGGTCGATGCCTACGACAAGGAATCCTACATAAAAGTGATCCCTTCGGAGAATAAGATAGTCGGCTATTCTACCCGCAACAGCGGCGGCGTAGCAAAGAACTTTAAGAACTATTTCGTCATCGTATTTGACAAACCCTTCCTCGGGCAGCATACCTGGTCCGGCAAACAATTGGCGGACGCTCTCGAGTTGCATGACAAACATGTGGGCGCCGTCGTTCAATTCAGCGCTCTCCAACGGGGGTCTGTCGTCAACGCCAGGGTAGCATCCTCCTTCATCAGCATAGAGCAGGCGGAGCAGAACCTGAAGGAGACGGATCACAGCACCCTGGAATCCGTGGCTGCCAAAGGCCGGGACATCTGGAACAAGACCCTCAGCCGCATCCTTGTGGAAGGGGGAACCATCGACCAGGTGCGTACCTTCTATTCCTGTCTTTACAGGATGCTGTTCTTTCCCCTGAAGCTCTATGAAAAAGACGCAGCCGGCAGGATCGTTCATTACAGCCCTTACAACGGCAAGGTAGAAGCAGGATATTTATTTGCCGGCACCGGCTTCTGGGACACTTTCCGCGCCCTCTATCCCTTCCTCAACCTGGTGTATCCATCAGTCAATAAGGAGATGCAGGAGGGGTTGATAAATGATTACAAGGAAGGCGGCTGGCTGCCTGAATGGTCCAGCCCGGGTTATCGCAGCGTCATGGTCGGCAATAACTCGGCGTCGATCGTAGCGGATGCCTACCTGAAGGGACTAAGAGGCTATGATATCAATACCCTGTATGACGCACTGCTGAAAGATGCCAATAACGAAGGACCGATCCCTGCCGTAGGCCGCGACGGAGTGGCTTATTACAACAAGCTGGGCTATGTACCCTACGACGTGAAGATCAACGAGAACGCCGCCCGGACATTAGAATACGCCTATGACGACTTCACCATCTACAGGCTGGGTAAGGCGCTGGGCCGTCCCGCCGATGAGCTGAAGCTTTACGCGCAGCGCTGCCAGAACTACAGGAACCTCTTCGATCCGGAGCACAAGCTGATGCGGGGGAAGAACCAGGACGGCAGCTTCCAGTCGCCATTCAATCCCTTTAAATGGGGAGATGCCTTCACCGAGGGGAATAGCTGGCATTACAGCTGGAGCGTATTCCATGACATCCAGGGACTGATGGACCTGATGGGCGGCCGGAAAACATTTGTACAAATGCTGGACTCGGTCTTTATCATGCCTCCCACTTTTGACGACAGCTATTATGGCGGTGTGATCCATGAGATCAGGGAAATGCAGATCGCGGGTATGGGCCAGTACGCACATGGCAATCAGCCTATCCAGCATATGATCTACCTGTACAACTATGCAGGCGAGCCATGGAAGACGCAGTACTGGGTTAGAGAGGCAATGCGCAAGCTGTACAAGCCCACTCCCGACGGATATTGCGGCGATGAGGACAATGGTCAGACCTCCGCCTGGTATGTTTTCTCGGCCCTGGGCTTTTATTCGGTATGCCCCGGCACGGACCAGTATGTTCTGGGCACTCCTCTCTTCAAAAAGACAACCATCAACCTGGAGAATGGGAAAGCCTTTGTCATCAACGCACCCGCCAGCAGCGAAAAGAATCTATACATACAAGGCGCGACCCTGAACGGGCTGCCTTATACAAAGAACTGGATCTCCCACTTAGACATCCAGAAGGGCGGCCGGATCGACCTGTCCATGAGCGCTGTTCCCAACAAAAGCCGGGGAACGGAGCCCAGCGCCTATCCGTACTCCTTCAGCACCGACAAAGAAAAACCCGTAAAATAAAAATGAACAGCCTATCCATCAGGACCCTTGCATTTATTCTTGTAGTATTCACGACCAGCCCGGCCAGCGCTCAGCATCGTCGTCATCATCAGCCCAATGCGCTGACAGGCGACTCGCTCACGTCAGGCAAGTATACCCTCATCTTTGCGAGCAACGACCCCGGCTTCGATTCTTTGACACGCCAGAACATGATCAACGTTTTTTTTACGGTCTATCCACTGGAAGTGGAAAGGTTTAACAAAAATTCGCTGACAAGGATCGTTTTCTTCATCGACACCGCCTATGATGGCGTGGCGGCGACAGGCGGTGGCGTAGCCCGCTACAGCCCGGCGTACCTCAAAACCCATGCACAGGATGTCGATGTGGTGACACATGAGGTGATGCACGTGGTGCAGTCATACCACAACTATGATCCCGGCTGGCTGACGGAGGGGATCGCCGACTATGTGCGGTATGTATATGGCGTGAATAATAAAAATGGCGGCTGGAAGCTGCCCGACTACCAGGCAGGCCAGAGCTACCAGAATGCTTACCGTGTGACGGCAAGGTTCCTGCTATGGGTGGAGAAGAATAAATACAAGAAGATCGTGGACGATATGGACAAGGCCATGCGGGAAGGGACCTATACGCCGGCGCTGTGGACAAAGCTGACGGGTAAGACAGTGGATGACCTGTGGAGCGAATATGCGCAGAACCCTACTCTTGAACTCTCGTATAAATAATTTAATTTAGTGCCTGCTCTTTTTTTAACGACCCGTTGCCTTGCTGCAACGGGTCATTTATTTAAACCATCATTATGCTCTTCCGGTATTTTGCTTTCTTAGCGCTGACTTTCTTTTCAACTATCACAAATGCACAGGTGGCCTACACAAACCCCGGCGGTCTGCATGCCCTGCAGCAGCAATTTGTCGACCTGCGTTTTGGCATGTTCATCCACTTCAACATGCCCACATTTGCCAACGCGGACTGGCCGGACCCGGACCTGCCTGCGTCGACATTCAACCCTACAAAGCTGGATTGCAGTCAATGGGCCAGTGCCGCCAGATCCGCCCATATGTCCTATGGCTGCCTGACCACCAAGCATCATAGCGGCTTCTGCATCTGGGATACAAAGACGACAGACTACAATGTGATGCACAGCCCCTACAAGAAAGACGTGGTCCGTCAATATGTAGACGCCTTTCGCGCGCAGGGTCTGAAGACAATGCTCTACTATTCCATCCTCGACACCCACCACAAGCTGCGACCCGGCTTCATCACCCGGCAGCATATCGAAATGATCAAGGCGCAGCTGACGGAGCTCCTGACGAATTACGGCGAGATCACCGCTCTCATCATCGACGGATGGGATGCTCCCTGGTCCCGCATATCTTATGACGATGTCCCTTTCGAAGAGATCTATACACTGGTGAAAACCCTCCAGCCGAATTGCCTGCTGATGGACCTGAATTCCGCGAAATACCCGCCGGAAGCATTGTTCTATACGGATATAAAATCCTATGAGCAGGGAGCAGGACAACACATTGCCAAGGAAGGCAACCGCCTGCCGGCCTTATCCTGCCTGCCGCTGAATTCCGCCTGGTTCTGGAAAACAGATTTTCCCACCACCCCTGTGAAAGACCCGAAGATGCTGGTGAACGACAACATCATTCCTTACAATAAAATATACGACAACTTCATCCTGAATGTAGCGCCTAACCGGGATGGCCTCATCGACAACAATGCCCTGACAGCGCTGGCGGAGATCGGTAAGCTATGGAAGAACGAAGGGCCTGTGGCTGCGCTGCCGCCTACGGATGCGCCCATCATCTCTTCCAACCTGGCGAAAAAGCAGCAGGCGGAGGCCTCCTGGAGCGATGATATGTGGATCATGGATTTTGGTACAGATGATAATTTTAATACTTCCTGGCGATCCAACCCCATGGTAAAAGCGCCCTGGTACCAGGTGTCCTTTGAAAAAGAAAAGGCTTTCAATACGGTGGTGATCACCGAAGAGAGATCCAATATCAGCCGGTATCGACTGGAATACTGGCAGAATGGCGGCTGGAAGCTTTTATTCGAAGGGGAAAATAAAGGAAGGGTGAAGATCCACCGGTTTGACCGCAAATGGGGCGGAAAAGTCCGGATCTCTATTACGGCATCCGATACAGCGCCGGCAATAGCGGAGCTGGCGGTATATGACGAGCGGAGGTAAGGTCACAGCTGTTTCAGCCTATGCAGCCTTGCGGCTCCCACCTTGTGGATAAATTCCTCTATCTGATCATCATCCATCTGGTCTGCCATGAATCGAAGGGAATGGCCTCCTTTGGAGCAAAAGGTCACCTGGTGTCCCCTTGTGCTGAGCCAGAGGCTGAGAAAGATCCCGCCGAGGATAAATCCACCGTAAATGCTGGGTTTGGTTTCCGGGTTGCCAATGCTGAGGACGCCCAGCAAAAAGGAAAAGGCCGCGAGAACAAGATAAAAGACGTTGCTGATATTTGCATGCTCGATGGTGGAGATATCCTCCAGGAAAATAGTGATCCGATAGGTCCTTCCCCATTTCCTGCTGGTCATGTGGATCCGCAGGTTGGTGAGAATGATCTTGTCGTCATTAGACTTTACCAGCACCGATTCATTGGATAAGAGATTCATACGCGTCAGGCTTTTATCAAATATCCGAAAAAAAGGGGGTATGGAAAATTAAGCCTTCCGGGACTGTAGATTGGTGCTCAATGCTATTCCCGACAGCTATAATTCGCGCATGATATTAAGATGGTGCCTTTTATGACGCTTTTGTACCTGCTCTTTCTGCAATGTTCTTACCAACTGATCGTGCTGTGAGGCGAGCTTTATCCACAGCTGGAGCTTTTTCCCCGGGTCGGGATCCTGCAGGATGCTGGCTTCCTTGCGATGGGTCAGGTGGAGCTGCTGTGTGTGGACCAGCTCTTCCAGGGTTTTGTCCAGTTTCGTCCTTTGGAAGATCGACAGGGCGGTGTATCTTTCTCCCAGGTCGGTGTCACGATAAATGGTGCTTTTCTCAAAATCGATGTAATAAAAGCCGTGGCCATCCGGCTGTTGCGTCTGGCGGCGGTGGGGAGGGTTCGTGACAACCAGGATACGTTCCCTCTGCAGATTATTGATAAGCTTTTCCAGGGGGTCGCCTTCTTTTTGCTTAAGCATGTGCCACTCGATATTGGCTGTTATGCGGCTCTGGTGTTTTTGGACCTCGACCTGGTTTATTTCAAACTTCCGCTCCAGGTAATCCAGGGTGGGCCGGCTCTCGAAAACGCTGGCTTTGATGGGAGCGCCGATCCTTTTTCCCTCATCGTCCAGCATACGATAGTATAGACCCCGGTACTGATAGAGCCGGCTATGTTCACTGCCCCTGTCTGCCATGACATTATAGCGGCTGAGTATGGCATTCAGGTGATCGACGGAGGTATAGGCGTATCTATCTAAAACATGGTGCAGCACATTTTCGATGCCTGTGCGGGTGGCGCCCTGGCCGTATTGCAGGCGTTGGAGGTATTTCTGCGGCGTTTGACGGAGGCGCTGGGCTTCGGGGGTCAATTCCCTGACAGGTGTGAGGTGATGGGTCTTTTCCAGTTGCTGGCAGATCTGTTTAAGGTGGTAGGGAGACCGGAGATCGTTGCTGATGCGGGTGCCATCGGGGCGGAGATTGGAGGCGACGATGTGAGCGTGGGGGTGACCGGCATCCAGATGACGGTAGACCAGGGCGGGCTGATCTGCAAAACCGATCTCTTTCAGGTATTGGGCGGCGATGAGCTTCATATCCTTGTCGGAAAGCTGGTCCCGGGGATGGAAGTTCAGGGTCATGTGGGCCGTGTTCTTATACACGCGCTCGCTGCGGAGGGACCGTTCGTGAAGGCGGTCCAGCTTCTGGCTCCATTCCAGCTTGTCGGGATCTTCCCAATAGTTGAAAGCTGCGATGAACAGGGCTTTGCCCTGGGTGAGTTTATGCTCGTTGTAATCCAGGGTGATGCGCGGGCGGTGGGAGCTGTCTACGAATGCGAGCATTGTAAATAAATTTTTTGGATGATGGTGCGGCTCTCTTTTATTTCTTCCAGCAGCTGCGGACAGCCTTTATCAGCGGCCTTGTCTTCGATGAGATCAAGCCGGGTCTTTATATTGATAAGGCATTCCAGGAGGTCATCCTTCGACTGGTCGCGGATCTTCATCACGACGGGCTTGTTGGTCAGTACTTTTTTGACGTATTCGGTCTGGCTTTGACAGGCGGAGGAAGCGATGAGCCGTTGTACCTTCTGGAACTCTGCTTCCGTCAGGCGGATGGAGATGAATCGTTTCTTTTCTTTTTTTTCCATGGTAAGGTCTGCACAGGAGAATGCACCTGTGCACCGACGAAAGTAGGCGGCATGGAGGTTTTAAAAAGTATTAAAATAGAGTTTTTTTGATCAGAAAATTTCGTAAATTCCTTCTACGCCCACTGCCGTGTGGCTTCAGTGAATATATCCGGACAGATCTAGGTTGGCACGGCTGACACCGTTCTCCATGTCCTGGTATAAAATACGAAGCAGGAGTTTATTACCCGGCTGGCGTATACCCAGGTCCACTTCTACTACCCGGGCCGTCAGTTGATTGGCTTGTAATGTTCTGTTCACATCCGTCTTTTCCAGTCGCCAGGTATAGCTGTTGGATACGCCGTAAGCGGTCACGAAGGTGGTGTTGATATTCCTGGAGAAGGGGATGGTGTCGCCGGCAAAAGTCAATACATTCCGCCCCGGGTAGAATTCCAGGTAGTTGAGGACCCGGCCATCGCCTTCTCCCCTGAAGCTGACCTTCCCGTCTTGCCGAAGGATAGTGATCTTTTGGGTGTCGACTATCTTTAAGGCGGGATGGAGCTTGTCCATGTTCTTTATCCTGTCATACTCTACCCTTGTGATACCGAATTTTTCGTCGTAAGGCAGGGGTTGCCCTCCGACGGCCTGGCTGCTGTATTCAGCGAACCAGTCTTTATTGGCAGCGACGGCATTGTTGAATTTCAGCAATATGCGGAGGACATCAGGAGGGAAATCGAACTCCGTTATTTCGAACCGGGCGTCGCCGGCATGTAAAAGGGAGTCGACAAGGGTAAACGCTTCGGACTGAGGAGATTGGGCGGATGCCCGAAGGCCGGCGACCAGCAGTATGAGACAGAGAAGATTTTTCATCACAGGACAAGATTACGATTTTTATCATTGCCGGAAAATCCTTAGATTTGCCGTCCAAATTGCCTGATAGTATAATGGTAGTACGTCAGATTCTGGATCTGAATGTCGAGGTTCGAGCCCTTGTCAGGCAACAAGTGACCCGCAACAAAGTTGCGGGTTTTGTTTTTCCGGGAGCTACGCGGCTTGCTCGCAGGAGGGGACGGGAAGGCAAAACCGCCCGATGCAATCAGGCTGGGTCACTTAGTAATGTAAAGAGGGGTGGATCGGCCCGCGCACCCGGAGGGTGGCGGGGTAATCCAGGTAAGGCAATCAAACCACACAACTAATTAATCATCAAATCTTTATAAAACTTTCTACTCCAAATAGAACCTTTTTTTTGTTGTCAATTCGCTTGCCCCTCTCCGTTACTTGGGTTATTTTCAACCATTTACACGCCTGCGTGTGTAAATTCCCTTTTTAAGCCGAACCCTTTTCCCTGGCGCTCGGATAAATGTATATTCAAAGAGCTTGCACTGATCAAATAATCAACAGAACCGCCTGCCGATATGGTGATAAAAGTGAGAAGGCTAAGGCAACCTTGAAGAACTCGGAGCTATTGCAGCGTTTTAAAGAGATTGATGTATTGCCCGAAGAAGAGCAAGGGATACTGCTCAAAGTAATTTCTGCTTATATCAGGGACTACAGGGCTAAACAGGCTTATGCTTCCTAAAGGGGAGTGTAAAATAAACTGTGTCAAAAGCTATTTGGTCAATTAGTTTAACGGGTTGCTCGGTTTTTGTTGTATTCTTCTTTTTATAGCTATCAAGTAATAAAGCCGCTCAACCACAATCGCATATAAAAGTGCATTTACAAATAGTCCGATGAAAAATATATAAGGCATCCCCCAGTTGCCCCTAATCATCGGCGCCAACAAATATAGTGTCGGAAAACCTAAAACTGAGAATAGTTTTTCTAAGAAACGAGTTGTATTTGTTGCATGGCCGTCTTCATTTGCCATTACCCCCATATATGAAAATATAATCAATAAGTATATGACTATTGCACATACAATAAAGATCCAAATTTGCCCTTTATAGCGATTCATGGTTGACCATAATTTGTCTCAGATAGATACAATTGCGATAGTTTAATTGAGGCGGCGACAGCTCCACCCAAAGAGCAAGTCGCCGCCTCTTTTTTACGGTGCCTATCATAGATCGGTACTCATTCTGTCCCCAAAGATAATCTTTAGCTGGGATGCGGAAACGGCCCAACCGTGCAACGGCATAGTCCATTTCCTGGCAATTCGCTCGGTCGCCAAATAGATCAATTTCAACAAGGCCATGTCACTGGTAAAGGCCCCCTTATTCTTTGTCACTTTCCGGATCTGACGGTGGTAGCCCTCGATCGTGTTGGTCGTATAGATCATTTTTCGGATCGCATCCGGATAGCGGAAGTAGGTCGTCAACTTATCCCAATTGCGTCTCCATGAATCAATTACCACTGGAAATTTCTTACCCCACCTCTCTTCTAGGTCCAATAGGTTTGCTTCGGCCTGGTCTTTATTCATCGCCTGATAGACGGGCTTTAAATCAGCCATAAATGCCTTCTGGTCCTTGCTGGCCACATACTTCAGCGAGTTGCGGATCTGATGAACGATACAGCTCTGGACCTCGGTCTCAGGAAAGATCGTCCGAATAGCTTCCTCAAAACCCTTTAGACCATCTATACAGGCGATCAGGAGATCCCTTACACCTCTTTGCTTCAGATCGGTAATCACCCCCAGCCAGAAATTCGCCCCTTCGCTTTGGGACACATACATCCCTAACACGTCTTTCTTCCCTTCTCTATTAATCCCCAGAATATTGTATACACATCGCGTCTGGACACGGCCTTCCTCCTTTACCTTGTAGAACATCGCATCCAGCCATACGATGCAATACAGCTCTTCCAGTGGCCGCTGCTGCCATTCCTTTACCAGGGGCACGACCTTGTCGGTAATAGCGCTTAGGGTGGCCGCAGAAATGTCCGTATCGTAGGTCTCTTTGATGTGGGCGCTGATATCCCTCAGGCTGGTTCCCAAACCGTAAAGGCCGATAATTTTGTCCTCCAAGCTTTGCGCCATAATCGTCTCTCGCTTTTTGACCATCTCCGGCTCAAAGCTGCCCAGGCAGTCACGCGGCGTCGTTACTTCAATCGTACCGGACGACGTCTTTAATTGTTTCTTGCTTTTGCCATTCTTTCGGTTGCCGGCATCCCGCGCTTCCTCATCCAGATGCCCTTCCATCTCGCCCTCCAGGATCGAGTTAAGCATCTCCTGCAACAACGGCGCAAAAGCGCCCTCTTTACCAAATAAAGATTTGCCACTACGCAACTGTTCCTTTACCTTTTGCTTGGCTAATTCGTAATCGAATGGTTCTGACGACGGTGGAACTTTCTTTTTCATTTTTACTGTGTTTAAAGTTAAGAATTTAACTCTTGACACAGTTCATTTTACACTCTCTTACGTCACATTGCCAGGTTTCGCAAAAAATCAACAAACTTTTTGTTGGTCTTAATAAGCCTGCCTCCAATCAAAATATCAAATTTATTAGCACAAATTCTAACCTTTTCTCCATCTTCTTTTTCATAAATAAACTTTGCTCTAACATCTATATCCCTGCTTTTCCGTGCATATTTTACTTTATTAAGAAACAAATCAAGCATTTTGACCGTATCTTGATTGTCAATTACCTTCAATTGCATTCTTCCATTGAAGTTTGTTTCAAAGTCTGTACATGTTATCTCGATAGCAGTAAGTATATTAAAATTTACACTTGCGACATAAATCCTCCTTGGTGTATTTACTTGAGAGTATGAGTACCCGTAAGAGCTAAAGAAAAGCAGTAACATAAACACTCTTATTTTCATTATTCTTGATTTTCTTGTTTTATATCGCGACCAGGCTTTGCTGGTCCAGCACAGCCATGGCAAGGCGCTTTACGGTCAGGATTCGGCTTAACCTTATTCTGATCATTTTGCAGATCCTGTTTCTCTTTTAAATATTTAAAGATACCCTTTTCTGCTACGGATTCTGTAGAAGTCGGATTTGCGACAACTGTGATATGACCTTTATGATTTCTCCTGGTCACTTGCCCATTTTTGATCTCGCCAAGTGCCTTGGCTGTTTTTTGCTCCGAGCCAGCAATAACTCTCTTTTCCTCTGAATTGCCATATTGATTATCATTTTTAACAGTTGCGTTAGGGTGTCGAAGAGCATATAAAGCATGATCCGCTTCATGATTTAAAACACTCGCAGGAGAAATCGTAACCCCTTCAGTAGTTGTTATAGCATTCAGCGGTCCCCAATGGATTGTTGGCCTATTTTCGCCAGTAGGATCAGGAACATAATCAGAAGTAATAGTAGCCTTCAACTCAATGACATCGATATGTTCAGGCCTTCTCTGCAGGTCAAGCAAATAACCACCTACTCCATGGGCATCTAAATAAGCATACGCATCATAAAACTGATCAATAAATTCAGGACTGGCATCCGGAAAATCTAAAGTATCACCCAAAGGATCATTTCTTAAAATCGGATTATTACCCATTGAGGAATATAGGCTTTCTGATTCGGTCGGCTTTGGATCTAGTTGCCACCACCTGCCCAATTGCGGATCGAGGCTTCTTAAAGGGGTTTCATACATCTCCAACCCTGATCCATCAGAGAACTCCTTGTTCTGCAATTCCGACCCTTTGTTGTATCTGAGCTTATTTTCAGCATAATTACCCTTCAACGCTTTATCACTTATCCCCGCCATCGTCAATCCAAACGGATAATATTCCGTAGTCTCGAGCAGTGGTCCCCTGGTATGTACCAACTGAAGATTATCAAAGAACACGTCGAGATTGCTCTCGTTGCTACAATATACATATAAATATCCACTGGCGGATATACTCACAGCTGCACTATGGCTTTTTACCGCATCGGCTGTAGTATTTACAAGATCAAATCCGCAATTGGAGGCCACCGGCACAAACTGATCGTTGAAGAGGATCCAGTTGATATAGGCACGTGGGACGGTATTAAGCCCCGGATTGGGAACGCCGGAGGTGACCCAACTGTTGACACCGTTATAGGTAGCAGTTGAACCCTGCAGTGCCGCTGCTGTGGCCCCCTTGCCCGACCCTGCTACGGCGGAAGTGCCTGCGAAGGCGCCAATAAAACTGTTTAAAACGGTGTTGATCAGGTACGTATTGCTGGGATTGGAACCCGTCCCGTTGTGCCAGAAGGACTTGCCATAGATGTTCACCACGTCGCCGGTCATGACCTTGAGGGTAATACCCAGGCCTGTCTTGTCGCCGGTGGCGCCGTTCAGCTTATACACGACGGCGCTGGTAGCAGAGGTATTTGAACTGGGGTTGGTATTGTAGGGCGGGTTGCCGTTGTTGTTGGGATAGCCGTTACCGGAGGTGCTGCCCCAGGACGCGATGCTGGAGGTGGAGATCGTGTCGGCGAGGGTGATGGTGTAATAGGTCTGTTCCACGGCCATGGAACCACTGCTGTTCTCCAGGGTGGCGGCGGGGTAAACATCCTGCTGCTGTTCATCGGTGAGGACGACACGTGTATTGCCGAGATGATCTTTTTCAAAGAAGTCGTAAGAGACGGTATCGCTCTTGCCCGGCGACCGGGGCCGAACCCGTCCCTCTTCGCCCAGGATGAACTGCAGGGTGTCCGAGGCAGTACCGGAAAGGTTGGTGGTCGTATACTGGTAAATAAAGGGCCCGATATAACTGGTGACGGTCTTCTTTGTTACCGAATTGTCGATGGTGATCTTCTGTTGTTTGCTCCCGGAGGCGTCGTAGACATATTTGATATAGCCCTTGTTGGTAAAGGTGATGCTGTCAGGTAAGTTGAGGTGGTTGTAATGGATATTGGCTATTCTCTTATTGTTATCCGTTGTCAGATTGCCGTTCCCATCATAGCTGTAGTCTGTAGTGCTCCCGGTATTGTATTCCTTGAAGTCTCCCAACAAGGTGGCGGTGTCGTTCTGCCTGTCCGTCACATATCCCAGTTTATTGCTATTGGTATTGTAGCCATACAGAAGGCTGTCGATCACGGCGACGGTATTGAGCCGGAGGCCCACCTGATTCATGGTAAGGATATTCCCATTCTGGTCATAGGTGATACCCCGTGTGGTGAAGTCAATGCCGGCGCTGGTGTTCCAGGCGCTGCCGGTGTATTGGGTAAAGTCCGCCCGGGTGAGGCGGTTGATGGCATCGTAAGTAAAACCATAAGCGCGTTGTTGGCCGTCCCCTTTATTGCGCCATTTGATGCCGGCAATATTTCCATTGAATTGGGACTGGTTGAACCCATAATCGTAGTTCAACTCCATGCCGAACCAGTTGACGGCACTGTTCGCTGCATTGCTATAGTCCTTATTTATGCCCCGCACCCAGCCCCTAATGTTATAAGTATAGCGCAACGAGTCGATGGGGTTGGCCGTATAGGCAAAATTGGTGAGGCTGGCCCTTGCCCGGCCCAACTTCTTGAGCGACAGCCGCCCCAACTCATCGTAACTATAGACTGCCAGGCTGTCTTCCAGGCTGTTTCCTACTTTCTTGTTGACGGACACCAACCGGCCAGCGGCATCATAAAGATTCTTCGTCAATACGACATAGTTCAGAGTATTGACCCCCGCCTTGCCATGATTTTCCAGTATCCGGAGCGGTCTCCCGGTAAAATCATATTGGGTGGTCAAAGTGTCCTTTCCCCCTGAATTATTGGTGCTGTGCGCCTGGATCACCCGACCGCGATCGTCATAAAAGCTGACGTTGTACAGGTACGTCGAGCTGTTCAGCACATTCACTTCTGTGCCTGTCACCAGACCCCGGGTAGCATTGCTGGCCGTAAGCGATCGGGGATAAGGAAAGGTTGCATCGCTGGCCGTATAGAAATAGCTGGTATTACCCGTATAGGTGGTGATAAGGTTTGCGCTAAGTCCTGAACCTGTGCCGGCCACCCAGGTATAATCATCATAATGCGTACGTGTGAGCACGGTATAGGTGCCAGTTCCGGGATTAGGCCATACCAGCGCAGTGTCAGCATAGCTCTTTTGCGTGGAACGGTCATAGCTGCTGGTCCAGAGCCCTGCGAGAATGGGTCTGTTCAGCGAGTCATAGGAAGTATAAAACCACTGCCCTTTATTACGCAAGGCACTATCCTGTGTGAGCACCAGCCTATCACGGACGTCATAGACCATCCATACCTCGCCGGCGCCCGGGACACGCTTGACGACCATCCGATTGCGCTGGTCGTATTCATAGCTGAAACACAGCTCTTTGGAAATTGAAGAAGCTGCAATGGTCGTTGCATCGAAAGTCCAGCTATTTGCCTTCAACCAATCGGTAGTCTTGGGAGGCATGACAAAACGCAAGTTGCCCAGATCATCGTAGACATAATAGGTACACAGCCATCCCGTATAGGCGGTACTAGGTACAGTGGCCGCCGACTGCGCCTTCTTCAGGACCACCCGCCCGTCCTTGTCCTTATATTCCACTACCTGGTGGCCTGCTTCATCCGTAGCGACCGTTTTTAGCAGCTGTCCGTATGCGTAATACCCCCCATTGGTTGGGGTGAGGCCCATCGTGTAGGTGACACGCCAGATCACGAGGCTGTCGGCTAGGGTACTGGTTTGATATTGCATGGCGGAGCCCAGCGCACTGCCGGCCCAGCTGTTGCCAGGGGCATAAGACGCCAGCACACGATTCAGCGGGCTAGCTTCATACATGGTCTGGCCGTAAAAGAATTTTTCTCCATTGGTGGCACTGGTGGGATTATACAGCGCCGTCATAAAGGAGCTTTGCCAGTTGAAAGGATTGGCCTTGAAGCCCCCGAAAGTGCCTGTATCGACATAGGGCAAATATTTAAAGACCTCCCTGCCAAGGCTGTCATACAACATAGGGCTCACCATATCATAACCCTGAGGGCTAATGCCTTTTACTACTGTCTGTATCGGCCGGCCCAGTCCGTCGAAATACTGCGTCGTCTGCTTTACCTCCTGCACCGACCTGGCGTTGGAAGTGATCATGGTATCGGCCGTAAATGGCCTTTCCGCCTCCCAGCTTCGGAGCATATTTAAGGCAATAGTGCTGCTATACGACGAGGGTATGGGGTTCAGGGTTTGCGTGGTGGCATTGGGCTGGGTCTGGGTGTTGGGTATCACCTGGGCCCCCGCATCGAATACTGCAAGCCAGGCAGCAGCCACCAGGACAAATTTGATCTTTATCATTGATATTCACTTTATAGGTTGCTAAATACCCATTTAGGGCAGCGCCATCCTCAATGCCTTGTTGCTGAACATGGCTGCGGGATCGAATACGTTATATAAATTGCCCTCTTCGTCGATGAAATACATACTTCCTCCACCCACAATGTCGTCGTCAAAATGAACATTCATGGTTGCATGGGTAAGGAATTGGAAAATACTGTCCTGCTGTGCCCCTGAAGATTTATGCGTGTACAGCGGCCGGCTCAAAATGATGCTGGTGTCAAGGCTATTGCTATACCAGTTCAGCAACGTCTTTGCGCTATCGGCAACATAGCCGTCTTCAAACGAGGGAACAGCGATTATTTTCAACCTTCCTTTGCGGGCAATGGCAATGGAGTCCAGCCTGGCAATGAAGGCGGTGTCGGTCGCTGTTTGTGTGGATGTCATGACTACAAAGAGGATTTTCTCACCCTGATAGGCGACTGCGGGAAATGTCTGGCCACCAGGGGTAGTGATCGAATAGTTATAAAGAGCCGTCTGACCCGAACAGGCCATTGTTGAGAGGTACATCAAGGTGGAAAGCAGAAGGGTTTTATTCATCATTTTATCGAATAGTTTAGTTCACGGTATCGATTTGTACAGTGGCGCAGGTACTGTTTATAGCTACATTACTAAATGTCGAAGAAACGGCGCCTGCATGGCCTACACTGCAAACGGTATAGAGATATTTAGTGGTGCCGCTTTTGGCCAGGGTTACATTATACGTCCCCTGGATCAAGGATCCCAGTGTGCCGCCTGCCGCCGGAATATTGAAGACCGTTTGCTGGTTGGTACTGGTATTGACAAAGGTTGCGGTGAAGCCGGTAATGCCTACATAATTGATCGAATTAATGGTAATCATTATAGGGGTACAAACACCATTCGTGTTGGCATAGTTTTGACCGTTTGCCGCGACATCGTTTAGCGCGAGTGTGTCGGCATTGCCCTGACTGACCAATGAAGCATATTTTCCTGCAGCCACGGTATAGGTTACGGTGCTGCCGGTATAGTTGGCTCCGCAGTTGTTCCGGGTATAGGTGCCGGATTTTGCGTTGTTGTAAAATTGGGAGCAGGCGATCGACTGGCCGGAATATCCATAGCAGTATTTTTTTAGGGCATTCCCATCCTGGTCTTTGACGATATACAGCCTGTTGAAACCATCATATTGAAAGTAAGTGATCCGGTTGTTTAGGTCACACTGGCTGCTGACGCCCACCAGGGGTGTATAAGTAAATGTCGTCATTTGGGCGCCCGTGAGATACAGCCTCAATTCATCGATTTTTCCTGAGCCTGAAATGGCGATGGTTGTCGTTCCGGTGATCGTATGCTCATAATACGTCCAGCTCGTCCCACTGATGTTGATAGTCTTGCCTTGTTTTGGCGTTCCTCCATTCGTGAGGGTATAGCTACCATTTGTGCTCCAGTAGGAGACAGTGTATGTTCTTGTACTGCTCAACGGCAGCGTTGAACTTATCGTGCCATTTGACAGGTTGTATGATTTATAACCCGTAATGGCCGGCGTAACCGAATCTCTGGCGGATGACACAATGCTCCAATTGCCACTACCATCGGCTTCAAACGAAGTATAGCCCACTGAATTACTATCCGCTCCTACTACTTCGGCAATGGGATAGAAGCCAGCATAGTCCCAGATATAATCTTGTTTTACATTGGCCGATTTTTGCTGTTCGAGTAGGTTGCCGCGGATATCGTATCTCGGGAAATATACTCTTGTTTCGATGGCATTGCCGGCATTTTGAACCATCACATTATCTGGCTGGACGTAGCCGTTGCTCTCGAATTTGTAATTGGTCAATGCCTTATTCGTTACAATACTCTTTGTGTATTTCTCCGTTTCAACCGGTATTCCCACCATGTTCCGGTTGAGCATAGTATCGATGGCGGCAATGGCAGCCGTGCTCAACGGGATACTGGAATTAATGGCTGGCTCTTCCAGTGCCGTTCTTGTAAAGACGACGACGCTGTCACCCTTACTATTGAAAGTAACCGTCCTTGTAGGCTGCATATTCGCGGCGTCATCGTAATAGAAGGTTTTGGTTGTGCTAAGTGAATCACCGGTGTTAACATTGTACGTAATCTCAGTGGTACTGGTATGCTGCACCTGTTCGTTAGTGGTGCTATAACAAGGACAGGAAAGCCCGGAATTGACAACATTTTGATTTTGTTCACCTGTATAGATAGTCAGCCAGCCACACTTAAAATTCGAAATGCTGAATGCCGGAACAAATTGATAGGAATTAGCCGTTGATTTTAGAACCTTACCGGCTGCATTGAAAGTTTGCTCGCTGGTTAGCAAGCCGCCCCTCCAGGAACGGCCGTCGGTGGGGAGAAAAGGGAAATTGGTTGACGCAGCAGAGACGGGGATAGGCGCGGAAAAATTGGAAACGGTGTAGCCATCCGCGCCATTATAACCATGGTAGGTAGTGACTTGCCCATAAGCCACTGTGCCTCCCTGAATGGCACCCAGCTCACACTTGCTGGACGTTGTGCGCGTGAGCTTTGTATAATAATTGGTCTGCCCGCTCGACGGATCGGTGACTACAGAATACTGAACGGTGGTGAAGTCATTAATCGAATCAAGCGGATTGACGACGGTGGGGGCGGCATAGGCAAAATACCTTGACTCCGTAGGCGTGCCGGACACCCCATCGACCATTTGTATACTTTTTATTCGCAACCCACCCAGCAGCTGGGCAATCGTCTGCGTACCAGCGGCTGCGGAATAGGTCATGGTTGCAATCGCATTGACAGCATTGGTACCGGAAAGGTCACTCTGCGGCACGTTGGTGGAGAGGGTTAAGGTGTATGTCCCAGCTAAAAAAAGATTTATCCACTGATTAAAATTCCCGGAGCTATTGCTCATGACTATATTGCCGGAGGCGTCCGTGATTTTAGCGGTGACAGAAGCGCCGGGGAAATCCACATAGACTCCCGAACTTATGGTACTTGAAACATACAGATTGACATAACCAGGCGCCGACAAGGTAAACTGGCTGGATTGGGATTGGTTGTAAGGATTCGAAGTAGCCGTAAGGTTGAGCGACAAATTGATCGAGGTGTTGTTGGTGACTACAGGTACGGTCGCGGGCTGACTATTGGGTTCATAAGTGAAAACGGAATAACCACCCGTGGGGTAGGTAATTTGGGTAAGCATTTCGGCCTGCATATATGCCGGATTCGGAGTTCTCTTGTTGCCAATGTCATGACTGGGTGACATAAACCCGGCGCCTGTAAAAGAACTCAACGTCAGGCCGTTTACAAACGGCCCCGCATAACTGCTCGGATAGATGGTACAATTCGCGGCGTTAAGAGGAATGTTGGGAAGCATGGAGGAATTATTTGTCGCTCCATTGTAAAATCCCCAATAGTCCTGTGCATAGGATATCTGGGAAGGCAGGCTGGTTGGATTGTAGATAAACGACCATAGTTGGGAAGGGGTTCCGTCGGTGGGTTTTTGGGTAAGGGTCATTAGCTTCAGCCGATTGTTATTATAAACCACGGTGGTAGTTGGCGTACTGGCTGCGGCCTGTGAATAAGTATAGCCGAAAAGCCAATCTTCGATGTATTTATTGTTGATCTTGGAAAGCACTTTGATCTCGGACAACGCTACCCCCCCATTAAGATCTCGCCGAAGGGTATCCGCGGGTATGAAATAGACCCGGGCAAGATCAGATTCGATGGTACTTAAACTGAGCTGGGTTACCGTATTGAAGGAACTCAATGACATTGTACTCACCGAATTGGTGAACCCCTGATTAACGCCTCCGTGTCCACCGGTCCAGTATTGTATCCAGTCCGACTGCGAAGTATGGGTGGGCTGGCTTATACCATTGGATGTATAGGTAAAGGTGATCATCTCGCCGGTGGGCGTCACGATAGACTGTAGATACCATGCGGAGATAAAACTACCGACCCCGCTGGACATGCTACTGTTTGTGGTGGTTTCGACAAAACTGCTGTTGCCGCCAAACAGCAGTTTTGTGCCATCTTCCAGGATCATCGACCAGGTATAACCATTGTTCTGGAGAAAATCGGCGGTGATCCTGATATTGCTCCTGGGCATCGTATATGCACTGTCATTGGCCGCATTGATATATATCCTATAGGACTTGCCCAAAGCACTCAGGTTATAGATATCCATTTCGGTGTCCGTTTGTCCCTGTGCGGCCTGGTTTTCCGTTGTTTGGACGAGGCTTTGATTGATAACACCGGAACCGCAGGTATTATTGGGATTGGTATAATTAGAAGAAGTGCTTAAATAGCCATCCTCATCCGGCAATCCTTGTACCGACCGGGAAATGCAACCGCCGACGTTCAATGCCCAGCCCAGTCCGACCCAAGAGGCGATCTCACCCACCCTGATCCCCGCAGCATGATAGTTGATCGAGATCGGCACGGTTATACTGCGGCCTTTTAGTTCATAAATGGGTATGCTGATATCGGGCACGCCGGTATTCAGATTCACGGGCCATTCGCTAAACTTGGCAATACTGGACGCATTGGGCGATGGAGGAACTACATTTTTGAGGTTGTCCAGCAAGATATCTACCTGGGCCCTGGCGGCGCCGGGCAGAAGCAAAACGCCAAATAAAATAATAGCAGTTAAAAATAATTTCCGGATCATCGCAATGTTTTTGTCGCTAAAAAGAATATCCAACTCTGAATTTTACGGGGCTTGATTTCGGCAGCACCTGTCCCGCCATAAAATCGTACAGCAGCTGCATATTGCCCTCGCGCTTTCCCACTGTATATTTTTTAGTCAAACCAAGCAATGCACTCTTTTGCCAGATGGATACATCCCGATGCAACTCCTGCAAGCTCCTAAACGACGGCATGTAGTTATCTTCCCAGGCCCCGGTTATCCAGATGCTGCCCTTTGCTCTAATGTCCACATAGCTCCTGGCGCTCACGCCTTCGTTGCTCAAATGCATGCATTTTAGCGTCCCTGTACCAACCTTGTAACTCCCTCCTACTCCAATCTGGATTTGGTCGCTCACCTTCAACCCAAGTCGTACACCGATGTCTGTGATTGCCGGGAGGTAACGCGTGGCTGTCTCTGTTTGCATATTGAACCCATAGGTCAGCCGTTGCCAAAGGCTTTTTCCATGCTGCCGATCAGGTATGAAATCACGCAGCGCCCTGTCGCTGCTCGTGATGCCTGTCTGCGAGGCCTTGTCTTTGATTCGCGTTAATTGTTGCTGTGCCTGCTGAAGGTATTGCTCCGGAATTGGGGTAGCGGCAGCAACACCAGCGGATGCTCTATTTATCCCAAGACTTTGCTGGATGGCAAGTGTAACGGCGGCATTGGTTTGAAGGCCAGCCAGCGCTGCATCGGTGCCGTAATTGGCAGGAAGCGGGAACATCTGCGCCAGGAGGCTGTATTTTTGCCAAAAAGAGGTGAATGCGGGAAGCGATCTGGCTGTCCTTATTATAGCGGCTTCCAATTTTTGTTTATCGCCCAGCGTATTTTTATAGTCCGCTATCTGCTGCTGAAAATACACGACTTCTTTATTGACACTCAACAGTTGCTTACGTATGCCAAAGCGCATCAACTGATCATGTAGCAGCTGTTCCCGCTGCTTCACATATACTTCAGCCTGAGAGGCCGCTGCAAACTTGGCCTGCAATTGTTGAATTTGTACTGATAGACTCGTCAGTTGCTGCGTCTCTCCTACGCTCAACCCTGAACTGTTTAACAACAAGAATCGAAGAGAAGTACGCACACTGTCGATGTGTGGTATATAGGATCGAAATGCATTTTCGAGCGAATAGTTGCCAGGTTCGCTCAAATTATCCTGTAGATGTTGGTATTCGCGCTGTGACGAGGCAAAAATTTGTCCAGCCTTCACGCTATCTATATTGGCCACCCGATGCTGTAGTGTAGCTTCTTTTTGCTGCATATGCGCAAGCATGGTTGATGTCTTCTTTTCAACCTCCCTCTGCAACAAGGAATATTTTTTCTGCAGCTCATTCAGAGAATGGCTTTTGAACGTGTTCAATGCCAATCCTTCTCTTTTGGAGACGGAATCCGTTTGAGCGTGGACATTAAATCCAACTGCCAATAAAGAGGTAACAATGAATAAATTACGCGACAAGGTGTTCATCGTTGGTGTTAGGGCTAGGTACAATAAATCCATCATGTTTGTTATGGCAGCATGGTTGACTACAAGGCTCAGTCTTTTAAAAATTGAGAGGATGACAGTGGAGAATGGAACAAAAAGGGTATAGATGGTTTTGCTAAGTAAAACAAAATATTTTAATAAACCAATGGCACGGTCGTCAGATTTCACAGACGTGTCGAAATTACCAATACCCGTGTCGATTTAGACAATATCCGTGCAACTCGTCTATTGCGGAATTCCGCAATGCATTAAATCACTAAAGCAACGATACTTAGTACAAATTCGTCCAAAACTTTCTGAGAAAGTAAAAACTTCTCGACCAAGGAGCATTTGAACCTAGCAGGGATAACCCACCTTGCGCAGAGGGTCATCTTCTTTTGAAATTAGTTGGTTCTCTCTTAACAACAACTAACGAAATATTCCTTACCTTTAGATCTGCTAGTCAACTCATTTGACTGTTGAAAAATGAGATTGAGCTGTGCTGCACTTTGTGCTGCAATGGCCATAAATGACTGAAAACGAACAAAAGAGATTGCCCTTGTCAGGCAACTCCCCCAAAAAAACATCGCGCCTGTTGCAGGGAACTAGCATTTTTATCACCTTGCTAATTATACTTCCTATGCAACCCAATTTCCTTTTTTTCTTCGAGAATTTGCAAATGGACATGTTCCAGGCAGGCATTGCGTGCCTCGTTATTTTTGCCGCTGGTTATTGGATGGGCAGCCGGAAAAGCAGGAGGCTGCTTAGGAAAATGGGAAAAATGGAAAAAAAGATCATGGACCTGAATTCTGAATTGCTGTATGGCCATCCTGTGGCGGATCATTCATAGCAAGACAAAAAAAATAGCCCCCGGTCTCCCAGGGACTATTTAGCTAATGAGCGCCGGACTGCGGCGCCTGTCAGCCAGCTATCTTAAAGGCCGGAAGAGCATTTTTGTACTTTGGACCGGCAACCCGTCGATCATCAGCGAACAGATATATACCCCCGGAGGCATCAGGAACCCATGGTTGAACAACACTTCATTCAACCCTTTTTTCAGCGGCACTTTCACCTTGCTGATCTGGCGGCCATCGATGGAAATGATGTTGAGAAAAGTCCTGTCTGCAAAAAGGTCGGTGCCGGACTGTATGGTGATCATCGTCGACTCGTCAAAAGGATTGGGTTTGTTAGGCATCAGCTGGATCCCATAAAAATCGGGAGATGGTGCGACGGGCGCATTGCTGTCTGGCTGCAGGTACAGCGGCACCAGCTGGGTGGAAAGGATATACTCCGTAGAGAACTGGCTTTCCGTGTTATGGCTGTCCACTGCGGAAGCGCTGAGATAAAACGTCGTATTGGTGCCATAAGGGACCCGGATGGTATCCACGCTTTTGCCCGTGACGGTGTACACCGTATCCCAGTCGTTCGTGGCGGATCGGACCGCCACCCGATAGGCCGGGGCGCCGGCGGGCGTGAACTGCACCCGGAAGCGGTTGGCAGTGATGATGGCGGCGTTTACTGTGATCGTGTCGGGTCCCAACGCCACCATGGCCATTGAATTAGCATTGATCAGCGCATTCCTCGCCAGGTAATTTACATCAACATAAAGAGAGTCTTCTATGCCATCGTTGTTCTTGTCCAGGCCAAGGCTGTCCCTGATATTATGCTGCCTGTCCTTGTAGGTAGATCCATTGCTGCCATCCCCATCCTCATAGGCCTGCGTAAAACGGACAGCGGTATAACTCAAAGGGCTGAATGCCTGGTGGTCTCCACCCCTGCCCGTCCTGTCCTCGTTCTGCTGGATCTGGATATTCATTGGTACGGTGACAAGATTGCGGAGCTGTTCTTTATACTCCAGCTTGACATAGCGCGCCCATTGTTTGTGAGGGGAGTTGAAGCTTCCCAAAGAAAATACACGTATGTCGGTGCTGTCGATGGAGCCATAGCCAGGACAGCCGGGAGCAGAAGCCGTATGACCGCAGAAAATGCCGCCGGAGACGTCATTGTTATTGACGGCTTTTATGAGAATATTCTGTCCATCGAGATAATTGGCCAGCGCTTTTGCGCCGATCAGTCCCTGCTCCTCGCCCGTATTGACGGAGAAGACAATGGTATTCCTGAAAGTATATTTGCTCATTACGCGGGCCAGCTCCATTACAAGGGCAGTGCCTGTGGCATTGTCACCGATACCGAAGGCATTCGTCGTTATACTGCAGAGACTATCGTTGCGGCTGTCGATATGTCCTTCCACAATGATCAGGGACTTATTGGTCGTCTGGCTGCCCGGCAGTACGGCGATGATATCACTGTGTTTGCTGATCAGACTGATGCTGCTCGGACAACCGACTGAGCTGTTGGAAGGCGCATAGTTGAACTGCAGATAGCCCGTCTGCAGGCGATTGTCATGCGCTGCGCTATACTCCTTGAATTTACTGAGGACCCAGCGCCGGGCTGCTCCGATGCCCCTGGTGGGAGACGTTGTGTCGGAGAACATATTCCTGTTCTGAAAGCCTCTCAGCTTGAACAAGGTCGCCTTCAGGGAGTCCGGCGAGATCTCATTCAACAGGCCGGCCGAAACGATGTCAGGATCCGTTATCACCACGCTCGCCTGATAAGTAGCGGGGGTGTAGGTTCCTTTCAGGACATTGGCCAATACGGTACTTGAGACCGTAGGGCTCGTCTGAGCAAACAGGCTCCCGCCCTGCCAAAGCAGGAGAAAAATTACTGAAGGGGTTTTCATAAGGATCTGGATTTAAGGTTAATGATACCTCATTCCCACTGATCACTGATCTTACCGATTGAAAACTTTTTTGATAAATGTTTGATCCGGCAATACGATCTGCACGAAATACACTGACACCGGCAGGGACGTCAGCCCCGTCAGCGGCAGGGTATTCTGCCCTTTGGCGCCGGAGAATACTGCGCTCCGCAGCTGCGAGCCTTTGCTGTCCAGCAGCCGGATAGAAACTTTCTCGGCTGCCGCCAGGTTCAGCTTCACATTGACGACATCCCGGAAAGGATTGGGCGTCACTTCCACTACGGAGCTGACGTCCGCGGTATTGATGAGCAACTCGCTGCTGTACGAAGCAGTTCCGGAAAGATCCATCACCTGCAGCCTGTAGTAATTGGTTGCGCCGGGAATGGGTTGCTGGTCTACAAATGTATGGTTGCCTGCAGCGCCCGTCGTGCCGCCGTCGACACGCCCGATGTTCGCGAAATTCACGCCATCGGAAGAACGCTGGATGATGAAGTAAACGCCATTGGTCTCATTAAAGCCAACCCAGCTGAGCACATTGCCATCATCGCCGGTCTTACCCGTGAAGGACCCCAGGGTAGTCGCCAGTACCGTCGACATATCGATGGTATAGATGGCGGGTGAAGGGTCCTGCTTGCCTGCAGCATCCACATACGCATAGTAGAAAGATGTGCTGGTGACAGTGATGGAAACGAATTTGATCGCCAGTTTCGTGGGATCATAATTGGATATGGTGGTATTATTGGTCACCAGCACGCCATTATAATACAGCTGTTCATTGGACGGTACCTGCGTGATCACGACTTTTTTGCCCGTACCCAGCGTGCCATCCTCAGGGTCGGAACCCTTCAGCGGACCCGGACTGGCGACAGTGCCCGTACCATTGAGGGTCATCGTGGAATTCAGGATCGGCGTGGAAATGGTATAATGCTGATCCACAGAGTTCGGCAGCTGCTCGATACCAAAGTCAACACCGGTGATATTAGACGCTACTGAATTAAAGGAGTTGTTCAATGGGGAAGTGTTTATCCAGGTGGCAGGAATGGAGCCCAGGGGAGCATTGTTCCCAACGATCCCGGCTACAGTGGAAATGACCACCTGCATGCCCGTCGAATTGATCGGGCAGTTCGGCAATGAATAGGTGCCGTTGGAAGCGACAGCAATCGTAGACAGCACCTTATTGGTGACAGGATCGATCAGGCTCGCATAAAGGCTGCCTCCTGCATTGACCCCCACTTCACCGGTGGTAAATATATTGGTAAATGTACCGGCAGCGCTATTGTTGGCGTCATCCCAGACCGTACCGGAAACATAGATACAGGCCAGCTTAAGTGTCTGGGTAGTGGTCAGCTCGACACCCCAGGCCCAGGTATTGATAAGACGGGCATTCCCGAAGTCATTGGTCTGGTCGTTGTCCGTGTTATTTCCTGAAACATTGGGAGCCGGCTTTATCATATTAGGGTTGCCGCTGCCGCTCCAGGCATGGGCCGGGGCCTTTTGTCCCACGACAGAATTATCCCATCCCGAATCAGTCAGGTTATAGTTATTGGCGAGTACTGCCGGAATGGTATTGGCGTCCACTTTATACAGCTGGGAATCATCCCAATACAAGGTAGTGTTGATGGCCGCCTGCGGCTGCACGCCGTCCACGCTGAACCCGTTGAGGTTGAGCTCCACGTCATAAAAAGGTATGTTGATACGGCCTTTCCTGAAATAGAAAACAATAGGGAACGAGGTATTGGACGGCACCGACACTCCCAGGCCATTCAATCCATTCCACGCATAGGTGACAATACCCGGTGACTGGCTGATCAATTCTATAAAGCGGTCGGCTGAATTGGCCTGGTACCCTGTAATGCCGTTCAGATCCAGCAGCAAATAATAATCCCCGGCCTGCGGTGCATTGAAACGGATATTATAAGGCCCGGGCGGACAACCGGAGATCGTCGGCGTCACCAGCTGCGGAGCTATGGGCAAAGGGGAAGTGATCCATATGGTCGCATCAGGCACATTCAGGAATACATTATACCCTCCTTTCAGGTATGTACTATCGAATTTCGGCAGCACGATGGACTTGCGGTCCACCAGCCAGTTGCCATTGTTGATCACGCCAAAGCTGTTGAAGGCAACGATATAAGACAAAGGCTGAAAGCCCGATGAAGGAAAATACACTTTTGCAACGACAGAGTCGGGCGTATAGGTATAGAACTGGGCGTTGGAAGAACCCAGCGGATCCTGCCAGTCATTTTTCGACGGGTTATACACGGAGAAAGCCCATTCATTACAATGGGCCCGACCGGGAAAACGGGTTGTTACACCGCTGACGGTTTGCGCCACCGTAAGGTCAAAATATTTCGCCAGCATGGACTCGGCAATATTATGCGTTACGCCCCCATCGGAGCTACGGTAAAATGTGACATAATAGTCGCCGTTCTGCGTAGGTGTAAATGTCAGTGGGTTATACCCGGCAGCCGGAGCACCGCCGATCTTGGCGCCCCAGAAGGCCGAGAGCCAGGTGCTGATAAACCCATTACCGGAGGTCGGCAGGTGTACTGTAGTGATCAGGACCCCATTCGCCGAAGCATCCTGGTAAAAGATATTCATGTACACATCATTATAGGTAGTGATGGTCCCGGAAGGAGCCAGAGTCTCCCAGTTGAACCCATAATATAAGGTCTCTTTGGTAAAATCCTTAATGCGTATGTAAATGCGCTGGTCCACAGGGGCGCCATAATATGAACCGACATTACCCAGGGGAAACGTAGTGGTGGTGGAAACAATGATACCATTCCCATTGGCGCTGTTAGGCATTACTTCCCGGGTGCCTTCAGCCTGTACGGCCTGTATACCGGAAAGCAACAAGAGTACGGCGTAAAAAATTTTCATAAGTATGGATTGAGGTACGTTACCCCGAAGATCTTACCCATTCATACGAATAAGGGATCAACGGGATATAATTCAACCCGAAAACTAGACAATATCAACTGTACGTCCAAACCCGGAAAAACTCATTTATAAAAAGGCACCCACATAGGACAGTTTTTTCGAGGTATATCCATATCCGTCAAAAACTTATAAATATTATACTTCTGAAATCTAACGTAGATTTACGAATAAGAAGTTTTCCACATTCAAAGGAATTTTAGAGCTTTCATACAGGTTTACACCGACCCGTTAGGCATCGAAAAATCCGCTGAATGGTGTTGCCGGGGGATCAAATAGAAACCTGGAGCTTCCCTACACAGGTGATCAGGCCTTTGCGCCAGTCCGGCACCTCGATGCCATAGGTCTTTTTGATCAGACTTTTGTCCAGTAAAGAATAATGGGGTCTTTTGGCAGGCGTGGGATATTGTGCCGTTGCGATGGGATTCACAGGGCAGGGGCTGCCGATAAGCTCCTTAATGGCCAGGGCGAATTCATACCAGCTGATCTGTCCTTCGTTGCTGTAGTGATAGATCCCCGGGACAAAACGGGGGGCGGTGACGATCTTTAAGATAGTATCCGCCAGGTCCGCAGCGTAAGTGGGGGAGCCTATCTGGTCGTCGATCACGGTGAGCGAAGGTTTTTCCTTCATCAGCCGGATCATGGTCTTGACGAAATTATGCCCGAACTCCGAATATACCCAGGCGGTGCGGATGACCACGGTATCCGGGTTGTTTTGCAATGCCAGCTGTTCGCCTTTCAGCTTACTGGCGCCATAGACATTGATGGGCCCGGTAGGGTCGGTCTCTTTCAGGGGAATGGCGGATTCCCCATCAAATACATAATCCGTGGATATGTGGATCATTTTTGCTCCTACTGCCTTACAGGCGGCAGACATGGCGCCCACGGCATCCCCGTTGATGACAAATGCCAGGTCCTTTTCCGTCTCGGCTTTGTCCACGGCGGTATAAGCGCCACAGCTGATGCACCAGGAGGGACGGACCTCTTCTACCACTGAGCGTACCATTTCAGGCTGATCCAGGGGCATTTCATCCTTATCTACAAATACAAAATCAAATTGGGGATATGCTTTACCTGCTACCTGCAGTTCGCTGCCAAGCTGGCCACCTGCTCCGGTGACGAGTATTTTCTCTTTTGCCATGGGACGCCTTAGAATTTAAAATTATTCCTGCTCTCCGCAAAAAGGGGCAGGTCTTTGTCTTTCGAAGATACGATGGCTTTGTCCAACGGCAGCCTCCAGTCGATGTTCAGCTGCGGATCGTCAAACCGGATACCTGCTTCGCTGCCCTTGTCGTAAAGATCATCACATTTATAGAGTACTTCGGCCGTATCGCTCAGCACGGAAAAACCATGCGCAAAGCCCCGGGGCACCAGCAATTGCCTCTTATTGTCCGCCGACAGCTCGACACTTATATATTTTCCAAAGGTCGGCGATCCCTGACGGATATCCACCGCCACGTCCAGGATCCTGCCCTGCAGCACCCGGACGAGCTTTGTCTGTGGATGCGGGTTCAGCTGGTAGTGCAGCCCGCGGATCACACCGAACTTGGAGAAAGACTGATTGTCCTGTACAAAACGGTTGGTAACGCCTTCCTTATGAAAGGTCTGCTCATTATAAGCTTCGAAGAAATATCCTCTGTCATCCTTATACACGGAAGGCTCGAAAATCAATACGCCTTCGATCTCAGTGGTTACAAACGGCATCTTATCTCTTGTTGTATTGTTGGTTGTAGTATTTCTGGTAGTCTCCGGATGTGACGGCTTTCACCCAATCCTGGTTTTGCAGATACCAGTCCACCGTCTTCTCCAGCCCTTCTTCGAATTGGAGGGAAGGGGTCCAGCCCAGCTCTTTATTTAGCTTTGTAGCATCGATGGCATAACGGAGATCATGTCCCGGCCGGTCTTTCACATACGTGATCAATTTGGCGGACTCGCCGGCGGGCCTGTTCAGCTTCTTATCCATGATACCGCACAGCAGTTGTACGATGTCGATGTTCTTCCATTCGTTGAAGCCGCCGATATTATATGTTTCACCATTCTTCCCCTGGTGGAAAATGGTGTCGATGGCGCGGGCATGGTCTTCCACATACAGCCAGTCACGAACATTCTCGCCCTTGCCGTAAACGGGCAGCGGCCGATTGTTGAGAATATTGTTGATCATCAGAGGGATGAGCTTCTCGGGAAAATGATGCGACCCGTAGTTGTTGCTGCAGTTGGACAGCACGACTGGCAGGCCATAGGTATGGTGCCAGGCCATCACAAAATGGTCCGAGGACGCTTTGCTGGCTGAATACGGCGACCGCGGATCATAAGGCGTCTCTTCTGTAAAAAAACCTTCTTTTCCCAGTGAACCGTATACTTCATCCGTGGATACATGGTAGAACAATTTATCATCCAATGCCCCTTTCCATTTGGCGTACGCCACGTTCAGCAGATTGGCAGTCCCCAGCACATTGGTCCTGACAAACGCCAACGGGTCCAGGATGCTCCGGTCCACATGGCTCTCGGCCGCCAGGTGAATGACGGCATCGAACCCATAGGCATCGAAAAGCTCCTTCATACGTACCTCGTCCGTAATATCGCCTTTTTCGAACTTGTAGTTCGGCGAAGACTCCACATCCCGCAGGTTCGCCAGGTTGCCGGCGTAGGTAAGCGCATCGAGATTGACAATCAGGTACGTGGGATATTTTTTCACAAATAATCTTACCACATGGGAACCAATAAACCCGGCGCCGCCGGTGATCATGATCTTTTTAGTGAAGTTGGCCATTATAAGCTCCAGTATTTTCTATTTGTTATCTTATTCTTATAAATACCCCTCAGGTCGGCAACCAGCGCGCCTTCCCGGGTGATGGACGTGAAATAAGCATCGTCCAGCTCCACATAGGGTGCATGGGGTACGGTGACGATCACTGCGTCATAGTTACCCGCCCCCTTCCGAACAAGTTTCAGGCCATATTCTTCATGGACCTCATCTTCCATGGCATAAGGGTCTTCTACATCGACAATAATATTGAATGACAGCAGCTCTTTTACGGTATCTACGATCTTGGAATTGCGGATATCGCTCACATTCTCCTTAAAGGTCACTCCCTTCACCAGCACCCTGGGCTCATTGGAAATGCGCAGGACATGCTTGATGATCTTGCGGGCCACGTATTTGGCCATATCGTCATTGATATAGCGGGAGGACGAGATGACCTTGGATTCATACCCCAGGGCAGCGGCCTTATGCGTAAGATAATAGGGATCAACGCCTATGCAATGCCCGCCGACAAGACCCGGGAAAAAACGCAGGAAGTTCCACTTCGTGCCCGCAGCGGCAATGACATCGTAAGTATTGATACCCATCCGGTCGAAGATCAGGGACAGCTCGTTCATCAGGGCTATGTTCAGATCGCGCTGGGTATTCTCCACGATCTTACTGGCTTCCGCCACTTTAATGGATGGGGCCCGGTGAACACCGGCATCTACCACCAGCTCATAAGTCTTCGCTATCTGCTCCAGGGAGCCCTGGTCATTGCCGGACACCACCTTGACGATGGTGCGCAGCGTATTCTTCTTATCCCCGGGATTGATCCGCTCAGGCGAATAGCCCAGGTAAAAGTCCTCACCCATCTTCAGCCGGGAGGTTTTTTCCAGCACAGGCAGGCAGTCCTCTTCAGTGCAGCCGGGATAGGTGGTGGATTCATAGACCACATAATCGCCGGGTTTCAGGACCTTCCCCACTGTTTCTGAAGCGCCCAGCAAAGGTTTCAGGTCAGGAACATTGTATTTATCGACGGGAGTAGGCACGGCCACGATAAAAAAGCTGGCTTCCTTCAGCACCGACAGGTCGTCCGTGAAGACGATGTTGCGGCCCTGGAACTCTCCGGTCTCCACTTCTTTGGAGGGGTCGATCCCCTCCCGCATCATCTGGATGCGCTTTTTATTGATATCAAATCCGATAACTGAGATCTTTTTCGCAAATTCCAGGGCTATGGGCAGACCTACATAGCCAAGGCCAATGACGGCCAGCTTAGCTTTCCCGCCCGTCAGTTCATCATATATTCTTTCGTTCTTCATTTGGATCAGGCTTTTGGATCAGGCTTTTTTCGCGAATTCCTTTGGCAGTTTATTCCATTCTTCAGGAGGCAGTGATTTAAAATAATCGTAGGTGATCTTCAATCCATCCTTACGTTCGACCTTCGGCTCCCAGCCAAGGATCTGTTTGGCCTTGGTAATATCAGGCCTGCGTTGTTTGGGATCGTCCACGGGCAGCGGCTTGTAAACGATCTTTTGTTTGGTGCCCGTGAGCGAAATGACCTCTTCTGCGAATTGCTTCAGGGTGATCTCGGATGGGTTGCCGACATTGACAGGCTGGTGATAGTCGCTCATCAGGAGGCGATAGATGCCTTCCACCAGGTCATCCACATAGCAGAAGGAGCGCGTCTGGCTGCCGTCCCCGAAGACTGTCAGGTCTTCGCCCCGGAGGGCCTGGCCGATAAAGGCGGGCAATGCTCTGCCGTCATTCAGCCTCATACGCGGACCATAGGTATTGAAGATCCGTACAATGCGGGTCTCCACGCCATGGAAATTATGATATGCCATAGTGATGGCTTCCTGGAAGCGCTTGGCTTCGTCGTATACGCCGCGGGGGCCTACGGGGTTGACATTGCCCCAGTATTCTTCCGGCTGGGGGTGTACCAGCGGATCGCCATAGATCTCCGAAGTGGAGGCTACGAGGATCCTCGCCTTTTTGGACTTGGCCAGTCCCAGGCAGTTGTGGGTGCCAAGGCTGCCGACCTTCAGGGTCTGTATGGGTATCTTCAGATAGTCGATGGGACTGGCAGGGCTGGCAAAATGAAGAATATAGGCCAGCTCACCCGGTACGTGGATGAATTTGCTGACGTCATGATGATAGAATTCAAAATCCTCCAGCTTGAAAAGATGTTCGATGTTCTTCATGTCCCCCGTGATGAGGTTGTCCATCCCGATGACATGATATCCTTCCTTTATAAAACGATCGCATAAATGGGAGCCTAAAAAACCGGCGGCCCCTGTGATAAGTACTCTTTTTTTGGCCATTGTGTTTGGGTTGGTTTAGGATTTTTTTCCAGACGGGTTAGAGGGAGCGCGGCCTACACTTTCATAATAGAATCCCAGCTCCCTGATGGCGGCGATGTCGAAAAGGTTGCGGCCGTCAAAGATCACCTTGCTCTTCAGGGTGGTGACGATCTTCAGGAAGTTGGGTGTCCGGAATTCATTCCATTCCGTGGCAATGATCAGCGCATCGGCGCCTTCCAGCGCTTCGTACTGGTTCTCCGAATAGCTGACCTTATCGCCTATCAGCTGTTTGACATTGTTCATAGCCTCCGGGTCGAATACGTTGACGGTTGCGCCTTCAGCGACGAGGGCGTCGATCATATAAAGAGCCGGCGCTTCCCGGATGTCGTCGGTATTGGGCTTGAAGGCCAGACCCCAAAGTGCGAAATGCTTGCCTTTCAGGTTGCCCTTAAAGTAATTCTTCACTTTGGGCATCAGGTGCAGCTTCTGTTTTTCGTTGACGTCCATGACGGCGTTGAGTATCCGGAAATCGTAGCTCACTTCCTGTGAGGACTTCACGAGGGCCTGTACGTCCTTGGGGAAGCAGCTGCCGCCATAGCCGATGCCAGGGAAAAGAAAACGCTTGCCGATGCGCTCGTCGCTGCCGATGCCGCGCCTTACCATATCGACGTCGGCGCCCAGCTTTTCACACAGCAGCGCCACTTCGTTCATAAAAGTGATCTTGGTAGCCAGGAAAGAGTTGGCCGCATATTTGGTCAGCTCCGCGGAGCGCTCGTCCATGAAAATGATGGGATTGCCCTGGCGGACGAAAGGATTGTACAGGTCGTTCATGACCTTACGGGCACGTTCGGAAGAAGTGCCGATCACGACCCTGTCCGGCTTCATGAAATCGTCTACGGCGACCCCTTCCCGGAGGAATTCGGGATTGGATACCACGTCGAACTCGCCTTTATAGTTCTTCGAGATAGCCGCATGCACCTTTTCGGCTGTGCCGACGGGAACGGTGCTCTTATCGACGATCACCTTATAATCCTTCAGGATCTTGCCAAGGCTGTCGGAAACGCCTAAAATGTATTTCAGGTCGGCGGAACCGTCTTCGCCGGGAGGAGTAGGGAGTGCCAGGAATATGATCTGGGCGTCTTTTATGCCATCTTCGAGACTGGTGGTGAACTTAAGCCGTTCCTCTTTCAGGTTGCGAAGGAAGAGCTTTTCCAGGCCAGGTTCATAGATGGTGATCTGACCATTGGATAATTTTTTTACTTTACCTGCATCGATATCAACGCAGATGACATCATTGCCTGTTTCCGCGAAACAGGTTCCGGTGACCAGTCCTACATAGCCGGTGCCTACAACAGCAATTTTCATAAAAGACTAATTTTTAAAATTTGTTTAGGTTAAGGTCATTTTTATTTATCGATATACTCCTTCACCGAAACGGTGATGTACTGTAACTGCTCTTTATCCAGCTCTGTATGCATGGGCAGGGAGATGACCCTTTCCGTCAGCCAATCGGTGACAGGCAGGGACCAATCGCCTCCGCCAAAGGCGGCAAACATTTTTTGACGATGGGCGGGTACGGGATAATAGATCATGGACGGGATATTCTTTCCAGCCAGGTAATCATTCAGCCCGTTGCGGTCAACCCCTTCCAGGACAAGCGTATACTGATGAAAAACGTGATGGCTGTAAGAAGCCCGGTATGGCGTCGTGATCTTCGGGTGCGCTGAAAAGGCAGTGTCATAAAAATCTGCGGCACTGCGCCTTGCGGCGGTATAGGCATCCAGGCTCTTCAGCTTGACATTCAGCACAGCGGCCTGAATGGAGTCCAGCCTGCTGTTGCAGCCTATAAGGTCGTGATAGTAACGCCGGCTTTGCCCGTGGTTTGCAATCATTTTCAACCGGCTAGCTAACGTGTCATCATCCGTAAATATTGCTCCGCCATCGCCATAGCAACCCAAATTCTTTGAAGGGAAAAACGAGGTGGTGCCGATGGTACCGATGGAGCCGGTCTTTTTTGTCCTGCCATCCGAAAAGGTATAATCGCTGCCGATGGCCTGGGCATTGTCTTCTATGACATACAATTTATGGCGGGCGGCAATTTCCATGATCGCTTCCATGGGAGCAGCCTGCCCATACAGGTGCACCGGGACGATGGCCTTTGTCCTGGGCGTAATGGCTTTCTCGATAGCGGCCGGGTCGATACAGAAGGTCTTCGGGTCTACCTCCACGAACACCGGTTTAAGTCTTAAAAGGGCCACCACTTCAGTGGTAGCGACATAAGTGAAAGAAGGGGTGATCACCTCGTCACCGGGCTGCAGGTCCAGGGCCATCATGGCGATCTGGAGGGCATCGGTGCCATTGGCGCAGGGAATTACGTGCCTGCAACCGGTGTAAGCAGCCAGGGCCGCCGCAAAGTCTGTGACAGCCTTTCCCTGGATAAATGCGGCATTGTCTATCACCTCCTGAATGGCCGAATCTACTTCCTTTTTTATCTTAACGTATTGCTGCTTCAGATCTACCATTTGAATCGGCCGCATATTCATACTGTATCTTATGTTTACCGGGTGTTTTAACGAGGCACAAACCTACTGCAAAAATGTGGTTTAACCAATGCCACAGACTGGTATATCATACTATGTAAGGCAGAGATTTATAAATTGTTATCTTCGTACGAGTGAGTATTATCTTCTATCATGTTTTTTTATGGGCCTACCGGCTGGGTATTGGCCTGATAGCCCCCTGGAACAAAAAGGCAAAGTGCTGGCTGGAAGGCAGAAAGGGCCTTTTTGACAGGATGCAGGCGGAATTAGGACCTGACTGGCAAGGAAAATACCCAGTTATCTGGATGCATTGTGCGTCGCTGGGAGAATTCGAACAGGGCAGACCGGTCCTGGAGCGCCTTCGGGCAGCATCGCCTGAAAGCAAGGTCATTATCAGCTTTTTCTCTCCTTCGGGATACACGGCGCGCAAGGACTACAAGGGGGCCGATCATGTATTTTATCTGCCCCTGGATTCACGCCAGCATGCCCGCAGGTTCATCGACCTGGTGAAGCCTACCCTGGTGATCTGGATAAAATACGATTATTGGTACTATTTCCTGGTGGAGCTGAAGAAAAGGAAGATCCCTACTTTGCTGGTATCAGGCGTCTTTCGCACCGATCAACCCTTTTTCAAATGGTGGGGCCGGCTGCACCGGTATATGCTGGAATGCTTTACCCATCTCTTCGTACAGACGGAAGTCTCCCGGAAATTGTTGGCGACCATTGGATTCACGGGGAATGTCAGTATCAGTGGTGATACCCGTTTCGACAGGGTGATAGAGATTGCAGAAAACCGGGAATCCCTGCCGGACGTCCAGGCTTTCTGCGGCGATGCGACAGTGGTCGTCGCCGGCAGCACCTGGGAAGAGGATGAGGAGGAGCTGGACCACTATGCCAATACCCATCCGGATATCCGATTT
>Ga0163162_10000422_pt1 | contig 39018 bp, 28 predicted proteins | sample S55metaG_FD_115310 | JGI IMG/M metagenome (GOLD analysis project Ga0163162, IMG submission 115310) | Switchgrass rhizosphere microbial communities from Kellogg Biological Station, Michigan, USA - S5-5 metaG | ecosystem: Host-associated > Plants > Roots > Rhizosphere > Soil | place: USA... | reverse complement strand
ACTTCGGGCGACATCATTTTTGATTATTCAAAAAATATTTTCAGCGATGAGACTCTTGCGTTCTTATTGCAGCTTGCAAACGAGTGTAGGGTGAAAGAAGCAACGGAAGCAATGTTTACCGGGGAAAAAATTAATGAAACTGAAAACAGGTCCGTGTTGCATGTTGCATTACGAAACTTATCTGGCGGCCCAATATATTCCGACGGCAAAGATGTAATGCCGGACGTGAAGAAAGTACTTGATCAAATGAAGGCTTTCAGTAAAAAAATCCATTCAGGCGATTGGAAAGGTTACACCGGCAAAAAAATAAAATACATCGTCAATATTGGTATTGGCGGCAGTGATTTGGGGCCTGTTATGGTCACGGAAGCATTAAAGCCCTATTGGGTTGAAGGAATACAACCCTATTTTGTATCCAATATTGACGGAACGCACATTGCCGAAACTTTAAAAAAAATCACTCCGGATGAAACCATTTTCCTCATCGCTTCCAAAACGTTTACAACCCAGGAGACCATGACGAATGCATTCACTGCACGCGATTGGTTTTTAAAGAGCGCAAAGGACGAAGCACATATTGCCAAACATTTTGTGGCTCTTTCTACGAATGAAAAAGACGTTATCAAGTTTGGAATCGACAAAGAAAATATGTTTGTGTTTTGGGACTGGGTTGGTGGAAGGTACTCCCTGTGGAGCGCCATTGGTCTCTCTATTGTTCTGACAATCGGGTATGAAAACTTTGAAGCGTTGTTGGGCGGGGCGCATGAAGCCGATATTCATTTTCGGGAGACACCGTTTGATAAAAATATTCCCGTGATGATGGCGCTTGTCGGACTTTGGTACCGTAATTTTTTTGGGACTCAAACGGAGGCGATTCTTCCTTATGATCAATATATGTATCGATTTGCAGCATATTTTCAACAGGGAAATATGGAGAGCAATGGTAAAAGTGCAGATCGAAACGGAAATCCTGTAAGTTATTCCACCGGACCCGTTGTGTGGGGCGAACCGGGAACGAATGGCCAACATGCATTTTATCAATTGATTCACCAGGGAACGATTCTTATCCCCTGTGACTTTATAGCGCCCGCAATCAGTCACAATCCTATCGGTGACCATCATCCGAAGTTATTGTCGAATTTCTTTGCGCAAACGCAAGCGCTGATGAATGGAAAAACCAAAGAAGAATTGAAAGCAGAAAAAGTAGACGACAACCTGATTCCATACAAATCATTTAGTGGCAACAGACCGACAAATTCATTCATGATAAAGGAAATAACACCTGCGTCGCTTGGCAAACTCATTTCATTTTACGAACACAAAATTTTCGTGCAGGGCGTAATATGGAACATCTATACGTTCGACCAATGGGGTGTAGAATTGGGTAAGCAACTTGCAGGGAAAATTTTACCCGAATTGTTAAATAATGCAGAAGTCACTTCCCACGATTCTTCCACAAATGGACTTATAAATTGGTATAAGAGTTCACGCAAATAATCATCGTATATTCTTCCCTGTTATTAACAGGCTGTGAATAAAATTCATAAAAAACCTCGGTGCAAATGACCGAGGTTTATACTCTCAACCTGCTTTGTAGAACTCGTTAAAAACAATCTACTCAAAAATTAAGTTTGAGTCATTGATTGTTGAACATCTAGCGAAATTTTTGTAGAATTTATTTAACAAAATGAGCAAGACGAGGGTCATTGTCCACAGTGGCGGGTGATGAATCGCTCATTCTCAATCTTCCTTATCCCGGCATATCAGTTGCCTTTTTTCCAGTAACCATAACCGGTGGATTTTTAAAAGACCTCCAGGAATGGATCAGCCGAAGTGTTGAGGGAAGAATTTATTTTTTTTGGGCAAAGTTGGAAGCAGTTACATCGTTATTCTCTGCTATGATGGAATAAGAAAAGAGACAGGAAATAATAAAAGAAATAATCAGTGCTACATATGCAAAAAATAAGTTTTCGCCGGAAAAATAAAACATTTACATATTCGTTTTTGAATAGTCTTAATCCATATTTTCGGCCTCTAATCGGTTACCTTATGCAAATTATTCAGAAAACTGCAAACAGGATTCGTATAATTACGAGAAAGCAGTTGCGTATATCCATCAGTGTTGTTTTATTGTTGATTTGCCTCCTTTACATTACTTCTGTTTTAAGCAACAAAGTTCATTTGAATTCAAATAACGGTGCGTCAACTGCTGCAGCGGCTCCAATTGATTCCGCTAAGGCAACGCCACCAGCGATTCTTGATTCGGCATTATATGACCAGAAATTAATCAAAATCACAAACGGAGACTCATCTGGTCGCTGGCCGGTAAAAGCCGCGTATCCAAAAGTGGGCGCGATACTGCCTTTTAAACGAATCGTAGCATACTATGGAAATTTATACTCGAAAAGAATGGGGATCTTGGGAGAATATCCGGCTCCGGAGATGATGCAGAAATTGGCTGCCGACGTAAAGAAATGGCAAAGTGCGGACTCAACTATGGAGGTGCAGCCAGCGTTACACTACATCGCCGTGACAGCGCAGGGTTATCCGGGCAAAGGCAATAAATACAGGTTGCGCATGCCGTTTAAGCAGATCGATTCCGTATTAAAAATGGCAGCACAGATCAATGCGATCGTATTTCTCGACATACAAGTTGGTATGAGTACATTACAGGAAGAGATTCCCGCTCTTGAACCCTATTTGAAAATGCCACAGGTACATTTGGGAATTGACCCGGAGTTTTCCATGAAAACGGGAAAGAAGCCGGGGACAGTCATTGGAACGATGGATGCGACCGATGTCAACTATGCCATCAATTATCTCGCTGATCTGGCAAAGGCAAATAATCTACCTCCAAAAATTCTGATCGTACATCGCTTCACACAGCCGATGATCACAAACTATAAGAAGATTCAGACAAATCCCGAAGTGCAGGTTGTAATGGATATGGACGGATGGGGAGCGCAATCCAGAAAATTTACAAGCTATAAAGATTATATCGCAAAAGAACCTGTTCAGTTTACCGGCTTCAAATTGTTTTACAAAAACGATTATAGGGAGCCGAACAGCCGAATGCTCACACCGGAAGAAATTCTCAGGTTGAAGCCGCAGCCGGTCTATATTCAATACCAGTAATCGTAAACGACTTATCCGAAAAAAAAATTGAACGTTGATCGCTGGGCCTTTTAGGTGATAGGTATTACCAGCGATCATAGTTCATTATTTTTCCAATCGCCTGTTACCTGGGATTTTTCCTGAAATAATTATCAAGCGATAGCGGCCCTCCGCCCTCTACCAAAAACACAAACAGAAGAATCAAAATTGCGAAAGCGAAACCAATTTCGGATCCCGAAGATACCTGGCTGTTCTGGCGCGTTATGAAAACGACGGCGCCAATCAAAATAGGTATTTGCAATGCAACCGCCCAACGCGTCAACAGTCCGATGATGATTAGAAATCCTCCCAACAAGTGCGCCCACGTAATCAATAAAGGAAGCCAGTCACTCGTTTCAGACATAACGCTCCCAGAGATCAACTGATTCAATAAAACGGCATTATTCATAAATGAAATGCCTTTGAAGAAAAGACTCACACCAAGAATTACTCTTAACACCACCAGCCAACGTGGGTGATGAGTTGTGCTCCAATTATGGATTTGTTGCAATGTACCCATAATGACAAATTTTTAAATGAACAGAATAGTATTTAAGAGGAAATCAGCGGATAAGGATTTGCTTCTTTGAACGAGCGATCGAAATTTCCTTATTAAAGAGAAGGAGTCCGGCGTGATTCATATCCGAAATAAAATTACGATATTCTTTTATTCGACGTAGTATAAAGATGAAATGTACGAATAAAGTCAAAGGTTTATCGGCCACTTTCGAAGGCACTGAGTTCAATTCAACAAAAAAATAATTTGACTATTATGATTGACATATTGTTAGTTGAACCGAGTCCTAACTGGCTAATGAATATTTTGCCGAATGAAAATATAACCAATGAGGCATATTGCCAGGATCAGGAGAATTGTGAAGTAAATCCATGGATGGTCTGGCAGCTTTCTCTGTTCCCGGCGAAGTTTCTTTTTTTGCAGATGATTGTGTAATTCGAGATGCAACTGGTTCACGTACGACTGGAGTTTTTTCTTGTCTTTCACATTTTTCAATCCTTCAATAGCATCATTTACGAAATGATCGCCTGCAATCAATCTCTCCAAATCCTGTTTTTCAGAATCAGGTAACTCATCATTCAGATAAGCCAGCAGTTTGCCTGGATCAATGTCTTCGTCGCTTCGAGATGGTATTTCAAAAAATTCCGCGTTCTTCATGCACTTTTCATTTTAGGAATTCTTGTTGAGTTTTTTATCCAGCAATATCTTGAGATTTCTTTTGCCATTCTGGATGTGGCTCTTCACCTGCATCAATGTATATCCTGTGTTCTCTGTAATTTCCTGGTATGACTTCTTTTCCAGATAGAACAAAATTAAACATTGATTTTGTTCTTTGTTAAGTTGACCAAGCGAATTTTCCATCAATTCCAGCATCTGATCTTTTTCTACCGCATGGCCCTGGTCACCTTCCTCAACCGGACTTATCGCCATGTCCTCATCGATTTTAGTTGAGAATTTTCCAATTCGATCTCTGATCTGCATCAGGCAATGATTTCTCGCAACTGTGTAAATCCAGGATTTGAAGTAAGTGACCCGATATTTATGTAACTCCGTAATCGCCTTCAAAAAAATTTGCTGAGCACCATCCTTTGCTTCCTCCTCGTTTTTAAGATATTTCATGCACACACCGAATAATAAAAGAACATATCGTTCTAACAACGCACCAAGCCAATCGTTATTATGATCGTCATAAAAACGCGCTAATAATTCCTGGTCAGATAAATGGCTAAAGCGATCTTTATTCACAAGGATTAAAATAGATAATTTCTTTTGATAAGATGCAGTAACTGAATTTTTTCACAATTATTTTTGCCACTGGTGAGTAATAATTTTCATCCCGAAAAATTTAACGATTTATATGCAAACTTCGATATGTTCTGTCCCAGTTAGTCCAATAAGAGCCAATCCATCCCACAAGTCTGAAATGGTGAGCCAGCTAATATTTGGCGAACCTTGCACAGTCGGTGACCGCTCGGCTGATCACTGGGTAAAAGTCAAATGCAAATTCGATGGATATGAAGGATGGTGCCAGGACAGTCACTTACTCAATGTAGATAATGCAACATATGAGCAGGACTTGGGTCTCACGCATAAATGGATAACCGAAATAGAATGGAATGGATTTTCCATGCATGTACCGATGGGAAGTTTTTTGCCCTTGGCTAAAAAACAGCTGGCAGCATACAAAAAAAATAAATTCAGTTATTCGGGAAAGACGTGGAATCCTGCAACTGCTATGAAAGACAAAGTCGCAATTAAAAAAATTGCTTACACGTTTTTAAACACTCCGTACTTATGGGGTGGCAAATCCGTCTTCGGAACTGACTGCAGCGGTTACACACAAACTGTTTTTCGTTTTCTTGGGATTTCTCTGATGAGAGACGCCTGGCAACAAGCGACGCAGGGAACATTGATCGAATCTCTCAAAATGGCCACATTTGGCGACCTTGCTTTTTTCGATAACGCTGATGGAAAAATCACACATGTTGGAATCCTACTGAACCGGCATAAAATCATTCACGCATCAGGAAAAGTGCGGGAAGATAAAATCAATAGCGATGGGATTATCAATGTGGAAACAAAAGAACAAACACACAACTTAAAAATGATCCGACGATTTTTGTGACGATTCGTCAAGAGGCTACTTATCAAAAAAAAGCATTTTGCACGCAATGACCACCATGAGGATCGCAAATATCTTCCGTATTGCCGTCTCTTGCAAGCCGAGCGAAATTTTACTTCCAAAATAACCTCCGATTACAAAACCTACAAATAGGATGATCACCACCTTAATATCTATATAACCTTTTTTGTAGTAGTTCCAAACCGCCAGGAACCCGGCCGGCAGCAATAAAATTCCGAGAGAAGTACCCATAGCCTGGTGCTGGCTAAATCCAAGGAGATAAATTAGTGCCGGAACGATGATGATGCCTCCGCCAACACCGACAAGTCCGCTAAGCAGACCGGCCGCGAGGCCAACCAGAATGATCAGTACAACGGTTTGAATTGACATATACGGGGTGATTAATGAATGATTTTATTTCACACGGAAATTCTCCTTATAAGAAGCGATGGCTTCTTCGATGACTTGTAATGCAACGGTTTTGTCGCCGAATTCCTCCACAACAACTGTTTTATTTTCCAATTTTTTATACTCTTCAAAAAAGTGACGGAGTTCTTCAAAAAAATGTTTGGGAAATTCCTCGATGTTGTTGTAATGGTTGACACTTGGATCCCTTGCGGCGACGGCAATTATTTTGTCATCTGCATCACCACTGTCGATCATTTGCATTACTCCCATGACCTTTGCTTCTATCAGGCATAGCGCCTGAACTGGGAGAGATGTTATTACCAAAATATCAAGTGGATCTTTGTCGTCACCATAAGTCTGCGGTATAAACCCGTAATTCACGGGATAATAGAATGACGAATAGATCACACGATCCAATTTCAGCAAACCACTGTCCTTATCAATTTCATATTTCGCCCTTGAACCTTGTGGAATCTCGATAATTGCATTGACAATCCTTGGCGCATTGTTGCCATAAGGCACACCGTGCCAGGGGTGAGAAACAGTCAGCATAAGTATAATGTTGTTTTACAAACCTATGCAAAAGAATTGAGATGACAGATTAGTTGACAGGAGATAGGAGACAGTTGACCGCGTAATACCTGCGTCAAAATTACAATCGTTTTTTAGAAGGCCTTCAACAGTAATATCCCGCAAAATGTCGCAACAATTCCCAGAATTACACTTGCGGCAATATATAAACCGAAGTACAGGAATTCGTTGTTTTTGTAAAGGATCACATTTTCCAATGCGAATGTTGAAAAGGTAGTATACCCGCCGCAGAAGCCGGTGGTAAGAAGCAATCTTACATCCGGTGTAAACACGTTTTCCTTCTCAGCCAGCCCATAGAAGACGCCGATCAGGAAACAACCAAGCAGATTCACCACAAAAGTGCCCGTTGGAAACAAATGTGGATACCAGGGCATTCCTCTCTGGCAAAGATATCTTGCGACACTTCCCAGACCTCCACCGAATCCGACGAGCAAAATATTTTTCATCTTTCTATTTTATGTTCGTCGAATCTTTCGGAACAAATATTTCATCCGGACGCATACTGTCCTTGGAATTGAGAATTTCTTTTAAGTCAACCAGCCATTCCCCATTTATCCTGACTATCTTGATCGTCGTCGTGTCTTTTTTATAACTGTTGGAGAAAGTGTACGTCGCAGTTGAGTCATTTACCGGATTAAAATTTATCACAAGAATGTCCGCGCTTTTATATTGACTTTTTGTTGATTCGTCAAGCCGGCGATAATCCACTTCCCATTTGTGCATCAACACACGATTTGTTGAATCCTGCCAAAGGTAGAATTCAGCCTTTTCCTGGTCGCCATCCAGGGAAGCGCGAATAAATTCCCGCCCGGCATCTTGAGCGTCCTCCGCTTTCTTAAATGTTCTTGTAGAATTGCAAGCGAACAAAACGATAGCTATGACTGCGACAAGAATTTTTTTCACCTTGATATATTTATTGGCAAATATAAAAAGCCCGCAGATAATTCCACAGGCTGGGGTTACTGTTTCAAAGGGAGGTTTGCTATGCGTTTGGCGGTGCAGAACCTGTTTCAAGATTTTTTTCGCGATCGTACGCCCTGATAATTGCTTTTACCAACCGGTGACGAACGACATCTTCTTCGTCAAGCAGAATCTGTGCGATGCCGTCAATATTTTTGAGAATATAGAGAGCGCGACCAAGCCCGCTTTTTTGATTTTTCGGCAGGTCGATTTGTGTTAAATCACCTGTGATGATGGCTTTAGCTTGCGGTCCAATTCTCGTCAGGAACATCTTCAATTGAAGGTCCGTGGCATTTTGCGCCTCGTCTAGAATAATAAAGGCATTGTCCAACGTACGGCCGCGCATGTACGCCAATGGAGCTATCTCTATCGTGCGTGTGCTCATATAATAACCGAGCTTATCAGCCGGAATCATATCGTCCAGCGCGTCATATAACGGGCGCAGGTATGGATCGATTTTTTCCTTTAAATCCCCGGGCAGAAAACCAAGATTTTCCCCCGCTTCGACGGCAGGCCTGGTCAATATGATTTTCTTGACCATCTTATTTTTCAATGCACGTACTGCAAGTGCAACGGCAGTGTACGTTTTACCCGTACCGGCCGGCCCAATGGCAAACACGACATCGTTTTTTTCCGATGTTGCGACCAGCCGCTTCTGATTTACTGTTCGGGCGCGAACTGTTTTTCCGTTCGGACCAAACACAAGAATATCGTTCGGATTCCTGTCGACAAAATGATCTACGGTCTCCGCGTCATCACCTCCCAGAATTTGTTCGAAATAATTCTCACTGACATGTCCATTCCTTTCGAGGTATTGCAGCAACAGATCGATCTTTTCTTTTGCTGTTTCTACCTGCTCAGGAGATCCGCTTAATTTAATCTGAGTGCCTCGAGAAAGAATTTTTAAGAGAGGGAATTTCTTTTTTAGTATATCCAACTTGCCATTGTTTACCCCGAAGAATTCGATAGGGTTGACGGTTTCAAGGTTAATGATAGTTTCTGTCAAATTCAATCATTTTAAGTTCACAATAAATATACCCACACATGAGTACGGTTTCGCGTTCGTCTTATCCAAATGTAATTATTTGAAATTGGATTTTGACAAAGTTACTTATTCACAACGTGTTAATAAGCGAATTATTTTCAAAGATGCCGTTAAAATATATAATGCATGTTCTGTGCCGATTGTTCGGAAGAATATCGCCAAAAAATAATTTTTTTGACCGACAGGTTGAGGTATTTTGCCGGTCATTTTTTTACATCTGCCTAAGATGTATTTCGAAATTTTTCCAGGTAAATCATATTTGCGTAAAATATTGAGGTTTTTCAATCGTCCACGTAGTTAGTATTGTAATCCAAATCGTACAAATCATTGATATCATTTAATTGAGCGCTTATGGAAAAAAAAATTGGTCATCCTGATCAAAAGGAAAAAAAGCCAAGTGTGTTCAGCTTGCTTGGACCGTATCGCGGACTAATATTGCTTTTGATTTTTTTCGCTTTGCTCAGTAACGGTATCAATCTTGTTCTTCCAAAAATAATTTCACGAGGTATTGATGCGTACCCGGATCATTATGTATTGAATACAATATTGATCGAATTTTTTTCAGCCGCCATTATCATTTTTATTTTCGGATTCCTGCAGGGAATCGTGCAAACTTATGCATCGGAACGTGTGGCGAGAGATTTACGGTCGACGCTCGCTACAAAAATTTCTACACAGACTCACGAATATATTGAGAAAGCAAATCCGTCAAAATTACTCACCAATCTTACCGCAGATATCGATTCAATAAAAATGTTCGTGGCGCAGGCAATTGTTTCTATCGCATCATCAATTATCCTGATTATTGGTACTTGTATTATGTTGTTCAGCATTAATTGGAAACTGGCGCTGACTATTATTGCTATCATTCCGGCAATCGGTGGTACTTTTTTCTTTGTGCTCAAGAAAGTCCGCGCTATATTTATTAAAAGCCGCGCAGTGATCGACAGACTAAACAAAGTCATCAACGAAAGCATTTTAGGCGCAGCATTGATCCGTGTGTTGAATTCCCAACGAATGGAAAATGAAAAATTTCTCACTGCAAATACCGAAGCAAAAGATCTTGGATTGCATGTTTTGAAATTGTTTTCGTGGCTGATTCCTATCATTGTGTTCACCGCTACTTTAGGAAGTATTAGCATACTGTTGTTGGGCGGTCATTTTGTAATCAACAATAACATGACTCTCGGTGAGTATGCGGCTTTCACGAGTTATTTGTCGATTCTTATTTTTCCAATCCTTTTGATTGGCTTTATGAGCAATGTGATCGCACAGGCGTCAGCGAGCTATGAACGCATTCATTCGGTATTGGTAACGCCGGATCCGTTAGATAACGGAACAATCACCAAAGAGCTGGAAGGAAATGTTGAAATGAAAAACGTTTCGGTTGTGTATGGGCAAAAAGAAGTTTTAAAAGGTATTGATTTTTCTGTAGCTGCCGGCACTAGCATGGCGGTTATTGGTCCAACAGCTGCTGGTAAAACACAATTGCTTTATCTGCTCACCGGGTTAATTCCGCCGACAAGCGGCGCTATCATATTTGATGGCCACGATATTAATAGCTATAAAAAAGAAAACTTTTACAATCATCTGGGATTTGTGTTTCAAGATAGCATCATATTCAACATGACAATTCGTGAAAACATCGCCTTCAGCGACCAGGTCACTGACGAGTCACTTGAGAAAGCCATTGAAACAGCCGAGCTGAAAGATTTTATCAACTCACTTCCGGATAAGCTGAATACAATCGTTTCTGAACGAGGATCAAGTCTTTCCGGTGGACAAAAGCAACGAATTATGTTGGCGCGTGCGCTGGCCACAAATCCAACTATTTTATTACTTGATGATTTCACTGCTCGCGTTGATACAAACACAGAAATGAAAATATTACAGAACGTTCGTAAAAATTATCCGGGAATTACACTCATCTCCGTGACACAAAAAATTTCATCCGCGCGGGAATTTGAACAGGTTATCGTGTTGATGGAAGGTGAAATCATTGCCACCGGCACACACAGGGAATTGATGAACTCAAGCCCGGAATATGTTCAGATCTACAATTCACAACAAAGTATTCACAATTATGAATTACAAGCTTGATGAAATTTCTTCGCAGCAACAAAAAACTTCAACGCTTCGTGCGTTGCGGAAATTGCTGCAACTGGTCCGCGAAGAGCGTGGAAATCTTTTCCTGGCATTGCTTGCGATTGTAGCGAACTCAGTGCTCAACCTGCTCAATCCTTTTGTAGTCGGCTATACTATTGATCACTATATTATCCATAAAAATTACCATGGGGTTGTCTTAAATGCAGGTCTATTGCTGCTAATGGCACTCGGTGCATTTTTCGCAAGTTATTTTCAGACGAGAATGATGGGTGGAGTAGGGCAAAGGATGTTGTTTAAGTTACGAAACACCATTTTTTTTAAACTACAGGAATTGCCAGTTGCTTTTTTTAATCAGAATAAGGCAGGCGATCTGATCTCGAGAGTGAACAACGATACTGACAAGATCAACCAGTTCTTTTCACAGTCACTCATGCAATTCATCGGATCGATTGTTACCATGACTGGTGCAGGAATTTTCTTGTTAGTGATCAATATCAAATTGGGGCTTGCAGCACTCGTTCCGGGTTTGATCATTTTCATCTTTACAAAAATCACTTCGCAATGGGTGAAGAAAAGGAATGCAGCAAACTTAAAATCGACGGGCGGACTTAGTGCGGAAATCCAGGAAAGTCTGCACAATTTCAAAGTGATTATTGCTTTTAATCGAAGAGATTATTTTAGAAAACGCTTTGACGAGGTCAACAGACAAAATTATAAAACAGCTATCGGGGCGGGAATCGCAAATAATTTATACTTACCGGTATACGGATTTCTCGCAAGTCTTGCACAATTGATCGTGCTAACGGTCGGGATTTATCTGATTGCAATTGGCGAGTTTTCGATTGGATTACTCGTAAGTTACCTTTCCTATGCCACCAATTTCTACAATCCGCTCAGACAGCTTGCTGCATTGTGGACCAACTTCCAGGTGGCGATGGCGGGATGGGATAGAATTTCTTATATTTTGAATATGGAGTCTAATCTGCCGGTGACCCAATCAAATAGTGCAATAAATAGAAACGGAGTGTTAGAATTCAGAAATGTACACTTCAGTTATCCCGGAGGAAAGGAAATTTTGCACAATATCAACTTCAACCTCGAACAGGGAAAAACATATGCGCTGGTCGGCCCAACAGGAGGCGGGAAAACAACAACAGCATCACTCATAGCAAGATTGTACGATCCTGCGAAAGGAGAGGTTCTGCTCGACGGAAAAGATATCCGTTCCTATTCCCCGACCGATCGCACACGAAAGATTGGATTTATTTTGCAGGAACCGTTTTTATTTACCGGAACCGTGCGCGATAATATTTTATATGGCAACGAAAAGTTCAAAGACTATTCCAACGAAGAATTGGAGCAGGTGATAGATGATGCCAATTTGCAAAACTTGTTGGCCATTTTTGAAAACGGACTGGAAACAAATATTGTTTCGGGAGGAGACAGTATCAGTCTCGGCCAAAAGCAACTGATTGCTTTTATGCGCGCCTTGTTGCGCAATCCTGATTTATTGATTCTTGACGAAGCGACTGCGAATATTGACACGATCACGGAACAGATTCTTGACGACATTCTCAATAAACTTCCGGAAAAGACAACCCGCGTAATCATCGCACACCGTTTAAACACTATTCAGAATGCGGATGAGATCTATTTTGTGAATTCGGGGGAGCTGATCCGCGCCGGATCTTTTGATCACGCCGTGAATATGTTAATGCAAGGGAAGAGAGAAAGCTGAAGGCGAAGCTATCATGCCAAAACGCAAAATCCTGATTTAATCAGTCAACCGCCTGCTGCCTACTGCAAATTTTCCTTTAGGGCCCGCATCATTTGACCGAAATCAAGGCCACGGGACAATGCGCTGATGGCCTGGGCAATCCTTTTTGTTTTTGTCGGTTCCGTTTTTGCGCCGTCAATCCATTTGCTGAAATATAATTTGTGAGAGGGACTGAACTCGTTAAAGACTTTCAATGCTTTCGGCTCATCAGCCAGGCAGACCAACAATTCTTTCGATATTTTTGGCGACTGGGAATCGACTTCGACTTTGACCTTCAGCATTGCGCCTTTTCTTTTTCCTATGCCTTTTCGTATCGTGGCGTTTAATGGCATGATGAAATCGCCATTTCCGAAAGGCAAAAGCGCGATCATTTTTATTGGATATTCATCCAGCCATCCTTTAACGCGAAATCCTTTCTTATTCCCGGGTTTTAATTTTTGGGCGACGTCGAACGGGATTTTGATGTAGGTCCAGCCCGTCTTTTCTCCTTGTTCGGCGAACTGCAATATCGTCGTATTGAACTGAACCACAGTTTTCCCCAACGTAATTCAAGACTTTTAATGTAGATATTATTCTCCCTCGATTGCCAGGTGCAACCCGGTCATGAATGTAGGTAAAAAAATGGAAAGAAAAATCAAGAGTATTTCAATTCCTCTTCGATCAATTCATTTAACCCCGTTTCGTTCTCGAATATCCACCCCGGTAGTTGTTGCTCCATAATTTTCCAGGAGCCGTCTTTTTTTTGCATCCTGAACATGATGCGGTTGCCACGGTCATCACTTACATCAACGGAAAACAATTCTCCCTGCATTCCATTTGACTTTCTAAAGTTAAATTCCCTAAGTCTGCCGTCAGCTTTCACCACTTTGGTGAACTGAATGTTTTTGTTGAATTGGATAAGCATAAGTTACAGCATTAAAGCTTTTCTGCAACAATTTCCGTGCTATAAATTCGTAATGGATTCCCAATCATCTACAAAAATTATTCACACCGCCTTACTGCTCACCGCGCCGCTACGGAAAACCTGGCGATTTGCATTTTGAAAATTATTACGATATTCGAACTTAAGCAACGATATACAGAAATCCTATATTTAAATACAGTAAGGGATCCACAGGGCCCGTTCCACAACCGATTATTGTGATTTTTTTTAAGGAGCGTTTTCCTACGTTCGTCGCCGAATCAGTTGTCGCACTACTGTGTGTCTTTTTTTTTGCGCAATGATGTGAAAAATAGAGTCATTATTTATCAACTAAACTGTGATTTCAGTTGAAGTGTCAATTGACTTTATATCTCTTGTTTTTCTTCAATGTCTACCGGGTCTTTAGCCAGGATTATAGCTACGTCAACTACGATGTGAAAGATGGGCTAGCAGGCTCTACGGTTTATTGCATGGTCCAGGATAAAGAAGGTTTCATGTGGTTTGGAACCGAAACGGGTCTGAGCCGGTTTGATGGAAAGCGATTTAAAAACTTTTCTACTGCCGATGGCCTGCCTGATAACGAGATCGTCAAATTATTTGTCGATTCCAAAAACCGTGTCTGGATCGTTCCATTCCGAAATTCTCTTTGCTACTATTGGAAGGGAAAAATATATACTGAAGAAACCGATTCGTTAATACGACGGCTCCGTCAGAATTCCGAAATGATTTCCATTGTTGAAAACCGGTATGGCGATTTGATGTTTCTTGAGGTCAATGCTGTACATATCCTCCATCACACCGGGAAACTGCAAAAGATCGATTCAGTGGCCGGTCACGCAATTCGCGGACTTAAAGCTGGACTCAATAAAGATGGGAACTTCCGATTCTCTACTTCTGATGAACCGGGATTTCGAATTATTACCGCGAATATTGTCCAAGATGAGTTCAAATCTATTGAAGGTCGGCCTTCAGCCGGTGAAAACAATTATGGCTCCTTCCATTATACACCAGAACTTGAGATTTACCCCAAGCGCGGTTCGCTTCGCGTCAATCACAACTATAGCGGTGCTGCGTTTGATCTAGAGCTCCAGGAAAGTTATATCAGCTCTTCCGTAGTCAATAACTCAACACTTGCTCTTAATTATGTCGGAAAAACCCTGCTATTTGATCTAACAAATCAGAAAATGGTGGATACGTTTTCAGTTGGACAAACCTTTAATGGCGTGGTAGAGGACTTGGAAGGCAACTTATGGTTTAGTACGATGACGAAAGGAGTATATCGATTGATTTCGTCAGGCTTTGAAAATTACACGTTTGATGCAAATAACAATCGTTCAGGAGTTTTTTGTATTCAGAAAATTGATTCGACCCTTTACATTGGAACAGACAGGTTTTTCTTGTGGGCACTGGACCAGAACTACAGAATTATAAATCATAAACAGATCAAGCACGGAGTCAGTCGTGGACGCATTATCACGTTAAATAAAATCAATCAAGGATTAATTGTCGGGGCCGACGATGGTCTTTATGCATTTGATCACTGGAACCTTAAAAAATTCTTTAGTGTCGGTTGGAAGAAGAGTGATTTTTTATCGGGGGGACGTATTCGATATTTTAACGGTGTTGCTATAAAAGACATCTTTCAAGGTCCAGCAAGTGAAATGATGGTTAGCACGAGTAAGTTTGCATTAAAGATTGATCCCACTCGACTTACTTTGCTTGACACGATATGGCGCGAGCGATCGACATGTGTGTTTAGACAAAACGATACAAATTATGTAGGAACCTTAGATGGCTTGTATGCGGTTGATAAAAACAGCAAAATAATCTTCCTGGGTGATCGAATTCCATCCCTCAAAAAACGGATTGCAGCTATGGATTCATCTGAAGATGGAACGATATGGATCGCGACTTCTGGAGACGGAATAGTTGGATACCGTCATGGCGAAATGATCAAAAACCTGAAAACATTCAACGGATTAACAAGTGATATCTGTCGAAATATTTTTGTTGATCATAAAGACCTTTGGATAGGAACCGACAAAGGATTAAATAGAATTTCGCGTGTTGATACGGGTTATATCGTAACCGCCTTTACCACCGGAGACGGACTAAAATCCAACATTATTAATGCAGTATATGTCGATGGTGATGAAGTACTGTTAGGCACACCCGAAGGGCTTACACGTTTTAACATCAATGAAAAGGCAAAAACTTCAAGCTGCAAATTTTATGTTACAGACATTTTCGTTTCCGGAAAACAAATGCCATATGGACAAACCAATTTTCAAGTACCACATAAAGACAATAATATTCGATTCGAATTTGCCGGGATTTCTTATAAATCTGCGGGAGATATAATTTATAAATTCAAACTTTCAACAGACGGCACATGGCGTACTACCAATGAGTCTTCATTGAATTATCCGTCACTTCCTTCAGGCAATTTTACATTGGAGTTGGCAGCTGTAAATAAATTCGGAGTTGAAAGCAATCACGTAATAATAAGATTTACCATTGAGAAATTATTGTTTGAAAAACTTTGGTTTCAGTTAACCGGTCTTTTACTGATTATTGCTTTGATATTTTTGTCATTGTACTTACGTATACAAAATCTTAAAAAGAAGGAGTCTCAGAAAACGATGTTCGCTGCGAAATTGTCTGAGCTGGAACAAATGGCTCTCCGTTCTCAAATGAATCCACATTTTATTTTTAATAGTCTCAATTCAATCCAGCAATATGTGATCGACAAAGATATTCTTGGCGCAAATGAATTTATTACGCAGTTTTCAAGACTAATCAGGCTGACACTTGATCATTCCGCAAAATTGGATATCAGCCTGGAACAGGAAGTAGTTTATCTATCCACGTATCTCGAACTCGAAAAAAAACGATTTGAAAATAAATTCAACTACACAATCAACACTGATCCGGAAATTAATACGGAAGACTATTTTATTCCGCCCATGATTCTGCAACCATATGTTGAAAATAGTGTACGTCACGGTATGCGCTATAAAAAAGACAACGAGGGAAAAATTGTAATAAGTTTTCACACAGATTCCGGGTATCTTATATGCAACATCGAAGACAACGGAATCGGAAGAAAGCAAGCCAGGCAATTCAAAAGCATCGCTCCGATGGAATACCAATCAAAGGGAATGACGCTTACTGCCAGAAGAATCGAAGTATTTAATACCGCACACGAGGCGTCTATTGGGATAAATATCGAAGACATGGAAGATTATAGTCGCAACCCGGCGGGTACCAAAGTCACTGTTAGATTTCCAATGAAAGAAGCGCACCGTCCTGATTATATAGTTTGACAGCGCAATCATTTATAACTTATCGTAAAGTAACAGAGTTTGAAAATTTGTCATCATGCACACGAATCATTTCAAAGACATTCTTTCTATAAGAGTTTTCACTTATGCAAACGATTAACATTTTATAATTTCTTTTCGCGTTTCCAGAACTTGTAAATTTTGAAAAATCTGTATGTTTGTGATCCGGCTGTTCAATAAAATCAGATAAAATTTTTATCATTTTCAAAAAATCAGGCATCTATTGAAATATCAATTGGTGTTTTACTTCTTTTTTTCTTTCTGGGCCGGTACTCTTTATGGTCAGAATTACAGTTATGTAAATTATGATGTGAAAGATGGCTTGGCAGGCTCTGCCGTGTATTGCATGGTGCAGGACAAGGATGGATTTCTGTGGATGGGAACTGAAACGGGTTTGAGTCGTTTTGATGGTACCAGATTTAAAAATTTCTCTACTTCTGATGGCTTGCCTGATAATGAAGTCGTCAAGTTATTTGTAGATTCAAAGAACCGGGTATGGATCGTGCCATTCAGGAATTCACTTTGCTATTATCTCAATGGTAAAATACACAATGTCGACAACGACTCTCTGTTGAAAAATATAAAACAGAGTTCGGAGCTAATGTCTATTACCGAAAATGGGGTGGGCGACCTGCTGATACTCGAAACAGGTGCCATACATATTATCGATGGCTCTGGTAAAACGCATCAAATATATGAAGTGGCAGGACAACCGATATTGACCTATAAGGCGGGGCTAAATTCCAATAAAGAATTTAGGATTGGAACCGCATTCAAAAATCAGTACAATGAAGTTATTGCCGATATAAAAGATACGCAGTTGATTGTGATTAAGTCTGTGCCTCAGGCAAGGAATCACGAATATGGTAATACTTTTTTCAACCCGTCATTGGAAGTCTTTATGAAAGACAATGTAGTTACGTTTACTTCCAAAAACGATGAATTTAAACTGCCGCTGTCACCCGGGTTTATCAATGCATCCGAGATAGATGACACAACTTTTGCATTCAACTATAGCAATAAAACATACCTGTTCGATGCCAGGCAAAAAAAAGTTACTGATAGCTTTTCAGTTGGTAAAACAATCAATAATGTCATCCGCGATTCAGAGGGTAGTTTATGGTTTTGCACAATGGGGAAAGGTGTTTACAGACTTGCATCCAACGAGTTTGAAAATTTTTCGTTTAAAACGAACAATGGATACTCGCCGATCTTTTGTATTCAAAAGATCGATTCAACTTTGTATTTGGGAGGAGAAAATTCTTTCATATGGGCACTTAACTCAAATTTGTCCGTGGCTAGATCGATTCATATCAGTAACTCGCACACGCGCGGAAGAATAATTACAATGACCCAAACCCCAAACAAGGGCTTGTTGATTGGAACCGACGAAGGTTTGTTCATCAGCAACCACTGGAATACGAAAATTTTCATGGGCGGACTTTCAATCAAAGACGTTTTTTTAGGCAACGACGGAAGAATAACAACAAGCACCAGCAAATACACACTTCGATTTAATCTAAGTGACGGACCTTTCAAATTCGGAGATTGTTGCGCCGGAAAATATTTAGACACGATTTGGAGCGACCGGTCCACATGCGTATATGGACTCAATGATACAAATTACGTCGGAACACTTAACGGATTGTATGCAGTAGGAGAGAACAAAGGATTCAAATTTGCGGGCGCGTATTATGAATCTTTAAAAAAAAGAATTGCTATTATTAAAGGCGTAGGTGATGGGACGATTTGCATAGGAACTTCCGGAAATGGTCTTGTTTTATATCGTGATGGTAAAATAATACGTGAACTTACTACCAAGGATGGTCTGACCAGTAACATTTGCCGCAATCTCTTTATCAGCGGTCGGGATATTTGGGCAGGAACGGATAAGGGCTTGAATAAAATACATCGGTCAGATACAGGATACGCCATTACAACTTTTACTACTTCTGATGGACTGAAATCAAATATCATCAACGCTGTGTATGTCGATGGTGAAAATGTACTGGTTGGTACACCGGAAGGTCTCACCCGTTTTGATGTGAATAAAAAGGCGAAAGGCTCGAATTGCAAATTATTCATAACAGACATCATCGTGTCTGGTCAGGAAATCCCGTACACCCCCGGCGACCTAATGTTGCCCCATCAAGACAATAATATCCGTATCGATTTTGCCGGGATTTCATTTAAATCGGCAGGAGAAATACTGTACAAATACAAATTTGCCCAGGACTCTGACTGGAGCACGACAAACCAAAATTCACTTATTTATCCTTCCCTTGCCTCGGGAAATTATGAAATAGAATTATCTGCCATCAACAAATTTGGTGTTGAAAGTAATCACGTGATCATTCGGTTTACCATCAAAAAACTATTACGTGAAGAACTTTGGTTTCAATTATTAGTTTTTCTATTTAGTATCTCTCTAATATCTTTTTTTGTATACTTGCGCGTCAAAAGTTTCAAGAGAAAGGTAACACAAAGAACACTGCTTGCAGAAAAGATTGCAGTATTGGAGCAAATGGCTTTAAGATCGCAAATGAATCCGCACTTTATTTTTAATAGTCTGAACTCAATTCAACAGTATGTGATAGATAAGGACATACTTGGCGCAAATGAATTTATCACAGAATTTTCGCGATTGATCAGGCTAACGCTTGATCTATCTTCCAAACCGGAAGTCAGCATTGAGCAGGAAGTGGTTTATTTGTCTACCTATCTCGAACTCGAGAAAAAACGGTTTGAAAATAAATTTACTTACACCATTCATGTTGAACCGGAAATTAGCGCCGCAGATCATTTTATTCCGACCATGATCCTACAACCGTATGTTGAGAACAGTGTGCGTCATGGGATGCGGTACAAAAAAGACAACGAAGGGAAGATCACAATAAGTTTTTACAAAGATTCTGATTATCTTGTATGTAATATCGAAGACAACGGCATCGGAAGAAAACAGGCACTGCAATTCAAAAGCATTGCTCCGATGGAATACCAATCAAAAGGAATGTCGCTGACCGCGCGGCGAATCGAAGTATTTAACACAACACATGAGGCTTCTATCGAAATAACTATTGAAGATATAGAAGGTAGTTTTCACAAGCCTGCGGGTACCAAAGTAATCATCAAATTTCCATTGAAAGAAACCCATCGGCCAAACGATACAATATGACTTGCACCATTATTGATGATGAGCCTAAGAATGTAAGAGTCCTTAAAAAAATGCTTGAGGAATATTGCCCTCAGGTTACATCCATTTCGGAAGCGACCAACATGGAAGAAGGAATACAGGTTATCCAGAAATCCAAACCGCAATTGGTTTTCCTCGATATCGAAATGCCTTATGGCAATGCGTTTGACCTGCTCGATAAACTCATGCCCGTCAATTTTGAAATTATATTTGTCACAGCCTTCAACAACTATACTCTAAAAGCTTTTAAATATAGTGCACTCGACTATTTGTTGAAACCAGTGAATATTGAAGAATTAAAAGCTGCCGTCAAACGCGCATCGGAAAAAATAGATCATCGCAATACTAACCAGCAACTCAATGCGCTGCTCGAAAATTTGCAACGGCAAAATGATTCCTTACAGAAAATCGCATTGCCATCAAAAGAAGGATTTATATTTATTCTGCTCGATCGTATCGTTCGACTAGAGTCGCATGGCAGTTATACATTTATTTTTACGACAGATAAGGAAAAACTTGTGTCCTCAAAAAGTTTAAAGGATTTTGAAGATATGTTGCCCCAGACAATTTTTTTCAGGGTCCATAATTCGTCTATCATCAATTTGAAACAAGTAAAGAAATATCATCGTGCGCGAGGTGGCTATGCTGAAATGAATGATGGCAGTATGATTGAAGTCGCAACCCGCCGCCGTGAAGAATTTCTAGAAAAATTCAACTTTTGATTTAGGCAACAAGACCAGGCATGTTGTTTTTAATGTTTACATTTGGGCGTCGAATATCTTGTTTTGTTCCTGTAGCGCTTGTTCAAATACGAACTCATTTACCAGATTGCCAGTAAAAAAAGGGTTGGTTTAAATGCCTGATCAGATTTTAATTTCCATTTGTATTCCAGCATATAAAGGGATTGATTTTTTGCAACGATTGTTGGATTCTATCACTATTCAGACCTTCAAAAACTTTGAAGTAGTGGTTACAGATGATAGCCCGGATGAAACAGTAAACACCCTATGTCTCAAATATCAGAACAGTTTTCGCCTGCAATATTATCGGAATACAACCACGCTTGGCACTCCGGCAAATTGGAATGAAGCTATTCGTAAAGCTGAAGGAGAATGGATCAAACTGATGCACGATGACGATTGGTTTTCAGACGAGCACAGCCTTGAATCCTTTGCGGAGATCATTGCGAATGACAGATCGATCGCATTTATTTTTTCCGCCTATAAAAACGTATACCTCAACCCCAGCCGCACAAAAAACATTTTTGCAAGTCGATTTTGGATCAGGAAGCTCGACAAAAATCCTGCAGTTTTGTTCTCAGGAAATTTTATCGGTCCACCGAGTGTAGTCCTCCATAAAAAAAATCTTGATTTCCTATACGATGACAGAATGAAATGGCTTGTTGATATCGATTTTTATATACGTTATCTTTCCGTTGGCCGGTCGTCCTATATCCATAAAACGCTTGTCAACGTTGGTATCAGCGACCGCCAGGTTACAAAAAACGCCTTCCGAAACCGCACGATTGAGATCCCCGAAAGTTTTCTGCTACTTGAAAAAACGGGCGTTAAAATCTTAAAAAATATTGCAGTCTTTGATGCCTGGTGGCGATTGATAAGAAACCTTGGAATCAAAAACGAAGAAAATATCAGGCAATCAGGATATGACGGAAATATCCCGTCAAAAATTACCGGCATGATCCGCGCTCAACAAAAAATACCGGCGCAGTGGTTAAAGATCGGCCCAATTTCGAAAATTTGCATGTTTGCCTGTTTCTTGTTTGCCAAGGGGAATCCGGGCGATTAATATCCAAAAAAGCACTTGATCCGTTTAGCGGAAAAACATAGCAGGCATAACATGACCCGCAGAAAGGCACGAGAATAAGGTATAATTTTCAATCGTTACATTTGCCAACAAAAATTCAAAAGAATGGTTTTGGGTAGTGGCTTGGTCGCGCGAGGATTTAAAGTATATGTTGACGATGATAATTACCTGGTGTTCGCATCCGGTGTATCCAACTCTGCCAATAGGGATGCGAAGGCATTTTCAAGAGAACGTACTTTGTTGGAAGATGCGACAAAAGTTCATAACGGGAAAACGTTTATCTACTTCAGCACCTGTAGCATTTATGATCCGTCGCTTAAGCACTCGCAGTATGTTAAGCACAAGCTTGAAATGGAAGCGATCATTCAGCGCCATGTCGCCAATTATCATATCTTTCGTATCTCAAACCTGGTTGGCAATACAGATAACCCGCATACTGTTTTGAATTTTTTTGTGCAACATATCCGTACAGGCCATTCTTTTAAGGTTTGGAAGAATGCGGCAAGAAATATTGTTGATATCGATGATGCCTTCGCTATTTGCGATCATATCATCCGTAAAAAACTTTTTCTGAATACATGGGTGAACATTGCCAATACAAAAAATTATCCCATTATGCAAATTATCCGGGCCATCGAACAGACAATTGGCAAACAAGGAAATTATGAACTGGTTGATGCAGGAGATAACCCTATGATCGATACTTCAAGTATTGAAGAAATTGTCCACACGCTGGACATTTCATTTGACGATCATTATTTAACCAAGACGCTTAGAAAATATTATTCGCAACAATGACGTATCAACAGGCGGTTTTGAAATTAAGGATCGAACAAATCTGCATGTTTCCGTTTGTGGCATTAGGAAAAATATTCGGTTTGCTGTTTCCGCTAAAAGAAAAGCATAAAGTATTTCTTTTTTTCCCGAGCGGTGATATCGGCGGATCGCCGCAGGTAAATCTTGACATCACACGTTGTATCAAAGATGCTTCACCCATTATTATCTTTTCAAAAAAACCAAATAACAACCAATTCAGGAAATTTTTTGAGGACGAAGGAATCCGAATCGTCGATTTGCATCGATACATTGATAATAAATTATTTCATTTTGTAAACTTCTTCTTCCGCGGTGTGATTGCATCATGGATAAACCGGTCCGACAAACCCGTAGTGTTTGGTGGCGAAACGATTTTCTTTTATAAGATCATTCCTCATATCAGGAAAAATATCCCTTGCGTCGAGTTGTGCCATCTTGCAACCTGGCTTGACTATACGATTGGGTTTGCTAAACGAATCGACAAAAGAATTTTTAGCACAAAAAAATTAAAGCAGGATGTTATCACGCAATACAACGCAAATCACATGGAGGCGTCATTGTATGACCGGTTATTTTTTTTAGACAACGCGACGGATATTCCCGAGCTGCAGCAAATCAACAACAACAAGACGGAAGTGGTCTTTATCGGCCGCGGATCCCCGCAAAAAAGGGTTCACCTCGTTGCCGCCATTGCAAAAAAAATGCATGAAGCGGGAGACAATATCCATTTTTCATTTGTCGGGGACGTAGAGAAGATGATTAACATAAATGACTTCCCCTTCTGCAAATTTTATGGTAATGTAAACGACCAGTCGCTCATGCAAAAAATTTATGCAGGCTCCGATATATTGATTCTGACTTCCGCGTTTGAAGGTTTGCCGATCGTAATCATGACCATGATGGCATATGGCAAAACGATTTTGTCTACCGCTGTAAATGGTATCCCGGACTACATTACGCACATGGAAAATGGTTTGCTTATTACTGAAACAGCCGAAGATAAAATAGTGGACCAGGGTGTTATCTTATTGCGCACATTCATCAATGACCCTGAATTAAAAGCTAAATTTGCCCAACGAAACCGGACTATTGCCGTGGAAAGATTCAGCCGTAAAGTGTTTTGCAAACATTATCGAGAAATATTGTTGGGTGATCAATCCTGATTTTTGACAAGCCAGTTTTTACAAACACATAATTTTTGAAATAGAAAAATCTATGCAGGAATATTTCAACTATGGAATCGATTCCCTGACGATTGGTAAAACCATCGCACTGTCGAATGGAACTTTACATGGCAATCTTTCTCCACAAGGCATTCTCAAAATTCAAAAGAGCCAGCAGTACGTCCGAGCAATTGTTGAAAACAATAAAACCGTCTATGGCATTAATACCGGCTTCGGCATTCTTGCTGATACCAAAATTTCGGAGTCGGATACTGAAATGCTTCAACACAAAATTCTGCAGAGTCACAGTGTTGGAGTAGGTGAGTCCGTCTCGCCCGAGGTTTCAAAAATCATGCTGATTACGAAAGTACATGCGTTGGCACAAGGCTATTCTGGTGTTCGTCTTGAAACTTTGCAACGCATCTGTTGGCATATCGAAAATAATATAATCCCCGTTGTTCCTGAAAAAGGATCAGTTGGCGCATCGGGTGACCTTGCTCCGCTTGCCCATCTCTTTCTGCCGTTGATTGGTTTGGGTGAATTATTTTTTGAGAATAAAAAACAAAAGACGCAGGATGTTTTGAAGCGTTTCGGACTGAAACCACTTCAACTCGGTCCCAAGGAGGGATTAGCGTTAATAAACGGGACACAATTTATTCTAGCATTTGCGGTCAAAACAATGCAACGCCTGCATAACTGCCTTGAAGCCGCGGATATCATTGGCGCCATGAGTCTTGAAGCGCTGACCGGAACGAAAGCTCCGTTTGATGAAAGACTCCACGCTCTCCGCCCTTTTACCGGCAATAAACTCGTTGCGCAGCGTTTGCGTTTTTTATTAAAAGATTCTGACATCATGCAAAGTCACGTTGATTGTGGTCGCGTACAGGATCCGTATTCCTTACGATGCATGCCGCAGGTGCACGGCGCAAGCCGCAACGCATGGCTTCATGTGAAACAACTAACAGAAATTGAATTAAACGCGGTGACGGACAACCCGATCATTTTAAATGAAGACGATACGATCAGTGGAGGAAATTTTCATGGACAACCATTGGCGTTGCCTCTCGATTATGCCTGCTTCGCAGCTGCAGAAACGGGAAACATTTCTGATCGCAGGTGCTACTTGCTTCTCGAAGGAAAATGGGGACTGCCGGTACTCTTGATGAATAATGTAGGATTAAACAGCGGCTTTATGATTCCTCAATATACAACCGCAGCTCTTGTAACCGAGAATAAAACACTTTGTTTTCCGGCAAGTGCTGATAGCATTCCTACATCACTAGGACAGGAAGATCATGTAAGCATGGGAAGTATCAGCGGAAGAAAGTTGGATAAAATCATAGATAACCTTGAGTTCATCCTGGCAATAGAGTTAATGACGGCTTGCCAGGCGATTGAGTTCAGGCGTCCATTAAAGAGTAGCGAGATTCTTGAATTCGCACATGGATATGTTCGAAAGTTTGTAAGCTTTGCAAATGAAGACAGGATTTTTGCGGAAGATATAAACCAGGTAAAAAATATCCTTGGTAATTTCTCTTTTGTCGATGAATGCACAAAATTTGCAAACACAAAAGGAATTTTCTTAAATGAAGGATTTGATTCTTTCAATGTATAACCGGCATCAAAAACAAAGGACAATAACATGTGCAACGATTTGAACCGGGTTTGTTTTTTTGTTTTGATTTTCCAGTTATTTGTTTCCTGTAAGATGAAGAATGCAGAGTACTATAATAAAAATAAATGGATCATGTCATCGCGTTTTCCTGGTCATCCCTTGAAGGCAAAACCTCTCGAAATCAGGGAAGATTTATATGTTCATTTGAACGACACAACCTTGAATGCCTCGAGCAGATTAAATGATTATACTATCTATCGATTTAACACGGAAGGCGATTTAAACTACACCAAAACTGTCTATACCGATAGTTTTTGGACAGAAGGCCAAGGAGATTATGTTAAAAATGGATATCAAATGATGAATGTGTATCATTCTGGTTCTATGAACTACACAACAAGAAGGTTCTCTATTTATTTGGGAAATGGAAGATTCAAAGAGATAGTCGACCCATTTCATTCGAACTCCTTGATGCCGGAGCCCAGGGTCACCATTGAGTCATTTACTGAAGGTGGAAACATCGTAAAGCAAGAATTTTTTAACGATACAATCAACATGAATGCTCCTTATCAAACGTTGATCATCTTTTATGAAGGACAAAGGATTTTGAGACAGGTTGGTATCCGGAAAAAAGACACGACCGATCGGTATCAATATTATTATTCAAAAGAACTGCTACTCGATAGTATCCGGTATATCGTCGAAAGAAAATACGCAAAGAAGGAAATTTTTGTCAACAACGAACACGGCGACGTGGTGAAATTTTTTGAAATTACTTCAGGGGGAGATACAATATCAACCCGGGTTATGCAATATGAATACGATAAATATGGTAACTGGATAAAGCAAATAGAAAAATCTGTTGAAAAAAATAATTACACAAATGCACCAAATAATAACCCATATTCATTAGTGGTAAGAAACATCAAATATTCCGATAAATAAATTTATATGAGCACCACAACATTCAAAAGATATGACCCTGTTAAATACAAGACACCGACAGGTACTCAACTACAATGTAAAAGCTGGATACAGGAAGCAGCATTGAGAATGTTATTAAACAATTTGAATCCTGACGTGGCCGAAAGGCCTGACGAACTCATCGTGTATGGAGGAAGGGGTAAAGCTGCAAGAAATTTTGAAGCGTTGGATGATATTATTGCTTCGTTAAAAATTTTGGAGAACGATGAAACACTGCTGGTTCAAAGCGGCAAACCGGTCGGCATATTAAAAACGCATAAAGATTCACCGCGTATTTTAATTTCAAATTCTCAGCTTGTTCCGAAATGGGCGACATGGGAGCATTTTGACGAACTGGAGAAAAAAGGTTTAATGATGTATGGACAGATGACCGCAGGCTCTTGGATATATATCGGATCGCAGGGGATTGTTCAGGGCACGTACGAAACCTACTCAGCTGCAGCAAACAAACATTTCGGCGGAAGCCTGAAAGGCACTTTAAATGTAACCGCCGGATTAGGCGGGATGGGTGGCGCACAACCGCTTGCCATTACAATGAATGAAGGTGTGGCACTGATTGCGGAAGTGGAGCCCTGGCGCATCGACAAAAGACTCGAAACAAAATATCTTGATGTAAGAGTTGATCAGATTGACGAAGCTATCGATCGAGCTCTTGATGCCAAGAAAAAAAGAATTCCTTTGTCAATCGGTGTACTGTGCAATGCGGTTCATCTTTTGGAAAGACTTGTCGAAAGAAATATCACTCCGGATACGTTAACGGATCAAACTTCTGCGCACGATCCACTCATTGGTTACTGGCCTCACGAAATTTCTTACGAGCAAGCAAAAATTCTGCGCGACCAAAATCCAAATCAATATATTGATTATGCGTACGCTTCCATGTACAAACATGTTGCATTGATGCTTGAGTTGCAAAAAAGAGGTGCTATTACATTTGATTACGGAAACAATATTCGCGCACGCGCACAAGAAAAGGGACTAAAAAATGCTTTCGATTTTCCAGGATTTGTTCCCGCATATATAAGACCGTTATTTTGTCAAGGCAAAGGTCCCTTTCGCTGGGCGGCGTTGAGTGGCGATCCGAATGATATTGCGGTTACAGACGCGGTGATTACAGAATTGTTTCCGCAAAATAAATCACTGCATCGCTGGCTTCGTTTGGCAAAAGAAAAAATTGCATTTCAGGGTTTACCGGCACGTATTTGCTGGCTCGGACAGGGTGAAAGAGAAAAAGCAGGTCTCGCTTTTAATGAACTGGTAAAATCAGGACGCGTTAAAGCACCTATTGTAATTGGACGCGATCATCTCGATACAGGTTCAGTCGCCAGTCCAAATCGCGAAACCGAATCGATGAAAGACGGAAGTGATGCCGTAGCTGATTGGCCTTTATTAAATGCATTAGTCAATACCGCGGGAGGTGCCAGCTGGGTAAGTCTGCATCACGGTGGCGGAGTGGGGATGGGTTACAGCATACACGCGGGTATGGTCATCGTCGCAGACGGAACAGACGATGCCACTCAAAGATTGTCCCGCGTGCTTCGCAACGATCCCGGAATTGGTGTAATTCGTCATGCGGATGCTGGTTACGAAGAAGCCATTGAAACTGCCGACAAGTTTGGGTTGGATATTAAGAAGCGAATCACGGATTCGCGGATTTGAGAGCGATGCACCGATTTTGTATTGAACATTGAATATTGAACGTTTACCATTTAATCATTTTGTAAATAAATCTTTCAATATTCAATGTTCAATTTAAAATCCGCAATGTTCATCTGATCAACGTCACTGTCCCTTTATACACTTCTTCACTTCCATCTGTAAAAAGAATTCTTACGAAATACACATAGCTACCTGCATCTGCTTGTTTGCCATTGACAAAACCTTTCCATCCAAAATTCGGATCGTTTGCAGGGGCATTCGTTACCTGGAAAACTTTTTGTCCCCAGCGGTTGAAAACAGAAAAATCTTTTAGCATTTTAATTTCAGTACTTCCCATTACATAGAAAACATCATTATGCCCGTCCGCATTCGGCGTAAATCCGTTTGGTATATTCACTTTTCCGCCCGTATATGTTTTGATCGATGCGGTGTTTGTTGTCGTGCACGCATGCTCGTTAGTTGCTTCGACTTCGTACTGAACTGAATAAGGCGACTTCGCTATCGGTGACGCGCAGTCGTAGCAGGAGAGCCCTTCTGCAGGTTGCCAGTGAAATGCACGTCCCTGGCCGCCAGTAACGGTTGCGAAGAGTTGAACAGGAGTTGGTCGAAAAACAGTTGTATCTGCCGGCGTTATCGTAACCTGGAAAGGAACAACCGGTTTGTTGTCGCTGTTGTTAGTCAGATCCGTTTCTTCAAATGCTGTCGTACCATCGCCCTTATCATTGACAACAGCATAAACATTCTGGGTAGATGGCGAGCGAACGACAGCAGAAAAAGTATCACAGTTACCAAACCTGCTCGTGGCCGTGTAAAATATAGGCTCAAGTAATTTTGCTTTTCCTGATGGGTCATTCTCATAAAATGAAACTGGTATATTAGCGAGTACGCTGTCAAAATCATTATGCATACAAAGTTCAAATTTTACCAGAAGACTATCATTCGTAAAACAACTTGTTGATAGAATTTGAACAGTCATATCAGGCGGCAAAATTTTTATCCTGCTTTGGCCTTTGATCAAACAACCATGCGGATTCTCCATTTCCATCTGAACGACTGAATTTGCTTTGACGGTAACCAGGGGCATAGCGCAATCGGTGCAGCTAATCGCATATCCATCGCCGGTAGCCCACCGTACACTCGCGGGGTTGGAAATGGTTGACAGAATTTTGATTGGTAATGATTGATTGATTGCAACCAAAGTATCAGCTGGAGAAAGGCGGACGGTATCCTGCAAATAATCTGAGTTGTTTGTATTGTTGGAGTAATCTTTTTCGAGAAACATGCTATCGCTTCCAATCGTTACGGGAATCTGAATACCGTTGTCATTCACTACGGCGTATATCTTTCCGCTGTCGATATTTTTAATGGTATGAATGAATGAATTGCATTTCGCTGACACATCGGCGTCATTGATAAAAACGGGTCCAAGTAATTTTGTTGACGTGTTTGCAGGATCACCATCATAAAACGCAACTTTCAAATCTTTTGGAATTACCGGTCTTTTGTAATTATTGCAAACTGTGAAATGAACAAGCATGCTATCATTCCGCGAACAATTCATACTGTCAATACTTACGACAAAATCATCAGCTGGAGGAACTTTTATATCCACAGTGGTACTGTCCATGCAACTGAATTCACTGGTCACTTTTACCTGCTTGGTTGCATCATGTTTACCTGCGACAAACAACGGATTGCTGCAGTCTGTACAACTGAGATTTTCAGCGGTACTCCAAACAATAGACGTTGCGCTATCGGGTGAAGCAACAGCAGACAATTGCAATGTGTCGCCTGGTTCCATGGTTGCAGAAACCGGAGCCACTTTGACTTTGAATTGAAAATCCGTAGCAACTTTTATATTGTTTGTATAATCTTTTTCATAGTGGCCGGAATTTGGGAATATAACAGGCACCCCGATTCCATTGTCATTGAATACCGCGAACAACTGATTTAGGCCTGACTCATGAATGTCAAGGATCGTATCGTATACCGGCGTACAGCAAATACCTTTTATCGAATCACGGATTATATAGGTTGAACCAATTTTCTTTGCAGTGTCGGTCCGCGGATCGCCATCATAAAATGAAACGGGAATATCAGATGTCATGGTTGCATAGCCGCTGTTGCATGCAGAGAATGAAATCTTGATTTTGGTCTGCTGATAACATTGTATGCTTGAAATGCCCATTGTTCCATCCGGAGTCGCGTCCTCTACGTCAAACACAAATGCCTTTGTTGTATCGGTACATCCTCCGTTTGCCGCAATTAACCTGACCGAATATTTTCCGGGTGCTTTAAATGGATAACTGAGATCCTTATCAGTACTCACAACCTGCTCATTCATTCCCTGGTCGTTGCTCATGGTCCATTTATATGAAGTTGCGCCGATCGATCTGTTGGTAAAATGAATTGTGTCGATTAAATATGGGTCTTTCGAAGCAATTAATCTTTTATCCGGATAAAATCTTGACATCACACCACATGAAACGATTACAAAATCACTGTATGTGGAAAAACAATTCGCACTTGCGTTGTAAGCTTTTAGTGTCACTTTATATTTTCCCGGCGCTGCAAAGCTCTTTGAAAAAGTCGTGCTGTTTCCTCCCTGAATAATTCCGTCTATGCTCCATTGATAGTTTGTTGCACCTGATGTTGTACTTGTAAAATTAATTGTGTTTCCGGTTGATGGCTGCCAATTATCGCGTGTAAACCTAGCAAGAATGTTTTCTCCGCACGGCGGGTTGCATTTATTTTGTGCAGTCAACGAACTTCTCGAAGTATTGAGAACATCGCGCATTTCTGCGGCTTGTCCCGCTGTAAATGAATTGGTACAGGCACCACTATAGCTCATGAAATTGGAATTGAGATCGGGCACATCTACCGTAAAACCCGAGGCAGTATCTGATGTACATGAATTTTGTGGATTCGCACATGAACCGCCCGGCGTTGATTGTGGCGGTGTATCACAAATTTTATCGCCATCCACCGAACAGTTTGTGTTTGCGCAATTGCCTATGATAAATGTGTGTAACAAGCCGAGATAATGGCCCGTTTCGTGTGCGAGTAATGTCCCAAAACTTGTGGTTACGATTCCATCCCGAAAATCACCCAATGCATATAATCCGGAATAACCAGCCTCACTAAAGCGCGACCACGTACCGCAACGAAACTTAGACATCTCAATGATCTCTGATTCGACGCTGTCGACCAACCAAATATTGCAATATTGTTGTGGATCCCATGAAACCAGATTTTTCATTAGATCATCTTCGACGTCTTTGTCGAAGTCGCCGAGTACAGACTGTGTTCTCGTTATACCATTCGTAATTCCACCGTCCGGGTCTATTTTCGAGAGACAAAACGTAATGCCCGTATTCGCACCGGGTCCCACGGCGTATACGCCGGCGTGCGCAAATGCATCATTCAAATCTTTAATTCCGTCGATGACCTTCTGATCAGTAATTGCGTCTGGATTTTTGCTTATGATATGAACCACCACCGGAATTACATAGTTACCGGGAGGTGGGGGAGAAAAAAAACCTGAGCTTTTTGTTACGCGTGGAGAATTAATATTTGACGAACTATTTCGTGATGCGATTTCGGACGATCGCGTTACATTTCTCTCGAAACTTTTTGTAGTTGGACTATTGGCAAAGACGGGAATATGATGAGCAATTTCTATTGCACAGAATAAATAAAGGATCAGGCAAAAAAGCCGCTTTGCAAAAAGTACCACGTTGATGGGCATGAATATCCAGGTGAATTGATCAATTCAATTGTGCAATACTTTAATACGGCTTGGGAATCGGCCGAAGGTACTAAAATGACCATAACATCTTGGTCCCCCGGGAATATAATTTATAAACAATTGGGGATAGAAGAAATCATGCCAAGCTCTTGAAAAACTAATTCCTATTTTTACGGAAGGCGTATAAATTTAAAATTTAACAATAAATGTCGTCAAAGCTGATCATCAATATCGCCCAGCTCGTCAATACCAGAGAAAAAACGTACCAATTGCGTGGAAAGGAACTCTCGGATCTTCCTTGCATAAACAACGCTTTTGCCGTCGTTGAAGACGATGTGATCAGTCATTTCGGGTCGATGGACACTATTTCCAACGAAAAAAAAATTGGCGACGTAATCGATGCTAAAGGTGCAACAGTTCTGCCGTGTTGGTGCGACAGCCATTCGCACCTGGTTTTTGCGGGCAGCAGGGAAAATGAATTTGTAGATAAGATACGCGGGCTAAGTTATGCTGAGATCAATGCAAAAGGAGGCGGCATTTTAAACTCCGCTCAAAAACTAAACAATTCGAGTGAAGATGAACTTTTTACTGATGCATGGAAAAGATTGGAGGCAGTGGCGCGACTAGGCACCGGCGCTATCGAAATAAAAAGCGGTTATGGATTATCGGTAGAAGGTGAGTTGAAGATGCTACGGGTAATCCGGAAACTAAAACAGAAATCAAGTCTCTCGATTAAGTCAACTTTCCTTGCTGCGCACACATACCCGCTACAATTCCGGGAAAATCACAAGGGATATATTGATTTGATTGTACAAGAAATGTTACCCGTTATTGCCCGTGAAAAACTGGCCGACTACATCGATGTATTTTGTGAGAACGGATTTTTTAGTGCCGGAGAAACTGAAATAATTTGTAATGCGGGAATGTCACTAGGATTAAAACCAAAGCTTCACGTAAATCAATTAAACAGTATTGGAGGGATTGATACAGGTGTAAAATTGAATGCAATTTCGCTGGACCATCTCGAAGTATTGACGAAAGATGATATCCAACTCTTATCATCCGCCACGGCAAGCGGAAAATGGAACGGCACGTGTACGTTGCTTCCGACAGCCGCATTTTTTTTGCGTATGCCATTGCAACCCGCTCGTCAATTGATTGATGCGGGTTGTGTTGTTGCATTGGCATCTGATTACAACCCGGGATCATCACCAAGTGGCAACATGAATTTTGTCGTTTCCCTTAGTTGCATTCAAATGAAAATGCTTCCTGAAGAAGCTATTAATGCCGCTACAATAAACGGCGCATACGCGATGGAAATCGGAGAGGAGATTGGCAGCATCACCGCAGGTAAAAAAGCAAACCTGATATTCACAAAACCGATACCATCAATTGCATTTTTGCCTTATTCATTCGGGACAAATCTGGTTGACCGCGTGATGATTGACGGAAGTTTTATTTCATAATGATTTAAATTTGATCCGTGTGTAAATGCGATGAATCATTAATCCGGGAATCCTCTTGTTTTAACAATTCACCCACCAATGCTCAACTCAAATCATAGCATCGAAATAGTAATTTTTCGCTCAAAATTTGTGTAATTGGTTTCAATTCGTGTAATTCGTACAAAAGAATCGATATGCATCAAATCATCGAATGCGTTCCGAATTTTAGTGAAGGCCGCAATACAGATGTGATCAGGCAAATCACCGATACGATAGAATCTGTTGAGGGCGTCCGATTATTACATGTCGATCCGGGAAAAGCCACCAATCGGACAGTTGTCACGTTTGTAGGCAGCCCCGGAGCCGTTGTGGAAGCTGCTTTTCTTGCCATTCGAAAAGCAGGAGAATTGATTGATATGAGTGTTCATTCCGGCGAACATCCGCGTATGGGTGCAACAGATGTTTGTCCATTGATCCCCGTTGCTAACATCACAATGGAAGAAACGGCACAATGGGCCGCAAAGCTTGCTCAGAAAGTTGGACTGGAACTGAATCTACCAGTGTATTTATATGAAGCGGCACAGCCAAAAAAAGAAAGGAGCAATTTATCGGTTATACGTGCTGGTGAGTATGAAGGATATTTTGAGAAAATTAAATCACCTCAATGGAAGCCAGATTTCGGGCCTGCGATATTTGATGCGAAACGTGGGGCCACGGTCATTGGTGCGAGGGACTTCCTGGTTGCTTATAATGTAAACTTGAACACAACGTCCGTCCGTCGCGCGAATTCAATTGCATTTGACGTCCGTGAAGCGGGAAGGGTAAAGCGTGATGGCGATCCCATCTCGGGGAAAATTGTTACCGACGAAAATAAAAAACCCGTTTCCATTCCCGGCTCGTTGAAAGCCGTCAAAGCCATTGGCTGGTATATCGAAGAATATGGAATTGCACAAATTTCCATGAATCTCACTAACATCAATATAACGCCAATGCATATCGCCTTTGATGAAGTGTGCAAAAAGGCAAATGAGCGAGGAATTCGCGTTACAGGAAGTGAATTGGTGGGATTGATTCCTCTAGCGTCTATGCTCGATGCCGGAAAATATTTTTTGAGAAAGCAAAAAAGGTCAACCGGTGTTTCTGAAAAAGAATTGATTCGCATCGCAGTGCTTTCGATGGGATTGGATGAACTTGGTCCATTCAAACCAGGAGAAAGGATCATTGAATATATACTCCGGGAAAAAGCTGACAGCAAACTGGTGAGCATGACATTGTCCGACTTTGCAGATGAAACTGCAAGTGAAAGTCCCGCGCCTGGCGGAGGCTCTATCGCTGCATATGTAGGTGCGCTCGGGGCTTCACTCGCTGCAATGGTTGCCAATTTATCCTCACATAAGAAAGGTTGGGATGATCGCTGGGAAGAATTTGGCAATTGGGCCGAAAAAGCCGAACACTATAAATCTGAATTGCTAAAGCTGGTTGATGCAGACACGACAGCCTTCAACGGAATAATGTCCGCAATCGGTCTTCCGAAAACAACGGAAGAAGAAAAAGCAGATAGGGCGGCGGCAATCAATAAAGCCACGCGTCAAGCCATTGAAATTCCATTCCGGGTTATGAAGTCCTCACTTGAAAGCATGCACGTGATCAAAGCCATGGCCGACATCGGAAATCCAAATTCTGTGTCAGATGCGGGCGTTGCAGCTTTATGCGCACGTTCCGCAGTTATTGGCGCTTTTTTGAATGTTCGTATTAATGCCGCTGGCTATAGTGATAAAAAATTCGCCGGGCAAATAGTTCACGAAGGAACCGAAATAGAGCAGAAGGCAATTGAAATGGAGAAGAAAATACTGCAAATAGTAAATGAAAAAATCGGCCTGTAAAATCTTTTACAACAATCAAGAGGGTCGGATCAAAAACGGGCAGGAAAAGTTTAAACTAAAGACTTCATGATTCGCTGCTCTCGTCCTGCAAAATTTTCTTCAGTGTTTTGCAGAGATCTAAAAAGCTTGCCGGCTTCACGATATAATTGGTTGCACCGACAGTGATTGCTTTCTTACCGTCTCGTTCACTGATGCCCGTAGAATAAATATAGACGGGTATATCTTTCAATGGCGTTATTTTCCTTATTTCGATAACGCAACTGAAGCCATCCATCTTAGGCATGTTCAGATCCACAAAAATAAAATCGGGTTGATAATGCTCTAAAATGCCCGACGCTTCATGCCAGTTTGTGGCCGCATTAAATGTGAGTGTCTCATCAATTCGCTGAAGCGCGGATTGAAAGATCTCGTGTTCATCGTTGTCGTCATCCAATAGAAAAACTCTTTTCTCCATATGTTATTAATAGAAAATCATTTCTAAATTCTCCGAAAAAATCCGAATACAGTAATACTTTTAAATGGGAATGGCCAGATAAGAATCTGCACCTGAAGTCGGCCTTGTATCAGTCAAACCATCACTTAGAAAGTGCGATGGCTGTAAAACAAATGTAATAAATTTTTCAAAAAAAAGACTAAATGAAAAAATTAATTCCCCGGCCGCTTTTTTGTGGCTAGACCGGGAAATTGCATGTAAAAGTTGACCCGTTCGTCCCGCTTTTTGCCTCGATAAAACCACCGTGTCGTTCCATAATTTTCTTACAGATGGCAAGCCCCACGCCTGTCCCTTTGAACTCCCTGGTCTCATGCAAGCGATAAAACAGGTTAAAAATCTCGTCGACATAATTCATATCAAATCCAATCCCGTTGTCTATGAACGCGATCCGATGATATTCCTGGCCCGAATTCTTATTAGCTGCTCCCAGGATTACAACTTCATGGGATATCCGTATCTCCGGCACATTATCTTTATCCTGGAATTTGATGGCGTTTCCAATCAAGTGCAGAAATAATTGCAATAAAAGATCAGGATAGCCCGGTACTATCGGGAGCCTGTCTGACTGCACAACGAAATTTTTTTCTTTGTTTTGAATTAATTTTTCTTTTGCCTGCTCCAGTATGATATTTAAATCTGTATCGCAAAGTACCTCGTCATTCTTATTCACACGGGAAAATGACAGGAGATCGTCTGTGATAAGATTAATTTTTTGGATGGAAGCCTGTATTCTTCGAAAATGTGCTTTTGCATTGTTCGACAACATATAACCTTCACGCGTCAATATCATTTCAAACGACGTGTATATTTTACGCAATGGCGCTTTCAATTCATTGCTCGTGATATAGCTGAACATAGTAAGCTCGTCATTCTTTTGTTCCAATTCTTTATTTTTCTTCTGCAACGAACGGTTTAGTTCTTTCAATTCATCATCTTTCTTTTTTTGTTCATTAATATCATGAAACACGACGATGGTACCATCAGTATAAGAAGCCATCGATGCTAAAATCCATCTTCCGTTAGCAGGAAATAGAATTTCATTTCTCTCGGCTTTTTTCTCTTTCTGGGTGTTGACAATCGTTTCATACAACGGCGTTCCGATGATTTCAGGAAATACATCCCAAATATTTTTACCGATCAGATCCCTGACAGGTCGCTTAAAAAATAATTCAGCCTGCAAATTCGCCCTGCGAAAAACAAAATGATTATCCAATTCAAAAAAAGCTTCGTTCATAATATTTAAAATGATCTCGGCTCTTTTTTGCTCTGTGATGTCTTGAAGAATCGTCAGAATTTTTACATCGTTGCCTGATTGAACAAGCTGTTGCGATTGACGAACATATTTCTGACTTCCATCCGGACAAAAAAATCTGAATTCAAGCACAGACCCTTCTTCATTTTGCAACAGTGCTATACCGGGAGTAAATCACTGCAACGCAGGTACATCAAAGATAAGGGACTTTATAAATTGTAGCATTTTTTCCATACAAAATTTGTAGACTTATAATTAACAGTTCGTTTAGAATGGAATGCCAATGTTGACGTATCCGAGTACGGTTTTCCATTGGTCACAATACATTAAGCTGAGTTCGAGAGGGCCAAGTGCAAAATTGTATGTAAACGTGAGAGAATAACCAGAAAGAAAATCGGGATTGTTAAAAAAATACGGCTTGCTGATGAAATTGTTAAACAAGACATTTGCTTGCCCGGTCAGGTACACATTATTGTATAATTGATATCTTAACCCGACAAGTGCTGCGGCAATGCTGGGAGAATAATACGATCCTTCACGCAACCCTGCAAAAGTAATTTGATTGTGAAAAGTATTTACGAGACCACCAATCGAAAATTCATTCATAATATTTTTGCCTTCCTGAAAGTTGATACCAAGTTGGAGATTTGATAGGAATGTGCTTCTTCTGCCAATGGGTGCGTACGATTCCATGTGAAATGTTACACGCTTATACGGTGCATTCGAAATCGCTGTATCGACATCGCGGTTATTTGTATGTATCAGTACGTCCGGATGTTGTTTGAAAACCCATCCTGCTTCTGCATCGATCTTCATACCTCTTTTTGGATACACGGGCCGATCAAGCGTATTGTGCCGTACAAAAAAATAACTTGTAAAAAAGTTATTCTCACCTTTAAATCCGACGGAAGAAGTTATGGAAGGATTATTTTTCACCCATTCAAATCTGGTGCCTACACCAACACTTAAATTTCTATTCGTGGAATAGGCCCATCGTCCATCGACTTTCCAATAATTTTGGGTATAGAGACCTGCTTCTTTGAAATCATCATACGATGTGATATTGAAAATATCGAATTGTGTTCCTAGATTAAAACTGAACTTTCTGCCACGACTAAAAAACTGCAAGTGTTCCGCGCGTACCCGAAAATTTTCGCCGATATTCAACGTTGCCAGGCTGCGAGAGTTTGGCGTTAAGAAATCTCTCGACGTAAGATTTAATATCGCGCTGATTTTTGTATACAGGTTATAATGCAAACCAATTTTTGCAAACGTCAATGGACTTTCGTTCGCCTCAAAAATTATCTTGCTAGTTCCATCGGGTTGAGGTTGGAGCGAATACACAATTCTGCTGTAATATCGCGTGCCCGCCGCTCTGCGAACCATCTTGGAAAGATCACGCGAAGTATACGTGTGATTGGTAAGAATGTTCATTGTATGCGTAAAAAAATCCGGAGTTGTATGACTTAATCCCTTCACTTCAAACGATGAGATTTTTACGGCGTGTACTTCTGGTAATTTATGATTTACCACTTCCTGTTTCCCATAGATAGCCTCCAGTGAATCCGCCAGTTTTTTCAGACGAGGATACAACTTTCGTCCTTCTTCTATTCCAGCATCAATAATTTCATCGGCGTAGCTAAAACTTCCCATGGTGTATTTATCGAGGTCGGTTTGAACATAAATGTTACAAAGAGGCACCTCGGTTTTGGTATCTTCTGCTTCGCGAAAAAAAGCAACTTGCAAAAGCACCTGTAATGCATTCGTGACTTTATCGGCGCTAAGTAATCCATTTGCAACATTGCTTCCAATGACAATATCTGCGCCCATTTGCTTGACATCGCGGACTGGAAAATTCCTGACGATGCCGCCGTCTACCAGTTTTCTTCCGTCGTATGGAACGGCGGTAAACAAAGATGGAATCGCCATGCTCGATCGCACAGCGGAAACAATTTCACCGCTATCGAGCACGACCGCTTCACCGCTGGAAATATCTGT
>Ga0163162_10000421_pt1 | contig 39039 bp, 36 predicted proteins | sample S55metaG_FD_115310 | JGI IMG/M metagenome (GOLD analysis project Ga0163162, IMG submission 115310) | Switchgrass rhizosphere microbial communities from Kellogg Biological Station, Michigan, USA - S5-5 metaG | ecosystem: Host-associated > Plants > Roots > Rhizosphere > Soil | place: USA... | reverse complement strand
CGCGTACTTGCAGGTCAGCCACCTGAATGGCGCCTTCGACGATGGCCAGCGCTTCGCTGTCCAGCAGTTTGTTCTGATGTGCATCACGCAGCAGCTCGAGGAGCTCCTGACGGTTCTTCGGTTCGTGGGCAAAAGCCTGGGTCAGTTTACCCAGCCATGACTTCTCCCCGTTGCTCGATCGATCTTCGCTCATAGAGATTACTCTGAATCCTTTGTTGTAACGATAGGGGATGTTTCGGGTTCGTCGTCCGCGTACGGATCGGGATAGCCCAATTCGGCAAGCAACTCGCGTTCCAGTGCTTCCATTTCTTCGGCTTCCTCGTCATCTATATGGTCGTAACCCAGTAGATGCAAGCAGCCGTGAATGACCAGATGTGCCCAGTGGGCCTTTAGTTCCTTGCCTTGTTCGGCGGCTTCACGCTCAACCACGGCCACGCAGATCACCAGATCGCCGAGCAATGGGATATCGAGAAACTCGTCGGGCACTTCGGCCGGGAACGACAGGACGTTGGTCGCGTAATCCTTGTGACGCCAGGTGTGGTTGAGCTCGCGACCTTCTTCCTCGTCGACCAGACGAATGGTCATTTCCGAGTCGGCGGTACGCTGGCGCAGGGCCAGTTCGCACCACAGGCGGAAGTCGGCTTCACTCGGCGCGCTCGCTTCAGTCGCGATTTGCAGGTCTAGCTCAAGCATTTCGCGAGGTGTCCTTGGGGGCGTCATCACGGTTTTCGAAGCGCTCGTAGGCTTCGACGATCCGCTGGACCAAAGGATGGCGCACGACGTCTTTGGGCTGGAAGTGCGTGAAGCTGATGCCCGGCACGTCTTTGAGCACTTCGATCACATGGTGCAGGCCCGACTTGGTGCCTTTCGGCAGGTCGACCTGGGTGATGTCACCGGTGATGACTGCTGTGGAGCCGAAACCGATCCGGGTCAGGAACATCTTCATCTGTTCAACGGTGGTGTTCTGGCTCTCGTCGAGAATGATGAAGCTGTTGTTCAGCGTGCGACCGCGCATATAGGCCAGCGGCGCAACTTCGATGACCTGACGTTCGATCAGCTTGGCCACGTATTCGAAGCCGAGCATCTCGTAGAGCGCGTCGTAGAGCGGGCGAAGGTACGGGTCGATCTTCTGCGACAGGTCGCCGGGCAGGAAGCCGAGTTTTTCACCCGCTTCAACCGCCGGACGCACCAGCAGGATGCGGCGGATCTGCTCGCGCTCCAGAGCATCGACAGCGCAGGCCACGGCCAGATAGGTCTTGCCGGTACCGGCGGGGCCGATGCCGAAGTTGATGTCGTTACCGAGAATTTCCTTCACGTAGCGCAACTGATTCAAGCCGCGCGGGCGAATCATGCCTTTCTTGGTGCGCAGGGCGACGGAGGCTTCGGCGGGGGCGTGATTGTCCAGCTCGACCACGGCTGATTCCTGCAGGAACAGGTGAACCGTATCTGGCGACAGCTCTGAACCTTTGGTTTCCCGGTACAGGCGACGAATCAGATTTTCCGCAGACGTGGTGTGTTTGGGGTCGCCGATCAGCTCGAACTGGTTTCCGCGGTTGCGGATCTCGATCGTCAGGCGCTGTTCGATCAAGCGCAAATGCTCGTCGAATTGCCCGCACAGATTGGCGAAGCGGCGAGCCTCAAAGGGCTCGAGGATAAAACGATGTGGTTCTATGGGTGCGTTCAAGGTCGTATTTAGCCGCCCTGGGGCAATTAAGATGAAATCAAGGATAACGCCAGAGGCGTGGGTGCGAAAGCTCTTAAATCATCGCTGTTCCTGTGGGAGCGAGCCTGCTCGCGAAAGCGGTGTGTCAGACACATTGTTGTTGAATGTGTCGCCGCCTTCGCGAGCAGGCTCGCTCCCACAGTGCCCTGTGTTGATTATTGGATCAGCGAGCCACGCAGCGAGTGCGGTTGCGCCGCGTCGATGTGCACGTCGGCGAACTGACCGATCAGGGTTGGATTGTCGCAGCGGAAGTTGACGATACGATTATTCTCGGTACGCCCCTGCAACTCGCCCGGGTCTTTCTTCGAATAATCGGTCACCAGAATGCGCTGGATCGAACCGACCATTTGTCGGCTGATCTCGAAACCTTGCTGATTCAAGCGATGTTGCAGCGTGTTCAGGCGTTCCTTCTTCAGCTCTTCCGGGGTCTCGTCGGCCAGATCGGCCGCCGGGGTACCCGGGCGCTGGCTATAAACGAAGGAATAGGAGAAGTCGAAACCGACGTCGGCAATCAGCTTCATGGTCTGTTCGAAATCTTTCTCGGTCTCGCCGGGGAAACCGACGATGAAGTCCGAGCTGATGCAGATTCCCGGCACAGCGGCGCGCAGTTTGCGCAGCTTGGATTTGTACTCAAGCGCCGTGTGGTTGCGCTTCATTGCCGCGAGAATCCGGTCGGAGCCCGATTGCACCGGCAAATGCAGGTGTTTCACCAGTTCCGGCACGTCGGCGTGGGCCTGAATCAGGCTGTCGGAGAATTCCAGCGGGTGCGAAGTGGTGTAGCGAATACGGTCGATGCCATCGATGGCGGCGACAACGCGGATCAGCTCGGCCAGCTCGGCGAGACGACCGTCATGGGTGGTGCCGCGATAGCCGTTGACGTTCTGCCCGAGCAGCGTCACTTCACGCACACCGTTTTCGGCGAGGTGAATGACTTCGGCGATCACGTCATCGAACGGCCGGCTGACTTCTTCACCTCGGGTGTAAGGCACCACGCAGAACGTGCAGTACTTGCTGCAGCCTTCCATCACCGACACGTAGGCGCTCGGGCCATCGATGCGCGGCTCGGGCAAGTGGTCGAATTTTTCGATTTCCGGGAACGACACGTCGACTTGCGGCAGCTTGGTGATGCGCGCGGCGTCGATCATTTCCGGCAGACGGTGCAGCGTCTGCGGGCCGAACACGACATCGACGTACGGGGCGCGATCACGAATCGCCGCGCCTTCCTGACTGGCCACACAACCGCCAACGGCGATCACCATCTCCGGGTTGGCCAGTTTCAGTTCGCGCCAGCGGCCGAGCTGCGAGTACACGCGATCTTGCGCGCGCTCGCGGATCGAGCAAGTGTTGAGCAGAATCACATCGGCGTCTTCCGCACGGGCGGTGACTTCCAGGGCCTGATGTTCACCCAGCAGATCGACCATGCGCGAGCTGTCGTACTCGTTCATCTGGCAACCGTGGGTTTCGATGTAAAGCTTCTTGGCCATGGATTAGTGTCGTCACGTGATTCAAAGAACCCGGCATTATAGGGAACAAGCCCGCAGGTTCCTACCGCTGTGCGTCCGGAGGCTATGCTATAGTTTGCGCCCTCATTTTTATCCCCGATGTTATCCCCCCGCCATGACCAAACGCGAAGCTCCAATCTATAAGGTGATTTTCCTCAACCAGGGCCAGGTGTTCGAAATGTACGCCAAGCAGATCTATCAAAGTGATCTGTGGGTTTTCTGGAAGTGGAAGAGTTCGTCTTTGGCGAGCGCACGCAAGTGGTCGTCGATCCGAGCGAAGAAAAGCTCAAGGCGCAGTTCGAAGGCGTGGTGCGCAGCTTTGTGCCGATGCATTCGATTGTGCGCATCGACGAAGTGGAACGTCTGGGCACCCCGAAAATCAGCGAAGCCCGTGGCGCGGTCGGCAATGTGATGCCGTTTCCGATGCCGATGCCTGAGAAGTAAGCCTTAAAACCGAGTAGCCTCATTCGCGAGCAGGCTCGCTCCCACAGGGATCTTCTGAACACTGGAGATCTACTGTGGGAGCGAGCCTGCTCGCGAAGAGGCCAGAAAAATCCATAGAGAAATCAGGGAAGAGGCGAAAACGGCGTACGCCCATCGGCGCTCTGCAGTTCCATCAGGTATTTACGGAAAATTTGCCCGAGCACCTGAGTGGCGGTTTCGAGATCTTCGCGGGACATTTTTTCGGAGACTTCGTCGGCCGTGTCCAGCGCATCTTCCGCGCCGTTGACCGCAGCCATCTTCAAAACGATATACGCCTGAATGTTGTTGGCCTGCACGCCTTCACCGTGGAAGAACATGGTGCCGAGCTTGAACTGAGCCTGAGCGTGGCCTTGCAGCGAGGCCTTTTCGAAGTAGCTCAAGGCTTGATTGAGGTCGCGCGGCGCATTCTTGCCGTCGTAGTAGAACTCACCCAACTCGTATTGCGCTTGCGCATCCCCTTCGTCCGCCGCTTTCTGGCAGGCGGCCAGTGCCTGCGTGACGTCTTGCGGCTGAGTATTGAGGGTGCAACGACCCATCGCCGGGATCAACAACGAGTTGCCGCCTGCTTGTGCATGCGCGAGCAGGGGCTGAAGGAGCAACAGGCAGCCCAAGGCAAGGGTGCGGCCGGTGCGGTTCATGGGAATCGACTTACCTCTGAAGGGCACGCGGACCCATCGAGGGATCCAATAAGCGCGCATTATGAAATAAGCAGGGCCAACCTTACAAAGTCTTTACTCGTTTTTCTGCTGCACGGGGAATATATCGCCCACTTTAGGGGAGATTTTTAGCAGGAGCATCGGAAAAACAGCGCGGATGTAGGTGAATGCTGACGCTGGCGATAGCCAACGTCAGCGGCAGTGCGATTATTTCAGTGCGGCGAAGGCGCGCTCGGCAGCGTCCAGCGTCAGTTGCAACTCGGCTTCACCGTGGGCGATCGAGGTGAAACCGGCTTCGAAGGCGCTCGGTGCCAGGTAAACGCCACCTTCCAGCATCAGGTGGAAGAAGCGCCCGAACAACGCAGCGTCGCTGGCCATCACGTCTTCAAAGGTGACGATGTCATCGGCGCCGCTGAAGTACAGACCGAACATGCCGCCCGCCTGAGTGGTCACGAACGGAATACCCGCGGCATCGGCGCGTTGTTGCAGGCCGTCGAGCAAACGCTTGGTGTAGTCGGTCAGCTCGGCGTGGAAACCCGGACGGCTGATCAGGCGCAGTGTGGTCAAACCAGCGGCCATCGCCAGCGGGTTACCCGACAGCGTACCGGCCTGATACACCGGGCCCAGCGGCGCAATACGCTCCATGATTTCACGCTTGCCGCCGAAGCAGCCCACCGGCATGCCGCCGCCGATGATCTTGCCGAAGGTGGTCAGGTCAGGATTGACCCCGTAGTACGCCTGAGCACCGCCGAGTGCAACGCGGAAACCGGTCATCACTTCGTCGAAAATCAGCACTACGCCATGTTTGTCGCACAGCGAACGCAGGCCTTCGAGGAAACCCGGTGCTGGTGGTACGCAGTTCATGTTGCCGGCCACTGGCTCAACGATGATGCAGGCCACTTCCTGGCCGACTTCAGCGAGCATCTTTTCAACCGCGTCGATGTCGTTGAACGGCAGAGTCAGGGTGTGTTTGGCGAATGCTGCCGGTACGCCGGCGGAGCTCGGCACGCCTTGGGTCAGTGCGCCGGAACCGGCCTTGACCAGCAGGCTGTCGGAGTGACCGTGGTAGCAACCTTCGAACTTGATGATGCTGTCGCGGCCGGTGTAACCACGGGCCAGACGGATCGCGCTCATGGTCGCTTCGGTGCCGGAGCTGACCATGCGCACCATGTCCATCGACGGCACCAGCGAGCAGACCAGGTCAGCCATCTCGGTTTCCATCGCAGTCGGCGCGCCGTAGGACAAGCCGTGTTGCAGCTGATTGCGCACCGCGTCCAGAACATCCGGGTGGCTGTGGCCGAGGATCATCGGGCCCCACGAGCCGACGTAATCGACATAGCGCTTGTCGTCTTCGTCAGTAACGTAAGCGCCTTCGGCGTGTTTGAAGAACAGCGGCGTGCCGCCAACGCTCTTGAACGCACGAACGGGCGAGTTGACGCCACCGGGAATGTGTTTCTGAGCGTTGGCAAACAGGGTTTCGGAACGAGACATGATCGGGCTCTCAAATCAGACTTTCAGTAATTCATTGAACGCGCGGGCGCGGCGGGTCACTTCAGCGGTGCTTTCGGCACCAAACAGACCGTGAACCACGGCCAGCAGGTCGACCCCATGGGCCACCAGCGGCGCGGCGTTGTCGAGGGTGATGCCGCCAATCGCGCAGACCGGCAGGTGCAGTGTGCGCTTGGCCTCGTCCAGCAGATCGAGGCTGCAGGTCGGCGCGCCGGGCTTGGTATTGGAATTGAAGAAGCGGCCGAAGGCGACGTAACTCGCGCCTTCTTTGGCCGCTTGTTCGGCCAGCGCGATTTGCGCGTGGCAGGTCGAACCGATGATCGCTTTTGAACCGAGCAGGGCGCGGGTCGGCGACAGTGGACCGTCGGTCTGACCGAGGTGCACGCCGACGTTGAGGCGTGCGGCCAGTTCAGCGTCATCGTTGATGATCAGCTGCGTCTTATAGCGCTCGCACAAATCGCGCAGTGCCTCGGCCTCGCGCAAGCGGCGGGCCTCGTCGCTGCTCTTGTCGCGGTATTGCAGCAGGGTGACGCCGCCTTCCAGCGCCGCCTCCACGTAAGACAGAAACTTGCCCGCCAGCAGTTGGCTGTCGGTAATGGCATACAGGCCACGTAGTTTCATCGGGCAGACCTCACGACGTTACGAGCAGAAATCCAGCGGCAGGCGACGCGGGACGAACTGGCCTTTGCCCAGTTGTTCGGCATCGCGCAGGGTGCGCCAGGTGTAATCCAATGCGCTGCGCACGGCGCTGGCGAGGTGTTCGCCCTGCGCCAGACGACCGGCCAAAGCGCTGGCCAAGGTGCAACCGGAACCGTGATAACTGCCCGGCAGACGCTGACAGATAAAGGTTTCGCGCAGGCCGTCGCGGCTGTAAACGCGGTTATGGATTTCAGTTTCGTCGCCGTGGCCGCCGGTGATCAGCAGGTTTTTGACGAACGGCAGGAGTTTTTCTGCGCACTCGTCCGCAGTGCCTTCGGGCAGTTCGGCGAGGATGCGCGCTTCGGGAAGGTTGGGGGTGGCAATGATCGACAGCGGCAGCAGACGCTCGCGCATCGCATAGCCGACCTCGTCCTTGCCCAGGCGTCCGCCACCGCCGGCGCGCAGCACCGGGTCGCAGACCACCGGCAAGTGCGGGTGCGCCGAAAGCAGTTCGACAACAGTGTCGACCATTTCCAGCGAACCGAGCATGCCCAGTTTGACCGCCGCGACTTCGGAGTCGTTGAGCACGGCATTGGCTTGAGCCAACACCCACTCACGGTCGAGGACGCGGAAGTCAGTGACGTTGACGGTGTCTTGCACGGTCAGGGCGGTGACGGCCGGAGCCGCATGGCAACCCTGCGCGAGCAGGGCTTCGATATCTGCCTGCAGGCCGGCGCCACCACTGGGGTCGTGGCCGGAGAGACAGAGGACAACGGGGCGGGAGCTGTAGATATTCATGGTGCGCGAGCTTACCACCAAAGCTGATTTTCGGGGGTAGGTGGTACAGCAAGATCACAAGATCGTCCGAACACGGCTTGAGCCTTCGGACGATCTTTTTGTCTACCTGACCGATCCAACAGCTCTATCTCGCCGCTTTGCTCTGGAACGCCCGTTCTAGAGCCTTTGTAGGAAAAATTTCAATGGTGCTCAATGGCCATCAACGGCTATGCTAGTCTGGATCCAAACCAATAACAGGTAATACCGGTTTTACGTCTACTCAAAGGGAATGGGGGGCTTCCTGACACAACCGGACGAGCCACGCTGGGGCTTCAATGCGCTATTTGCTGATGTTGCTGTTCTGCTTGCCCCTCCTGGCGAGCGCCGTCGAATTCGACGAATTTACCCAGAGCCTCTCTCTGGGCCGATCACTGCAAGTGTTCGAAGACCCGAGTGGTCAGGCGAGCATTGCCGATGTTCGCGCGCAGGCTGCCGCCGGTAATTTCAAACCTCACGATAAAGCCACGCTCAATGCCGGATACTCGCGCTCGGCGTTCTGGCTGAAGATCGACCTGCATTACCGTCCGAGCAATCCCGCCGCCCAACGCACCTGGCTGCTGGAACTGGCGTATCCACCGCTCGACCATCTCGACCTCTATATGCCTGACGCCAGTGGCGACTACCGCCTCGTCCGGCAAACCGGTGATGCCTTGCCGTTCGCCAGTCGCGAGATCCGCCAGAACAACTATTTGTTCGACCTTTCCTTCAAGCCGAATCAACAGCAAACCGTGTACCTGCGACTGGCCAGCGAAGGCTCTATTCAGGCACCGGTGACGTTATGGTCGAGCACCGCGTACCTCGAAGACCAACCGGTGCGCCTGTATGTGCTGGGCATCATTTATGGCGTGTTGTTGGGGATGCTGGTCTACAACCTGTTCATCTACCTCAGCGTGCGCGACACCAGCTATCTCTATTACATCTTCTACATTGCTTCGTTTGGTCTCTATCAACTGTCGGTGAACGGTGCGGCAGTCGAGTACTTCTGGCCGGACAACCCATGGTGGGCCAACGCCGCGACGCCATTCTTCATCGGTTGTGCGGGACTGTTCGGCAGTCAGTTCGCCCGCAGCTTCCTGCAGACCAAAAACCACAGCCGCTGGCTCGATCGCTTACTGATTGCACTGATCGCGTTCGGCGCGCTGGTGGTTGGTTTGTCGCTGATGACCAGTTACGCGTTGTCGCTGCGTCTGGCGACGATACTGGCGCTGACCTTTACGGTCGTGATTTTCGCCGCCGGGATTCTGGCCTGGTGGCGCGGCTTGCGGGTGGCGCGTTATTTCATCATTGCCTGGTCGGCGTTTCTGCTCGGCGGCATCGTCAACACCCTGATGGTGCTCGGCCTGCTGCCGAACGTGTTCCTGACCATGTACGCCAGCCAGATCGCTTCGGCCATCGAAGTGGCGCTGCTGTCGCTGGCACTGGCCGACCGCATCAACGCGATGCGCGAGCAACAGGCGCAGACGTTGTACGACGCCGGGCAGAAACTCGAAGTGCTCAACCAGCAACTGGCCCACAGCAACAAGCTCAAGGATGAGTTTTTGGCGACCTTGACCCACGAACTGCGCACGCCGATGAACGGCGTGATCGGTTCGCTGGAACTGATGCAGACCGTCGAGCTGGATCCGGAGCTTGAGCAATATCAGCAAACCGCCGCCGGTTCCGCGCGGGACATGATGCGCATGGTCAACGGCATCCTCACCCTTACCGAATTGCAGGCCGGCAAGCTCAAGGCTGCGCCGGGCAGGTTCAGCCTGCGTGCGGTGGTCGAAGCATTACGCGTGCAGTTCGACGGCAACGCGGCGAGCAAGTCGCTGGATTTCAAGGTTGAGGTACTGCCGACCTTGCCGGATCGCTTGCACGGTGACAGCGCGAAACTCGCGCAATGCCTGGAATGCCTGTTGGATAACGCGATCAAGTTCACCCGTGTCGGTGGGCTGGCATTGCGGGTGACTGGCAAACCGTCGACGGACAATCGCCTGGCCTTGTCATTTGCGGTGATCGACACCGGCATCGGTTTCACCGATCTGGGCGAGGCGACGATGTACCAGCGCTTCTTCCAGCTCGACGGTTCGATGACCCGCGAGTACGGCGGGCTGGGTGTCGGTCTGGCGATCTGCCGACAGTTGGTCGAGCTGCTCGACGGCAAGCTCACGCACCGCTCGGAACCCGGGCGTGGCAGCCGCTTCCAGCTGGATGTCGAGTTCGAACTGCCGGTGATTGAACCGGCGTCGAACCCGGCGCCTTCGCGCCATTTTGTGCGCGCACCGCAGGACTGCACGGTGTTGCTGGTGGACGACAACAGCGTCAACCAACTGGTGATGCGTGGCATGTTGCTCAAGCTCGGTTTTCGCGTGCGCACGGCCGACAACGGCACGGCGGCGCTCGACTGCCTGCAACGTGAAACAGTCGATGCGGTGCTGATCGATTGCCAGTTGCCAAGCCACGAAGGCGCTTCGTTGTGCTGCCAGATTCATGCGCTGCCCGGCTGCGCCAATCTGCCGGTGTTCATGCTGGCGTTGAACGCTGATCGCGAGCTTTGCGCAACGGGCGCCGCGATCGATTACCTGAACAAACCAGTGAAATTCGAAGACTTGCAATCTGCGCTGGAGCGGCGCGTATTGTGCTGCTGATAGGGTAAAAGCGCCGCAAATTCGGCTGATATGACACTTTGACCGCTTGCGGTGCGGTGCTTAACTGAGTTCCTTGGTTGCCCAAAGGAGCCCCGTCATGAACCTGCATCAGTTCGCCGAAACCCACGAAGTCACCAACCAGCCACCGTCGCTGGACGGCACCAACCTGTATCGCATCGACCTGCCGTTGCAGGAGTGGTCGCGGCGCTTTGGTGCCGGTTGGGCCGAGTCGCGGATCGATGCCTACGGCGCGCTGGCCGGTGGCCCGCTGATGGAAGCCGGGTTCCTCGCCAACCAGAATAAACCAACGTTCGCCAGCCATGACCGCTACGGCCATCGCATTGATCTGGTGGAATTTCATCCGGCCTATCACCAACTGATGCGCACCGCGATTGAACATGGCCTGACCTCGCTGCCATGGACTCATCCGCAGGACGGTGCTCACGTCGCCCGCGCGTCCATGAGCTATCTGCACAGCCAGGCAGAGGCGGGCAGCGGTTGCCCGTTGACCATGACCTTCGCCAGCGTGCCGGCCCTGCGTTTGCAGCCGAACATCGCAGAGCAATGGCTGCCGAAAGTCCTCGCTACTGAATACGACCCGCGCAACGTCGGTATGGTGCACAAGGCTGGCGTGACCATCGGCATGGCGATGACTGAAAAACAGGGCGGCACCGACGTGCGCGCCAACACCACCAAGGCTTACCCGGTCGGCGCCAGTGGCCCGGGCGAGGCCTATGAACTGGTCGGGCACAAGTGGTTCTGCTCGGCGCCGATGTGCGATGCCTTCCTGACGCTGGCGCAAACCGACAAGGGCTTGAGCTGCTTCCTGCTGCCACGCCATCGCCCGGACGACACGCGTAATCAGTTCTACATTCAGCGCCTGAAAAACAAACTCGGCAACCAGTCCAACGCCTCCAGTGAAGTGGAGTTTCGTGGCGCGCTGGCGTGGATGGTCGGTGAAGAAGGGCGCGGCGTGCCAACCATCATCGAGATGGTGGCGATGACCCGATTCGATTGCATGGTCGGTTCCAGTTCGCTGATGCGCCAGGCGCTGACCCAGGCCAGCCACCACTGCGCGCACCGCAAGGTCGGCGGCAAACTGCTCAGCGAACAGCCGCTGATGCAAAACGTGTTGGCCGATCTGGCGCTGGAAAGCGAAGCCGCGCTGGCCCTGAGTCTGCGCATGGGCAAGGCGCTGGATCATCTGGATGATCGCCACGAAGCGCAATTTGCCCGGCTGGTGACGGCGGTGGGCAAGTATTGGATCTGCAAACGTGCGCCGGGGATGATCAACGAAGCGGCCGAATGCATGGGCGGCGCCGGGTATGTCGAGGACAGCATCCTGCCGCGTCTGTACCGCGAGGCGCCGGTGAATTCGACGTGGGAAGGTTCGGGGAATGTGCAGTGTCTGGACGTGCTGCGCGCGTTGTCGAAAGAGCCGGGTGTGCTGGATGTGTTGTTCAGCGAACTCGGTGATGGTCATGGTGACAAACGACTGGCCGCGCATATTCAGCAATTGCAGGCGCAGTTCAAGGACACCAGTGATATTCAGTACCGGGCACGGCAACTGACCGAAGACATCGCGCTCGGTTTGCAGGCCAAGCTTCTGTTGGAGGCCGGCAACTCGGTGGTCAGCGACGCGTTCATTGCCAGCCGACTGAGCGGTGCTGGTCGGGTTTACGGCGCCTTGCCGCGCGGGCTGGACGTCGAAGCCATCGTCGCCCGCTCAACCCCACAGATTCTCTGACCCACCACACATCCCCTTGTGGGAGCGAGCCTGCTCGCGAATGCGGTGGGTCATTCAATAAAGATGTCGACTGATACACCGCTTTCGCGAGCAGGCTCGCTCCCACCGGGGATCTTCATTGATTTAAAGATTTAGGTACACCCACAACGCCACTGTTCCCGTGACGCCACGATGCAGGCAAGATGAAGCTCTGCAAGTCAGAACACAGGAAGCTGATCGTGACCGAAGCGTTTATTGTCGTTCAAACCGCCGAACAAGCCGTGGATCGTCTGGCCGAGTTACATGAGCGGGCCACCACTGCGCTGAACTCGGCGCTCAAGCGTTACCTCAAGGATCGCGTCGAGCCCGACGCTGAGCAGCGTGCTCTGTTTCGTTATCCCGAACTGCGTCTGACCTATCACTGCCAGGGCGAAGTCCCGCAGACCACCCGCGCTTACGCCAAGGTGCAATTGCCGGGCACTTACAGCGTCACCGTCACCCACCCGGCGGCGTTCCGCAAATACCTGCTCGAACAACTCGTGCCGTTGATGCACGACTTCACCGTGACCGTGGAAGTCGGCGTCAGCCAGCAGAACATTCCGTATCCATATGTGGTCGAGCAGGGTGATGAACTGGCCGGTTCCGGCGTCACCGCTGCCGTGCTGGCGCGGGTGTTCCCGATTACCGACCTGTCCGCGGCCACCGACGGCATCGCCGACGGTCTCTATGACTGGGAAAACACTGATCCGCTGCCGCTGGCGCTGTTCGACGCCGCGCGCGTGGATTTCTCGCTGCGGCGTCTGGTGCACTACACCGGCAGCGACTGGCGCCATGTGCCACCGTGGATTCTGCTGACCAACTATCACCGCTACGTCGACCAGTTCATCGTCCATGGTCTGGAGCAATTGCGCAGTGACCCGCGTTTCGTACGCATGGTCTTGCCGGGCAACGTGATCATCGAGAAGGGCATGGATCACGGCGAAGCGTCGGCGATTGCTGCCGGTGTGGTCTGGCACCGTTATCAGATGCCGGCCTATCACCTGATCGCCAGCGATGGCCACGGCGTGACCCTGGTCAACATCGGCGTCGGCCCGTCCAACGCCAAGAACATCACCGATCACCTGGCGGTGTTGCGTCCGCATTGTTGGCTGATGATCGGCCACTGCGGCGGCCTGCGTCAGTCGCAGACTATTGGCGACTACGTGCTGGCCCACGCTTACATGCGTCGCGACGGCATTCTTGACCGTGTGGTGCCGCCGAACATCCCGATCCCGGCCCTGGCCGAAGTGCAAATGGCGCTGCAACAGGCTGCCGCCAATGTCACCGGCGAGAAGGGCGATGATCTGAAAAAACGCCTGCGCACCGGCACCGTGCTGACCTACGACGACCGTAACTGGGAATTGCGTTGGGCTCAGGAACGACCGTTGATCAACCTGTCCCGCGCCGTGGCCGTGGACATGGAAAGCGGCACGATTGCCGCGCAAGGTTATCGCTTGCGGGTGCCGTACGGCACGTTGCTGTGCGTTTCGGACAAACCGCTGCACAGTGAAATCAAGCTGCCGGGTTCGGCCAACGCCTTCTATGAACGCGCGGTCAGTCAGCACTTGAAGATCGGCATCGAAGCGGTGGATCTGCTGCGCACCGAGCTCAACTCGCTGCACTCGCGCAAACTGCGCAGCTTTGACGAACCGCCGTTCCGCTGATTTGTTGATGGTCATTTAACGGTCAGGCTACTAGCATTGGCAGCCCTGACCGTTAGATGTTCTTTTCGCCATGTCCCGTCCCCCACGTCCACCTTCCCGCCGCCCTGGCGCGAAGCCTCAGTCTTCTCCCCCGCGCCGTGTTGCCAAGGCACCGCCGGCCGAGCCGAAACTGATCCTGTTCAATAAACCGTTCGATGTACTGACGCAATTCAGCGACGGCGAAGGGCGGGCGACGCTCAAGGATTTCATCGATGTGCCCGGCATTTATCCGGCCGGACGCCTGGATCGCGACAGCGAAGGGTTGTTGTTGCTGACCAACGACGGACAGTTGCAGGCGCGTATCGCCGATCCGAAACACAAACTGGCGAAGACGTACTGGGTACAGGTTGAGGGCGTGCCGACAGCCGAACAGCTGCAGTGTTTGCGTGACGGCGTCGAACTGAACGACGGTATGACCTTGCCTGCCGAAGCGCGGCAACTGGATGAGCCGCAGTTGTGGCCGCGCAATCCGCCGGTACGCTTTCGCGCGACCATTCCGACTTCATGGCTGGAACTGGTGATTCGCGAAGGGCGTAACCGTCAGGTGCGACGCATGACGGCGGCGGTCGGGTTGCCGACGTTGCGCCTGGTGCGGGTGAGAATTGGTGACTGGACGATCGAAGGGCTTGATCAGGGCCAGTGGAAGGAAGTGCCGGCGCGCTTATAGAGCGCCGGATTCGATCAGGCCGATCACCACACTCTTGATGATGAACGCGGCCACGCCCAGGCCCAGCACGAAGAACAGAATGAACGAGCCAAAGCGCCCGGCCTTGGACTTCTTCGCCAGATCCCAGACGATGAAACCCATGAAAATGATCAGGATGCTGACCAGACCGGTCATCATCCACTCTTCTAATAATGCTGGATCCATTGGGTTTCTCCGGCGCGCATGCGGCTAAAAGGGCGCGGCGAGTATACGCCAAGGTGTGTGGGGTGACATTGATCTGGGTCTGATCCGAAGCCTTTGCCCTCACCCTAGCCCTCTCCCGGAGGGAGAGGGGACTGACCGAGGGATGCTTGAGAACTACACCGACTTGGTCCAGACGTTTTGAATCCATAATCGACTCAATCTTTCAGGTCGATGAATAACGCCAGACACTTCGGTCAGTCCCCTCTCCCTCCGGGAGAGGGCTAGGGTGAGGGGCTTTAGATCAACTACGCAGATGAGTCAGCGGCAGTTCGGTGCTGTTCAATACCTGGTTCAGCACAAAACTCGACCGAACGCTGGTCACGCCCTCAATCCGCGTCAAATGCCCAAGCAACAACTTCTGATAGTGATCCATATCCGGCACCACCACTTTCAACTGGTAATCCGCATCCACACCCGTCACCAGACTGCACTCCAGCACCTGCGGCAACGTCCGAATTGCCGCTTCGAAATTCTCGAAACGCTCCGGCGTGTGCCGGTCCATGCCGATCAGCACATACGCCGTCAGGCTCAGCCCCAGCATCTTGCGATCGAGCAACGCCACCTGACGCGAAATATACCCGTCGTCTTCCAGCTGCTTGACCCGGCGCGAGCAAGGGGAGGGCGACAGACCGATGCGCTCGGCCAATTCCTGGTTGGAGATGCGGGCGTCGCGCTGCAATTCCGCCAAAATGCTCAGGTCGTAACGGTCGAGTTTGCTCATCAATCTGTCCTTGGTTGTAACTATTGCGGCGGATTATCTATCCAGGGTTAAAAATTGCGCAAGTGGTGTTTATTTCAGCAATCTTCGCAATCCTCTGTCGCGGCCGCAGGCCTATTCTTATCACCAGAATCACTGCTCGGTAACACAGTCCACGCGGCCCGCCCTATCAGGCCCGCCGCGGCCGCCACCCCCACCGGGGTTGTGCCGGCCCCCGAGCTGCACACTGTCCAGAAGACGGCGTGAGGTGAGCCGACGTCAAAAGCGTCGAGCCAGGACGAAGTTCTCTAGAAGGGAGGCCGACGGGTCTCCCTTTTTTCTTGCCTGCGATTTCATGCCGGGCGCTCAATAAATAAGTTGCGCGACTGATAACCTGTTGCAGAACCGGGTGTGTGTATTTCCGGTCTTAGTGACAAGTCCTCTTACATTTGCAGGCCCCGCAGTGAGAAAAAGCATGAATTCGCGCATCTGGCGTCTGGCTGGTGTTGGTTTGCTGTGTGTGAGTGTCAGTGTGCAAGCACTTGCCGATGAACCACAGAATCGCGGCCCGGATGGCGGAGGCCACGGCCAGGATCATCAGGGCAACAATCAGGGCCGTGGCGGCAACAATCAGCCGCGTCCGCAGAACAATCCATCGCAGAATCAGCCGCAACAGAATCAGCCGCGCCCGCAGAACAACGAGATCATTCGGGGCGACAACAGCCGCCAGTTCGAGCACAACGGCCAGCAGCACAACAATAATGGTCAGTGGCAAAACCACGACCAGAACCGTCCGGCCTACAATCCCAACCCGGTGCGTCAGCCGCCACCACCGCCGCAACTGCCGGCCAACAGCTTGCCGATCCAGCCACGGCCCGACGCCGTGCGCCAGACTCAAGAGCCGCGTCAGGGTTACTACCGCGATGAGCGTCCGCAGAACGGTTACCACAACCAGCAATGGCAGACCGGCAACCGGCCCAACGACAATCGCTGGCCGGGGCGTCCGGACGGGCATGGCAATGGCTGGGGTCCAGGCCCCCAATATCGCCCGGGGCACGTGATCGACCGCTTCCCGGATCGTGACTACCGTGTGCCGTATCGCGGTCAGGATTACTTCTTTTCCGGCGGTTACTGGTATCGCCCGCAAGGCCCGCGCTACATCGTCGTGCAGCCACCGCGCGGGATTCGTATTCAGTACCTGCCGGATTACGCCCGAGAAGTGTGGATCGGCGGTTCGCTGCTGTTCCTCGCCGCCGGTTCCTACTACGCGTATCAGGAAGCGACGCAGGATTACGTGGTGGTCGAGCCGCCGGTGCAGCAACAGCCGCAGCCGCAATCCCAAGGCTATGACGTCGAAGCGTATCCAGCCAACGGTCAGTCGCCGGAGCAGGTGCAGCAGGACGGTTATCAGTGCTACCAGTACGCCGTGCAGCAAAGCGGTTTTGACCCGCGCACCGCGACCTATCAACCCGCGCCCGAAGTGGTTCAGGCCTATCGACAGGCTCAGGGCAATTGCCTGAGCAGTCGCGGTTATCAGGTCAGTTACTGAAGCCGGGTTTGCGCCCGTTCTGACTTGACCACTTCCTGCGGGTCGGCGTGCACCAGCACTTCGGCTCGCGGGTAGGCCTTGTGAATGGCATCGGCCGCTTGATCGCTGATGCCGTGCGCCACTGACAAGGTCAATTCCCCCGGCAATTCCAGGTGCAACTGCACAAACCAGTGGTTGCCGGAGATTCGCGTGCGCAAGTCATGTGCGCCCAACACCCCCGGCACACTGCAGGCCAGTTCGAGCATGTGCTGACTGACATCTGTTGGCAGCTCCTCATCCATCAATACCGAAAAACTTTCCCGGGCGATCTGGATCGCACTCCACAGGATATAGGCGGCAATGCCAAGTCCGAACCACGCATCCAGTTGATGCCAGCCGAACCCCGCCAACATCAGCGCCACCAGAATACTGCCGTTGAGTAACAGATCGGATCGGTAATGCAGTGAGTCGGCACGCACGGCATTGGAACCGGTCTGCTTGATCACTCGATGCTGCAGCATCAGCAAGGCCACGGTCAGCAGCAATGAGAAAATGATCACGCCAATGCTGATCCACGGCGCGCCAAGCGGTTCCGGGTGCTGGATGCGTTCATAGGCCTGAAACGCGATCAACACCGCACTGCCGCCAATGAACAACGCCTGCGCCATGCCCGCCAGTGATTCCGCCTTGCCGTGGCCATAACGGTGATCGTCATCGGCTGGGCGCAGCGCGTAATGCACCGCCAGCAGATTGAGCAGCGAAGTGACGCCATCCAGCGCCGAGTCGGTGAGGCCGGCGAGCATGCTCACCGAACCGCTGAGCCACCAGGCGATGGCTTTAGCGATGATCAGCGTGCACGCGACCGCCACCGAGGCGCGGGTCGCCAGCCTTAGCAGGCGGGCGTGTTCGGGGCTGGATGTCATTGAACTTCCTTTTTAAGCGGCGGGTTGCAGGCCGAACATCGCCAGTTGCTGAGTGCTGCCCTTGTGTTGAATCAGGCGCGGATCGTCGAGTGGGAAATCTCGGCCCAACTCGCTTTCGAGAATAGCCTGTAGCTTGTGATTATCGACCTGACCGTCCGGGCCGATGGCTTGTTTGAGCTTGGCCGGATCGATCTGTGCGGTGTGGCCCGGTTCGAAATAGATCGCGCCGGTGGCAAAGTCGACGGCAAACGCGATCAGGCCGGGGATGATGTAGAACAGTAGGCCCACGGCGTCGAGCACGGCAATCGCCGGGTCGATCTTGCCGTCGATCTGACCGCGACGGTCCGGGTAGAAAATCGAACCGCACGCGGTGATTTGCGTGAGCAGGGTGGCGACCAGTACACCGCCGATCAGGCGCAAAGGTAAGCGCATGGGAAAATCTCCTGAGTCATCTGATAACGAAGCTTCGTCTTGTGAAGTTAAGACCCTGACGAACGCCAAGCAGTTTGCCGTTATACTCGCGGCTCTGTTTGGGAGCCAGCATGAATTCTTTGCCAATCGATGACGTTTTACCTGCCCTGCGTGAAGCCTTGGCGACTCGCCACGAAGCTGTGCTCGAAGCACCGCCCGGCGCCGGTAAAACCACCCGCGTGCCGTTGGCCTTGCTCAATGAAGCGTGGCTGGCCGGGCAGACCATTCTGATGCTGGAACCGCGCCGTCTCGCCGCGCGGGCAGCCGCAGAACGATTGGCCAGCGAGTTGGGCGAGAAGGTCAGAGAAACCGTCGGTTATCGCATCCGTCTCGACAGCAAGGTCGGCCCCAACACGCGTATCGAAGTGGTCACCGAAGGCATTCTCACCCGCCGTTTGCAGGATGACCCGGCGCTGGAAGGCGTGGGCCTGCTGATCTTCGACGAATTCCACGAACGCAGCCTCGACGCCGATCTGGCGCTGGCGCTAAGTCTGAACGGTCGCGAGCTGTTCCGAGCTGAACAGCCGCTGAAGATTTTGCTGATGTCGGCCACGCTCGAAGGTGAACGTCTGTCCGGGCTGCTGGATGATGCGCCGATCCTGCGCAGCGAAGGCCGCATGTATCCGGTGACGATGCGCTGGGGCCGTCCGTTTCAGCCCGGCGAATACATCGATCAACGCGTCACCCAAACCGTGCTTGAAGCGCTGCACGATGAAACCGGCAGCCTGTTGGTGTTCCTGCCGGGGCAGGCGGAAATTCGTCGCGTGCATCAACAATTGGCTGACGCGATCGGTGAGCGCAGTGATGTTTTGCTTTGTCCGTTGCACGGCGAACTCGACCTCAATGCGCAACGTGCGGCGATCGATCCGGCGCCGGCCGGGCAGCGCAAAGTGGTGCTGGCGACCAATATCGCCGAGACCAGTTTGACCATCAATGGCGTGCGCGTAGTCATCGACGCCGGGCTGGCGCGGGTGCCGCGTTTTGATCCCGGCAGCGGCATGACGCGTCTCGATACCCAGCGGATTTCCAAGGCCAGCGCCACTCAGCGTGCAGGTCGGGCAGGGCGACTGGAACCGGGTGTTTGTTATCGCTTGTGGTCGCAGGATCAGCACGACCAACTCGCCGCTTATGGCAGTGCGGAAATTCTTTCGGCGGATCTTGCCAGCCTCGCCCTACAACTGGGGCGCTGGGGCGTGACGCCGGGCGAACTGGTCTGGCTGGATGTTCCGCCGGCGGCCGCTTATGCCCAAGCGCAGGATTTGTTACAGCGACTCGGTGCGCTGGAAGGGGAGACGCTGACCAGTCACGGTCAGGCGATGGCAGAACTGCCAGCGCATCCGCGCATCGGGCATTTGCTCCTGCGCGGTCAGGCGTTGGGCTTGGCCAACATGGCGTGCGATGTCGCCGCGTTGCTCGGCGAGCGCGATATCTTGAGTGGCGCCGGGGCCGATCTGCACAGTCGGCTGGTACTGCTCTCGGGGGAAGAACGTGCGGCTCGAGGTGCGCAGGGCGGTGTGCAGCGCGCCAAGCAACTGGCGCGGCAATATCGCGGTTACTTGCGCGGCAAGGCCAGCGAGCCGGTCAGCGATCCCGATCATCCGCGTTGGCTCGGTGCGTTGCTGGCGCTGGCGTATCCGGATCGCGTCGCGCAACAGCGGCGTGCCGGTGGCGCCGAATATCGTCTGGCCAATGGGCGCGCGGCGTTGTTCGCCGAAGCGGACAGCCTGATGAAAGAGCCGTGGATCGTCATCGCCGACCTCGGCAGCCGTCAGGGCCAGCGCGAAGAACGCATTTATCTGGCGGCGGATTTTGATCCGGCGCTGTTTGATTCGGTGCTGGCCGAACAGGTGCGCAACGTCGATCAACTCGACTGGGACGAGCGCGAAGGCGTGCTGCGCGCCGAGCGTCAGCGCAAGGTCGGCGAGCTGATTCTCAGCCGCGAGCCGCTGACCGGTCTCGACGAAAATGCCCGTAGTCAGGCGCTGGTCAATCTGGTGCGGCGCAAAGGTCTGGAGCTGCTGCCATGGACGCCGGAGCTGCGCCAGTGGCAGGCGCGGGTGGCGTTGTTGCGGCAGTTGGAATTGAACAGTCAGGATGACAGTCAGTGGCCGGATGTCAGCGATGCGACGTTGCTGAACACCCTCGAAGATTGGCTAATGCCGTATCTGGGCAAGGTCTCGCGGCTCAGTCATTTTGCCAATCTCGATCTGTCGAGCATCGTGCGTAATCAGCTGCCGTGGCCGTTGCCGCAAAAGCTCGATGAGCTGGCGCCGCATCATCTGAGTGTGCCGTCGGGTTCATCGATTCGTCTGGACTACAGCGAGTTTCCGCCGATTCTGGCTGTGCGTTTGCAGGAGTTGTTCGGGCTGGCCGATACGCCGCGAATCGCCGGTGGGCGGCAGGTGGTCAAATTGCATCTGTTATCGCCGGCGCGACGGCCGGTGCAGGTGACGCAGGATCTGGCCAACTTCTGGCGCAGCACCTATGCCGAGGTGAAGAAGGATTTGAAGGGGCGCTATCCGAAGCATTACTGGCCGGATGATCCGCTGGTGGCCGAGGCGACCGCGCGAGCCAAACCGCGCGGGACCTGAAGAGCAAAAGATCGCAGCCTTCGGCAGCTCCTACCGAATTGAGTCGGCCACAAAATGACGGTACGACACCGACCTACTGTGGGAGCGAGCCTGCTCGCGAAGGCGTCGTGTCAGTCGATGCATCCGCTGACTGAAAATCTTCATTCGCGAGCAGGCTCGCTCCCACAGGTTTTGCGTAGGAGTTGCCGCAGGCTGCGATCTTTGCTGTTAAAGGTGAGTCTTTGCGGTCAGTTGTTCGCGGCAATAATCGGCGAACAACTGCGCCGGTTTGGTCAGTTGCCCGCGCTTGAGCCATGCCGCGACCAAACCCGAACCGGTGACGTCTTCGACGATGTCCACACACGCGACTTTCTTGCCGTCGTAGGTGCATTCCGAATGCGGTTTGGTCACCAGAATCGAGAAGCCGAAACCCTGGCCGACCATCCCGCGTACCATTTCAATCGATGGCGAGCTGAACTCGATGCGCGGCGTCAGCCCCAGTTCTTCAAACAGGCTGACGAAGTAAGTCCGGCTCGGCTGCACGTCGAGCAGGATCATCGGATCCAGACACAGATCGCGCAGCGACACTTGCTTGTATTGGGCAAAACGGTGGTCGGCGGGCAACAGCGCATACGGGCGTTGCGCCGGCATCAGCGGTTCGGTCTGGATGGTCGCGGCGAGTTCATGTTCATAAAGAATCACCAGATCGAACGCGCCTGACGTCAGGCCTTGCACCAGTTCTTGCTGTTCACCGTCGCGAATGCGGATTTTCACGCCCGGATACAGCGCCGAGAAACCGGCGATCAACTGCGGCAGGTACAACGGCGCGACCGTTTCGAAACAACCAATATCGATCTGCCCGGCGATCACGTCGTTGTCGGCGAGGGCGTTCTGTTCGAACTCCTTGGCCATGCGCAGCAACTCTTGAGCCTTGCGAAAAAACCGCGCACCGCTTGGCGTCAGTGACACACCTTGGGCGTGATGACGGATCAGCAGTTGCACACCGAAGCTGTCTTCCAGTCCTTTGATCGCGGTGGAAATCGCCGGCTGCGCGATGTATAGCTTGCGTGAAGCCTCGGCAACGCTGCCGCATTCGACGGTGGTGATGAAATACTTCAGCTGACGCAAATTGTAGGCGGCCACGGCAAACCTCAGGACGAGCGGACTCGACTTCAAAGCAATTTGTGCGCCGCCACGTCCATTGCACGACGATGTTTTTATCCTTCAACCATAGCCATCTGCACAGCGTTTGGGGGAAGTCATTGCCCCGCTTTTTTATTGCCAGCGAAGACATTTTTACTATTTTTAGCCCGTGTGGGCCTGAGCGACCATCGACGGACAATAACGTCTCAGGAGCATCTGTCGTGTTCGAGCTTGCAGAGTGGCAGCGCCGCGCCGTTGCATTGAAGTTTCCCGATCAGGCCGTGATCGACGGCAAACATTGCGCTGCGCAATCGGGGCAGACCTTCGCCGCGATCAACCCGGCGACCGGGCAATGCCTGGCGAATGTCGCTGCGTGTGGCGAGGCGGATGTCGACGTCGCAGTGCGCAATGCGCGGCAAGTGTTTGAGGGTGGCACCTGGTCGCAACGCCCGCCGGCCGAGCGCAAGCAAGTGCTGCTGCGCTTGGCTGATTTGCTGATGAGTCATCGTGAAGAGCTGGCGCTGCTCGATTCGCTGAACATGGGCAAACCGGTGATGGACGCTTACAACATCGACGTGCCGGGCGCCGCCGGGGTGTTTCGCTGGTACGCCGAAAGCATCGACAAACTCTACGATCAGGTCGCGCCCAGTGCGTCGAATGTGTTGGCGACGATTACCCGTGAAGCACTCGGTGTGGTGGCCGCCGTGGTGCCATGGAATTTCCCGTTGGACATGGCTGCGTGGAAGTTGGCGCCGGCGTTGGCGGCGGGTAATTCGGTGATTTTAAAACCGGCCGAGCAATCGCCGTTTTCGGCCTTGCGTCTGGCCGAGCTGGCGCTGGAAGCGGGGCTGCCAGCCGGTGCGCTGAACGTCTTGCCGGGGCTTGGCGAACAGACTGGCAAGGCCTTGGGTTTGCATGCGGATGTCGATTGTCTGGTGTTCACCGGCTCCACTCAGGTGGGTAAATATTTCATGCAGTATTCCGCGCAATCGAACCTCAAGCAGGTGTGGCTGGAGTGCGGTGGCAAGAGCGCCAATCTGGTGTTCGCCGATTGTCAGGATCTGGATCTGGCGGCGGAAAAAGCCGCGTTCGTGATCTTCTTCAATCAGGGCGAAGTCTGCTCGGCCAACTCGCGGTTGCTGGTGGAACGCTCAATTCATGATGAGTTTGTCGAGCGCTTGAAAGCGCAGGCTGAACGCTGGTTGCCGGGGGATCCGCTAGACCCGCAGAGCTGCGCTGGCGCGATTGTCGATGACAAGCAGACGGCGGGCATCATGTGTTTTATTCGCAGTGCCGAGCAGTCGGGCGCGACGCGGGTTTGTGGCGGGCAGCAGCGGCGATTTAACGGGTCGGACAATTTTATTGAGCCGACGATTTTTACCGGTGTAACTGCGGACATGTCGCTGTTTCGCGACGAGGTATTTGGGCCGGTGCTGGCGGTGATGCCGTTCGATGATGAGGCCGAGGCTATACGGCTGGCCAATGACAGCGTGTACGGACTGGCGGCGTCGTTGTGGACCGATGACCTTAATCGCGCGCACCGTGTCGCGCGGCAGCTGCGGGCGGGTACGGTGTCGGTCAATACGGTGGGTGCGCTGGATGTGACGGTGCCATTTGGCGGCGGCAAGCAATCGGGTTTTGGCCGCGATTTGTCGCTGCACTCGTTCGACAAATACACCCAGTTGAAAACCACCTGGTTCCAGTTGCGCTGACACCGAGTCGCCCCCTTTCGCGAGCAGGCCCGCTCCCACACTGGATCTATGTCACACCGAAGATCCCCTGTGGGAGCGTGCCTGCTCGCGAAAGGGGTGGCCCATTCAAAACATTTTTCTGATCTGCACCCACCTTGCGCATCCCCGCAATCCCCGCCCTTTAGCAGTGCGCACTACCCAGTTTTTTCATCATTTGCAGCCAACAATTTCCTGATTTTCCTCACCACGCACATGGGCCACCATCGATCTTGCCCGCCAGCCGAATGTTGTCCGCCCAAGCGTCCGCGAGAGACCCATGGCAGCAACTGCATAACGGCCGGCGACCGTACTGCCCATGACAAAACTAAATCAACAGCGTCGGGAGTGCTCCATGATCAAGTCCTTGTGTATTCGTCTCACCCATCCTCTGGCAATCACCGCCCTGGCCGCCACGATTGCGACCAGCGCCCAAGCTGGGACCCTGTCCATCGGCCACACCACGTGGGTCGGCTACGGCACCCTCTATCTGGCTCAGGACCTGGGCTACTTCAAGGAAAACGGCCTGACCGTCGAATTGCCGGTGGTCGAAGAGGCGTCGATGTACATGGCCGCGCAGGCGTCCGGACAACTGTCCGGCTCGGCGTCGACCATCGATGAAGTGCTCAAATACCGCCCGCAGTTCTGCTTCAAAGCAGTCGCGGCGCTGGATGACAGCCATGGCGGCGATGGCGTGCTGGTCGGCAAGGATGTGAAAAGTCTGCAAGAACTCAAGGGCAAATCCGTAGCCGTCAACGAAGGTTCGACCTCGCAGTTCTGGCTCTCTTATTTGCTGAAAAAGAACGGCATGAAGATGAGCGACATCACCGTGCAGAACATGACCGCTGATGATGCCGCCACCGCGTTCATCGCCGGTCGCGTGCCCGCTGCGGTGACCTGGGAGCCGCACCTGTCGATGGTCCGCGACAAGCAACAAGGCAAAGTGCTGATCGACAGCAGCAGCACCCCTGGCGTGATCGTTGATGTGGTCGCGCTCAATTGCAGCGTGATCGAGAAGCAACCGGAAGACGTCAAGGCGCTGGTCGCCGGATTGTACAAAGCCGTGCAGTACACCAAGGATCACCCGGAAGACGCGTACAAAATCATGGCCAAAGGCGTCGGCGGCTACCTCTCCGATCCGAAGGAACTGGCCGCCGCTGCGCAAGGCGTGCGCTTCTACGATCAGGCGATGAGCGAGAAACTGCTCGGTTCACCGGGCAAACCAGGCGACAGCGCCGCGCTGATCAAACTGGCCAACGAAACCGCCAGTGAATTGCAGGGCAAACCCTACAACGTCAGCAATGACGAACTGGTCGACAACCGTTTCGTCAGCCCGCTCTAGGAGGTGTGCAATGTTCAAGCGCAATTCGTGGCTGAGCCGCAGCCTCACGCCAAAAACCGCTTTGCCGGTGCAAGTGGTGTGGAGCGCCAGCGCTCTGGCCTGGGTGTTGCTGGTCGGCCTGTGGGCCGGGTTGTCTTACGGCGGCATTGTTCCGGGGATGTTCCTGCCAACGCCGGGCGCGGTGGTTGAAGCCGCCGTGCGCCTGGGCCGCGATGGCACACTCGGCACGCATGTCTGGGCCAGTGTCGAAGTGGTGATGGTCGGCTTCATCGTGTCGTCGTTGGTCGCGGTGCCATTGGGGTTGCTGATGGGCAGCTTCCGTATCGTTCAGGCGTTCCTTGAACCGCTGGTGAACTTCATTCGTTACCTGCCGGTGACCTCGTTTGTGCCGCTGTTCATCTTGTGGATCGGCATCGGTCTGGAGCAGCGCGTGTCGGTGATTATTTTCGGCGTGTTCTTCCAGCAACTGGTGATGATCGCCGACGTCTCGAAAGGCATTTCCAAGGACCTGATCAACGCCTCCTACACCTTGGGTTCCAGTCGCCGCGATGCGGTGTTGCATGTGATCGCGCCGGCCTCGGTACCGGGCGTGCTCGATACCCTACGGGTCACGAGGGGCTGGGCCTGGACGTATCTGGTGGTGGCTGAACTGGTCGCTGCTTCCAGTGGTTTGGGTTACCTGAGCCTGAAGGCCATGCGCGGTTTTCAGGTCGATGTGATTTTCCTCGCCATCGCGATCATCGGCCTGCTTGGTCTGGTCACCGATCAACTGTTCCGTTTTCTCCGCCTGAGGGTTGCCGCATGGGCTCAGTGACTGCTGCCAATCATCGTTTTATCGAAACCGTTGCGACCCCGGCACAAGCGGCGCCGCGCTTGCAGGTGGACAAGGTCAGCCTGCGTTACAAGAAACCTGACGGCGGCACGTTTACCGCGCTGGAAGAGGTCTCGTTCGAAGTGCCGGATCAGCAGTTTGCCGTGCTGGTCGGGCCATCGGGTTGTGGCGAGTCGAGCCTGTTGTATCTGACCGCTGGCCTGGCCGAGCCGACCACCGGCGAGATCTACGTCGGCGGCCAGCAAGTGCAAGGCCCCGGTGCGGATCGCGGCATGGTCTTTCAGAGTTACACGCTGTTCCCGTGGCTGACCGTGCGGCAGAACGTCGAGTTCGGCCTCAAACGACGCGGCATGCCGGCGGCGCGGCGCAAGGAGATCGTCGATTACTACGTCAACGAAGTCGGCCTCGCCGGGTTCGCCGACAACTACGCCAAGCAATTGTCGGGCGGGATGATGCAGCGTGTGGCGATTGCCCGCGCGCTGGCCAATGATCCGCAGATTCTGCTGATGGACGAACCGTTCGGCGCGCTCGATAGCCAGACGCGTTTGCAGATGCAGCAACTGTTGCTGCGGGTCTGGGGCAACAGCAAGAAAACCGTGCTGTTCGTCACCCATGACATCGACGAAGCGATTCTGCTCGGCGACAGGGTTTATGTGATGGGCGCGAAACCGGGGCGGATCAAGCAGATTCTCGACGTGCCAATCGAACGTCCGCGCTCGCTCGACATGGTCATGGAGCGCTCGTTCATCGACATGAAACGGCAGATCTTCGGGTTGCTGCATGATGACCTGGAAGAAGTGCATTGATCCCACTGTCACACCAGCGAAAACTGTGGGAGCGAGCCTGCTCGCGAAGGCGTAGTGTCAGTCGATGTATTTAATACCTGATACACCGCATTCGCGAGCAGGCTCGCTCCCACAGGGTCTTGTGGTGCAGGGGATGGCGGGGTCAATTCACGGCAGGGCAAACACGGTTTTGACCCAGCCCTGCAGGGTGTATTGCTGGTAGATGTGTTCAGGCACATCGACATACGGATCAGTAATGAACCGTTCAGGAATCACCGGGTTCGCCTCATCAATGACCAGGATGTTCGCCGGGTTGTAAAAGTCATAGTCGACCACGCTCTTGTTGGTGGTGATGACTTTTTTCCGTGAAGCCATGGCTTCAAAGAAACGGAAGCTCAACCCGGCCTGGCCAGGCTTGGAAATGTCCAGAATGATGCGCGAGCGTTTGACCAACTCACCCACCGATTCCAGCGACATTCTCTGCTCGAAGAATGTGATGCCCGGATGCGCGCCCGGGATCGGTTTGCACTGAACCAGAAACTTGTAATCGGTCACCCCGAGGCGATCGAATGCCTGCGCCAGGCCTTCAAGTGCCGGCACCCGATCCTTGCCCGCCATCACCACAAACGCCGAGTATTCACCGGGTTCGCCGTCGGCGATGTAGTCGTCGTAAATGAAGTTGTAGAGTTTTTTCAGCCCGAAGCTTTCGGCATTCTGCGGATCGAAGGAAAACACCTCGTCATAACCGGCAAGCTCTTCCCGGGTCATCGGCCAGCGACTGAAACTGTCGTAGAGGTAGGCGATCTTGCGCTCGCTGGCATTGAGGGCTGCGGTCAGTTGCTTGGGCTCGATTTGTGCCGGGTTGATGATCAACGCAACGTCAAAGCGCCCTGAGGCAGCGATACTCTTCTTGAACTGGCGTAACTGCGCCCAGCGTTTAAGCGGGCGGCGCAGGATCTTCGGCGCTCGATCAAAGCTGTTCTGCATCGCTGACGTATCGATGAAACACACGTCATTGTCGATCATCAGGTAGTCCGCCAGTTTGCGCGCGTAACCACCAATGTCCTTGCACACCAATAAGATTTTCATGAGATTCCATATCGTCAATTCGGGCGACGGGTCGATGTTCCTCGGCCCTGCCTAGGGCGCCGCCGGTAGCAGGAAGCGCGCAATCACCGGCAAGTGGTCGGAGATGCGCAGCGTATCGTCCTGGCGCACCCTCGCTTCCACCCGTTTGATCTTCGGGCTGTAAAACACATAGTCGACCGTGCGATCCGGGCCATTCAGGCCGGGGTCGTTGGGGTAGTGGGTCAGCCACTGCGCACGGTCGATGCCGCTGGCTTCGTTGTTGGTCGGGATCATCGGGTACTTGTCCCACAGCAGATGCAGTTCGCTGTCAGCGGAGTAGGGTGTGCGTTGCTCGGCGGGCAAACGACGGTATTGACCCAGCGGCAGCAGATTGAAGTCGCCACCGATCAACCATGGCAGGCCCTGACTTTCGTACTTGTCGAGCACTTTGGCCACGGCGCTCACTTGCGCCTGCAAGGTGTCATCGGGTTGGCTGGCACGCTCCAGATGCGTGTTGAACACGGTCAGTTGCCCGCCGTCGCTCAGTGGCAGTTTGGTCGCGAGCAGGGCGTCTTTTGGCTGGAACTGACGGCTGATGATATTGGCTGATGCGACCGGTAATTGCAGGCGCTCGGCGTGTTCGATGCGGTAGCGACTCAGGGTCGCCAACTGGCGGCCGACACTGCCGAAAATATGTCGATCAGGGACGAAATCGGCTTTCCAGTCGAACGCGCTGGCGCTGCACGGGTACAGGTCGGCGACGCGTTCCTGCAACAGTTTTAGCTGGTTCTGATAGTCGCTGGCCTTGGCGCCGTCATCGAGCTCTTGCAACAGCACCACATCGGGTTGTTCATCGCGGATCACCCGCGCCACTTCGTCGAGGCTGAACGCCATGTCTTCCGGTGTCGGCGCTTCATCGTTGCCCTGGGCCAGATCATTCCAGAACACGTAACGCTTGCCGGCCAGATACTGCACGTTCCAGGTCATGACTTTCAGCGCCTGGCCCGGCACCAGCGTCGGTGGGGTTCCCGTGCAACTGACTGGCAGGGTTTCGCGGGCGTCCGGGCGCCAGCTCAGGCTGAAGATCAGCGCGCCAATCAGCACAAGGGCGAGCACAGAAAGAAACAGGGTGTAGCGCAGTAGACGGGTCATGGCTCGGCTTATAGCGTTACAGAAAGTGGCCCCGAGCATACCTGACGGCTGTCTCGAAGCCCAAGCGCAGAGCGGTCAGATTACTCTGTCACGTTTGTCAGGCAATTCGCTGATGAGCATGAACAGGCGGAACAACACCACGCTGGTGAACAGTTGCAGGAAGCTGTGAGCACTGTCGATCAATATCGCGATCACAGGATTCTGCGGCTCGGGGTACACCGCCAGCGTCGCACCTTTGAGCAACCACAGCGGCGTCATCACGCAGAGAATGCACAGCAGGATCCGCCAGAAATGCCCACGGGTCAGGCGCAGGCTTTCTTTCATCGCCTGCAAAGGCCCCATGCCGCGCAGCACCAGCAGGTATTCGCCAAACGCGAGCATGACCATCAGCATCAGGCCAGGCAGGAAATACAGCGACAGGCCCAACAGAATCAGCAAGGTATTGAGCGCCGTGAGCAACGCGAAGCGCGGCCACAGAGTGGCGGCCATCGCCAGCAGATCACGGTTGCGCGGCGCCTCGCCACGGCTGCGCGCATCGAGGAAAAGGATCAGCGCTGCGGTGTACAGCGGATACACCAGCAGACCGACGACGATACTGATGGCCGAGATGTTTTCCGGCCCGCTGGCGCGATCGACCACTTGTTGTAAAAACGCTTCGAAAATCACCAGCGGCAGGCACAACCGCACGATGCTGCCCAAATGGCGTTTGAAAAAATACAGAGAGTCACGCAGTACTTCGAGGGCATTCATCAGTCGGTATCGCAGGTCGAAAACAGTGGCTCACTTTAACCGATGATGGCTGGCGCGACACAAACGTAAACATTCGGTAAAGGTCATTGAAACGTTTTGTCACCGTCTCCATTACAGGAGAGCACCTCGGCCAACGTGGACGAGGGCAATGTTATCCCCGGCAATCTACGAGGTCGCCATGAACAGCGAAGAGCAAACCCTGATCGATGGACTGTTTTCCCGGCTGCAACAGGCCGAAACGGAGGCAGCCCCGCGTGATGCCCAGGCAGAGGCGCGGATCAAGGAACACCTGACCCGCCAGCCGGCGGCAGGTTATTTCATGACCCAGGCGATTCTGGTGCAAGAGGCTGCGCTCAAGAGCCTCGATGAGCAGAACAAACAGCTGACCCAACAAGTCCAGCAATTGCAGGCTGAACTGCAATCGGCCAAAGCGCAGAGTGCCGCACCGGCGCCGAGCGGTGGTGGCGGTTTCCTGTCGAGCATTTTTGGTGGCAGCCCGCGTCCGGCGCCGACCCAGAGCGCCGCCCCGACGTCCACGGGCGGCTGGCGTGAGCCGGCACCGCAGCAGAACTTCGGTGCTCCTGCGCCACAACAGAACTTCGGCGCAGCGCCGCCTAACTATGCGCAGCAAGCGGCTCCGGCGGCGGGCAGCAGCTTCCTCGGCGGCGCCTTGAAAACTGCGGCCGGTGTGGCCGGTGGCGTGATGCTGGCGGAGGGCATCAGCAGCCTGTTCCATCACAACCAGCAGCCGGAAGAAATCGTTGAAGTGATCAAGGAAGAGCCGGCGCAGGTCGCCGACCAGAGCAGCAATGGCTGGGGCGATGATCAGCGTGTGGCCGATAACGGCTTCTCTGGCAACGACCAGGGCGGATTCACCGACACCGACTACGGCAACGACAACTCCTCGTTCTTTGATGACGACGATTCCTTCGTCTGATTCACCATTCGTCCGGAGCCCCTGAGGGCTCCGGGCCGATTATTCGCGGAACCCTCCTGATGGCTGGCATACTGAGCGCCTTTTTCGGGCCTGGCGCCTGATCCCGCTTCGTGCGCTTGCGCGCCCACAGGAACTCCGGTGAAAAAAATCGCAGTGTTCGCCGACGTGCAGAACCTCTACTACACCGTGCGTCAGGCCTATGGTTGTCACTTCAACTACGCCGCATTGTGGGCCGACATCAGCAAGGACGGGCAGATCGTCGAGGCCTACGCCTACGCGATCGACCGTGGCGACAGCAAGCAGCAGCAGTTTCAGCAGATCCTGCGCAACCTCGGCTTCACCGTGAAACTCAAACCCTACATCCAGCGTAGCGACGGCTCGGCCAAGGGCGACTGGGACGTGGGCATCACCCTCGACATCATGGACGCCGCCGACCACGTCGACGAAATCGTCCTGGCCTCCGGTGACGGCGATTTCGACATGCTGCTCGAACGCATCATCAGCAAACACGGCGTGCAAGCAGTCGCCTATGGCGTGCCCGGCCTGACCGCCAACTCGCTGATCCGCGCCGCCAGCCGTTACGTGCCGATCGAAGGCGCGCTGCTGCTGAAAAATTAAGCTGAAGAATTGATTTGTACGGAGTTGAACCCGGTTTGGAACGCATTGCAGTCATCGACTTTGAAACCACCGGCCTGTCGCCGAACAGCAGCTGCCGCGCCACGGAAATCGCCGTGGTCATGCTGGAAAACGGCCGCATCGTCGAGCGTTACCAGAGCCTGATGAATGCCGGCGTGCGCGTCCCCGCGTTCATCGAACAACTGACCGGCATCAGCAACGCCATGCTGCGCACCGCGCCGTCGGCGGAGCGGGTGATGGAAGAGGTCAATGAGTTTGTCGGCTGCACGCCGCTGGTAGCGCACAACGCATCGTTCGACCAGAAGTTCTGGGACTTTGAATTGGGACGGATCAAACGCACGCGGTTGCAGAACTTTGCCTGCTCATTGCTGCTGGCGCGCCGTCTGATGCCTGCGGCGCCCAATCACAAGCTCGGTACGCTCACCACGTTTGCGCGTTTGCCGCACACGGGGCAGGCTCACCGGGCCATGGCCGATGCCGAGATGGCGGCGAATCTGATGGCGCATCTGGCTGATGAGTTGCGGCACAAGCACGGCGTCAGCGAGCTATCGCATGACCTGCTGTGCAAACTGCAGAAAGTCCCGGCCGCGAAAGTCAGCGAGCACTTGCAGCGCTATCGCTGATCCCCAATCCAGCACACAACCCCTGTGGGAGCGAGCCTGCTCGCGAATACGGTTTTTCATTCAACATTGATGTTGTCTGATACATAGCTTTCGCGAGCAGGCTCGCTCCCACACGGGGCATCATCGTTCTCAGGATTTGCCGTTGTTTTCGATATGGCCTAACGGCACGCGCTTTTCGATCGCGCTCGACAACACAATCGAGGTCTTGCTGAAGCCAAACTTCGCCACGCGATTGATCAACTCCTCCAGCTCCGTCATCGATCCCACCGCAGCCTTCATCATCACGCACGGATCGCCCGTCACTCGAAAGCACTCGGTCAGTTGCGGGATTTTCACCAGTTCGTCGTAGACCATCTGACTGCCGTTCTGGTGCAGGCGCAATTCGATCATGCACTGGATCGGCAGGCCGATTTTCGACAGGTCGATTTTCGCCTCATACCCGGTAATCACCCCGGATGCCTCTAGCTTGGCCACGCGCTCGGCGACGGCGGGGGCGGAGAGGTTCACCTTGCGCGCCAGATCGGCGTAGGACGCGCGGCCGTTTTCCAACAGGGCGCTGAGCAGCATGCGGTCGTATTTGTCCAAGGCCGGACTCCTGAAAATGCCAGACTTTCGAAAGCGCGGCTTAAGCCGTCGATCTCCGTTCTTTCCAAAGTGTACCGGCGCTATAAACAGGTTTTGTAACTTATTTTTGCCTGCAAGCCTTTCTAGAATAACTAATCCCGAGAGCCTGAATTTGAGCTGCCCATGCCTGCCTTGCGCCGTTTTTCCTTGCCGCTGATCGCCGCGTTTTTTGCGTTGTACGTGATTTGGGGATCGACCTATCTGGTGATCCGCATTGGCGTCGAGTACTGGCCACCGCTGATGCTCGGCGGTGTGCGCTTCGTGATCGCCGGTACCCTGATGTACGCGTTCCTGCGCTGGCGCGGGGCACCAGCGCCGACCTGGGCGCAGTGGAAAGCGGCGGGGATCATCGGGATTTTGTTGTTGAGTTTTGGTAATGGCGCGGTGAGTGTGGCTGAGCACACCGGTGTGGCCTCCGGCGTGGCGGCGTTGGCGGTGGCTACGGTGCCATTGTTCACCTTGCTCTGTGGATATTTCTGGGGCGCGCGTAATACCCGACTGGAATGGGCCGGGGTGGCGTTGGGGATTATCGGCATCGCCATGCTCAACATGGGTTCCAACCTGCAATCGAGTCCGATGGGCGCGGCGCTGCTGATTTTCGCGGCGGCGACCTGGGCGTTCGGTTCGGTGTGGAGCAGACATTTGCCGTTGCCGCAGGGCGCCATGGCCAGTGCCGTGGAAATGCTGGTCGGCGGTGTGGTGCTGCTGATCGGCAGTGCCGTCAGTGGTGAGCATCTGCGAGCGCTGCCGCCGGTTGAAGGCTGGCTGGCGCTGGCGTACCTGATCTTTTTCGGCTCGATCATTGCCTTCAATTCCTACATGTACCTGCTCAAGCACGTGCGTCCAGCGGCGGCGACCAGTTATGCCTACGTCAACCCGGCGGTGGCGGTGTTGCTGGGGATTGTGTTTGTTGGCGAGACCATCGGGATCGAGGAAGCGCTGGCGATGCTGGTGATCATCAGCGCCGTGGTGTTGATCGGACTGCCGCAGTGGCGCCGTCCGGCACAGCCGCCGATCGTAGCGCCGACAGCCGTTCGCGAAGAACAGCGTACGAATTAGGGTAAACTGCGCGGCATTGCATGCCCGCGTCATTTTTTCCTACGGTACTCCCATGACTTTCGCCACCCTTGGCCTGATCGAACCCTTGCTGCGCTCCCTCGAGACGCTCGGCTACCAGACCCCGACGCCGGTTCAGGCGCAAGCCATTCCGGCCGTGCTGGCCGGTCGTGACCTGATGGCTGCCGCCCAGACCGGCACCGGCAAGACCGCCGGTTTCGCCTTGCCGCTGCTGCAGTTGCTGGCCATGGAAGGGCCGAAAGTCGCTGCCAATTCGGCACGTGCGCTGATTCTGGTGCCGACCCGTGAGCTGGCCGAGCAGGTTCATGAGTCTGTGCGCCAGTACGCCGAAAACCTGCCGCTGCGCACTTATGCGGTTTACGGCGGCGTCAGCATCAATCCGCAGATGCTGAAGCTGCGCGGCGGCGTCGATGTGCTGGTCGCCACGCCGGGTCGCCTGATCGATCTGTTCCGCCAGAACGCGCTGAAACTCGATCAACTGCAAACGCTGGTGCTGGATGAAGCCGACCGTATGCTCGACCTGGGCTTCTCTGAAGAACTGGCGAACATTTACCGCATGCTGCCGAAAAAGCGCCAGACCCTGCTGTTCTCCGCGACCTTTTCCGATGACATCCGCCTGCTGGCCGGGCAAATGCTCAACGATCCGCTGACCGTCGAAGTCAGCCCGCGCAACGTCGCCGCCAACACCGTCAAGCAGTGGATCGTCACGGTGGACAAGAAGCGCAAGGCCGAACTGTTCGTGCACCTGATGCGCAAGAACAAGTGGAAGCAGGTGCTGGTGTTTGCCAAAACCCGCAACGGTGTCGATGCGCTGGTGGAAAAACTTCAGGGCCTGGGTGTGAATGCTGACGGTATCCATGGTGATAAACCGCAAGCAACCCGTCAGCGCGCGCTGGATCGTTTCAAGCTCAGTGAAGTGCAGATTCTGGTCGCGACTGACGTTGCGGCGCGGGGGCTGGATATCGAAGATCTGCCGTTGGTGATCAACTTCGATCTGCCGATCGTGGCTGAGGATGACATTCACCGTATCGGCCGTACCGGCCGTGCGGGCGCGACGGGTGAGGCGATCTCGCTGGTGTGCGCGGATGAAGTGAACATGTTGTCGGCGATTGAAATGCTGACGCGGCAGACCTTGAAGCGTCAGAACGAGCCGGATTGCGAGCCGGAGCACCGCGTGCCGGATACCGATGCCAGTGGTCAGGTGATCAAGAAGCCGAAGAAACCGAAGAAGCCGAAAGCTTCGGGTGGTGGTGGCAAGCGCAATCTGGGCAAGTGGGTCGATAGCGGCGAGACGCAGGCGCCGGAGCCTTCGATCAAGCCTGTGCGGAAAGTGCCGGTGTTTAACACTGGGCCGCGCAAGCGTAAGCCTTAAAGTCAAAAGCCCCTCACCCTAACCCGCTCCCCGAGGGAGAGGGGACTGATTGGGGGATGCTCGCGAATTACGCCGACCTGATTCTTCTGTTGTGAATCCATAATCGACAGGACCTTCGCCAGACACCTCGGTCGGTTGACCAAATCGATAATCGACTCGGTGGTTCAGGTCGATGTACGGCGTCAGACACCTCGGTCAGCCCTACTGAAAGTGCTGTGCCGAATCCATAATCGACTTGGTCTTTCAGGTCGATGGATGACGCCAGACACCTCGGTCGGCCCCCTCTCCCTCTGGGAGAGGGCTGGGGTGAGGGTTTAGCTTTTCAGCCACTGCACAATTCCCAACCCCGCTGCCCGCCCACTGGCAAAACACCCCGTCAGCAAATACCCGCCCGTCGGCGCTTCCCAATCCAGCATCGCGCCCGCGCAGAACACCCCCGGCAACGCCTTGAGCATCAAGCGCTCATCCATCGCCTCGAACGTCACGCCCCCGGCACTGCTGATCGCTTCGTCCAGCGGACGGGTTTTCACCAACGTCAGCGGCAACGCCTTGATCGCGCGCGCCAACAGCGCCGGATCAGCAAACGTCGCAGCATCAGTCAGTTCACGCAACAACGCCGCTTTCACCCCATCAATCCCGACCTGACTGTGCAGATGCTTGGCCATCCAGCGCGATCCGCGTGGCTTGCTCAATGCCGCCTGCAATTTATCCACAGGCCGGCCGGGCAGCAGATCGATGTGAACGGTCGCTGCGCCGTACTGATTGATCGCCTCACGAATCGGCGCCGACAGCGCATAAATCAGACTGCCCTCAATGCCGGTCGCGGTGATCACGCATTCGCCCAAGCGTGGAGTGTGGTCGTTCAAACCGATGGCGATATTTTTCAGCGGCGCGCCGGCGAATTTGCTCACCATCAATTCGCTCCAGGCCTGCACCTCGAAGCCGCAATTGCTTGGTTGCAAGGGCGCCAGTCCCACACCACGCTGCTCCAGCGGCAACATCCACGCACCGTCGGAACCGAGGCGCGCCCAGCTGCCGCCGCCGAGGGCCAGCAGGGTGGCGTCGGGATTGACGGTGATTTCACCTTCCGGGCTGTCGATGCGCAGCGCGCCGTGTTCATCCCAACCGAGCCAGCGATGGCGGGTGTGGATAACTACGCCGCTGTCGCGCAGGCGTTTGAGCCAGGCGCGCAGGAGCGGCGCGGCTTTCATGTCGGTAGGAAATACGCGACCAGAGCTGCCGACAAACGTTTCTATGCCCAGATCATGAATCCACTTACACAAGGCATCGGCATCAAAGCCGCGCAGTAGTGGCGCGATTTGCGGCGCACGTTCGGCGTAGCGCGAGAGGAACGCCGGGTAGGCTTCGGAGTGGGTGATGTTCAGCCCGCCGACCCCGGCCAGCAGGAACTTGCGGCCCACCGAGGGCATGCCGTCGTACAGATCGACGCGGATTCCGGCCTGACTCAGCACTTCAGCGGCCATCAGGCCGGCAGGGCCACCGCCGATGATGGCAACGTGAGCGGGGGAGGAGGCGGAATTCTGGGTCATGGAATGCGCTGCGGTATGGCGGGATAAGGCGCGCATTCTAACAGCGCAAACCAATGTGGGAGATCCCTGTGGGAGCGAGCCTGCTCGCGAAAGCGGTGAGTCAGTCAGTTAAAGGTTGAGTGCTCCGACGCCTTCGCGAGCAGGCTCGCTCCCACAGGGGAGTTTGATGAACTCAGTATGTGGTTGAAAAATGATCAGTGCGCTGCAGGCCATGAACAGCAGGGCCTGTAGTCCCTTTCACTCAGGTTATCCACAGCCCGTTCCACAGCCATTGTGGGTAACGCAGCACAACTCAATGACAACCGTGTGACTCCCAGACCCGTTGCGCGCTGTGATACAGGATGCCGTGGCGGCGGGCGAGGGCATGGCGATCCTTGCTGTAACCGCCGCCAATCACACCGACCACCGGAATGTCGCGGCCCAGGCAATGGCGCATCACGTTTTCATCGCGGGCGGCGACACCTTCGTCGGTCAGTTGCAGATAACCGAGGGCGTCGTCCTTATGTACATCAACGCCGGCGTCGTATAGCACGAGATCCGGCTGATACAGCGGCAGCAAGTAGTTGAGTGTGTCGTCCACAACCTTCAAATAGTCGGCATCGCCCATGCCTTTGGGCAGCGGAATGTCCCAGTCACTTTCCGCTTTGCGTGCAGGAAAATTCTTCTCGCAGTGCAGGGAAACGGTAATCGCCTCCGGTGTGTCGTGCAGGATTCGCGCGGTGCCGTCGCCCTGATGCACGTCGCAATCGAAGATCAGCACGCGATTGACCCGACCGCTTTGCAGCAGGTAATGGCTGATGATTGCCAGGTCATTGAAGATGCAGAACCCCGCCGGATAGTCGTAGTGCGCGTGGTGAGTGCCGCCGGCCAAGTGGCAGGCCAAGCCGTGTTCCAAGGCTTTTTCCGCCGCCAGAATCGAACCGCCGACCGCGCGCACTGTGCGCCGCGCCAATGCTTCGTTCCATGGCAGGCCAAGACGCCGCTGGTCTTCGCGGGACAACTCGCCGCTCATGTAGCGTTCGATATACGCACGGTCATGGGCGAGGGCGAGGATGTCGTTGGGGCAAATCTCCGGTCGAAGCAGATCGCCATCGCGGGTCAGACCGCTGTCGACCAGGTGATCGCGCAGCAAACGAAACTTGTCCATCGGGAAGCGGTGATCCGCCGGAAACTCGGGGCTGTAGTCTTCGTGGTAGATCAGCGGCAGTGGCATGGCGGTTTCATGTAGGAAATGTTGGAAAGAGTGAAGGATCCTACCAGCGATGTAGACTTGCGGCATGGAAACGGAGGGGCACGATGGAGCCGATACTGGAACTTGAAAGCGCGCGCTTGCTGATGCGTCAGTGGCAGGACGAGGATTTGCCGGCATGTGCCGCGATGTGCGCCGATCCTCAAGTGATGCGTTATTTTCCGGCCCCGTTGAGCCGCCTGGAAAGCGCTTCAATGATCGGCCGCGTGCGCGGGCATTTTGCCGAGCACGGTTTTGGCTTGTGGGCGCTGGAGCGTAAGGATAGCGGCGAATTCATCGGTTTCACCGGGCTCGGCGTGGTCGGGTTCGACGCGCCGTTCACGCCTGCGGTGGAAATCGGCTGGCGTCTGGCCAAGGAACATTGGGGCCTGGGCTATGCCAGTGAAGCGGCGTGGACCGCTCTGCGCTGCGGCTTTGATCGGTTGGCGCTGAAGGAAATCGTCTCCTTCACCGCGCAATCCAATCTGCCGTCGGAGAAAGTCATGCAGGCGATCGGTATGCATCACGCCCCGGACGATGATTTCGATCATCCCAAGCTTGCCGTCGATCATCCGTTGCGCCGGCATGTGCTCTACCGCATCACCCGCGAACAATGGCTGCAAACCTTGCATGGATAAGCCGACACGGACGTTTACAATGGCCGCCATATCATTGGCCCGCGCCAGAATCTGAATCGGCCGCCGCAGCCAAGACTGCGCGGCATAGCTTTGTGTGAGGAGAGTCTGAATGAGCCAAGTGTTGGAAGATCTGGTCGACCTGCTGACCCTGGAACCGATCGAAGAAAACCTGTTCCGTGGCCGCAGCCAGGATCTGGGGTTCCGTCAGTTGTTTGGTGTCCAGGTGCTCGGCCAGTCGCTGTCGGCGGCCAGTCAGACGGTTGAAGAAACGCGCCATGTGCATTCGATGCACGGCTATTTCCTGCGTCCGGGCGATGCCAAGTTGCCGGTAGTTTATTCGGTTGATCGCGTGCGTGATGGCGGCAGCTTCAGCACTCGTCGGGTCACGGCGATCCAGAAGGGCCACCCGATCTTCACCTGCAGCGCTTCGTTCCAGTACGACGAAGCAGGCTTTGAGCACCAGAGCCAGATGCCGGTGGTGGTCGGCCCGGAAAACCTGCCGTCGGAGCTGGAACTGACCCAGCAACGCGCGCACCTGATCCCGGAACACATGCGTGAAAAACTGCTGTGCCCGAAACCGATCGAAGTGCGCCCGGTCACCGAAAAGGACCCGTACAACCCGCAGCCGGCCGATCCGATCAAATACGTGTGGTTCCGCGCCGACGGCGCATTGGCCGACATCCCGGCGCTGCACAAATACTTGCTGGCGTATGCCTCGGACTTCGGTCTGCTGACCACCTCGATGCTGCCCCACGGCAAATCGGTCTGGCAGAAAGACATGCAGGTCGCCAGCCTCGATCACGCGCTGTGGTTCCACAACGATCTGCGCGCCGATGACTGGTTGCTCTACGCGATGGACAGTCCTTGGGCCGGCAATTCCCGTGGTTTCTCCCGTGGCAGCGTGTACAACCGCGCCGGGCAACTGGTCGCCTCGGTGACGCAGGAAGGCTTGATCCGCCATCGCAAGGATTGGGCATGAGCCTGAAAGAGGTTAAGCACTGGGTGTTCG